>Ga0116210_1000312_pt1 | contig 50546 bp, 33 predicted proteins | sample TshhotsprinmetaG_FD_94483 | JGI IMG/M metagenome (GOLD analysis project Ga0116210, IMG submission 94483) | Hot spring microbial communities from South Africa to study Microbial Dark Matter (Phase II) - Tshipise hot spring metaG | ecosystem: Environmental > Aquatic > Thermal springs > Hot... | reverse complement strand
TGCGGTGAGCCTGTCGAACCGAACCCCTCCCTGCGGGGAGGCGCCCGGTTCCCTCCCCCAGCGGGGGAGGGCCAGGGAGGGGGCGGCCCTCCCAGAGATACCCTATGGTCATCGCCGCGGTGTGCGCTCCGCGCATGGGGCCTGATGTGAACATACGAGGAACCCGGGCTTCCCCACGCCCCTCCCGGAGGGGACGGTGTGGGCGGCGCGAAGGGCGGAGCGAAGGCGCGTATCGGGCGCATTGTGGCGGGCCGCGAGCATGCGCTACCGCCGCCCCCAGGGTAGCGGCGCGCTCAGCTCGGTCAGCAAGTGTTGCACCAGGCTCTCCATACTCACCGCAACGGTCTGGCTGAGCGGCGCCCCCAGGTCGAAGCATTCGCCCTCGATCAGGTACACCGTCACCTCGCGGGGGTACTCCTCCTTGAGCAGCCAGCGCGCGAAGGCCAGAGCGTGATCCCAGCGAAAGGCGTGCAGGTTCATACCCTGAGGTGGCGGGATCTGCTCCAGGGTTGCGCCGGGCACCTGGTACAGACTGCCCGGCGCGGCGCCGGTGCGCGATGCGTCCACAATGATCACCCGCGCCGCCCCGCGCATCTGAAAGGCCACATCCATCCCCGCCGTGCCACCATCCACCAGCCGCACGCCCGGCGGCGGGCCAAGCTCCCAGAGCCGGCGGATCAGGATGGGGCCAACCGCATCGTCGCCCCGCAACAGGTTCCCGCACCCGATGATAACCGTCTCCATACCGCGCTGCCTACGCCCCCTCGCCAATCCGGAAGCGCGCCAGTTCCCTGCCGCTCTTCTCGTCGTAGGCGTGAACGGTACAGACCAGGCAGGAATCGAAGCTGCGGGCAACGTGCCCCAGTTCGACCGGATCGCTCGGGTCGACGATTGGCGCGCCGACGAAAGCCTGCTCCATTGGCCCGTTGATCTCCTTGCCGTCGCGGGGGCCGATGTTCCAGGCGGTAGGCGTCACCACCTGATAGTTCTCGATCTTCCCGTCCTTGATCACGATCCAGTCGGAAAGGCTGCCCCGCGCCGCCTCGGTAGAGCCGAAGCCACGGCCATCGGGCAGCTCCTGGGGCTTGATGTAGAACTTCTCGTGCAGGTTGAGTTCATCGAGCCATCTGCGCGCCAGTTTGTAGTACTTGGGCGCCTCGTGCATGCGCGCCAGGACCCGTACCAGCACACTGGGGCCGACGGTGGTTACCGCGTCGTGGAAGAGCGGGTCGTAGTCCTGCCACGACTCCGCGCCGGGCTTGCCAGCGATCACCTGTCGCGCCAGCGGGCCGGCCTCCAGCGGCTTTGCGCCCACACCCGGAATCTCGTAGCGCGGCGCTTTGGCCCAGGTGTACTTGCCCTGCTTGCGCCCGACTGCCGGGTCCACCGGTTCGGTGCGGCCCTCGAAGGGGTGCAGGACGTGGTTGCCCTCATAGAAGGCGTGGGTGACATCCTCGCGCACATTGGCCTGGTCAAAGTCGTAGTAGATCCCGTCGGCGAAGACCCCCGAGCGGTTGATCAGCGCGGCATTGCGGCCCTCGATGGTCGGGCGAGCGTACTTCTCGGGGTTGAAATAAGTACCGGTAGCCAGGTAGTTGCCGAAGCCGGCGCCGAACCTGTCGAGGCCGATTCGCTGGGCGTAGCGAATGAAGAAGCCACAGTCGGAGTTGTAATGGCTCTCGTTCTCGTCCACCCAGGCCAGCACATCGGCCCAGGAGCGGTTCTCCAGCCATCGGTCCACCGAGCAGCCCAGCCAGCGCTTCTCCAGCCACTCGTCCTTCCAGTACTCCAGGATGGCGATCGAGCGGGTGACGTCGGCGAGGGTCGGGCCGCACATCACCCCGCCGGGGATCATAAAGCTGGAGTGGGGCCACTGGCCGCCGTAGATCGCGTAGACCTCAACCGGCTTGCCTGAAAGGGTCACCCCGGCCTCGTAGCTCGAGCCGACGAAAGGCGCGAAGCGGCGCACCGCCTCGTCGTAGCCCTCGGCCCGGGCGTAGTTCTTATTGACCAGGTCGATGGCGAAGAGGGCGTAGAACCAGCGCGGAATACTTTGCAGCGTCTCACAGGCCTGGGCGATATTGCGCACCAGCGTGGCGTTGGGAGGCAACTCGGTCTTCCAGGCCGTATCGAGGGCGTAGGCCGCTTTGTAGAGATGGCTGCCGCCGCAGATGCCACAGATGCGCGGGGTGACGATCAGGCCCGCCTGAGGGTCCTTGCCCTTGAGAATAATCTCAAAACCGCGGAACATGGCCGCCTCGGTCCAGGCGCCGGTCACCACCCCATCCCGGACGGACACGCGCACATCGAGGTCGCCCTCTACTCGCCCGAGGGGGCTGACGTGCAGATCGAGAGCTTTCGCGCCCGCGGGAGAAAGATCGGTCACTGTAGCCATAACTCATCGCTCCTCTGGTCCCGCGTCGCGGGCTACACCACAAACATATCCTCTTTCGACCACCGGGGCGCCGCTACGCGGGCCGCCGCTGCCAGGGCCATGTAGCTGATGGGATCGGTGCCGGTAGGCACGTCTCGCGGAATGGTGCCGCTGACCTTCTGGGTCTTGAAGACCGTTCCAGGCGCCAGGTCGAAGAAGGGAAACTCCGGTTCGGTGCAGCCGGTGCAGGGCATGCCGGCGCGGGTCTTGGAGGATTGGCGGTTCCAGAGGATGCGGTTGCAGGGTGAGCGGGTCATAGGGCCGCGGCAGCCGAATTCGTAGAACAGGCAGCCGGTGCGGGTGCCCTGGCCGAACTCGAGCGTAGACTGCTTGTACTCAAAGAACTGCACCCGGGTGCAGCCGGTCTGGGTAAAGCTCTTGAAGAAGGTCTGCGGGCGCTGCAATTCGTCGAGGGCCACGTCGCCGGCCCGCCCGCTGGCAACCGCCACCAGGATCTGGGTAACCCAGTCGGGATGGGCGGGGCAGCCGGGGATGTTGATCACCGGCAGACCGGCCTTCGAGCGCCAGTCGCCGCCGAGGAAACCGCCCCTGGCCCTGCGGAGGTACTGCAGGCCGACCGACTCACTGGGATTGGGCGCTACAGCGGGGATGCCGCCCCAGCAGGCGCAATCGCCGATCGCCACAACGATACTGGCCTGGTTAGCCAGTTCGTAGACCCAGTCCTTCACGGCCGGTCGGCGAACATATCGTAGCGGCCCGAGCCGTTTGGCCCCAGGATCACGGTGCCCTCGAAGACGAAGATGTCGAGCTGGCGCTCACCCCGGGCGCATGCGTAGAAGAGTTGTTGCGCGGCCTCGCCCAGTTCCATCCCCAGCGAGGGATGCCAGAGAATGTCGATCCCGAAGTCCGTTACCAGGTCGCAGGCGCTCGGTTCCTCAGCGTTGAGGAAGGACATCGTATTACCGCTACATGCCCCTCCCTGGAGCCATAACAGGGTTGCCATACCGGTCTCCTCTGGAGGCTATGAAGGCGCGGAGGCGCGAAGGAAGGTCCATGTCGTCCATCCGTCGCTCGAAGTCCCACACCGCCACAGCTCTACATCGCGTCTCCGCGCATCCTTCTCGCCGTCAGCCACGTCAGCCAGGCGTCCATCCCCGCCCCGGTGCGGGCGGAGGTCTCAAAAATGGCAATACCGGGCCGCACCTCCTCGATGTTTCGGCGCATCAGGGCCAGGTCAATTCCGCACGCCTCCGCCAGGTCGAGCTTGGTGATAATCGCCACATCGGCGGAGTTGAACAGCACCGGATACTTCACCGGCTTATCCTCGCCCTCGGTAACCGAAAGCAGCACCACGCGCACCGCTTCGCCCAGGTCGTAGCCGGAGGGGCACACCAGGTTGCCGACGTTCTCAATGAAGAGGTACTCCAGGTCCTCCAGGTTCCAGCCTGCCGCGTCAAGGTGCGCGCCGATCATCTCGGCTTCCAGGTGGCACATATCGCGGGTCTCGATCTGGCGAACCGGGGCGCCGCTGCGCTCCAGGCGACGGGCGTCGTTGTCGGTGGCCAGGTCGCCGACCAGCGCTGCGGGGCGATGGCCGGCCCGCACCAGGTCGGTAAGGGTGCGTTCCAGAAGCGCCGTCTTGCCGCTGCCGGGGCTGGAGACGAGGTTGAGCGCCAGCACCCCGGCGGCGCGAAAGCGCTCGCGCAGGCGCGCCGCCAGTTGATCGTTCTTGCTCAGCACGCCGGTGCGGATCTCGAGCAGGCGTGTGGATAACGATGGCATCAGGGTTCCTCCATAGCCGGTTCAGGGTCGGGAACCTCGATCCCGGTCACTTCAAGCTCACGACCCTGGCGAATCAGCATGCTCAGGGCGCCGCAGAGGGGGCAACGAAAGCTGCCCTCCGCGGGCTGCACATCGCGTTCGCACGAGGCGCAGGCCACCACCAGCGGGACGCGCTCAATTTCCAGTCGAGCGCCCTCCACCAGCGTGCCCTCGGTGGCGAGCGGAAAGCAGAACTCCAGCGCTTCCTGCACCACGCCGGACATTGCGCCCAGGCGCAGGTGCACCACGACGACGCGCTCGGCCCCGGCGCGGCGGGCGGCCTCGTCAACGATCTCTACCAGATTGAGGGCGATAGACAGTTCGTGCATCGTTTTTCACCCAGGCCTTCCCTTCAGGGAGGGGCGTGGGGAAACCGGGTTTCCCCACATCCCTTGCGCGAGGGATTTGGGAGGGGCGTGGGAAACCGGGTTTCCCCACATCCCTTGCGCGAGGGATCTGGGGGGCTATGCCCTCCCAAACCCTCCCCCGACGGAGGAGGCTGGAAGGGGGGCGGAACGCCCCGCATCCTCCCCCGCACGACCTGTTTTCACACTCGGAAACCGGGCTTTCCGGCCTCTCTGCCTGCCCGGCCCCCTCGCTCATCGCTCCAGCGAATGCCCAAAGCGCTTCCCGAAGGCCAGGATCAGCGCCGCGGCGCGCTGCACATCCGGGTCGCGCAGCGCGCCCAGCAGGCTGAGCAGGCCGCGCTTCGGAGGATGACGCCGCTGTTCTTCGTAACTCGCCACAAAGGCATCGCCAGCCTGCCCGACCAGCTTCACCGTAGCCGGCTGGAACACGCCGGAGCTGAGCAAGGCGTCAAACTCTTGTGAGGCAACGAAGGGGGCCAGCCGCTCGATAATCTCGATGAACTTCGGCGCCACGGCGACGAGGCGGGGGAGGTAGGGCAGCAGCACTGCCAGCGAGAGGATCTGGGCGATCACCTCGTTGCTCTCGCTGGGAATGGCGCCGCGCACATCGTCGAGACTGGAGCGGATATTGTCCGTCAGTTCCTCGCCGCGCTGCAACAGGTCGTGCGCTGCCGTCAGCGCAAAGGCGACCAGTTCGAGCTGGCCGAGGAGCTGGTTGATGGCCTGGAGGGTTGCCGGGTTGCGCAGGGCGGTGAGGGTGGCCTGAAACTCGGGTTGCGCCGAGAGTTGCGCCAGTTGCGTGGCCGTGGCGGTAATGGCGGGGAGTTCTTTGCCCAGGGCTGCCAGTTCGTTGACGTAGGCCCCGCTCTCCGCCGGCAGGGCCTGCCGCACCTCATCGAGACTGGCGGCGATATTGTCGGTGATCGCCTCGCCCCGGCGGATCAGCCCGTCCAGCGCCCCGGCCGAGTAGGCCAGCAGTTCGGCGTGGTCGAGCAACTGGTGCAGCGCCTCGACCGTTCGCGGCTCATTCAGACGATCGAGCAGCGCCTCCAGTGAGGCGCTGCGGGGTGAAGTGGCGCCATTGCTACTCATCATGCTGCTCGTTGTCAGTAACTCTGCGAGGTTATTCTGGCCCGCACTGCTGTCGCAGGAAGGTCTGGAGCGACAGAACTCCTGCACCGTGAAGCTGATTGACGCGCCGCGCCCCTCTGCCTGACGGCTTTAATGGCGAACAGAACATTCCGAGCCAGCGTAGCTCATACCGCATCGGAACGCCCCCGCGCGCGGCTCTGGTCTCCCCGCTTCGACAGGCTCAGCACAGGCTCTCCAGCTTCGCTGGAGAGGACCGCCCCTTCGGGCGGAGCCTCAGGGCGAAGCCTGAGCCTGTCGAAGGGGGCCGGGGGTGAGGACGAACCAGCGCATCCCAACGCCCTGACGCCCGTCGGCGCCCATACGTTCTGTCCGCCCTTAAAGTCTGACAGCCCCGGGAACGCGCATCGCGCCGGTGGCCCGGTAGGTGCGAGCCGGTACCGCCGCGCTTCCACCGGGAACTCGCTGCCTCCCTCGGGCCGGTGCAGGGGCCGCATCCGGGGCGCGGGGCGCTCTGTCCCAACCAGGGCGCGCCGGGGGCGATCCGTACCGTGCAAACCCACCAGGGGGAGTATTCATCGCTACCAGTAATGAGAGTCATTCTACTTGAGACGATGGGCCATGTCAACTACTTTGACGGTCAAATTAATTTTTCATTTGCTTTGCATGGGGCGAACGGAGGCTTGACGGCGCGTGCCGGTGTGGGGTAGAAATGATAGCACCGGAGCGCGCGCAGGAACCCCGCCATCTCTGAGGTGAACATAGCCCGCGCGGGAGGGTTGGGGAGAGCTGCGCCCTCCCAGGAAGTAACCCGCCAGCGGGGGCGGGTTGGGGAGGGCGCAGCCCTCCCAGGAAACACCCCGCCAGCGGGGGCGGGTTGGGGAGGGCAGCGCCCTCCCAGGAAACACCCCGCCAGCGGGGGCGGGTTGGGGAGGGCGCAGCCCTCCCAAAAATAAATCAATTTTCAATCCTGAAGGTGTGCCGGTGAGGGCCGGCGATCAATTAGGAGCGACACCGGCGAGGGAGCGGGTATGCAGGTTGAGGATCGCGGGCAGATACTGCGCTGGCGCGTGCTGGTGCGGGGGATCGTGCAGGGGGTCGGGTTTCGCCCGTTCGTCTTCGGGCTGGCCCACCGTCTCGGGCTGACCGGCTTCGTGCGCAACGACAGCACCGGGGTCACGATCGAGATCGAGGGTCCACCTGCTGACCTGGAGCGCTTTGTGACGGCGCTGCGGGCCGAGGCGCCGCCCCTGGCGCGGATCGAAGCCCTGGAGCGCGCCGCGCTCTTGCCCCGGGGTGATAGCAGCTTTGCTATCGTCGCCAGCGCGGCCGCAGCCACCCGGCGCACCCTGATCGCCCCCGACAGCGCCACCTGCGCCGATTGCCTGCGCGAACTGCGCGACCCCACCGACCGGCGCTATGGCTATCCCTTCATCAACTGCACCAACTGCGGCCCCCGTTTCACCATCGTGCTCGACATCCCCTACGACCGCGACCGCACGACGATGCGCCAGTTCGCCCTCTGTCCCGCCTGCCGCGCCGAGTACGAGAACCCTCTCGACCGGCGCTTCCACGCCCAGCCCAACGCCTGCCCCGTCTGTGGGCCGCGCCTGCAATGGGAAGAGCTGCAGGGGCCATGCTCCGACCCGGGCCTGCCGCCGCTGGAGGCGGCGGCAGCGGCGCTGGCCGCCGGGGCAATTGTGGCGGTTAAGGGGCTGGGCGGCTACCACCTGGCCTGCGACGCGCTCCACCCCGGGGCCGTGACCCGGCTGCGCCGGCGTAAGCAGCGCGAGGCTAAACCCTTCGCGCTCATGGCCCCCGACCTGGCCACCGTCCGGCGCCTGTGCGCCCTGAGCCCGGCCGAGGAGGCGCTGCTGCTCTCCCCGCGCCGCCCGATTGTGCTGCTCGACCGGCTGCCCTCGGCGCCCGTGGCCCCCGATGTGGCCCCCGGCCACGCCACCCTGGGACTCATGCTCCCCTACACCCCCCTGCACACGCTGCTGCTCGACGCCTTTGCCGCCCGCCGCGACCCGGCGCAACCCGCGGTGCTGGTGCTCACCAGCGGCAACCTGAGCGACGAGCCCATTGCCTACCGTGACGACGACGCCCGCGCCCGGCTTGGCGCCATCGCCGACGCCATTCTCAGCCACAACCGGCCCATCCACATCCGCTGCGACGACAGCGTCACCCGCGTGGTAGCCGGCGGCGAGCAACCCCTGCGGCGCTCGCGGGGCTACGTGCCCGAACCACTCCGCCTGGACATGGCCGCCCCGCGGCCCATCCTGGCCGTCGGCGGTCATCAGAAGAACACCTTCTGCCTCTTCCGCGAGCACGAGGCCGTCCTCAGCCACCACATCGGCGACCTGGAAAACCTCGAGACCCTCACCTCCTTCCGCGAAGGGATTGCCCACTTCGAGCGCCTCTTCGACATCACGCCAGCGGTGGTAGCCTACGACCTGCACCCGGAGTACCTGGCAACCAAGGAGGCCCTGGCGCTTCCAATTGACATAAAGATCGGCGTGCAGCACCACCACGCCCACATCGCCAGCGTCCTGGCCGAGCATGGGCGCGAGGGGCCGGTGATCGGCATTGCCGCCGATGGCACGGGCTTCGGCCCCGATGGGGCGATCTGGGGCGGTGAGGTCCTCCTGGCGACCCTGGCCGAGTATACCCGGCTCGGCCATCTGGCCTACGTGCCGCTGCCCGGCGGCGACGCGGCGGTGCGGCAGCCCTGGCGCATGGCCCTGGCCTACCTCTGGCAGGCCTATGGCCCGGACCTCCCTGCGCTTGATCTCCTGCAATCGCTGGACGCGGCACGGGCGGGGCTGATCATCCGCATGATCGAACGGGGCCTCAACAGCCCGCCCACCTCGAGTATGGGCCGGCTCTTCGACGCGGCGGCGGCGCTGGTGGGCCTGCACCCCCACGCGGCCTACGAGGGTCAGGCAGCCATCGCCCTGGAGCACATCGCCGAACCGGTGGAGCGCGGTTACCCCTTCTCGATCGTTCTGGAAGCGCCGTTCCGCCTGGACATGCGTCCGGCCATCCGGGCGCTGGTGGAGGATGTGCGCAGCGGTGTGGGTGTGGGAGTCATCGCGGGGCGCTTTCACGCCACCGTCGCTACGAGCCTGGCGACAGCCTGCCGGCTGGCGCGCGAGCGCACCGGTCTGGAGGTCGTGGCGCTCAGCGGCGGCGTCTTCCAGAACCGGTTGTTGCTGGAGCGCCTGCTGCCCCGCCTCGCCGCCGACGGCTTCGAGACCCTGATCAACCGCCGCGTCCCGCCGAACGACGGCGGGTTAGCGCTCGGCCAGGCTGCGGTGGCCGCCGCGCGGCTGAGGTAAGACGGTCATGCGCATGGCGCACAACGCCAGCATGAAAATACCTATTCCTGGGAGGGCGTAGAGGCGCAGCGCCGCTGCGTCTCTACGCCCAAACCCTCCCCTCAGGGAGGGGGATGGGGAAACCCGGTTTCCCCATGTCCCAACCGCTGGTGGGAGCGGCTGGCGCCCCCACAGGCAGGGGTACGGGGAAACCCGGTTTCCCCGTATGTTCACCTCAGTGCCGACGTCACCGCCGATACGGCCACGTGTCGGCCCAGGTCGGCAAGCGTAGCCGGGTCGCCCAATCCGGCCCCGACGCGGCTGATCGCGTCCACCGCGAAGGCTGTCGCCAGGCGCGCGGTGGCTTCGAGGCTGTAGCCCCGCGCCTGCGCGGCGACAATCCCGGCCACCATGGCGTCGCCTGCGCCCACGGTGCTGCGCGCCACCACCTGCGGCGGCACGGCCCGCACCGCCTCCCTGGAGGTGACGAAGAGCGCCCCTGCGCTGCCCATCGAGATGACCACCAGGCCGATCCCTGCGGCGAGGAGTTCCTGCGCCGATGCGATGACCGCCCCGCGATGGGGCAGGGGCCGACCCATCAGCGCCTCCAGCTCGTGAATGTTCGGCTTGATGATCCGCGGCGCGGCAGCGAGCGCCGCAGCAAGCGGTTCGCCGCTCGTGTCGAGGACCACGTTGCGCCCTTGAGCCTTCAGAGTGCCGATCAGATCGCGATAGAGCGTCGGGGCAACGCCTGTGGGCAGGCTCCCCGCCAGCACCACCCACGGCGCCGGTGAGGCCGTCAGACGCGCGCGCAGCGTGTCAAGGTCAGGTGGCGCGGGTGCTGGCCCGGGAAAGTTGATGTCGGTTGTCTGCTGCTGAACCGGATCGATGATCTTGATCCCCACCCGGGTGCGCCCGGCGATGCGAATGAACTGATCGGCAATCCCTTTGCGCGCAAACAGATCCTCAAAGCTTGTCGCATTCTCACGGCCCAGAAATCCCGTTGCCGCTACCGTGTGTCCTGCGTCGGCCAGTGTCACCGCCACGTTCACTCCCTTGCCTCCAGGGTGATCCTGAACCTGCTCAACACGATTCACCGTGCCTGCTGCGAAGTTGGCGATGGTCACTGTGCGGTCAATTGCCGGGTTGAGCGTCACCGTGATGATCTCGGGTGTTGCGCTCATCGCTGACCTCCTCCCACTCCGGCGCCCCGCTCGCCGGCAGCCAGACTACGGACCTCTTCAGCGGTGCGGCAGGCCAGGGCCTGGCGCGCCAGGCCACGGGCCTGTTCCAGCGACAGCGAACGCAAGCGCGCCTTGACGGCGGCCACGCTCGGGATGCTCATGCTCAACTCGTGGACGCCCAACCCCGCCAGGATCATCGCGCCCTGCGGTTCGCCGGCCACCCCGCCGCAGACTCCCACGTGGCGCCCGGCAGCCTCCGCCGCTCGCACCACCTGATCGACCAGCCGTAGCACCGCCGGGTGCAGGCCGTCCACCTGTTTTGCCAGGGCCGGGTGCAGCCGGTCCATCGCCAGCACGTACTGGGTCAGGTCGTTGGTGCCGATGGAGAAGAAGGCCACCTCCTCGGCGAATTCGGCGGCCATCAGCGCGGTGGAAGGCACCTCGACCATGATCCCGATGTCAACTGGCGGCGCGCCAACCTCGAGGCGCACCTCTTCGGCGATAGCCTTCGCCTGGCGTAACTCCTCCAGCGTGGCGACCATGGGGAACATCAGCCTGACCGGGCCAAGGCAGGCTGCGCGATAGACGGCCCGCAGTTGGGGACGGAACAGGTCGGGGCGGCGCAGGCACAGTCGCAGGCCACGCACGCCGAGGAAGGGATTCTCCTCCGGGGGCAGATCGAGGTAGGGCACGGCCTTATCGCCGCCAATGTCAAGGGTGCGAATGGTAAGCGGCAGACCGTTGAGGGCGTGGACCATGCCGGCGTAGGCCTCGTACTGCTCCTCTTCACCGGGGGGCGTGGCACGCTCCAGAAACAGAAACTCGGTGCGTAGCAGCCCGATGCCCTCGGCTCCGGCGTTGACTGCCGGCTCCGCCTCGGTGGGACGCTGCACGTTGGCGACCACCTCGATGCGGTAGCCGTCGGTGGTCAGGGCCGGTTCGTAGCGTGTCTGGTACTCCTCGTCGCGCAGGCGGGCCAGCTCGGCCTGGGCGCGCCGGGCCGACTCCAGGTCGTCTGCCTCAGGATTGACGTACAGCGCGCCAGCGCTCCCATCGAGAATGGCGGGTGTGCCGGCAGGGTACTCCAGCAGCGCCGGCCCGGCGCCGACGAGGGCCGGAATGCCGAGCGAGCGGGCAATAATCGCCGTATGTGAAGTCGGGCCGCCGCTGACCGTGCCCAGGCCGAGGATCAGCTTCGGGTCGAGGCGGGCAGTGTCGGAGGGCAGGAGATCCTCGGCCACCAGGATAACCGGCTCGGAGGGCAGGGCGAGCGCCTCGGCTTCGCCCCCCACCATCAGCCGCAGCACCCGTTGCCCGACATCGTTCAGATCCACCGCGCGGGCCGCCAGGCGCTCATCGGCAATACGCTGCAGCGCGCCAACGCGCTCTTCGATCGCCCGCTGCCAGGCCCGGGCTGCGCTGTGCCCCTCGTCAATCAGCCCCTCGACCTGAGCCACCAGTTCTGGATCGGCAAGGAGAGCCTGATGGGCGCGGAAAATCGCCGCCTCACCCCGGCCGGCGCGCTCGCGCACCGAGTCGTAGACCGCGCCCAGTTCTTCGCGGGCAGTTGCCAGGGCCGCGTGGAGCCGCTCGCGCTCATCGGCCGGGTTTGCCGCCACATCGCGCACGACCAGGCGTCGGGTCTGGTAGGGGTAGAGGGGGCCAATCGCCAGGCCCGGCGAGGCGGCGACACCGGCCACTGCCCGGCCGGTTCTGGCCGGGCGCCAGCGGAGCGTCTCGCTGGCCGGCGCAGGCGGGGGAGCCGCATCCTCCAGCCCTGCGGCGACCGCCGCGCTCAGGGCAGCCACGGCCTGCTCGGCGTCGGGGCCGCGGGCCGCAATGCGGATCGGTGCGCCATGAGGGGCGCCAAGACGTAGCAGGGCAGCCAGGGCCTTGCCGTTGGCCGTCTGGCCGTTGTAGCTCACCTGGATCTCGGCGGCGAACTGGCTCGCCAGATCCACGAACACCGTTGCGGGGCGCGCATGCAACCCGGCATGGCTGGCAATGGCCACCGTCACGGCTGGTTCATCTTCCCAGATCGCCCCGGCAGACGGCGTGGGCGCGCGGGGACGGGTCAGGCGATGGATGATCACCTGCGGATCGGCAGTGGTGGCAAGCTGCGTGGCCACTTCCCCATCGCCAAGCACGTCTACCAGGTTGGCCAGCAACGGCAGATGCTCATCGGAGCGGGCGGCGATCCCGATCAGCAGACGCGCCCGGGCATCATCCTTCCAGGGCACGGCGCTGACCAGTTGCAGCACGGCGATCCCGGTCCGGTAGATCAACTCCCGGTCCTGGCCCAGTCCGTGGGGAATAGCGATCCCGTTGCCCAGGTAGGTGTTGGCCTGCAACTCGCGGGCCAGCATACTCTCGACGTAGGCCGGGGCGATGTAGCCGGCATCCACCAGCACCTGCCCGACCTGACGGATGGCCTCTTCTTTACTCGCGGCGGTGGCGCCGAGGCGCACCGTAGCAGGGGTCAGTTCAAGCATTGGAGCACTCCTTCGTGTTCACGTTCGATACCTATGCGGCTGCGTCGCACAGCGCCAGGAGGCGCATACCGTCTTCCTGAGGGGACATCCGATGTCCCTGTTATCCCTTCGAGGGAGGCCCGGGAGGGCGTAGCCCTCCCAACCCTTCCCCCGGCTGGAAGGGCAGCGCAACCTGCTCGCCCCGCACGGGCCGGGGCGAGTGGCGCTGCCAGGCTCGCCTCAGGCCGTTGCCGTCCGGGTCGCTTCCGTGGTGGCCGTCTCGGCGCTCACGGCTACGGGGCGCTTCAAGGTGAAGAGCATTCCGGCGGTGACCAGCGTGCCGGCCAGGATGGCGACCAGGTACATCGGCAGGTTTCCGACCGCATTCGGGATGGGGAGGACAAAGACGCCGCCGTGGGGCGCCTGGAGGGTGCAGCCGAAGAGCATCGAGAGCGCGCCAGCCACGGCCGAGCCGGCCATAATCGCGGGAATGACCCGCAACGGATCTCTGGCCGCGAAGGGAATGGCGCCCTCGGTGATAAACGAGATCCCCAGCACAGCGGCAGCCTTGCCCGCCTCGCGCTCTTCGCCGCTAAAGCGATCCTTGAAGAGCCAGGTAGCCAGCGCCAGCCCCAGAGGCGGAGTCATACCCGCAGCCATCACCGCGGCCATCGGCGTGAAGACCTGGCTGGCCAGCAACCCCGTCGCGAAAGCGTAGGCCGACTTGTTTACCGGTCCACCCATATCGAAAGCCATCATTCCGCCGAGAATGAGACCCAGGACCACCGCGCCGCTTGACTCCATTGCCTGGAGCCAGGTCGTCAGCGCAGCGAGCGCGGCGCTGACCGGGCCGCCGACGACGTAGATCATCAACAGGCCAGTGATACTTGCGCCGAGTAGAGGCAGGATCAGCACGGGCTTGAGGCCGGCCAGGGTTGGGGGCAGGTTGAGCATACGGTTCAGCCAGGCGACGCTGTAGCCGGCGATGAACCCCGCGATGATGCCGCCGAGGAAGCCGGCGCCGCTTGAAGCGGCGAGCATGCCGCCGATCATACCCGGGGCCAGGCCGGGCCGGTCGGCAATCGAGTAGGCGATGAACCCCGCCAGGATGGGCGCCATCAGGGCAAAGGCCGACGGACCGCCGATCTGGAAGAGCGCCCAGCCCAGCGTGCCTTTGTTGGCATCTTCATAGACGAAGATCCCGCCGAACGCGAAGGCCAGGGCGATCAGCAGACCACCGGCAACGACGAAGGGCAGCATGTAGCTTACCCCGGTCATCAGATGCTTATAGGGGCCACTGGCGCTGGCGCTGCGGGCCGCCTTCGCCGCTGCAACCCGGGCCGTCAGATCGGCGCCGCTGGCTGGCGCACCGCCGTGTACCCTGGCCTGGTTGAGCGCCGTGGCAATCACCGCCGCGCCATCGTGGATGGCGGCCTTGGTAGACGTACTGTACACCGGCTTGCCCACGAAGCGGCTCAGGTCGATCTTGGTATCGGCGGCGATCACCACCACATCGGCGGCAGCGATCTCCTCTGCGGTCAGAGTGTTTTGCGCCCCCACCGAGCCTTGGGTCTCCACCTTAATCTGGTGGCCGAGCTGTTCGGCGCCCTTGCGCAGCCCCTCGGCCGCCATAAAAGTATGGGCGATGCCGGTAGGACATGAGGTGATACCAACCAGGCGCTTTGCCGCTGGCGTAGCCGCGACGTCGGGCGCGGTCGGGGCCGACGCGGGCGTCGGGGAGGCGGCGGGCAGTAGTGCCAGCGCCGCTTCAAGCACGGCCCGTGTCTTCGTAATCGCGTCGCTGCTGCGGGTTGCGTAGATCGGCTTACCGGCAAAACGGCTGGTATCAACCTGAATATCGGCGGCAATCACCACCACATCGGCGGCGGCGATATCCTCGGCGCTGAGGACGTGCCGGGCGCCTTCCGCGCCCCGGGTCTCTACCTGGATCTCATGCCCCATCGCGGCGGCGGTCTTCCGGAGGGCCTCGGCGGCCATCAGTGTGTGGGCAACCCCTGTCGGACAGGCGGTGATCGCGACGATGCGACTCATGGTGTTCCTCCCCTGCTTTCTGACCAATTGTGGTGATTTGCTGTAATATATTATTTACTTTCTTATTTGTCAATAGATGATTTCGATAACTTTCGATAAAGACACTCCCAGCAAGGCGATCCGCCCGGAGCTGCGCCGCGGGCCCCCACACCCCTCCCTGAGGGAAGGGTTTGGGAGGGCTACGCCCTCCCGGGAATAACCATATTTCTGGCGTGTGCGGCGCAGCCGCATGGGCGTCTTGCGGCAAATGGAGTGAGGGTAGAAAGCGAGCGGCGGCCAGCACCCGGCTCAGGTGAACCTTGCGGCTCTCCGCCTTCAACCAGAGTGGTGGCGCTCTCGCGGCTTACACAGGTTTTCCTTGACTTTCGATACTTCTGACGTACAATAGAAGCGCAACCACCACTGCGTGAAGGAGGGCACAATGGATGGTTCCACCACCGAACCGCTGCCCCGGGGCGAACTCGAAGCGCCGCTCATGCTCGACCGGCGCAGCCGTATCGCGGCGCTGGTGCGTCAGCGTGGCTCGGTGCGGGTGCATGAACTGGCCGAGCTGTTCCAAGTCTCCCCCGTGACGATCCGCAGCGACCTGGCCCACCTGGAGCAGGAGGGCCTGCTAGTGCGCGATCGGGGCGGGGCGGTAGCCCCCGCCACCCGCAGCGCGCTGATCGCCTTCGACCAGCGCGCCACCATGCATCTGGCTGCCAAGCAGCGTATCGGCTGCGCTGCGGCCAGTCTGGTTGCGCCGGGCGATACGATCCTGATGGACGCTGGTACCACTGTGGTAGAAATGGTTCCTCACCTGCCCCGCTCCGGGCCGCTCACGGTAGTCACGAACGCGCTGAACGTGGCCCTGGAGCTGCGCCTACTGCCCGAGGCCCGGGTGATTCTCCTCGGCGGCGCCCTCAACTATGCCACCTTTGGTACGCTCGGGCCGCTTGCCGAGCAGGCCCTGGAGGGTATGGCTGTAGCAAAGCTCTTCCTGGCCGCCGAAAGTGTTGATCTGGCCACAGGGGTGACCGATTCGACCATCGAGATCGCCCAGATTAAACGCGCCATGGTGCGCGCGGCCCACCAGATCATCCTGCTCGCCGATTCAAGCAAGTGGGGCCGTACAGGGTTTATCAAGGTCACGCCCCTCAGCGCCATCCATACCGTCGTCACTGACGCCGGGCTGCCTGAGGATCAGCGCGCCGCCCTGGAACGCCTCGGGGTAGGTGTGCTGATTGCCTGAAAGGAAAGGAGGCGACTATGGCCCGTCGCCCGCGCAGATCCGCGGCCCGCGCTACTGAGGCGCCGGCCCCTGTGCCAGAAACGCCCCCCCAGGTCTGGCTGCCGCCCCTCGATGGCCCTTCCGGCGACCCCTGCCCCCAGGCGGATGATCTGGCGCGCCTGGTCGCGGCCAGCGAGGTCGGCCTGCTGGCCCTGGACCGCGAGCTCTGGCTGCGCCGGGCTTCGCCCGCGGCGGTCAGTATGCTGTGCCTCCAGGCCTCCCATCTGGGCAGGCCCCTCGCTGAGATCCCCTGCCCTCTTTCGCCCATCGATCTGGTCAGTGATGCCATCCGGGTTCGCGACACGCTCGCACCGGTTGAACGTGAGGCGCGGCATCCCGACGGGCGCTGGTTTCTGGTCGCCTTCCGGCCCGTCTGCACCGCTGACCACAGCTTCGACGGATTGGCGCTGAGCTGGGTTGACATCTCGCGCTTTCGGGCTGCCGAGCCCCACGCCGGGCACCATCAGTTGCGCGCCCTCTCCCAGCGCCTGCTCGAGGCCCAGGAGGCCGAGCGGCGCGCCCTTGCCGCCGAAATGCACGACGAGATCGGCCAGTTGCTCACCGGCCTCAACCTGCTGCTGCTCTCAATTGACCCCCACGGTGATGCCGCCGCCGTCGCCGCCTATCTGTCGCAGGCTCGCCGCACCGTCGGCGAACTGATCGCCCGGGTGCGCCACCTCTCCCTCGATCTGCGCCCGCCCATGCTCGATGACCTGGGCCTGCGCCCCACCCTCGACTGGCTTGCCGAACGCTACACGGCCCAGACCCGCGTCAGGGTTCACCTCAGCCAGATCGGGATTGACCGTCGCTTTTCTCCTATGCTCGAACTGGTTGTCTACCGCATCATCCAGGAGGCGCTGACCAACGTTGCCCGCCACGCCGAAACCACCGAGGTGACGGTGCGGGTCTGGACCGAAAACGACCAGTTGCACGTCCTGGTGGAGGATCAGGGCCGCGGCTTCGATCCCGCCGCGCTCGACCCCTACCGCTCCAGCGGGCTGTCGGGCATGTCCGAGCGGGTGGCGCTCCTCGGCGGCGCCTTGACGATCACTTCGGCGCCCGGCGTGGGCACCAGTATCCGCGCTGCGCTGCCCCTTCATCCGCCTGAGCAGATGCCTGGCCGCCCGGGGTAGCCTGCGCATAACCGGGCCCGCCCGGGCCCCTCCCGCCAGGGAGGGTTTGGGAGGGCGAAGGGCGTGGTGCAGCGCAGCCGCACGAGCGTCTGATACCCCCTATCTTCCTCGTAGCACTACGGGGCCGCATCCCGCAGAATTACGAGTAGACAGCGCGCCGGTTTGCGCTACAATAATGGCAGGTGCGAGCATACTGCCTGGCGCCCATTGGTCTTGTTCTGAACAGGCAGCAGGCTCGAAGGTGTACCATAGAAAGCCGCCGGGCACAGTGCCGTGCCGCGCGGATATTACACCGCACTGTTCCCGCATTCCTGCCCCTCAGGCTGGCCCTGTCCCGGCGGCTGGAAGGAGGGATGCAACAATGATTGAGCGCTGGGATCCGTTCCGTGAGATGCGGGCGCTGCGCGACTCATTCAACCGCTTCTTCGACGAGGCCCTCCTGCGCCCGAGCAGCGACTGGCTGGCCGGGTTCCGCGATCAGCCGGCGATGAACGTCTACGAGACCGATACGGGGCTGAATGTCGAAGTCCATCTCCCCGGCATCAAACGCGAGGAGATTGATATCACCCTCAGCGGCAACACCCTGACGATCAAGGGCGAGCGCCGCGCGAGTGAGGAGGTTAAAGAGGAGCACTATCTGCGCCGCGAGGTGCACTACGGCGCCTTCCTCCGCCGGGTCACGCTCCCCGAGTATGTCGATCTGGAGAAGCCCGAGGCCACCTTTGCGGACGGCGTGTTGAAGATCGTCTTCCCCAAGATGGCCGCGCCGCAGCCGAAGAAGATCGAGCTGAAGGAGGCGGCCAGGCCCGAAGAGGTTCCGGCGTGATTGGCTGAAAGTTGGTTGACCTGAGCGCCACGGAGGCGGAAGGTATGCGCTCCCGCCTCCGTGGCGCTTCTGGTTGAGCGTAGCTGCCAGAAGCCCGTAATGACAGGGTGAAACGTGTAGAGACGCAGCGCCGCTGCGCCTCTACGCCCAAACCCTCTCCATCGGAAGGGGCGCGGGGAAACGCGGTTTCCCCACCCCCCAACCGCGGTTGGAGTTGTTGGCGCCCCGGCGGGCAGGGAACCGGGAAACCCGGTTTCCCCTATGTTTGCCTCAGCGCGATCGCTGCTATGCCGCTCCCCCCTGGATGGACCATCTGGCTGACCGGGTTGCCCGGCGCCGGCAAAACGACCCTCGCCCGCGCTGTGCAGGAGCGCCTGTGGCGCTCCGGGATCATGGCCGTGGTGCTGGATTCCGACGCGGTGCGCCCGGTGCTCGCGCCTGAGGCGGGCTACGGCGCTGCGGCCCGCGACCGGTTCTACGGGCAGCTTGTGGCCCTGGCGCGCCTGTTGAACCAGGAAGGCGCCAATGTGCTGGTCGCTGCCACTGCCCACCGGCGCGTCTATCGCGATGCCGCGCGGATGGCCCTTGCGCCCCGCTTCGTCGAGGTCTGGGTGCGCTGCGCGCTCAAGGTGTGCCGCGAACGCGATCCGAAGGGCCTCTACGCTCGCGCCGCCGCCGGCGCCATCAGCGATCTGCCGGGCCTGCACGTCCCCTACGAACCACCCGACGCGGCAGAGGTTGTCGTGGACAGTGACCGCGAGCCGGTCGAGGCTGCGGTGGAGCGTATACTGCGGCAGGCGCCGCTTCCTGGCGCTGGGTAGGGGTGGAGTAACCCTGTTGATGCCTGTGCGACTGTGCCGCGCCCCGCGGGAAGGAAAAGCGATTCTCCTGGGAGGGCCATGCCCTCCCAAACCCTCCCCGTGGGCAGGGGTTGGGGAAACCTGGTTTCCCCTTACCCTGACCGCGGTGGGGATCGCCTGGCGCCTCTACGGGTTGTTCCCCGGCGGTATCGGCTGGGGCAGGGTCGGTGGTAGCGGCAAGCCCGGTTGTGGTTGAGCAGGGGTGGGATACTGCGGCATCGTCGCTTCGGTTGGTTGCGGCGCGGGGGCCGTCGGCTGCGGGGCGGGCGTCGTCGGCTGCGGCGCCAGCGGCTCGGGGGTCGGCGATTCGACGCCGGGCGGTGGCTCGCTCGATGGCTCCGGGGCGCGCACACCGATGACTACTGTGGTGCCGGGGAGGATCCAGTCGCCGGCGGCCGGCAACGTGCTGACGACCGCATAGGGCGCATACTGATCGAACACGTCGGGGATCCGCGAACGTGTCTGGTAGTCAATGTAGATGCTGCCCGGATCGACCCCGAGGGCGGTGAGCAGTCCACGGGCCTGATTCTCACCCAGGCGCTTGAGGTCAGGCATCATGATCGCGCCGGCCACCGGCGGCACGGGCACGGGCGGCGCAAACATCGCCGGGTCGCACGCCGGCAGCGCCTGGATGCTCAACGCCCCTACGCCGCCGCCTTGCCAGGTGAAACGCTCACGCATATCCGGATCGGGTGGCGGCAGTTTCCAGATCACCAGCGTGCGCATCAGTTCCGGGGGGTAGCTCTCGCCGTCCACCGGGCGGCAAAAACGCTCGGCAGCGGTGGTCGCTTCCCCTGCTTCCGCCCCTTCGGGCGGCGTCGCGCCAGGCCCGATCAACTGGCCATCGCGGCTCCACTCGTCAGGGTTGGGAATGCGCACGACCGTGACGCGCTGGAAGGCGTCGCAGGGCACCCTCAGACTGGCGAGCAAGGCATCAGGCTCGGGGCTGGCAAGCGGGGTCGCGTTGGGCGCAGTCGGGCCGGCGAACAGGCTCTGCGGCGTGGGCGTGATCATCGCGGTGAGCATGGAGCGCGTGAATAACTCCTCACTGTAGCCGCCGTAGGGGCCGGGCAGGGCGCAGATCGGGCGCCGCTGTACGCTGCCGTCCTCGGGCAGACGAAACTCGGTCGGAATCACGCCGTCGGGGAACGGAGCGGCAAACAGCGCCCGGTAACGCCGATCGTCACGGATCCAGGCAAAGAGTTCCTCCATGACGTTGCGCCAGATGATGCCGCCGCCGGTCAGGCTTTCGACCCTGGCCGTCGGCTCGTTGTTGTTGTTACCGGTCCAGACGGCCACGGTTACGAAGGGCGTGTAGCCAGCGGCCCAGGCATCGCGCCAGTCGTTGGTGGTGCCGGTTTTCACCGCCGCGGGCAGCGAGAGCTTGAGCGGGCTGTTCAGGCCCCAGATGGCCTGTCGCGCCCGGTCATCGCTCAGCATGTCGCTGATGATCGCCACCAGGGCGGGGTCAACCACCTGCTCGCCCCGACGGGGGGTAAACTCGTCGATCACCCGGCCCTCGCCGTCGGTGATCTGCAATACTGCCACCGGCGGATAGTAGCGCCCACCGCTGGCGAGGGTGTTGTAGGCCGTGGTCAACTCTAACGGGGTGACCTCGCCGCCGCCGAGGGTCAACGCCAGCCCGTAAAAGTCCTTGCCTCGCTTCAATCCCTGCTTGATGCCCACGCGGTCGAGCAGGTCGAGCGTCTCTTGCACTCCGGCAAACTTGAGAGCTTTAACCGCGGGGATGTTCAGTGAATTGGCCAGGGCGGTGCGAATACGCACCGGACCGTTGAACCGGCCGTTGTAGTTTTGCGGCGCGTACCACTCGTCGAAGGCGAGATTGCCGGTAGGGAACTCGGTGGGCACGTCCCAGATCACCGTCGCGGGGGTCATGCCCCGCTCCATGGCCGCCAGGTAGGTGAAGGGCTTGAGGGCCGAACCGGGCTGCCGTTCACGGGTGGTGACATTGACCTGCCCATCGAGAACATTGCCGCTTTCGCCGGGAGTGGACGTCGGTTTCACGGCGTTGTAATCAACGCTACCGACCATGGCCAGGATCTGGCCCGTGTTGGGTTGCATGACCACCACGGCAGCGTTGTGAATATTGCGCGCCTGGAGTTCGCTGATCCGCTCGTAGGCCTTTTGCTGCACCATCCGTTGCAGGTTCAGATCGAGGGTGGTGGTAATCCGCAGCCCTCCGCCGAAGAGCGTTTCCTGGCCGTAGCGTTCCTGGAGCAGATCGCGCACGTAGAAGACGAAGTGGGGCGCGTTGAGCGGCACTTCTTGCGGCGCGAAGCGTAGCGGCTCGGCCAGCGCTGCGCGGGCCTCGGCCTCGCTCACGTAGCCGTCTTCGACCATTCGCCGCAGCACGGCCACCTGTCGCCGCCGGGGCGCAGACGTGCCCTCCGGCAGGGTATAATCGGGATCGAGCCAGCCCCGGCCCACCTCCACGCCGGGGAGATAGCCACCCTGCGCATCGCGCTCCAGGTAGTTGATCGGGTTATACACGCTCGGCAACTGCGGTAACCCGGCCAGGAGCGAGGCCTGGTTCAGATTGAGGTCGCGGGCGCTCACCCCGAAGTAGGCTTCGCTGGCAGCCTCGATGCCGTAGGCCAGATTGCCGTAGAAGTTCTCGTTCAGGTACAACTCGAGGATCTGATCTTTGGTGTAGAGCTTGTCCAGCTCCTGAGCCAGGATAATCTCCTTGAGCTTGCGCTCATAGCGGCGCTCAGGCGCGCGCTCTTCGTCGGTCAGCACGCTGTTCTTAATCACCTGCTGGGTGATTGTCGAGGCGCCGCCCGTTTCTTCGCCGGCCTGCAGGCTGCTCAACAGGGTGCGGAGGATGCCACGCAGGTCAATACCCGGGTTGGTGTAAAAGGTCTTGTCCTCGATTGCGATCGTCGCCTGGATCAGCAGCGGCGAGATTTCCTCAATGGAGACCCTGGTGCGCTTGCCGGTGTCGAAAAATTCGTAGAGCAACTCGCCGTTACGGTCATAGATTCGCGACGACTGGAACAACTGGCGGTTTTCCAGCGCATCAAGCCGCGGCTTGAGGCTTGCCGCGGTGGTTGCATACGCCGAGTAGGCCACGCCGGCGGCCCCCACGATCACTGCCAGGGCGCCGATCAGCAGCGCGAGAACAAAGCGGGCAGCGATACTTGTGGCCGCACTCGACGGCGTCGGGCGGCGCCCCAGCAATGGCGGGTAGGCTGGCCGCCGCGGAACGGCATGGCCGCCGTAGGTGCGTCTGATCTTTCGTTCTCTCAACATGCTTCCCTGTCGCCAGCGGCGACCTGCGGGCGCCCCGGTGGTTGCCCATCGCCAACCGCGGACCGTGCCTGACCCGGGGCAGGTGGTGCGCCGGGTCGAAACGGCCCAAGTATAGCACGGGTCCTCTGGCGCGGCGCTGACAGGATACTGATGCGCGTGCAGGCAGCTTCTTCCCGGGGCGGGCGTAGCCTGCCCAGACCCTCCTCAGGGAGGGGGGTTGGAGAAACCCGGTTTCCCCATATCCCGACCGCTGTTGGGAGCGGCTGGCACTTCCCACAGGCAGGGGGATGGGGAAACCCGGTTTCCCCATATTTTCACCTCAGTCATCCATGCGGCTGCGCCGCACAACACCAGAATGAAAATATTTGTTCTTGGGAGGGCGCAGCCCTCCCAAATCCTCCCCGCGGGCGGGTTGTTTCCCGGGAGGGCGCAGCCCTCCCAAACCCTCCCGTACACGGCCTATTTTCGCGTTAGATCGCCAGGCTCAACCTCGAAAAGCGCTGCCACCTGAGCGTCAATGGCCCGTTCCAGGTCGGCCAGACGGGCGGAGGCGTCGGCGTGGGTGGCCCGCTCATCGGCATGGATCTCGGCCCAGGTGGGGCGATAGCGTTCGGGAATGTCGTTGTGGAGTTCCTCATTCACCGCTGCGTGCAACTCGTCGAAGCTCAGTTCCCACCAGCGGCGCAACCGTGGCCCTGGCTGAATGCCGGGCGGCCCGAAGTCGGCTACCAGCCGGCGTGTGACCGCGCGCTCCAGTTCGTCCCGCCGGGCTGCCAGCGTGGCCGCGCTCAGCGCCAACCCCGCCAGATTGGCCCGCGCCGGCCCCGGGGCGTCGGGGATGGGCATGTCTTCCACCGCGAGGCCCGCGGCCAGCAGCGCGCGCCCCACGGCCGAGGCCAGCAGCGCCAGCCAGTACGGATCGGCTGCGGCGATTACGGTCGCCGAACCGCCGACCGGTCCCGTGGTCTCGTCCTAGGCCACAAGCGCGCCACTGACGATGATCCGCGGCGCTTCCGGCGGTCGCTCCCAGTCTGCCGGCAGCACCCACCAGGGTTGCGTTGGCGCGGCAGCAGGCGGCGCGGGCAACGTGGCCAGGTACCGGGCGAGATGGGGGTGTCGCGCGGGGAGATCGGCGGCGCGGGATGCCGGAACGGCGATCAGCCAGCGCCCTGCGGCGCCAACGTGCCAGAGAGCCAGATCCTGCGCGTCGCTCAGCGGGCAGATCAGCGGCGCGACCGTCGGGTCGAAGATCACCAGCCGGTCGCGCTCGGCGCGGGTGAGCCGTAGCGCGGCGGTCAACGCCGCCGGGAGCGCCGGGCGGATCTGTGTTGGGGCCAGCTCGCGCAGGGGCGGCCCTGCACCCAATAGTCTTGCGCGTAACGTTGTATCCATAGAAGAGATGATGCGCCGTCGTCGCGTACTACGGACATGCTTTCGCGGGAGGGCGCAACTTGCCCTGACTCTCCCTGTGGCCAGGAGTATGACCGCATCCCGGGTTCAATTGCCTGTGCCGCAGGTACCGCTGCGGCACAGCACACCTGGCCGCCTCGCGCAACAATCTGCAATCTGAAATCTACAATCTAAAATGGTACAACCTTGCCGAAGGCAAAGCGTGTGTTACAATAGCTCTAATGTGCCCGGATCAACAGGTTGCACATCGCCCCTTATCACCCATGGTACGCTCCCTCATCCATCAGCGTCTCGGTCGCTATTATATCAAGGAGTTGCTTGGCCGGGGCGGGATGGCCGCGGTCTATCGCGCTGTCGATACGGTGCTGCAGCGCGATGTGGCCCTCAAGATTCTCTATCCTCACTACAGCGATGACCCCGCCGTGGTGGAGCGTTTCAAACGCGAGGCCATTACCGCGGCCTCGTTGGCGCATCCCCATATTGTGGCGGTCTACGACGTAGGTGAACACGAGGGGATGGTCTTCATCGCCATGCAGTTGCTGACCGGGCGAACCTTGCATGACCGGCTTCAGGAAACGGGCACATTGACTCTGGAAGCGTTGCTCGAGGTACTTGAGCCGGTAGCAGAGGCGCTTGACTATGCCCATGCGCGAGGAGTGATCCACCGGGACGTTAAGCCGGGGAATATCTTTCTCAGCGATGCTGCCGAGGGGCCAGGTGTGCTGTTGACCGATTTTGGCATCGCCAAGCAACTGGCCGCGCCGGGGCTGACGACCACGGGCGCGCTGATCGGCACACCCGATTATATGGCCCCCGAGCAGATCGCCGGAGGTCCGGTCGGTCCGCCGAGTGATGTCTACGCCCTGGGGATGCTGGCGTACCGTGCCCTGACCGGACGCCGGGCATTCGAGGGGAGTGTGCAGGATGTGCTTCTCGGCCATCTCTCCGGGCAGATTACCCCCCCGTCACACCTGAATCCGGCCCTCTCCCCTGGTCTTGATGCGGTGCTTGCCCGCGCAACGGCGCGCGATCCGGCTGATCGCTACCAGAGCGCCGGGGCCTTTGTGCGCGATCTGCGGTTGGTGGCGCAGGGCGCTGGCGCCGTGACCGTGCCAGGCCCCACGCCCGCTCTGGCGCTGGCCGGGGCCCCGGTTGCGCCTCCTCCCCACCAGGCGCCCCTCCTCGCCTCCTCAGCCCCGGACACGGCGACCATGGCCGCCCCGGGGCCGGTGATGCCGGCCTGGCGCGGCGTGTGGTCCGGCCCGTGGCTCGCGGTCGTGGCCGCGGCGCTGGCGCTGGGCGGCCTGGCCCTGGCCGTGGTCTGGATCGCGAGCGGACGCGGCCCCGCGGGCGGTTTGACGCCACCTCCGCCACCCTCCGCTACAACCGCCCCCCCTCCTTCGATAACACCCACCGGGGCGCCCGATCCCACTACTGAGCTGCCCACGGCGACCCTGCCCGCCGTTGTTGAGTCCACGGCTACACCGAGCGCAACTCCGACGCCGACGGCGACCGCGGCGCCCACAGCCACCCCCAGCCTCACGCCGACGCCGACGGCGACCGCGGCGCCCACAGCCACCCCCAGCCTCACGCCGACGCCGACGGTGACCGCGGCGCCCACAGCCACCCCCAGCCTCACGCCGACGCCCACGGCGACCGCGGCGCCCACAGCCACCCCCAGCCCCACGCCGACGCCCACAGCGACCGAGGCGCCTACGGCCACCCCCAGCCCCACGCCGAAGCCCACAGCCACCGAGGTCGCCGCCTGCCCCGATGAACTGCTGGCCGGTGGTTTCGGGCGGCTGTTCAAGGAAAACGTCAACGTGCGGGTCGGCCTGGGCTGCCCTCTGGTCGCGGAAAGCGCCGGAAAGGGATCGGTGCAGTTCTTTGAGGGCGGAACCATGCTGTACTGGGATCTGTCCAATCGCACCCGCTGGCGCGATTACATCTTCGTATTTGAAGGCCTCGACAAAGGCCCGTACCAGGCGCTCTCGCCCATGGCCGTGGCCGACCTGGGGCCTGCGCCGACGCCCGGCCCCGACCCGAACCAGCCCGTGCGTGGCTTCGGGCGCGTCTATTTCTACCGGCCCGGGGTGCGCGAAAGCCTGGGGGCGTGGATAAGCCCGGAGATCGTTTTAGAGGGTAATACTTCAGGTGTTATTCAATTTTTTGAGCAGGGTGCTATGATTTACACGCCGATCTACCGATCTTCTGGACAGGCAAGTATATTTGTGCTTTACAATAGTGGAAGATTCGAGCGCTACGACGATAGCAGGTGAACCATACGTTAGTGGCTGAACCGTGGAGCGAAGCGTATGACCCAGGTAGCCACCATTCGATCCGCATCACAGCCGGGGCCGGCACTGCTCCCGCTGAAACTGGCGCCGCCGGTGCCGCGCAGTGAAACCCTGCTACGCCCCGATCTTCAGGCGCTCCTGGCCGAAGTGCGCCTGCGGCCCGCCACGCTGGTGGTTGCTCCGGCGGGGTACGGCAAAACCACACTGCTGACCCAGTGGGCGGACGAGTTGCAGCGCACCGGGGCGCATGTGCTCTGGCTCGGGCTCGATGCTGACGATCAGGCGCCGTCGCTCTTGCTGGCCTACCTGGTGCGCGCCTTCCAGCGCCACCTGCCTGAAGTTGGTGAGGAGTCGTGGCGCGTTATTCACTCAGCAGCCGATCTTGAACGCGACTGGCCGGTGGTTGCCGGCGCGCTGCTCAGCGAATTGCAAACGGCCCTGACCACACCAACGTTTCTGATCATCGACGATGTGCACCTGATCAGCGATGGGCCGATCACCACTGCGCTGATCGGCTACCTTCTGCGGGCGGCGCCGCCCACGCTGCACGTTATTCTGGCCTCGCGGCGTATGCTTGACATCGCGCCCCTTCCGCGCATGCGCGCCGAGGGCGCGCTGGTGGAGGTCGAACAGGGCGATCTGTCACTGACCCGTGAGGAGGCAGCCGAGCTGCTCGGGCGCGCCGGGGTGCGTCTCCCTGCTGAGGAGCTTGACATGCTGCTCCAGCGTACCGAGGGCTGGGTGCTCAGCGTGCAACTCGCCGCCCGTGCCCTGGCGCGCCTCGCGCCCGAGCAGCGCCGCGCGTACCTGGAGACCCTCGACAGCAGCGAGCGCAGTCTCTTCGACTACCTGGCCTCGGAGGTGCTGGCGAACCTGCCGCCAGATCTGCTGGAGTTTCTGGCCCGAGCTGCACTGACCGATCAGTTCGATGCGCCCCTGATCGCCGAGGTGCTGGCGCGCTCCGACGCGGAGGCGCTGATTAACCGCTGTGTGCAACTGGGCCTCCCGATCTCGCTGGTTGAGACCGGGGAGAGCGGCGTGCAGAGTTACCGCTTCCATCCGCTGTGGAGCCGGCTCTTGCGCGAGCGCGCCCTTCACACTCTGGGCGCGGAGGCGCTGGTGGACCTGCACACGCGCTACGGGGCGGCCTTCGAGCGACGGGGCCGGCTCGAAGTGGCTATGGCTCACTACAGCGCCGCCGGCGATGATGAAGCGATGGCCGGGGCCCTGCGCCGCCGCGCCTGGCCGCTGATCGAAACCCCCCAGCGCGACAGTATTCGCGCCTGGCTGGAAAGCCTGCCTGTCGAGCGCCGCGAACGCGATGCGGAGTTGCTGCACATGTGGGGCTGGAGCATGGCCGCCTCGCATCCTGATCAAGCCTTGCAGGCGATCAGCCGCGCCGCCGAGCTGTACAGCCATGAGGGTAACTACCAGCGCGAGTTGCGCGCCCTCAGCGACGTGGCGGCGCTGATCTTCTGGGAGGGCCGCCCCGCCGATTTCGCCAGTGTCTGCGTGCGCGCCGTGCGGGCCGCTAATCGCGTGCGCGATACCTGGGCCAGGGGCGCCGCGCTGGCCTCTACCGCCGCGCTGCTCTACAGTCGGGGCCGCTACGCCGCTGCCCTGCGCGTCGCTGCTCACGCCACGCACCACCCGCGCAGCGTCTTCTGGCAGTGGTTGCTGGCCATGATCGTCAGTTCGATCCACACCCAGCAGGGCTACCCCGAGGCGGCGCTCACCGCCATCGGTCAGGCCCTGGAGATGCCCCAGGTGGAGCGCGACGACCGCTTGCACCAGAATCTGCTCTTGCTCAAGGCCCTGGCGCTGTACCAGCAGGGCCAGGTCAACGAGGCGGTGTTCGTGGCCCTCGATGCCTATCGCCGCCTGAGCGTCTACGAGCAGCAGAGCGTTATCGGGGTGAGCGCCGCTTTCCTGGCCCTCTTGCTGGCCGAGCAGGGCGAAACGGAAGAAGCAACCACGTATCTCTCACGCGCCCGGAGCATCGCCAATGCCAGTGGCTCTACCGCGCTGCTCACCCGCGCTCAGGTGATTGAGGCCTACCTGGCCCGCCGCAGCGGGCAGAGCGATTTTGCAACGGCCGCAGCGCTCGACCTGGCGCGGCACTCGCGCGCCGTTGGCGCCGACCCCGCCGCGACGATGGCGCCCCGGCGGGCCCAGGCCCCTGGCGACCTGGCGCCTCCCGCCCAGGGCACCCACGATCTGTGGCTCCAACTGTACCTGCTGGTGGTGCTTGGAGAAGGCGGCGAAACTCAGCGCGCCGCAGGCCTGGCTGCTGAGCTTGCCGACGAGATGCTGGCCCGTGGTGATGGCCTGTTCCTGGCCTCGGTGCAGATCTACCGCGCAGCCCTCGAGCAGCGCCTGGGCAATCTCGAGGCGTATCGCGAGGCTCTGCAAGCGGGCTGGAACCTGTGCGAGCGCCATCGCTTCGGCTTTTTGCCCGGATTGCCGCAGGCCGTGGTTGAACAGGCCGTCGCTGGCGCCATCGAACACGGCCTGGCGCCCGTGGCCGTTGGCGAGGTGTTGCGCCGCCAGATCCCCCGTTCCGCGCCGTCGCTGCTCTTGCAACTCCTGTCCAGCCATGCCACCCCGGCGATCCGCGCGCGCATCGCCACGCTCCTCGGCGACCTGGGCGCCGCGCAGGCCTATGCCACCCTGCGCACCATGCTCAAGGACCGCAGCGCCGATGTGCGGAGCGCCGCCGAGGGCGCTCTGGAACGCCTGGTCTATCGCCCGTCGTATCGCCTGAACGTGCGCACCCTGGGCGCCTTTGGCGTCTGGCGCGGCGATGTAGAGATCCGTGACCGCGACTGGCGCAGTATCAAGGCGCGCCAGTTGTTGCAACTGCTGCTTGTCGAACGCGGGCGCATGTTGCCCCGCGACCGGATCATGGATATGCTCTGGCCGGGACTCGAAACTGAAGCGGCGGCCAATAATCTCCGCGTTACCCTCAGCCGGTTAACCAAGGCTATCGAACCTAACCGGCCCGAGGGTGCGCCGATGTACTACATTCTGCAACAGGGCGACACTTACGGCTTCAACATCGAAAGCGATCACGGGTACGACGCGGCTGAGTTCTCAGACGCGGTCGAGCAGGGACGGGCGGCGCTGCAACGCGGGCAACGGTCCGAGGCCATCGCCAGCTTCCGCCACGCGATCAATCTCTACGGCGGCCCCTTCCTGCCCGACTGTCTCTATGAAGATTGGTCCGTGGTGGAACGCGAGCGCCTGGAGTTGCTCTTCACCGAGGCGTCGCTGCGTCTGGGTAACCTGCTGCTCGAGGATGGCAATCCGCACGAGGCCATCGGTCTGGCCTGGCGCGTGCTGGAGTATGACCAGGCCCAGGAGGAGGCCTACCAACTGCTCATGCGCGCCTACGGCATTCTGGGTGAACGCAGCACGGCGCTGCGACTGTACAATCGCTGCGTCGCCGCCCTGCGCCAGGAACTCGGGGTTGACCCGCTGCCCGAAACGGTGGCGATTTATCAAAAGATCCGCGGCAACCATCCGGTAGCGCCGTGATCGCCCCGCACCCTGGCTCGCACCCTCGCGAGAAGGGGTGCAGGGGAACCCGGTTGCCCCTTCTGCCAGCCGGCGTTGGGGACGCTTGCCACTCCCCCGGTATGGATATACGGAAGGCGGCAACGCGGCGCCGCACAGAGGTGCGCGGGCAAACCGCGCTGGTCTACCGGTCTGCTCAAGACTGCCCGGGGATGGTGCGGAGACCGGGTTGCTCCACCTCTGTGTGCGCCGGGTCGCCCTCAGCCGGAGCGTGGAGATGGGCATTAATAAAGGCCACCACCTGCGCCAGCTCACCGATCTGCTGCTCAGCGCCGGTGGCAATATGCTGAATCTTGCCCCGCCAGCGCTCCGGAACCGCCGGGCGCTCGTCGGAGACAACGATCCGGAGTAAAAACGACTCGATCCTGCGCGTACCCATGCGCTTTTCCTCTCTCGCCGCTCCGCGCGGCGCGCTCAACCCGTAGACAGGTATCGTCACGGGTGCAGCATACGCCCGACGAGTAACGAGGTCGTTACCACCTGGTTAAGGAATAGAGACGTGAACTACACGATTGCGGTGCTGCCAGGCGATGGGATTGGACCGGAAGTGACGGCAGAAGGAGTAAAGGTATTGCAGGCTGTTGGCGCACGCTTCGGGCACAGCTTCGCGTTCCATGAGGCGCTGATCGGCGGCGCGGCGATTGAGGCGACGGGTGTCGCGCTGCCGCCCGAAACCGTGGCCGCGTGCCGGGCTGCCAGCGCTGTGCTCCTCGGCGCGGTCGGCGGCCCCAGGTGGGACGACCCGCGGGCCAGCGTGCGCCCCGAGCAGGGCCTGCTTGGCCTGCGGAAAGAACTGGGTCTGTACGCGAACCTGCGCCCGGTGACGGTGCATCCGCTTCTCGCCGACGCCTCGCCGCTGCGGCGCGAGCGGCTGGAGGGCGTGGATCTGCTGGTGGTGCGCGAATTGACCGGCGGGATCTACTTCGGGGAGAAGCGCCGTGGCCGCGACGCCGACGGTGAGTGGGCCAGCGACCTGTGTATCTACACCGAGGCCGAGGTCGCTCGCGTGGTGCGTGTGGCCGCCGAGCTGGCCCGCGGCCGCAATGGCAAGCTGACCCTGGTGGATAAGGCCAATGTGCTGGAGACAAGCCGGCTCTGGCGCAGCGTGACCAGCGCCATCGTCCAGGCCGAGTATCCGGATCTGACCTTTGAGTGGATGCTGGTTGATGCCTGTGCCATGCACCTGTTGCGTCGGCCAGCCGATTTTGATGTGATCGTCACCGAGAATATGTTCGGCGACATTCTTACCGACGAGGCCTCGATGCTGGCCGGCTCGATGGGGATGCTGCCCTCGGCCTCGCTCGGCGCAGGAGCGATGGGCCTGTACGAACCCATCCACGGCTCGGCCCCCGATATCGCCGGCCAGGGCAAGGCCAATCCCCTGGCGACCATTCTCAGCGTGGCTCTGCTGCTCCGCCACTCGCTGGGTCTCGAGCCGGAGGCCCGGGCCGTCGAGGCGGCGGTCAGCGCGGTGATCGAAGCCGGTATTGTTACCGGGGACATTGCCCGCCCGGGACAGATACCGGCGAGCACCTCCGTGGTGGGCGACGCGGTTGCGGAGCGCATCGCAGCCTGAGGTGAACATATGGGGAAACCGGGTTTCCCCAACCCCCTCCCTGATGGGAGGGTTTGGGCGTAGAGACGCAGCGCCGCTGCGTCTCTACGCCCTCCCAAAAACAACCCTAAATGAACCCGCGCCCGCCAGTCTTGGAGAGGCGCGGGTCGAGGGTGCCCGCAAAAGCTTGCAGACTGGTCTGGTCGAGGGCCTCGAGGGCGTCGAGTTCATCTTCGCTGAGATCGTAGCCCGCGCAGGCGGCTCGGGCATTATCAATCAGTTGCTGGCGAAACTCCGCATCGGTCACGGCGCGGCCAATCACCTGCTGAACGGCTTCGAGTGACATCCCTAACGGCTCCTTTCGCTGTTGAGCGCAAGTCGGCGCAGCTCACCACTGGCCCCAATGGTTCTAAACGTCTCCTCGGCGCGCTTTCGATACATAACGGCAGCGGGATCGCCGGTGGCGACCAGGGCTTCGCTGTAGCGCGCCTCGACACAGGCCCGTTCAAAGGCGCTGTCAATTGCCTGGAGGGTCTCGAGGGCGGCAAGAAAATGGTCGGCAAACGGCTCGCGCCGGGCGGCGGCGATCTCTCCTTGCAAGCGCCGGGCGATCCCGTAGTCAAGACGGCTGCCGAGCCGCGCGGCGAGGTCTGCGGCTTCGCGGGCGTAGCGCTGCGCTTCGTCGAGCAGCGCGGCTCGGCTGCTGCCGACGGCCACTTCGCTGCCGACGCTGAGCGCAACCTCCGCCAGCACCGTCAGCGCCTCTACTTCGTGCTGGGGGGCATGCACGCGGCGGGCAATTGCCAGGGCCTCTTCGGCCATAGCGCGCGCGGCGCCCGGCTGGCCCCGGGCCAGGGTGACCCGGGCGAGCAGGGCCAGGGTATTGCCTTCCTGGAAGGTATTGGCCTGCTCGCGGTAAATCGCCAGAGCCTGGCGATAGCTGGCGGCGGCGGCAGCGTAGTCGCCCTGCTGGCACACAGTCATCCCCAGCGTGTCGGCGGCCTGGGCTACGCCGAGCTGATCGCCCATCTCCTGGCACAGCGCCAGCGCATCGCGGCAGGCGCCAAGGGCCTCCTCGTAGCGGCTCAGGCAGAAGTAGGCGTAGGCGGCGTTGAGCAAGACGCTGCTGAGGGTGTACTTCGACTGCACCTGGCTGGCCAGCCGCTCGGCTTCGCTGTAGTGGCGCGCCGCGCGGGCATAATCACTCTGCAACTGCGCCAGGTACCCCAGATTGTTGTGGGCGCGAGCGCAGCCGTAGCGGTCATCAATGGCCTCGTGGGCCGCCAGGGCGCTGGTGAAGTGGTAGCGGGCCTGCTCGTAATCGCCGCGCAAGGCGAACAGCGATCCCATCAGGCTCTGCAGGTCGGCCTCGATGCGTTCGTCTTCGGCGCTGTGGCGGTCATTGCGAATGAAGGTCAGACCGGAGCGACAAATCTCAAGCGCGGCGTCGAAGTCGCCCTGCCGGCGCAGCACCTGGCCCATATCGGCATAGATGGCGGCGAGCAGCAGCGGCGGCACGGCATTGATGTGCGCCCGCGCGATCGCCTCAGCCTCGCGCAGCCGGTCGAGCGCCTCGGCGTAGCGTCCCTGCTTCTCCAGCGCCTCGCCCCAGGAGCGCAGCCCTTCGGCGGCCACCGCGGGGGGCAGGGCAACCGCAGCAGACCGATCCGGCGTTGCGCGGCCCAGCAGGATGGCGTACTCGCGCTGGGCCTCGTCGTAGCGCCCGAGGGTGCAGAGCACGTCCCCGAGGGCTTCGCGCGCCTCCCACACCCGGGGGTCGTCGGGGGCGTCGGCGCAGATCGTCAGCGCCCAGCGGTAGTGTTGCACTGCCTGGTCGTTGGCGTAGTTGTCGCGGGCGAGGTGCCCGGCCAGCAGCAGATAGGGCACAGCGCGTTCGGGCGCGTCGCTGTTCCGAAAGTGATGGGCCAGCAGGAAGATCGGGGCGCTGCTGGCCTGGATGCCCCGGCTCAGGAGCGAGCCGTTGCGCCCGATCGGAACCAGGTCGTGACCCTGGTCCTCGCGGTAGTGGGCGCGCACCTGCGCCAGTTCATCAGCGTAACGCTGCTCCAGGTGCTCGCCGATACGACGGTGCAGCTCGCGCCGGCGAGCGTAGAGCAGGCTCTGGTAAGCTACCTCGTGCAGCAGGGCGTGGCGGAACAGGTGGATGCGTTCGGGATACTCGCGCTCGGTGGCGGTGATCTCGGCGTGGTCGAGCAGCACAAGCTGGCGTATCAGGGCCTCGTGATCCAGAGGATGGACCGACTCAACGACGCTGGCCGGGAAGCGCTGGCCCACCACGGCGGCTACGCGGAGAATGGCCCGGGACAATTCATCGAGCCGGTCAATGCGTGACAGCAACAGGCCGCTCAGGCTGTCGGGGAGGGCGTCAACGGCGTCGGGCCGTTCGCTGACCGTGCGGAGCAACTCCTCGAGGAACAGCGGGTTACCGGCGGCCCGGTCCACCAGACGGTCGCGCAGATCGGGGGCGAGGCGCCGCGGGTGGGCCAGGGCGTCGAGCAGGGCGGCGCTGGCCCCGGCATCCAGCGGCGCCAGTTCAAGCGTCGCGGCGGCATCGGCGGCCTGGTCGTCGCCCCACGTCAGCGGGCCACGAAGGAGGCCCAGCAGGAGGATCGGCGCATCGCTCAGGTGGGTTGCCACATACCGCCAGAGATCGAGCGAGATCTGGTCGGCCCACTGGAGGTTGTCGAAGATTACCACCACCGGCGCCCCCGGCAGAGTGGCCGGGCGGGACTGGCCGGCTGTGGCCCGCAGCAGCGCCAGCATCATCGCAAAGCGCCGCGCCTGCCGTTGCTGCGGGTCGAGGCCGCGAAGGATCGGGCCTTCCTCGACCTGGGCGCGGACGAGGTCGGCCATCAGCGCCAGCCAGTTGGTGGAGGCGATACCGGCGGCATCCAGCGCATCGGCGAGCTTACGGGCGCGCGCTGGCTGGTCGTCGCCGGCGGTGATGGCGCATACGGCCCGCAGGAGTTCGCCCCAGGGGGCGTAGGGCGTGGCGCTGTTGTAGGCCAGACAGCGCACCGTGAAGACGCGAGCCCCGGCGGCGCGGGCCTCGGCGGCCAGAGCCGCGACCAGGCGCGACTTGCCGATCCCGGCCTCGCCGCTCACCCGCGCAACCCGACCGCCACCCGCAGCGGCGACCCAGAGTTCGCGGAGCCAGGCCAGTTCGCGGTCACGACCGATTAGCGGCGTGCTGGTGTACACCGGCTCGAGAGGGTGCTCGCGCTCGCCGATGACCCGCAGCACCTCCAGCGGCTCGCGCTTGCCCTTCGCGGCAATGCGCCGGGGATCGGCGCAGACAAGCGCGTGGGCGATCAGTGTCGCGGTCGCGCTCGAACAACGCAGTTCGCCCCAGGCAGCGCCGCTCATCACACGGGCGGCCACGTTCACCGCGTCGCCCATCACAGTGTACTCCTTGCGTTCGGCGCTGCCGACATTGCCGGCGAAGACATTGCCCGTGTTCAGGCCGGCGCGGAAGCGCACCGGCTGCGGGGCCGTCTGGACGGCAACCTGCATCAACAGCGCGGCGCGCGCGGCGCGCTCGGCGTGGTCCTCCAGCGCCAGTGGCGCCCCGAACACGGCCATGAGCCGGACGCCTTCCTCGGCCAGATCGAGCTTGTTGACAAAGCCGCCGAAGCGCTCGATTGCAACCAGCAGTGGGCCGACGATGGCATTGACCGTCGTGGCCGCCTCTGCGGCGGGCCGGCCCTCGATCAGGTCCTCCAGGCTCGACACCTGGGCAAAGAGGACCGTCACCGGGCGCAGATCAGCCTCGACCCGCAGGCGTTGCGGATCGGCGATGATGCGGGTGAGCAACTCGACCGGCATATAGGCGCCCAGACGCCCGATCTGGGCGGCGAGGCGGCGAATGGTTTCCAGTGACAGGGGCGCTCCCTCGTCCAGCGGCGAGGAGGTGGGCCATGCAACGACCGGGGGCGCGGCCCGCAGCGCGCGCACGCGCGCGAAGCCTTCAGCCAGGGGCTCGCCGTCGGCCACGCTGGCCAGCGCGGCCCGGGCCTGCGGACCGATCACCACCTCGCCGGGGCCGGCGCAGGCTTCGGCGCGAGCCACGGCGCTGACCGTCGTCCCCATCGCGCTGTAGCGGCGTGAATGGGCCTGCCCGGCGCCCACCAGCGCAATTGCTCCAGCCTCGACCCCGATGTGCATTGTCAGCGGAAAGCGACCAACCCCGGGCACCTCGCGCTCGAAGCCCGCCAGTTCCCGCAGCAAGTCCAGCGCGGCAGCGGTGGCCGTGATAGCGGCGGCGGGACCCTCGAAGAGCGCCAGCAGCGCGTCGCCGCCGAAGCCGAGCACGTCCCCTCCTGCTCCGGCGATGATACGCATCATGGTGGCGAAATAGCCGTTGAGCGTCTCGGTGACAATCTCGGCGCCCTCGTGACCGAGGGCGCCCAGGCGCTCGGCCAGAGCGGTGGAGCCGCTCACATCGGCGAAGAGCAACGCCCCCTCGACCCACTCGATCCAGGGTGGCGCGCCGTCGGCGTCGAGTTCGCGGGCCAGCAGGCGCCGGGGCAGGTAGGTGGCAATCGTGGCGCGTGCCGCCAGCAGATGGGCGCAAATGGCCGGCAACTGGCGCTGCCGCGGACCGGGGCCGAGAACGGCCGCGGCGGGTCCCGGTCCCAGGTGATGCATCAGCACCCTGGTTAGCGGGTCTGGCTCCGGCGCCGGCACAGAATGGTCAGGCGACTGGTGCATCAGGTTCCACGGTGTGTCGGGGTCCACAGGTATTGTCATTATAGACCCTTCACGTGAACATGGGATTGCGTCGAGTTGGCGAGTTGTGGAAGCTGGATTCCTCTCTGGCACGGCGCTACCTGCCGTTCCCACGTCTGATCGAACGATCATCAGATTTACATTTAGATGACAGAATGGTCAGGTGGCTGTTAACTGGTATAACATGGGGAAACCCGGTTTCCCCATACCCCTGCCTGTAGGGGTGGCAAGCCCTCCCAAACCCTCTCCGCAGGGAGGGGCGCGGGGAAGCTCGGTTTCTCCAAATTGTCACATCAGGAGGTGTTCAATGCCGCCCATACGCGCCCGCTCGCTGCTGTCGCTCGCTCTGCTGCTGCTCCTGACCGCCTGCGCTCCCCGGTCGGCCACCCCGACACCGGCGGCGGGCACCCCCACCGCCGCGCCGACTGGAGTCACAGCATCGCCTGTAACCGGCGGGCCAACCGCGATTGCCGGATTGTCCGCTGGCGCATTGCAGTTGCCTGCCGTGGCCCTCCCCGCCGGCTTTCGTCCTGCCGAAGCATCGGGCTTCGCGCCCTTTCAGGCTCCGCCGGTGCGTGGCGAGGCCCGTGTTCGGGCCGAACCCATCGCCGCAGACCTGAGCAACGTTATCCTGACCGTGCCGCTCTCGCCCGAACAGCGCGAGCGCGTGGCGGTCAATGGCTTTGCCGTCAGCCCCGGCGAGACAAAAGAGTTCTATGAGTTGTACGAGCGGGCGCGCTACGACAACATCCCCGTCTTTGTCACCTCCGACTCGCTGCTGCACGTCTACCATCTCCTCTTCGATAAGACCCTGCGCCGCGCCGAAACGACAGCCTTCATTCCTATGCTGAAGCGCCTGGACGCCGAGCTGCTGCGCACCTCGGTGGCTCAGTACGAAGCTCTGGCCGGCACGCCCTGGGCCGAAGCGGCGCGACGTAACGCTGCATACTTCGCCGTTGGCCTTAAACTGCTCGACCCTGCCTGGGAGATTCCCACCGGGCTGCGCGATCTGGCCGAGCCGGACCTGGCTGCGATTGCCGCGCACGACTCCGTCGGTCCCTCGGCGATCTTCCCCGGCTACGTGCGAGGTGAAGACTGGAGCCAGTATGTGCCCCGTGGCCACTACACGAAGAGCGAGGACTTGCAGCGCTACTTCCGGGCCATGATGTGGCACGGACGGATGACCTTTCGCGCCATTGACGCGCTGGAGACACAGCAGGCTGCGCTGCTTACCCTGGCGTACCAGCAGACCCGGATCGATGGCCTGAGCGCCGATCAGGTCTGGGCCGGCATTTATGAGCCGACAGTCTTCTTCGTGGGCCGCAGCGACGACCTGACGCCTCGCGAGTACGGCGAGGCGCTGGCTGCGGCCTATGGACCAGTGAGTGATCCGCGTGACCTGCTCGATCCGGCGAAGTTCGCCGCATTCCAGGCAGCGGTCAAGGAACTACGCCCGCCCCAGATTATGGGCATGGTCAGCCTCCCCGGCACAGACCTGGAGCAAGTCAAGGGCCTGCGCCTGATGGGACAACGGCTCGTGCCTGATGCCTTCGTCTTTCAGAATCTGGTCGATCCGAATGTGCCTGGCCGCATGCTGCCCCGCTCGCTCGATTTCTTCGCCGCGATAGGCTCGGAGCGGGCCTTGAACCACCTGGAGAACCTGGGTGACACTGCGCTGCTGAAGTACCGCGGCAACATGGATGCGTTACGGGCCGCCTTCGCTGGCTATGATGAGGCGACCTGGACCCAGAACCTCTACTGGAGCTGGATCCACAGCCTGCGTCCGCTGCTTGAACCTGTGGGTGAAGGCTATCCGGCGTTTATGCGCTCCGAAGCCTGGCTCGACAAGCAATTGACTACGGCCCTCGGTTCGTGGACCGAACTGAAGCGCGACACCATTCTCTATGCCAAGCAGGTGTACGTCGAGCGGGGCTTCGACGCCCTGGAACCGCCCGAACCTGAGCGCGCCAGGGGGTATGTGGAGCCGGTACCGGAGCTGTACGCCCGGGTGGCCGCTCTGTCGCGCATGACCATCGAGGGCCTGGCGGCGCGGGGGTTGCTGGAAGAGGCGGAGCGGGCGGCGCTTGAGGCGATGGAGCGCCTGGCGACGCGCCTGCAGGTGATGGCCGAAAAGCAACTGCGCGGCGAGGCTCTGAGCGAGGAGGAGTACGAGCTGATCCGCTTCTACGGCGCCGAGATCGAGGCCCTGACCTTCGCCGCCGACGACGAGGCCGTGTACCAGGGTCGGGGCGGTCTACCGGCGGGCGGCCAGGATCTCCAGGCAGCGGTGGTCGCCGACATTGCCACCAACGTTCTCGAAGCCACCGTCCTCGAAACCGCCGTGGGGCGCGTCTTTGAGATCTACGTCGTGGCCCCGATTGAAGGGCGCCTGGTGCTGACGAAAGGCGGGGTCTTCTCGCACTACGAGTTCGTCCAACCCCTGAGCGACCGTCTGACCGATGAAGCCTGGCGCGCCCGGCTCGACGCTGGCGAGGCGCCACCGCTGGCAGCGTGGACGCAGAGCTTCATGGTCGCGGGGAACGCAGCCGATCCCCTGGCGACGACCATTCGCCGCTTCAACGAGCGCCTGGTGGAGGCCTTCTGGTACACCGAGGCGGAGCGGGTGGCTGAGTATCTTGGCCCCGAGGAACTGGCTGATACGCAGGCCTATATCGCCGGTCTGGAGCGCGCGGGGCAGTTTGTGGGTTCCAAACTGCTGACCCTGCAATTCCGCTCCTTCGACTTCGTGGACGCCGACAACGCCGTGGTTACCACTCGCGAGAACTGGAGCGATGAGCTGTACCGCGGCAGCCCGTACTTTGCAGATCAGATCCAGCAGGGCGAGCCAGTGCGGATCGGGGTGCGCGCGCCGTACACGCTCGATGTGACCTACACGCTGCGGCGTGAGGGCGAACAATGGCGTATCATGCGCATCGTGCTGAATCCGCCGGAACCGCCGGCGTGGCAGGCGCCGTGATTCCTGTGGGTTGGGGAACCCCGGTTTCCCCATATCCCAACCGCTGGTGGGAGCGGCTGGCACCCCCCACAGGCAGGGGCGCGGTTCGACAGGCTCACCGCAGGTGGGGAACCCCGGTTTCCCCATGTCCCAACCGCTGGTGGGAGCGGCTGGCACCCCACAGGCAGGGGGAATGGGGAAACCCGGTTTCCCCATGTCCCAACTGCTGTTGGAAGCGGCTGGCGCCCCCACAGGCAGGGGCGCGGTTCGACAGGCTCACCGCAGGTGGGGAACCCCGGTTTCCCCATCGTCGTATGCACGCTTCTTCCGGGAGGGCCGTGCCCTCCCCTCAGGGAGGGGGTTGGGGAAACCTGGTTTCCCCATATCCCAACCGCTGGTGGGAGCGGCTGGCACCCCCCACAGGCAGGGGGAATGGGGAAACCCGGTTTCCCCATCGTCGTATGCACGCTTCTTCCGGGAGGGCCGTGACCTCCCAAACCCTCCCCCACAGGGAGGGGGCATGGGGAAACCCGGTTTCCCCATATCCCAACCGCTGGTGGGAGCGGCTGGCACCCCCCACAGGCAGGGGTGCGGTTCGACAGGCTCACCGCAGGTGGGGAACCCCGGTTTCCCCATATCCCAACCGCTGGTGGGAGCGGCTGGCACCCCCCACAGGCAGGGGTGCGGTTCGACAGGCTCACCGCAGGTGGGGAAACCTGGTTTCCCCATATTTTCACATCAGACGGTCATGCGCATGGCGCACAACGCCGGAATGAAAATATTCTTGTTCTTGGGAGGGCGTAGCCCTCCCAAACCCTCCCCGCGGGCGGGTTGTTTCCTGGGAGGGGGTAGGGGCGCGGCGCCGCCGCGCCCCTACGCCCAAACCCTCCCGCGGGCAGGCTATGTTCGCGTTAGAATCCTGTTCTTCGCCATCCTGGTCAGCCTCCTGGCGGCGTGGTCAGGGGCCTGCGCCGCGCCTCCGGCGTCGCCGCCTGACCTGAGCGGCTGGCAGACGCTCTACACCCGGCCAGGGTGGACCGGCGGCGCCGCGCTGGATCTGCGCGCTGTTGGCGATGTGATGCTGGCGCGCGGGGTGGCTCGTCAGGCCGAAGGGCGGGACCCGGCCGCGCTGCTGGCGGATACCCGCGAGTTGCTGGCCGGAGAGGTAACCCTGGGCAATCTGGAAAGCCCGCTGACGACGGCAACTTCGCCGGTGCGACCGGGGCCGTACCGCCTGCTTGCGCCGCCCGCGCAGGTTGCAGTGCTCAGTTCTGCCGGCTTCGATCTGCTGAGCCTGGCGAACAACCACGCCCTCGACGCTGGCCCGGAAGGTCTGGTTGAGACGCTCGACACGCTGCGTGACGCGGGGCTGGCCGCGGCGGGAGCGGGCCGGAGCGAGGCGGCAGCGTTTGCGCCGGTGATGACGGGCACGCGCGGGCTGCGCGTGGCGGTGCTGGCCTTCAATGATGTGCGCGATCCCGCCGATGGGCGCGGGGGGCTGGCCCCGCCGGAGGATCGCGCCTGGCCAAATCCCGACTTTGTGGGCTGCCCGCCGGGCGCTGAGGCGTGCCCGCTCGGGCGCGCCTGGCTCAGCGCGCGGGCGCTGGAGGCGGTGAGGGCGGCGCGCGCTGAAGCTGATGCGGTGGTGGTGCTGATCCACTGGGGCGTGGAGTACGCAACCGAGCCGGGGGTACGGCAACGGGCCTGGGCCTCGCGACTGGTAGCCGCTGGCGCCGATCTGGTCCTGGGCGCCCATCCCCACGTGCTCCAGCCGGTTGAACTCCTGGCAGCGGAGGGGCGCACCGGCGTCGTCGCCTATTCCCTGGGCAATTTTCTCTTCGACGGGCCTGATAACCCGGCCCTGAGCAGCGGAGCGGTGCTGCGAGCGCTGCTGGATCGCCAGGGGGTCGCCCTGCTTGCCGTTGCGCCCGTTGCCACCACGGGCGGACGCCCCCGGCCCCTGGCGCCGGAAGGCGCAGCCTGGCGCGCAGCACTGGAGGCGCTGGGCTGGCCGCTGCGGCGCCCATCCGACGCGCCGGCCACGCCCGCCCCTACCCGGGCAGCCGTGAGGCGTCCACCCGACGCGCCGGCCACGCCTGCCCCTACTCGCGCACTCCTACCATCAACCGTTACCAGCGCCTGGCGCTGGGACGGGACCAGCGGCCAGCCGGTAACCACCGCGGCGTCCGTGCCCCCGCACGCTGGGTCGACGCCTGCCGATCTGCGCGGCGATGGCGCGCCGCTGTGGGCCGAGCTGGACGCGGCGGGAGTGGTGACGCTGCGCGACGGCGCCGGCCCCGATGCTCCGGTGGTCTGGCGCAACGAGCATCCCGCATGGCGCATCACCCGCGTGCTGGCTGGCGACCCTAACGACGACGGACGCACCGAACTGCTCCTGCTCCTCTGGCAGCCCGACGAGACGGGCCGGTTGCGTTCGCAGCCTTACCTGCTGGGCTGGAGGGGAGGGCGCTTCCGGATCATCTGGGGTGGCTCGGCGCCCGCAATACCTATCCAGGACCTGGCCTGGGCCGATTTCGAAGGCGACGGGCGCGGCGAACTGGTAGTGCTGGAGGGCGGCGCGGCGCCCGGCGACGCCGGGGAGCACGTCTCGGTCTGGCGCTGGCACGGCTGGGGCTTTCAGCTCGAATGGCGATCATCGCCCGGTCAGTGGCGCCGTATTGCCCTGCACGACGTGGACGGTGACGGGCGCCTGGAGATCCTGGCCGCGCCCTGAGGTCGGTTAGGGTATGGGGAAAGCGGATTTCCTACGCTCCTGCCGGGGGAGGGTTTGGGCGTAGCGGCGCGGCGCCTACGCCCTCCCAGGAAAAACCTGTGTTCATCTTGTCGTTGTGCGGCGCAGCCACATGGATAGCTGGAGTGTCTCCGCGTCATAGACACATTGCCACAGGGGGACTATAATGGGAGTTGTCGGAAAAGCCAGGGAGGTACATATATGACAGAGGCACGCAACCAGGGTAGCCAGGGTACTACCAACCAGGGTACCACCACGGGCCGGGGCGACGATCTGATCGATGCGGCCGGCACGCTGGGCGCCAGTGTGGTGCGCCTGGGGATGGCGGCAGTGACCGGGCCGCTGTACCTGCTGCCACCTCGCGCCCGCAATGAGGCGATTGACGCCACTGGCGATCTCTTCAGGGCGGTTGGCCGGCTGCACCTGGGCATCGCCCGGGCAGCCATTCGGGGTCTCGATGTCGTCGCGCGCGAGATCAATCGAGTGGTGGATGAGCAGGACGCAGCGGATGAACTGAGGACCAGGCCCTCGACGAAGGTCAGGATAGAGACCGAGAATTAGGTCCAATTTCGGAGCGATGCATCAGGGCCAGCAGATCACCCGAGCCCTCGCCAGCCTGGAGGGTTCGGGGTAGTTGCGTTTACCCTGGAACCATTCGCGCAACCGCTTTCGTCTCACCCGGGGGCCCCGCGGGAGCGTGTGCTGGCGAGGGGCGCGCTGCGTAGCGGCGACTACCGCGGCGGGGCGCAGGAGGGTGGGGTCCGCAACCAGGGGATGAACTCAATGTTCACCCCCACCGAGTCGCCGCGTCCGTCGGCGTTGCGCTCGGGGTCATAGGGCCCCGAGGCGTCGCCCCACCAGTTATTGCGCATATCGAGCAAGATCTCGCTCGTCGCGCCGCGGCCAAGCCCGAAGCGCAGGTAGATCGGGATGATCGGCGGGACGTGGTCGTCAATATAGTTCTGCTCGACGCGCAGATCCATGGGCAGGGCGCCGTTGGGCGCCACCTGTTCGGTGGCGGTGCGGATGCCGAAGCCCTGGTCATCGCCCACGAGGGTATTGCAGACGACGGCGCCCCTGAGGGGGCCATTGGTCGTCAATTGCAGATTGGGCGTACCGCCGGTCATCAGGTTGCCCTCGACCGTCAGGTTCAGCGTTTCGAAGGTGCTGCTGTTGGTGAGGCGCACCTGGGGTGAACCACTGGTGAGGCGATTGATGCCGAAGCGATTGCGGGTGAGGGTCACGAAGTTCCCGCGCGCGAAGCTCACCTCCAGCGCCGCGCCAAAGGGAATATCGTTGCCGAACATCTGCGTGTCGCTCATCTCCAGACGGGTGTCGGTGGTGATAATGCCGCCGCCGTTGTCAATAAAGCGGCTGTTCCGCACCGTCAGGTTACTGCGATCCACGGCCATCACCGTGCCGCCCGCGCCTCCACCGCGCACCTCGGTATGTTCCAGCACCACGATGCTGTCCGGGCGTCCGAACAGGCCGCTCCAGCGGGCGCCAGTGTTCCCCACGAAGCGCACCGGCTGTTCAGCCGTTCCCGCGGCCAGCAACCGTCCACCATCGACAAAAATGGATACCCCTGGATCCAGGCGGACCTCCACCCCCGGCTCGATCAGCAGTTCTGCCCCGGGCGCGATCTGCACATCGCGACGCAGGATGATCGGCCCCTGCGCAGCCGACCAGCGCACGCTGCCCCGTAGCACATCAGCCGGCGGCGGGGGCGGCGTGGTAGGTGTTGGCGGCGGAACGGTGGGGACCGCGGTCGGGGTGACATCGAGAGCCAGATCCGCCGTTGGGGTTGGAATCGGGGGGGCAGTGGGAGGTGGCTGGATGGGTAGCGGAACGGTAGGCTGAATGACCTCGGGTGGGCGCGTCGGGGGCGGCGGCGCCGTGGGCTGAATGACTGTGGGGTTAAACGTCGGCAGGGGCGGGGGCGTGCCCTCGCCGACCGGGCCGGGGTACGGCTCTTCAGGCGCGCCCGGGCTAGCCGTAGCCGTTCCTGGCTGACCGGTGGGGAGCAGGGGTGTGGCCGTCGGCGCCGCACCGATCACCTCCGGGCTGGGATAGGGCGCCTCGGGGATGGAAGTCGGCGTTGCCTGGGGCGCAACCGGCGACTGTGCCGCTTCAGTGGGAGGAACACCAGTTGCCGTAGCCGGGATTTGACCGATGTTCGTACCAGTATTGGGCGTAAACAGGAACGTGAGAGCGACGGCAAGAATGAGAAAGGTGAGAGCGCCGAGCAAGAGAAGTGTGTCGCGGCTCATACGGCGCTCGGAACCGCGCTCGGGCATTTGCTGATCGTCCTGCGTCACCGGGCAAACCTCCACGTCGCGGGCGAAGATCGAGGGCAGTGTACCATAGTCCAGGCACTGGCTGCAATCAGATTTCGATGGGTGTTACTTCGGGCGTATAATAAGCACAGCAGCACCTGCTCCTGCGAGGGCTTCGCCTTTGCGGCGCTTCCTCTCAGGCGGGAGGGTAGAGAAATGCGGTTTTGCCTCTATTCGCCCTGGCTGTCCGTGCGGCTGCACCGCACGCGGGTTGTTTCCTGAGAGGGCGTAGTCCTCCCAAACCCTCCCCTCAGGGAGGGGTGTGGGGAAACCCGGTTTCCCCATATGTTCACCTCAGCCTGCTGAGGCCATGGCTCAAAACACAGAGGATACGTATGGCACCACTCCCCCGCGGCACGCCTCCTCCCGCGCCACCGGCGCCTGGACCAGGGGCCAATCAGCGGCCCGTGTGGCAACCCGCCCGGAGCGGGAGTTTCTGGATCACCTTTCTGGTGCTCCTGGTACTGAACTACCTGCTGATCAACTGGCTCTTTCCTGCCGAGCCAACCTATATTACCATTCCGTACACCGTTTTTAAGGAACAGGTTGCTGCTGGAAATGTCGTGGCCATCACCAGTCGCGGCGAGGACATTCAAGGTGAGTTTCGCCAACCGGTGACGGCCAGCGAAGGTCCGCACGGCCTGGTGGTGCTAACACCGGCTGGCGACCCGCCCCCTGCCGGGGAGCGCGTGTACCGTCGCTTTGCGACGATCAAGCCGGCGCTCATCCCCGATCCGGAGCTGATCACCCTGCTGGAGACGAACGGTGTGGTGATCACCGCCGAGCCGCTCGAACAGGCGCGTTCGCCGCTGTGGACGTTGTTGCTGGCCTTCGGGCCAACCTTGCTGCTGATTGGCGGTTTTCTGTGGCTCAGTTCGCGCGCGCTGCGCACGGCGGGCGGGGCCGGCGGAGTGTTTGGCCTGGGCCGCGCGCGCGCCCGCCGCTACGATCCCTCCACCATGCAGCGCGTCACCTTCGACGATGTGGCCGGGATCGACGAAGTTGAACAGGAACTGATCGAGATCGTTGACTTTCTCAAAAACCCGGAGAAATACGAAAAGCTCGGCGCGCGCATTCCCCGCGGCGTGCTGCTGGAAGGGCCGCCGGGCACCGGCAAAACGCTCCTGGCCCGCGCCGTGGCCGGTGAGGCCAATGTGCCGTTCTTTACGATGAGCGGTTCGGAGTTCATTGAGATGGTGGTGGGCGTGGGCGCCAGCCGGGTACGCGATCTGTTTCAGCAGGCGCGCGCCGCGGAGCCGTCGATCATTTTCATTGACGAGATTGACGCCATCGGGCGGCGGCGCGGCGGCGGCGAGCTGGGGGGCAGCGAGGAGCGTGAGCAGACCCTCAACCAGATCCTCACCGAGATGGATGGCTTCGACGCCCGGACACACGTCGTCGTGCTGGCGGCTACCAATCGCTCCGATGTGCTCGACCCGGCCCTGCTGCGTCCCGGTCGCTTCGACCGGCGCATCGTGGTGCAGCCGCCGGATAAAAACGGTCGCGCTGAGATCCTCAAGATCCACACCCGCGATGTGCCCCTGGCGCCTGATGTGGATCTGCACCGGGTGGCCGAGAATGCGCCGGGAGCAACGGGCGCGGAACTGCGGAACCTGGTGAATGAGGCTTCGCTGCTGGCGGCGCGTCGTGGCAGCACTCAGGTGACCATGCGCGATTTCGCCGACGCGCTGGAGAAGATCTACCTGGGTCTGGAACGGCGCATCCTGCTGCATCCTGAGGAGCGTGAGCGCGTGGCCTGCCACGAGGCCGGTCACGCCCTCCTGGCCCTGCTCCAGCCCGAAAGCGACCCTGTGCGCCGGGTGACGATTGTGCCCCGGGCCCAGTCGCTCGGCGTTACCCTCTCGGTGCCGATCAACGACCGCTACAACTACACCGAGGATTACCTGCGCGCGCGCATTGTCACCATCCTGGGCGGGCGGGCGGCCGAACTGGTGGTCTACGGCAACGTCACCACCGGCGCCGAGAACGACCTGCAACAGGTGACCAACCTGGCCCAGGCGATGGTCATGCGTTTTGGGATGAGCGACGAGGTGGGCCAGGTGCAACTGCTGGATACCAGCCGCGGTAACTACCTGGGCGCGGGACTGTCGCAGCGCCCGTACAGCGAAGCCACCGCCCAGGTCGCCGACAGAGCCGTGCGCAAGATCGTTGATGAGAGCTACCAGAAAGCCATTCGCCTGCTCAACGAGCATCGCGATCGGCTGGATGCGCTGGCGCAGGCCCTGCTGGCCGAAGAGACCCTTGACGAGGCGCGCATCCGTGAAGTGACCGGCCTGACGGGCCATGAGGCGCTCACCCCGGTTGCTCCGTGAGGAGGTCGAGCACAGGGCCGGCGGGCGCCCTTCCACACTCTTGTCGCCGGGTTTAAGGTCGGACAGAACATCCGAGCCAACGTGGCCTGTACCGCATTGGAATGCTCGCGCGGCTCCGGTCTTCCCGCTTCGACAGGCTCAGCGCAGGCGCTCCAGCTTGCTGGAGAGACCCGCCCCTTCGGGCTGAGCCTCAGGGCGAAGCCTGAGCCTGTCGAAGGGGGCCGGGGGTGAGGACCAACCAGCGCATCCCGACGCCATAACGCCCGTCGGCGTCCATACGTTCTGTTCGCCCCTGAACGTCGCCGGGAGGGGCGGGTGGCTTGATACCGGTGACGAATTTCGCCCCACTACAACACTATCGCGCATTTCGAAAGCGAGCAACCGTCATGAACAGCGATTCCAGAGAAGAACTCAAGCGTCGAGCCGCCGAACGAGCAGTGGAACTGATCGAACCGGGAATGGTGGTCGGTCTCGGGGTCGGCAGCACGGCCATTCACGCCGTGCGCCGCATCGCCGCGCTGCTAAAGACAGGAGCACTGCGCGATATCGTGGGTGTAGCCTGCGCCGATAGTGTTGAACGCGAGGCAGAAGCTCTGGGAATCCCACTCACCACCCTCGATGACTGCGGAACGGTGGACCTGACGATTGACGGAGCCGATGAGGTTGATCCGCACCTCAATCTGATCAAGGGCGGCGGCGGGGCGTTGCTCCGCGAGAAAATGGTGGCCCAGGCCTCGCGACGCGAGGTCATTGTGGTAGACTCAAGCAAGCTGACATCGGCCCTTGGCAGTCGCTTCCCCCTGCCGTTGGAGGTGATCGCGTTCGGCGCTCAGGCGACCGCGCGCTTTGTGGCCAGCCTCGGGGCGCGAGTGGCGTTCCGGCGAACGAGTAGCGGCTCGCTGTTCCACACCGATCAGGGCAACTACATCCTCGATTGCGCCTTCGGCCCGATTGAGGACCTGGAGGGCCTGGCTGCCGCTCTGGAACGGCGGGCCGGGATCGTTGAGCACGGTCTCTTTCTCGACCTGGTTACCGATGTGATCGTCGCCGACGAAGATGGCGTGCGCCATTTGCGGGCCAGTTCACCTGTCAGGGCAACGCCGTGCAGTAGCCGCCGGAAGCTTCCAGGGTAGAAACGGAAGGTTATGATCCTCGCTCCCTCGATCCTTACCGCTGACTTTTTGCGCCTCGGCGACCAGGTGGAAGCGGCCCTGGCCGCAGGTGTGCGCTGGCTGCACCTTGACGTGATGGACGGGCGCTTTGTGCCCAACATTAGCTTCGGGCCGCTGGTGGCGCGCGCCCTCCGCCCCCTCGCCACCCGCTACGACGCGATCCTCGATGCCCACCTGATGATTGTGGATCCTGAACGCTACCTGGAAGAGTTTGTCGCTGCGGGCTGCGAGCGGATCACCGTCCACGTCGAGGCCTGCACCCATCTGCACCGCACGGTGCAGAGCATCCACGCCCTCGGCGCGCGGCCCGGCGTGGCCCTCAACCCCGCCACCCCTCTCGGCGCGCTGGAGGAGATCCTGCCCGAGGTCGATCTGGTCCTGGTGATGACGGTCAACCCCGGCTTTGGCGGCCAGAGCTTCATTGCCGGCGGTCTCGACAAGGTGGCCCGGCTGCGCCAGATGCTGCGCGCCCGCCGGCTCGATGCTGTTGACATCCAGGTTGATGGCGGGGTCAACTCCGAGACCATCGGCCCGCTGCGCGATGCGGGCGCTACGGTGGCCGTGGCCGGCTCGGCGATCTTCGCGCCCGATCGCGGCGTTGCCGGGGCCATCGGCGCGCTGCGGGCGGCGCTTGGGGAGCGGCGCTAGTACCGGTGGAAATGGAGACCCGTATGGCCCGGTTCACCGCCACCGCTCCACACCTCCACCCGGGGCTTTGTGGAGCTGTAGAGCTGTGGCGGTGCAGGGCTGTCCAATCCGATTCTGTCAACCAGAATCGGTGTACCTCCTTCCACTGGCTCGGGAAGAGGGTCGCTGAAAGGGTGTTATACCAATTACCGTTGATGATGCCGCATTGCCTGAAGCGATTTCAGGCGTTGTGCTGCCCAGTGTGGCAATCCACAATCTAAAACCAAAAATGGTATTATCCTCGCCTCGCGGACCTTCCTGTTGAGGGGCTTGCCGGCGCACCAGCTAGAGGAGAGAGGCATGTTTCTTGCAGGCGACGTCGGCGGCACCAAGACCGCCCTGGTGCTCGTTTCGCGCGATGAGGGGCCGGAACATTTTCTGGCCACGGCAACCTTCCCGAGCAATCAGTACCGTAACCTTGAGACGATCGTCAGCGAGTTCCTCGCCGCCCATCCTGTCTCCCTCGAAGGCGCCTGTTTTGGCGTCGCCGGTCCGGTGATCGATCAGCGCGCCGAGATCACCAATATGCCCTGGGTCATTGATGCGCGCGCCCTGAGCGTCCATCTCGGCGGTGTGCCGGTGACGCTGATCAACGATCTGGTGGCCTTCGCCCAGTCAGTGCCGTACCTCCAACCCGAACATCTGGCCACCCTCAACCCCGGTAAGCCGGACCCCCGCGGCAATATTGCCGTGATCGCCCCCGGTACGGGCCTGGGTGAGGCCTACCTCACCTGGGAGTACGGGCACTACCGCGCCCATCCTTCCGAGGGTGGCCATTCCAGCTTTGCCCCCACCACGCCGCTCGAGGTCGAACTGCTCAGTTATATGCTCGAACATCACCATCACGTGAGCTACGAGCGGCTGTGCTCCGGCCTGGGCATCCCCAATCTCTACGCCTTTTTCCGCGACCGCGTCTTCCGGCGCGAGACGGCGGAGATAGCCGCGGCGCTGGCAGTGGCCGACGACCCCACGCCGGTGATCGTTGACGGCGCGCTCGACCCGGCCACTCCCTGTCCCCTGTGTACAGCCACGCTCGATTGCTTTCTGGGCATCCTCGGTTCGGAAATGGGGAACCTGGCGCTCAAAGTCTTCGCCACCGGCGGGGTGTACCTGGGCGGTGGTATCCCGCCGCGCATCCTCACCCAGCTACGCGGCGCGCGCCTGCTCGATGCCATGCGGAACAAGGGCCGCTTCCGCGGGCTGATGGAGCGCACCCCCGTGCATGTCATCCTCGACCCCAGGGCGGCGCTGGTCGGCGCCGCCGCCTACGGGTTGATTGACTGAAACCCGGGGAAACCCGGTTTCCCCCACGCCCCTGCCTGCCGGGGTGGCAGGCGAGTTCAAGCGCGGTCGGGGTCTGGGAAAACCGGGTTTCCCCCATGCCCCTGCCTGCCAGGTTCAGGGGCGACGGGCGTGATGGCGTTGGGATGCACTGGCTGGTTCCCGCCGCCGGTCCCCTTCGACAGGCTCAGGCTTCGCCCTGAGGCTCAGCCCGAAGGGGCGGGCCTCTCCAGCTTCGCTGGAGCGCCTGCGCTGAGCCTGTCGAAGCGGGGAGACCAGCGCCGCGCGCCGGGGCGTTCCAATGCAGCACAGGCCATGTTGGCTCGGATGGTCTGTCCGCCCTTAAACTCCAGCAGGGGAGGGCCAGAGGGGGGGCGGAAGCCCTGGCAACCGTCAGGCCCATTGACACACACGCCCGAATGTTCTATGATAGTGTTGTTTATACACTATCAGGGGAGCGTGCCATGGAATCCGAAACGAGCCAGCACGCGTATGATCCGACGCGCTACGAACGGCCTGCGGTCACGGTTGACGTGGTTATTTTTACGCTGATCAACCAGGAGCTGCACGTGCTGCTCGTGCAGCGGCGCCACTGGCCCTTCGAGGGGTTCTGGGCCATTCCGGGCGGGTTCATCAACATGGACGAGTCGCTGGAGGCAGCGGCGCGCCGCGAACTCGAAGAGGAGACCGGCGTGCGCGATGTGTACCTGGAGCAGTTGTACACCTTCGGCGACCCGGGGCGCGACCCGCGCATGCGTGTGATCAGCGTGGCCTACATCGCGCTGGTGCGCGCCGATGCCCAGAAGATCTCGGTGAGCGATGAGAGCACCGATGTGCGCTGGTGGCCGGTGCGCGCCCTGCCCGAACAGCTCGCCTTTGACCACGAGCAGATCCTGGCCTACGCGATCTCGCGCCTGCGCTCCAAGCTGGAGTATACGACCCTGGCCTTCCAGTTGCTGCCCGAGTTGTTCTCGATCCTTGAATTGAAGCACATCTACGAGCAGATCCTCGGCGAGAAGCTCGACAAGGGCAATTTCTACCGTAAAATCAAGGAGTCGAACCTGCTGGAGGAGACCAACGTCGTCCGCGAGGGTCGTGGCCGCCCCACCCGGCTCTGGCGCTTCCGCCGCGACCGGACGACCGAGAAGCAGTTTGTGTTCCGCTGGCGCGAGGATCGGATCGATCGCTGAGGTGAAAATACGGGGAAACCGGGTTTCCCCAACCCCCTGCCCGTGGGGGCGGCAAGCCCTCCCCGCCGGGAGGGTTTGGGAGGGCGCAGCCCTCCCAGGAAATAACCCGCCAGCGGGGAGGGTTTGGGAGGGCGCAGCCCTCCCAGGAAATAACCCGCCAGCGGGGAGGGTTTGGGAGGGCGCAGCCCTC
>Ga0116210_1000306_pt1 | contig 51146 bp, 34 predicted proteins | sample TshhotsprinmetaG_FD_94483 | JGI IMG/M metagenome (GOLD analysis project Ga0116210, IMG submission 94483) | Hot spring microbial communities from South Africa to study Microbial Dark Matter (Phase II) - Tshipise hot spring metaG | ecosystem: Environmental > Aquatic > Thermal springs > Hot... | reverse complement strand
AGGGGGGATCGACTTTTTGCGCGCCGTAGTCATTATCACACTTACAGCGCCGTCAAAGTGATTCCAAAGAGAAGTAGAAGTCATAGGTGGCGAGATTCGATTTCGTAAGTGTTCTCATACAATAGATTTAAGTAAAATTTAATCCTTTGTATTTATGTGGCACGAAACTTGATCCGCCTCTTAATCGGTCTTCGAGGGGCCCCAGGAAAAAGACCGAAACATGACAAAGTGTTCAAGCTGGGGGGAGAAAGCTGCCGAGTCAGAATCGTTGTTTTCGGAAACCATTAACCTGTCACAGGAGGCACAAATATGCGGAAATTAATCACAATCGCTTTGCTCGCCGGCGGTTTCGCGTTAATCAGCCAAACCGCTTTTGCTCAAATTATTTTTGGGGGACATCGCAAGGACTCTACCGTCCCGGTCGTTACGGTGGATCACCGCGAGAGCTATCCGCGAGGCTTTCGTTATGGAGATAGAGACAGAGATGATGACAGGGGTCGGGGGCGAGACAGCGATCGGGATCGAGACTGGGATCGGCATCGCGGTCACCCGCACCACCCTGTTCATCGGTGGCCGGGATATACGGTGATCCGTCCGTACCCGGGCCATCCTCCGGTGATCATTTACACGCCGCCGTACTGGAGCCGTCCTCCGGTGATTGTTCATCCGCCGGTGTATCCTTATCCGCGTTGCCCGCACAGCGGAGTCTACTTCCGTGGCGATCGATTCGGCTTCTCGATAACCTGGTAAGTGAGAGAAGTTCCGAGGAGGCACCGCCCAAAGGCTTCAGGCTGAAAAGGTAGGGATTTCGTGTGTCATCGGAGAGAATCGTCGCACGGGAAAGGTTTCTGGATGAGCGGTAGGCCTGCGCGATTTTCCACTGCGTTGCGGGGCAATAAAGCAAGCGTGCGATTAACTCCTTGGTAAGGTAACTGCTCTCAGCAGAAAGGGCCACTCTTCCGCCGAAAGAGTGGCCCTTTCTTTTTTCTCAGAGCTGAAAATCTCTCGACCGCGCGGTCGGATCCCCCGGTTCCTGGCTTTTCGACGAAGCAATCTTCGCGGGAAGTTGCTGTTAAACCACCCAAGCAAGGGAAATGTTACTACGCCTACCGACGAGAACGAACTAAGGAACCTGAACGGAGGTCCCGTCGGCTCGGTGTCCCAATTGATCAAGCACTTGCCGATCAGTGACGTATGGAATAATCCGCACCGAGCCGTCGGCTAGGCAGAAATTCACTCCAGCCGGATGGGAGGAGCCGAAATCAAATCCCACATCCGGACCGGTATCGGTATCCGGGCCAAAGCCGTACTGAGTTCCCGTGGATCGCATGATGTCGGGATCCCAGCCGTCCGTCCAACCGCGGTCGTCGTGCCAATCCCCGGAGAAATAATTCCGTATTCGCAGGCGTTTTTCGCCCAAAAGGAGCGTGTTGCTTGTGCCATCGCGTATATCAGCGAAAGTGGTGGGCGGTGTCGAGCCAGCCGGGTTACCCGTCTTCTGCGCTTCATCGATATACCGCCAATTGGTCCGCACAATCACTCCCCACCACTGACGATTCTGCGGAACATTCCAAGTTTCTCCCTGCCAAAAATCGCCCGGGGTTACCCCCGCATAATCGTTGAGCACCCGCTCGCTTTGCAACCGCTTTGCGGCTCTTGAGGGGCAGAAATAGCTCGGGATGACTTGCCGCTCCAACTCCCCCTGAGTCCTCAAATCATAAATGGCTTTTTGTTCCATGAAGGGGAGGATCTGAAATAGCCACCCTAAACCTTGCTTCTCGGGCCCCCAGGGGACATTGTTGTCCATGTGGTACTCGAGGACCGGCCAAGGTTTGGTCCCACCCGTTGGGAACACTTTACGCACATCCACATGGTTGTGGATCGCTAAACCCATTTGCTTCATGTTGTTGGTACACTGGGCTCGTCGGGCTGCCTCACGAGCCGCTTGCACCGCCGGAAGGAGAAGCGCAATCAAGATTCCGATGATCGCAATGACCACAAGTAGCTCAACGAGCGTAAACCCCCGCCTCAATGATCGTTTCATGGCAAAGACCTCCTCGCAAAAAGGAACCACGTACTACAGACAAATAAACCGGACGATTAATCCAAGGAGAAACCCTCCCACGGTTCATCACACGACACAACGGCCGTGTCTCAAGAAGGCACCTCACAAATCGACCACCGTAGGCACAACTGTTCGCAGCATCCGCCGCTTTCTTGATCACCCGTGTTAGTTGTGCAACCGCCCCCAACGCTACACCGGGGTTGACCACTTTTTCTTTTTCCCGAGATCGTTTTCGCTCATTGCTTCCTTGGCAAAACGCATTGGTCCCCAATAGGTCGCGGCATTCCCAAGGAACCATTCCTGAGAAAGGCATGTCGAAATTGAATCACGGATTAGGCACTAATTCCTTAAATCGAGCCTCGTCCACCTCCTCGACGGCACCCAAAGTGTTGGCCACATACCGTTTGCCACCGACACCTTGTTGTTCATACACGACCACTGGTTGTCCGACCAAATTCGGCGGACCTTGGGCTCCCCCGTAGGCGACTTTGTACGGAAGATTGTCGCGGGTTGAGATAAACAGACTTTCAACATCCGAGACACCAAACTGTTGCAAAGCTGCCGGTCCTCGAGACTGGATGAATCGCTTGAATTCGGCCTCATCAGCCGGCGGGCGTCCCTGATTTTGCGCGATGAATTGACCGTAGAACATCGCTAGCGGCTTGATATTCGACTCTTGTAACGGCGCACTTGCAGTCCCGCCGCGCTGACACCCCCAAAGGCCACAAGCGAAGAGGACAACGACCGCGCTTAGAACCAGCAGGTTTAAGCTTGAAATCTGGACCCACTTCACCCACGCGAGACGATCGACTACCATGGGGTGCCCTCCCCGTCATAAATCGAGTCTTAAGGCTTACCTAAGTTTTTCCTTACCCGTCGTTTTTCCTTACTTGTTGGAAACCCATACGAAACCGCAGCAAAGTTGCTCCAGGGATGAACTTCGCTCTCAAAAGATGCACGGATCTGCATTACCTAATGCTACGTCCCGCTTGTCGGTCTTACATCGAAGCTTCGTTCTTGATGCAGCCAGTTAAAAAAGCTGAAAGATCCGGAACTTGAAATTGAGCAGAATCCGAACTTGAAATTGAGCAGAATCCCTTGTCTGCATTACAGGTGAAAACCTTAAATCCCAGCAGCGCGCGGTAAACCCCAGACAAGGTGGACCGACCGGCCTCACACGCATTTCGGCCGGTCGCTGCGGCTGCCTTTAAGCCTCCGATAATCGGCCGCCTGCACCTGCCCTACTTACCTTAGCAAAGGTCGGTTTTTTTGTCAACTATTTCGGCCGGGTGTCGGGACTCATTTCCCTCAATGGGAGGTCAGTTACCGTTCCCCAAAAAACTTAACAGTTCCTCGGGAAAGCTCTTGGCGACCAAACGCTGGCCAAGCTTGCTGGGCGTATTCCGCCATCTTGGATTGCGGCTTTCGGGAATTAGTGGCTTTCCAGAACCAGCGGAGTATAAAAACCGTTTGGGGCTCCCGCACCCATCAAGAGTTTCTGCGGCCACGAACAAAAAGACTCGGGGAGAGAGCAAAAAAAGGTAGGGGTATGCAAAGAAAACACGTTACGGCCCGATGGGCACGGTGTCTTGATGACCGCCTCGAGTGGTTTCAACGGAGCGGCAGCCCGAGGTATTCCAGCTTCCCGATAATCGCCTCCGCCAGCCAGGCTCGCCCTGCACGGGATGGGTGCACGGCATCCGCCGGTTCAACTGCGTGGCTCTTTGGCTCGAGCGTTTCATGAGCCGGGAGCATCCACCGCCACGGCTGAGCGCTGCGCAAAGCCCGGCATGGGCTATGCACCTACGGCTGATTGATCGCCGGTAGTCGGAAAGGGATAGATCGAGAGGTTTCGACGAAAATGGAACGGTTTCGACGCCGGGGCCACATAGCACGCACTTGCGGAGCGGTGTTCCCCGTGCTGCGGATCCGCCACGCCTGTACGCTCGGACCGAGCGGTCCCATTTAACGCTGTAACGCCGCCGCGAAATCGTGCCTTCCCGGCGTGCGTGCGGGTGTTCACATCCCTCGCAGGTCGAACCTCGTGAAAGGCCTCGTCGTTTAGCATTTTGGAAGGTGGCCAAAAAAGGGGGGCGAGTGGCCCCGGTTCAATGTTGCCCATTCTTGCGGGCCGTGGAAGATTGACGTATCGTTATAGCAATTGCGCTTAGTGCGCGGGGAGAATCATTCATTGACCAACACACCTTGCGGGAGGTAACTGCCACGTGGCGTGGGAGAAAATTTTCATTGTTGGAATTGGCGAGGATGGCCTAGCAGGGCTAACTGAGCAGGCACGGCGGCTCATTGCAGAAGCCGATCTTTTGGTCGGCGAGAATAACACGCTGGCCTTTGTGCCGCCGGGCAAGGCAGAACGCGTGGTCATTGGCCCGGATCTCGAGCTTGCCGCTTCGCTATTAGGGTCGGCTCAAGGAAGGAATGTCGTCGTTTTGGCGGTGGGAGATCCACTTTTTTACGGAATTGCCCGGTTTTTATGCGATCGCTTGGGGAAAGATCGTTTCGAGGTCATTCCCCACGTGAGCACGATGCAGATGGCTTTTGCCCGGGTCAAAGAAAGTTGGGAAGATGCTTTACTGACAAACTTGGCCGGCCGCGATATGGGCATGTTGTTGGAGCAGATCCGAGTGGCGGATAAAGTAGGCCTCTTTACAAGCGATGAGTGGCCGCCGGGAGCTGTGGCTAAGTTTCTGCTCGATGCCAAGGTCGATTACTTCACAGCGTATGTGTGCGAAAACTTGGGGGCCCCGGATGAGCGGGTAACACGGGGGGAGTTGACCGAAATAGTCGGCCATGAGTTTTCAGCCCTGAATGTCATGATTCTGGTTCGAAAGCCGGAAGCGCCGGATCGCCCTGCGGAACAATTCGGGCGACGGCTCTTCGGAAATCCGGACGACGCCTTTCTGCAATCCAAACCCAAACGCGGCTTGTTGACGCCGGCAGAGATCCGAGCGATTGCCTTGGCGGAGATGGACCTAGGGCCGGGGAGTATTGTATGGGATGTGGGTGCCGGAAGTGGCTCCGTGGCGATCGAGGCCGCCCAAATAGCCTCTCAGGGAACGGTATATGCTATTGAAATGGACCAGGAGGATTATCTTCTCATTCAGCGAAATGCCGACCGCTTCCGGGTGAAAAACATCGTGCCGGTTTTGGGACGGGCCCCCGAGGCGTGGGAGAGCCTCCCTGAGCCGGATGCGATCTTCATTGGCGGCACGGGTCGGGCTGTGGTCGGGTTGGTGCAAGCGGCGTTCGAGCGGCTGCGGAATGGCGGGCGGCTGGTGGTCGTGGTCAGTAGCATCGACAATGTCGCCGATGTGTATCGATATTTGCATCCCCTGGTACCCGATATCAACGTACGGCTTTTGCAGATTGCACGCGGTTGTTACCAGATGGAGCGAATGCGCTTCCAATCGCTCAACCCGGCTTTTCTCATCTCGGCGGTGAAACGGCGTTGAGCCCCTTTTTCGGGCCCACCACACCGGCTTCGTGCTGTTGAGCGTCGGATCGGATCTTCGGGGCAGATGGTTTTTCTAGGGCGTGGTGCATTAACACCAGGCCAAGATAGGAAAATTGGGGTGGGATGCTGACGAAATTGGGAGTCCCGCCGGGAAAGGTTCCTTTGGCGTGAATTTAGGGGGGAGCTGCATTTTGGCCGGCGACGGCTGCATAATGCACGGTGCCTTTAGCGAACATACGAGAGAGGTTTTGCGGTTGCAAGTAAAAATGCAGAAACGGATTTGGTAACCGGTCCGGACTTATACGTATTTGTGAAGAAAGGCGTGATCTTATTTGTGAAGGAAGGCGTGATCTTGCAAGGTTGTTTCGTAAATGCGAGAGCGAATATTCGGTGTGGTGGAAGAGCCGCTGGATGTCGTAGCAGTAGGGGCTCATCCAGATGATGTGGAAATTGGATGCGGTGGGACATTAGCCTTGCTTTCTAAGCAAGGATACCGTGTAGGCATTATCGACTTGACGGACGGGGAGCCAACTCCGAAATGCCCCTCGCCTGAGGTTCGATTGGCCGAGGCTCAAAAGGCGGCAGAAATTCTCGGCGTGCAAGCGCGGGTGACCCTGCCGCTTCCCAACAGGCGGTTGATGGATGGGTTTAAGGCGCGGATGTGCCTGGCCCGGTGGCTTCGGCGATGGCGGCCGCGGTTGGTCTTGGGCTTAGGCGCCGGCACACCGCTCGCGTCCCCTGACCATCAGCAGGCGGTATTCATCACGGCGGGGGCAGTATTCTACTGTCGACTCAGCAAATGGGCCGAATATTTCGAGAATTTGCCACCCCATACGATACCGGCTTTCTGGCATTATTTTCTGGCTTTTCGTCAGCTCTCCCCAACTCGGCATCAGCCGGTCGTCGTGGATATCGGATCGGTGTTGAAGAAAAAGCTGGCAGCAATCGGGGTTTATGAGACGCAATTTTCGGGCGAAAAAGCTTCCTTTCTAGATCGTGTGCGGCATTTTAATCGGCAACAGGGGTTGGCGGCCGGGTTCGAAGCAGGCGAGGTTCTCAGCCCTGAGGGCGTCCTGGGCACTCGGGACTTGATGGGGCTGATTTTCGGTTCGAAAGCGCGTTGACGCTAGGCAAAACCGTCCGAAATCGCCACAATAATGCGTTCTTTAACATTTGCTGACGAGATTTTTCGGCGATGGCGGCAAATAGGCAGCGTTTCCATCGTGTTGAGGCGCAAAAGCGGAGGTGGGGCCAAGCTTCGCAAAAGCCGACGAGAGGATCGTTCAGTTCCCTTGTATGCGGTCCGGGCGGAAACCAACGGCTGCGTATACCGCGGGTTTTTAGGGATTCACGGGTTTTCGACAGAGGTTCGCCCCTTTTTCCCCGGTTTGCGGGGGTTTTCACGGCGCGGGAGAGGAGGAGGTTGCTCGGCCGGGGTGCTTGAACCGCTCGCTTGGGGCCGCGGTTCGGTAACTCGGCTTCTTTCAAAATGGGATGAAAGATTGCTTCAGATCGAAATGATACAGGCCTGCGGGTTGATTGCGGACGCATACATGGATGCTTGAGTTTTCGGAAAACGATGGAAAACGTGGGAAACGAAAAAGAAGGCTAGATAAGACGACCGGCTCTTTGGCCGTGGCAAAGAAGTTACGTATCTGATCCTGCGCAAGCTGGGGAAGCTAGGTCGAAAATGCAGGAATTTGGAAACCATCCAGTAGTGTTTCGAAAGGAGGAGATGATGAGCTCGCAAATCGTCGACATTCAAGCCCGGCAAATCTTGGATAGTCGCGGCAACCCGACTGTGGAAGTTGACGTTTTGTTGGCCGACGGCTCGTTTGGTCGAGCTGCGGTTCCCAGTGGTGCAAGCACCGGAGTGCACGAGGCTTTGGAGCTCCGGGATAATGATCCGGCAATGTTCGCGGGCAAGGGAGTGCTTCAGGCTGTGCGAAATGTCAACGAGCGGTTGGCGCCCGAGCTTCTGGATATGGATGCGTTGGAGCAGGTGGAAATCGACCTTCGCATGATCGAGTTGGACGGAACTCCGAATAAGAGCAATCTAGGCGCGAACGCGATCCTCGGCATATCCATGGCGGTTGCCCGGGCGGCTGCGGATTATTGCGGTTTGCCCCTCTTCCAGTATCTCGGCGGGGTAAGAGCGCGGCTTTTGCCGGTGCCCATGATGAATATTCTCAACGGCGGTCAGCATGCGGACAATCAAGTCGATGTTCAGGAGTTCATGATCGCGCCTTTGGGAGCCGGTTCCTTCTCCGAGGCGATTCGGTGGGGATGCGAGATCTTTCACACGTTGAAGTCGGTTCTGAAATCGAAAAAGTTTTCTACCAACGTGGGCGATGAGGGGGGGTTTGCTCCAGACCTGAAGAGCAACTTGGAGGCATTGGAAGTCGTGGCGGAAGCCGTGGAAACCTGGGGTAAAACATCCGGTCGGCGGCTTGGAGAAGCTGTGTTCATCGCTCTGGATGTGGCTGCATCCGAACTGCTGCCCCCTGAAAAGAAGAAAAAAGGAATCACTGCGGAGGATAAAAAGCCATTCGAATATATCGTGGACGGACGCCGGCTTGATTCCGCAGGCATGGTGGAACTTTTCTCCGAGTGGATCGATAAATATCCGATTTATTCGATCGAAGATCCGCTTGATGAAGATGATTGGGAGGGCTGGCAGCTTCTGACGTCGAAGCTTGGCCATCGCGTGCAAATTGTGGGTGACGATTTATTCGTCACAAATACGAGTCGGCTTCAGAAAGGGATCGACCTCGGTGTGGCCAACAGCATCCTCATCAAATTGAACCAGATTGGAACGGTAACCGAGACCATCCAAGCGGTTGATCTGGCGCGGCAGCACGGCTATGGTTCGATCATTAGCCACCGAAGTGGGGAAACTGAGGACACGTTTATCGCCGACTTGAGCGTCGCGTTGGAAACAGGCCAGATTAAGACCGGTTCGGCAAGCCGCACCGACCGCATGGCCAAATATAATCAGTTATTCCGCATCGAGGAAATCCTGGGTAAGGCGGCCCTTTACGCAGGCGAGCGATTCCGCCAGCAAAAAAGTAAGGGCTAGAGTTTCGAAGGCAGTTTTCACTTCGGCCGCTCTCCCAACTATACTAGCTATAGGGTTTTTTGAGGCTATTTAGGCAAAGCCGGTGGGTGCGCGCACGGGCTTCGCGCGCCGAATGCCGGCCGAGGCGGGGAAATTGTCTGCGGTTGCGCAGAATTAGCTGTGGTCAACACAAGCCGTCAATGAGGAGAGCATGTATGATGAGGTTTATCGCAGCGTGTGTGTGCTTGCTTATCCTCGGGTTGATAGGACAATCGCGGGGCGCCGAGGACCAGGTGATCTTCGAGGATCGGTTCGAGGGAAAACTCGCCGACGGTTGGAGTTGGCTTCGGGAAAACCCGGGCTACTGGCGAATCCGTGAGGGAGCCCTCGAAATCCGTATCGAGCCGGGCGTGGCTCAAACGGTGCGTAATGCGCTGGTCCGTAAGGCCCCGGACCGTTCGCAGGGGAAATTCGCGGTGGAATTGACTGTGCAGAATTTGTCGCCGCTCACCAATCAGTATGAGCAAGCCGGCATTACGTGGTATTGCGGGGGGAAGCCGGTCTTCAAACTGGTTAAAGAATTGTTGGATGGTCAGGTGTGCATTATCCCGGGGAAAAAACTCATTGAAGACAAGCCGGTCCGACTACGTCTTGTTGTGTCGGCGGACCGATATGTGGCTCAATATCGGGTGGAGGGAACCGAGGAATTCTTGACCGCCGCCGAAGGTTCCCTTCCGCCTCCACAAGACGACGAGGTCAGTATCCAAGGCTATCATGGTCCGGTCGACGCGGAGCATTGGATCCGCTTTGACGACTTCCGGATCATCAAATTGCCGTAGGAAGGTGAGTGAGCAAATCGCCGGCTCAGAGACGCGATCCCCTGCCATAAGCGGAGGTCGCCGTTAAAGGGTTCTCAATTTTTCTTGGCTTTCGCTCTCGGCAAGCAAGGCTTGAAACACGGACAAACATTTCAGGCGGCGGCCTTTCCGATCCTCAGCCTTGGTTGCAGAGCTCCGCCTGGAAGCCGGATCTGGGGGACATTCCGGATCTGGGGCACATTAAAGAAAAATCAAAGGGCATCAAAATCAAAGGTCATCAAAGAAGATAAGAAAACTCAGATTGTTTTTCTCGTCGCACGGACCAATCTGTGACCTCAGGTTCGGACGGCTTCCAGCTCGGCAATCCGAGCGGCGATCCGGCGGGAATCTGCAATCATTCCCGCGGATTGTTGCTCCGCAAACTTCCGCTCCAAGGCTTCTAACTGATCGCGAATTTCGCGGAGTTGGCTAGGACTCAAGCGATCGATAAAAAGGACGCCGTCGAGGTGGTCGATCTCATGCTGGATGGCTCGCGCAGCTAATCCTGAGGCCTCCATCGTGAATTCGCGGCCTTTCAGATCATACGAGGTGACCACTACCGTTTGGAATCGGGGCACCGGCGCACGAATCTCGGGCAGGCTCAGGCATCCTTCGCTTTCTTCAACGGTGCCTTTGCGGCGTAAAATCACCGGGTTGATGAACACCATCTCGGCGTCCTTTTCGTTCGGATCGCCGGTGAGATTAAGCACGAATACCCGGTAGGGGAGGTCGACTTGGTTGGCCGCCAGTCCGATTCCTTCGTGTTCATACATAATTTCGAACATTTGGGTGATCATTTGCCGCAGTTGTGCGTCGACCCGACGCAACGGCTTGGAAACGTGTCGCAGTGTTGGGTGCGGATAAAAAATTAGTTGCACCGATGCTAACTCCGACGGTTGTTTGGTAAATCCTTCCGAAAATGCTGACTTTTAGAAATCTCTAACCAAAAAGAATCTTTTTGATGTGCCGCGAGCCGGTTCGGGCTCAGGCTCAAAACGCTTCTCCCGGTCAATCCCGACACGATTTTCGTACGTTTCGTCTTCCACTAACTAATTGGGCATAGCCGCGGTCGGCCTGCTCGACTTCTTCCAACGGATTGCAAGGTGATGGGGTGAAACCTTGTATTTATTCTAGGCTTCCCGGGTCGTCAAAGCTTCGCCAAATTTTCAATTTCGATTGGCTTAAGCGAAGTTTTTTACGCGATGGAAAGCCTTTTCCTCTTTGGGTTCGTTCATGCCCTTTCAGAGAGGGGTTGAACACTCTGGGCACTCACCCCGCGTGATATCTGGGGCCTTTTGTTCTCTAAATTCACGAAGGCTTTAGTGCCGATTAACGAGGGCTATATGGCCCGATTTGTGAGGGGTTCATAGCCGCTTTTGAATCATGGGGCCCCGGACTTAAAAGTACTTCGCATTTGAACGCTTTTGACATGCAACATTTGGCCCCCAAAGTCGCGCCGTTTCCTAAAGCTTACTGATTTCTTACTCACTTGCTTACGTTTTGCCGCGGAATTTACGGCCAATCTACCACCCACTCATTCCTTAACTTACGACACGTTATTTCCGGAATTACCGAATCACTGTTTATTTCAGGTTTTATTATTTTATTTCAGGTTTTATTTTTTTATTTTATGGTTATTGCGGCTTTTCCAGGGAATCAATCAACGGTGGCCCGTTATTCAAGAGAAAGCTTTTCGGCAAACGCCGACATCTTTTGATCCAGGCGGCTGCGATGGCCAGCACCACCAATGGCCTCGAGCCGGATGCGAATAAAAGTCCAGGCAGGGGCATTTTGGGTCAACTTTGCCTCCAGCCGCAAACCGTGGCACAGCGCTTGCGACAATCTCAGCTCTGCTGCGGGGCCGGACCGCTGCTCCAAATGCACTTCAGGTTTGTGGAGAAAAGGTGGGCAGAACCCGACGTGGATGACCGCCATTCGGCCCCCCGGTGGGATCGCGGCGCATATCTCGCCCCGCAGGACTTCCTTCCCATCCTTTCGAAAGCCACGTCGCATGGCTTGGAAAACCTGGGTGTGCAGAAGGTTGAATTCGGGCCACAGCAGCGCGGCCCATTGATCGGGGCTAAGGAAGGCATCCTCAAGGTCCCGGGGCGGGGCCGGGGATGCCCGTTTCGTTGCCGGCTGGAATACGCCCGGTTTTTTAGGCGAAATGGCAGCAATTTGCCCTCGAGCGGTTCCTCCCCGAGGAATGCCGCTCCTGATTCGGAGCCGAATTCTCCCCCCTGCTTTACCCTGGGCGGCGGTTAATGATGACCGAGCAGTGACCCACCGAGTTTGCCGCGGATGGCCTGAAAACTTTCTCCCAGCGAACCCTGAGCGTAACTCCGTAAAGGAGATCCATTTGCCGATGCCAAGCCGGCTTTGCTGGGGTAACCCGCTGCGCTTTTCCGCACGTGCTTGTCTGCCGAGATTGCCGGAGATTCTCGAAGGCATGCTCGGTGCGGTGTGTTTTTGCGATGTGAGCAGCCACCGCCAATCGGCTCCCTGAACGACAACCACCAAAACCCAAAGAATGGCTGATCCCGCAGAAAAGGTTCCTCTGCCGCCAATGACCCAAGCCGTCAGCAAGATCATAGCGGTCAGCGATGCCTCTAGACCTAACTGCCAAGCTCTGGCACAGATTTTTGCGCGGTCAACAGGCGAAGTTTCGGAGGATGTTTGAGAAGTTCCTTGCCGAGGCGGCTCCTTGCATGGGGCTTTGTCGCGCTGTTGTTCAACGGTTGAGAGCGGCGATGTCTTTGCTCCCAGTTTCCTGCTTGAAGGGGTGAGCGATGGTTCCACAGATCGATCCAGTTCATTGTTTAATGCTGATTCGATCGAAGTTAATGCACCATGCGCTTCGGAACCTGTGTGAACTCGCCCGGTTTCCCCGCTTGGTGGAAGTCCCGTACACGCGGTTGTGGGGTACGGGGTCAGGCGTCTGGCCACCGCAAGTGGGAGTTGTAGGAGCGCTGCCGCGGTTAAAGCCCCCCAGACATCAAACGGCTCCAAAAAGGCCCCCGACAATCCGCGACAAACCAAAACGGCCACGGTCACGACGACCAAAAGTCGGAGAGTCCATCCGCTATACGCCATCCACATGCTGCACGAGTCCAGCAGCCGGCTTCCGTGCGCCGGTGGGTTTTGCCTTCCTGAGATCGCTGAAACGCATAATCGACTGAAAATGGCACCGCGGGCTGAGGTTTTTGAATAAAGTGAGTGCTTGATACCTGTAAGGTTGATTGGAGGGCCTTGAGCCTGCATGGAAGAGCTCGTTGAACTTGGAACAAAATCACCTTGGGAGTATTGCTAACGGGCAATTATCGAACGGAAAAAATGCTTCTCAAACCGGTCCCAATGGCCGACTCTACAATGAGAGCCACGGTTGGCATACAGGACATTAAGCGATGGTTTTTTGTCTGATAGCAGCGGTCAATCCAAGTCTCTTTAGCCGGCAAGCAAGCACCCTTCAAGTTCGCTTCTGAAGGCGATCCGGGAACTCCTCTTTTGCCTAAACGCTGAAGCAAATAGGTTCGGAGGCAAATAGCTCCGAAGGAACAATTCGAAGGAACAAATAGCTTCGGATTTGGTAGATGAGCCCGCAAGAGGGAAAGCGGCCGGTTTGATCTCCAAGCTTCGTGGACGTAATTTGCTAGCAAATTGGCTCGGCCCCCGATTCCCCTGCGGGCAGCCCAAAGATCGCCGCTACGGGCCCTAAGATCTTCGAGGACCTCGGCTCCCCCTCCGAGGGGCACAAAGCTTTTGCGAGACTCGACGCCGATCTTGACGGCAAACCGCCACACGCGGTTACACCGAACCGAGTTGGCCGCAAGCGTCGAGACAGTTCTGAAACCCAAGCGATCGAAGCGGGCCGAAACGTTTTCGCGATAAGCTCCGCGGTTTAACTGGTTCTTTGGCTGGAATCACCCAGATTGAGAGTTGGCCGTGACACGTGCCGATAAATTTGACATTTGAGACGTGTTGGCCCAGTTGTCGGGCGGTCATGGGACAAGGGCCATCGATGTAAGTCGTTGCTGGCCCCTTGGTTTCAGAAAAAGGCAGTAGCTTTGACCTAGAGGCGCCGGTCGGATTCGAACCGACGAATGGCGGATTTGCAATCCGCTGCCTTAGCCGCTTGGCTACGGCGCCAAGGAGTTAGATGTTCCAGGCCACACCTTTAAGTTCTACTGTCTTCCACTAACTAAAAAATCGTGTCGTTAAATGATACTTGGTTCAGGGATGCGATTTCAAGCGGCATGGAGAAATCATTATTAATTGTGGAGAGATCATCTTTAATTAACGTGCAGAAATATTTTTAATTAACGTGCAGAAATAATTGCAGAAGTAGTTAAGAAGATTGTCGTCCCTAATTTGAGTATCGTCAGCGTTTCGTTCATCATTTGTCAGAGTTTACCGGTATTTTTGCGTATCGGTTGCCGTCCGAGGAGGTTTTCTCGTTTCGGGCGAATTTCGAGGCGGTTTCTTGCGGAAAACCTTACCCTGGCCATCGCGGGCAAAGTTCAAACCGTGTATTTCGTAAAGGAATGGCCCGGTTCAAGCTCCACATGAATCCCAAACTAGGCTCATGGAAATTCTTGGCTTCAGCTTTTCAAAAATCCGGCAACAATCACTCCCGGGGATTAACGCTAAGTATCTCGTGCTATTGCTATGGCATCACAAAATAATGATACGCTTTTTCTATGATTAGCAATAATGATTATCAATTAGCAATACTGCCAATTAAGGAGAATGGCGATGGACTTATCGATGTTTTTACGAGATGTTGGCGGATCCGCCTACCCCCTATTCGAGATGGACTGGGCGTATTGCACGCATTGATTAGTCAAATAATTATTTCAATGATTATTTCAATGTTTCCCGCCATAATTTGGCAATTTGCCCCTCTGACACATCCTTTGATAGTTTCCCTTTGCAAATTTTTGCGGGACTCTTTTTGTACGAGCCTGATCTCCCCGATTCGAATTGCTGCACCGCGTTAGCCAGTCCCAGGATTTTGCCCGTGGAATAAGACAAATTTTGCCCGTGGAATAAGACAAACTTTGTGACGGATATCCTTGGCTATTTTCGTTGCAGGGGCCTCGCCAGGAGCTTTGTAGGTTTTTTAACCCCATTTTACGAAAGCACGCGTTCAGCCTGCCGCCGGGTCGAGCACCCCCGTGGTCTCCTATGCCCAATCAAGGTAAATCGAGTTTACGCGGCAACGCGTAACCCGGGTTGTATCTCCTCGGTTCATCTCGAGAATTAGTAAAGCTTATAGATTTTGTCGATTTTATGGGGCGAGACATTTCCCTCTCGCCGTCCGAGGGAAACCGGCGAGGTTGGTGGGAAATCAAGCGGATTTTGCGCTCCCGCAGGGTCAAAACTCGAAGCTTCCCCGGAGCATAGAAAAACCCTTGGTCTCCGAGGATAGCCGCCGCCAGTTCTTATCACGCGTTCATTTTTGCCCTTACCCCGGGTATAAGGTCTTATCTGCGGACGGCAAAGCGCGGCTGCTTAAGGGAGTTTTGTCAGAATTGAAGCGGAACAAAAGCGTACTTCGAGGATCGAAAGGAGACTTCAAGGTTTGCCGGTTGGCGAATTGCAATGCAGACCGGGAGTTCTGCAAGACCGAGTCTGAATGGATTCCTGATCGGCTGATACCGTTGAGGTAACACCGTCTTGCTTTGTGAGGCATCGGCCCCAGCTCGGGCGACTTATTCGTTTTGCCTGGCGGCCTTCAGCCAATCGACCAGTGACTCAGCGGGAATGCTCAGTTTGAGCGTAGGAGCCAAGTCCGCGAATTGACGATCCACCTCCGCCAAAATCTCCTCCGGCGGGGGGACGTCCGCCTCCTCGTGTGCATGATAATGCCGTTGGAATGCTGACCATTCCCACCAGGTCCGGTCTCCCACCGGGGGAAGAAGGGCTGATAATGCTACCGCAAAAGCCTCGGGCGTGGGCTCCTTGGCGGAGGCGATTTCGTCAATTTGAGTGTGTAGTTCAATTAAAGTCGCAAATTGCTCAGGGAGGTTCCATTTCCGGGCAATTCTGCCACCTGCCTGACTGTGTGTCCAGCCCAAAGCTAACTTTTCCAATTGAGAAAGTCGCGTACGGCCTTCGTGCCGGCCCGCGAGAAGCTCGGCGTAAGCCTCCGGAATTTCCTTTGCCAAAAGTGGAATCGCCATATCTTGAAGTAACGCAGCCGAGAAAGCATCCTCGGGATCCTTCGCGCGGAGGTGTTTTGCCAGGAGGCGGGCAAAAAGTGCGCGACGGAGCGAATCTTGCCGCATCGTCCGAAGATCGAACGGGCCGCACCGCGGATGAGGCAGAAGAGTGAACACCGCATTCCACAAAGCGAAATTCTTGATGGTCTTTACGCCGACGAGGGTGATGCCGTGGCGAATGTTGGAAATCTCCCGAGAAAACCCGAAATATGAGGAATTGACAAAACGAAGGACTTGGGAGACTAGGCCGGGGTCGGCCTCAATGGCCTCGGCGTATTCCCGCGGGCCATTATTAGCATCTTTCGACAATTCCAAAAGGCGTATCGCACTTTGCGGCAAAGCTGGTAGTTGAGCGACTTGCAGGATTCGGTCTAGGTCGGTGGGTTTAAACGTCGTAGCAAGCATCCGAATACTCCCTAAGCTCCTCACCCAAAGCGTCCGCAACCTTGTGCGTAGATCCCAATTTCGAAGGCGGGTGGCTCTATAAAGCAGTATGTCTTATGTTTCGACCGATTGGGGGAGATTCACTTCGGGAACTTGGTGGATTGTCAGGGAAATATTTCTATCGCCTTGCGATGAGGGGTAAAGGCGACGGCTTGGGACATGTCAAACGCCATGTCAAACTCTGAACTCCCGCGCCCTAAGAACAGTTCGGCGGGAAAACGAGTATGTCGCTCCCCTTTTTGGCAAAACTTTGCCATTCGGAATTACCGGCCAAATCGCATTAATCAGAACAAGACGAAGATTTAGCGAGATTCTCCAGAAACCTTTGATATCAGATCAATCAGTAACTTCGAAAGCTCAAAGATTTTGGATTGGCTCTGGATCGTATCTCGGCCTTTGCAGGCGTAGGGGTGGGGAAAGACCCTCCGAGTTACTCTTCCGGTAAGCACTGGTGTCTTAAGGGAAAGTGCTTGTCGTGTGTTTGACAAAATTTAAGACCGCAGCAAGTGCGGCCGCCTGGGCCTGATCCCTAATAGGATGAAATTTGTCGTAGTTCTCCTCAACTCCGAAGCCGGTTTAAATAGCGAATCCGAAATTGACTAAGCGCATGACGGCTTCGGCAAGAGAAGACCGGCAATTTGTTGAATCGGACGACCGCGTTGCCTTACTTACTTCTTTACAACTCCGCAGAAGTCGGGACAATACTTGGCATTGAAAACCCTGATTATTTGCACCGATGGCTGGGCCAAGAGTCATCCCGTTAATTTTCGGGTCGGAAGCTTGGGCCCGAGAAGGTTGCGAATTTGGGCACGGTATACATCGAGGCGATAAATCTTAAGATCTTTCAATCTTTTTGAGGTTTGATGTTTAGCCGATTTGGCCCTGGGGTCATTCGCCGCTGGGCTTTAGTTATTTCGCTTTGGCTCATCGGGGCTTTGATCCTTCAGCTCCTGGGACCTCGCTGGGACGATATCACCCAGGATGGTGACTTTGCATACTTACCCGCCCATTTGCCGAGTGTCCAAGGCGAGCGTTTATTGGATCAAGCTTTTCCGGATCAGCGAAGCCGAAGCCAAATCGTGCTGGTCGCGGCGAGGCGCTCTGGTCCGCTTACCACGGCCGATTTGCGGTATTTGCGTCGATTGGCGGCGGAATTAGAGGCGCGAAGCCTCGAAGACGGTCCCGTAACCGCCGTCCTGGCCCCTTGGACCCCCTGGTTGGGTGCGAAACTTCAGAGCCCCTTGGATCCCCACAAGGGGCAGGCTGCTCTTCTGGTTGCTCAGCTCCGCACGGAGCTGATGGCCGTGGAGAATATGGAACTCCTGCAATGGCTGTTTGGGGAATTAGATCGGCTCCGTCAAGAGCCAGATTTTCCGGCGGATCTGCAATTGGAGGTAACCGGTTCGGCAGCTATCGGGAGTGACATGCTGCTTGCGGCCCAGGAGAGCATTCGGAATACCGAAGTTGTGACCATCATCCTGGTGATCCTGATTCTTGCGGCTGTGTATCGGGCGCCAGGGCTTGTGCTTCTCCCGGTGCTAGCGATTGCCGCCTCGGTGAGTGTCGCCACGAGTCTCTTGGTGTGGGCTGCCTATGTAAGCCAGATGATTCCCTGGTTCGATTACAAGATCTTCAAGACGACCCGTATTTTCATAGTCGTCTTGCTCTTCGGTGCGGGAATCGATTACTGCTTGTTTTTGATTGCCCGGTATCGGGAGGAGCTCCGTCGTTGCCCCGATGTTGCCCGGGCAGGTGCGGAGGCTCTGACGAAGGTCGGAAGTGCGTTGGCCGCCAGTGCCCTCACGACGGTGTTGGGATTGGGGACCATGATCTTTTGCCAGTTCGGCAAATTCCGAAATAGCGGGCCCGGGATTGCCGTGGCCCTGCTTGTCGCGCTTCTGGCCTGTGTGACGTTGGCTCCGTCGCTTTTACGGGCTTTTGGGTTGGCGGTGTTTTGGCCATGGAAAGTGCACGGAAGAACATCTCGTGAACAGGAGAAGATCGCTGCGGAATCTGCCCGCTCGGCCATCGAGCCCGGCAAATCCGCCGCGGCCATCGGCGACCGAGCGGAATCACGGGGTGTTTTCGTAGTCGCGTCGGGTGGTAACTGTGGGAACGAAGGCTCAGCAAAAGAATCTTGGTCACCCGGGGTTTCGGTGCGATCGGACGGGGCCGCTTCATCCGAAAGCTTATCTGAAAAGGATTCCCTTTTAATCGGCAACCGGTCGAGCCCGGGAGCACCGGGTTTGTGGTGGATGCTCGGCCGATTGGTCACACGGTATCCGATCTGGCTTTTATGCGGGGCGGTAGCAATCATGGCTCCGCTCGTTTGGCGTGGGCTCCAGGTGGAAATCACGTATGATCTTCTCAGCGAACTTAGTCCGTCGCGGCCTAGCGTTCAGGGAACGCGGTTGCTACGCGAATATTTCCCCCCGGGAGAGATTGGGCCACTGGTTGTCTTGGCTTATGACCCGAATACCCAGTTTGACGAAACTTCCGACCGTTGGCAGCGAATCCGCTGGCTTACCGAGGAACTTCGGAACTTTGTGTTTTTAACGCCGGATGGGCATTCGGTTCGCCCAATCAGCGTGGTTCGAAGCTGGTTGGAGCCTCTAGGAGAGCGGCCCGAGCGTTATGGGCTGTTGGGCGCATTCCGAAAGGGGCTGCTGCGTGCGCAGGCTCGCACCAAGAGCGTTTATTTGTCGACGAAGGGGCCGCTCGCAGGCCATGTCGTGCGTTTTGATCTGGTGACAGAGTTTGACCCTTTTGCCGCCGAGAGCATGGAGCTGGTGGCCCAATTGGAGAATTATCTCGCCAAGCTAGCCGAGGATCCGAATCATCCTTGGTTTGGCGTCCAATTCGCGTTGGCGGGACCGGCCGCCGGGATTCGCGACCTGCAAACTGTCACTTCACGGGACCGGAGGATGATTCAATGGTTGGTACCGCTAGCCGTTTTTATTGTGCTCGTGGCAATTTTGGGTCGGCCCGGGACGTGTGTCTACCTGGTCTTTTCCGTGTTGTGGGGGTATTTCGTCACGATGGGGTCGGCCGAATGGCTCTTCCAAACCATCTACGGGGAAACTTATCAAGGGCTGGATTGGAAGGTACCCATGTTTTTGTTCGTGTTGCTTGTGGCGGTTGGGCAAGACTACAACATCTACTTAGTCACCCGGGTGTTTGAGGAGCAAAAACGATATGGCCCGCTGAAAGGCATCGAAATGGGCCTGGCCCATACCGGCGGCATTATTACGAGCTGTGGGATTATCATGGCAGGCACATTCGCCTCAATGATCAGTGGCACATTACGGGCGATTCAAGAATTGGGTTTCGCACTGAGCGCTGGGATTCTTCTGGATACGTTCGTCATTCGCACCATTTTGGTGCCCGCTTTTCTGGCAATACGTGAGCGCTTCATGGGCCGGATCCAGAGGGTTGGCGTTAGCCCATCGGATCAGCGTTCGGCATGATCGCCTCAGTTCTCAGATCCCGTCATTGGCAGCATTTCGGCGTGGACTGAGTACACCGTTACAGCATATTTTCGGTGTAGAGATGCTTTAGTGTGCTGCTTGCCTCGTCGGAAACTAATCTGTACCTGGATGCAGTAGAGCACGGCGGTCTGGGTAGCGGCCGGGGAGTGGCGGCAGCAACGGGGAATCTCTTCAGCGATGTCGAAAGTTTGACCCCGAGCGATTCTCGCCCAAAAGATTAGGCAAGACCCTTTGCTTCAGTTTCCTTTCTTTTGGTGCCGGACCAAGCGCCTACACAGGCAAGGCGTCGGTGAAGGTCATCCCAAGGGCGGTTTTCATGACGTTCCCTTGAATAATTCGCACCAAGGCGCCCCAGCACAGCTCCGACGCGAAGTCCGAAGCCGGTATCGTCGTTAAGCAAAAGGGCCCCCTTTGCCCAAAGGTTCCGACGAAGGGTCGTCTTGCAAGTGGTGAGTGAAATCGTCAGCCATTCAATCAGCCCTCGTTAACGACTATTGTCCCGAGTTCCGTGTAGACATAGAATGCCCTCAAAGGTGCCTCAACGGCCTGGGTCCAGCGAATAGGAGTGATTCATGCCTGAAGGGCGATTCAAGCTGCTGTACGATGGGGAGTGCCCGCTGTGTCGATGGGAAGTCCAGTGGCTGAAGCGCCGCGACCGTGACGGTAACCTCGTGTTACAAGACATCTCTGATCCTGCTTTTGATCCTGCGCGTTATGGTCTGACCCGAGAAGATGTTGCGGGGGTCTTGCACGGCATACTACCCGATGGGCGAGTCGTGCGTCGCGTCGAGGCCATCCGGCAAGCTTACCGGGCTGTGGGGTTGGGTTGGCTCGTCGCGCCTATGCAATGGCCCATCCTGTGTTGGGTGGTGGATGTAATCTACGGCATCTTCGCACGCAACCGTATTCGTTTGGGCAGGTTACTCGGTAGAGGGTGCACGAGCGGCGGTTGCGCGATTACGCCGGAATCGCCGGACGGGAAACCTACCAAGCTGCTTCCCACGACCGTGGACGATCGTTAGGGCTTGGACTGGCGGTGCGTCCTGCGGTTCTCAGAGCCCACCACATCTGTAGCTTGGAAAGGGTGACATGTACTTTGGTAAGCGATTGTCAGCGACAGTGCTTGGGGAGGTCCTCGCTCCTTCAGGGGGTAGGCGGACAACAAAGATGCCGGGGGCTCATCGGCCAAGAGAGTACCGTCGAAACACAGTGACAAAATCGGCGCGAAACCGATACACCGTCTTAGCCTATTGAATGACGACCCATTAAAGTTGAAAGGCGGGTGCATCGAATCCTGGATGACAGCGGCCCGGCAGACGCGATTAAATTTAGCTTTTCGGGAAGCAATGGGCTGGGCCCGGGAGTTGAAAGGCCCGTTGGCCGTTGTCGAGGTCCTTGCCCGCAATGGTTGTCGGGAGTTCGAACGTCATTACCACCTTGCGTTGCCGGGCAAGTGCCCCCCGCGGCAGTGGACGGACGCACCCCTACCTGCTATCCCTACGTCGAGCCAGAATCGGGTGAGTGCCGATGGTCGTTTGGTGCGCTTTCGGGAAAGGCTTGCGTCGTGGTGATCGGCGAGTCCGTCAGCGTCTTGCCCGCGGTGGAGGGTGGAAGCTCGAGCGCCGTCTCGCGTCGAGAAGAACGACGGCGACGGACTTGTCCCCTTCGGATCCGAGATCAGGCGTTTCCAGCAGCCGATTCGTTCTGGCGATTCTTCCCATGGACTCTGCGAGAGCACTTGCGGGACGCGATCAAGTTCGGCGCATGTGCAAGGGTAGAATTGCCTCGCTCGAAGACGGGACCGGGTGATTGAAGATCAGCAACCTTGAGGAGACCGCTCGGGATCATGGCACGCGAAAAGCGTCTTGTCCTGCTCACAGGTGCGACGGGCTACATAGGCGGTCGCCTGGGGCCGCTGTTGGAGCGTCGCGGCTTTCCGCTGCGTTGCTTGGCCCGCCGCCCAGAACATCTTCGCCCTAGGGTCGCCAGCACCACCCAGGTTATCGCGGGAGACGTGCTTGCCCCGGAAACACTGCCGGCCGCCTTCGAGGGCGTCGATACCGCCTATTACTTGATCCACTCGTTGGGGACTGCTAGCGATTTCAGGCGTGAGGATCGCCAGGCTGCGGCCAATTTCGCGGCTGCGGCGAAGGAAGCCGATATCCGCAGGATCATTTACTTAGGCGGACTCGGCAACCCAAAGCACAGGCTTTCCGAGCACCTCCGTAGTAGGCAAGAGACCGGGGATGTGCTGCGGGCGTCGGGCATAGAGGTGATCGAGTTCCGCGCCTCGATCATCATCGGTTCAGGGAGCCTCTCGTTCGAGCTGATCCGGGCCTTGGTCGAGCGGCTGCCCATCATGATTTGCCCGAGATGGGTGGCAACCCCTACGCAACCCATCGCTGTCGAGGATGTTCTTGACTATCTGATTGCTGCGTTGGATTTGCCGGAAGGGCACAGCCGTGTGTTCGAGATCGGCGGCTCGGATCGAGTGTGCTATGGCGACATCATGCGCGAGTACGCCCGGCAGCGCGGCCTGAGCCGCTGGATGATCCCCGTTCCCGTGCTGACACCTTATCTGTCGAGCTTATGGCTGGGTTTGGTCACACCGGTGTATGCGCGGATTGGGCGGAAGTTGGTCGAGGGTTTGCGAAACCCCACGGTGGTTGAAGACCCGTCGGCCTTGAAGGTGTTCCCAATTCGACCTCGTGGTCTGGAGGAGGCGATTTCGCGGGCGCTGTGCAACGAAGACCGGGAGTACGCCGAGACGCGCTGGTCGGATGCGCTATCGTCCAGTGGGGTGACGCCGCGGTGGGGCGGGGTACGGTTTGGCTCCCGAATTGTGGATTCGCGAACAGCATCCGTCCGTGTGCCACCGGAGACGGCCTTCGCCCCGATCCAACGCATCGGCGGCAAGACAGGATGGTACTATGGGAATTGGTGGTGGCGGGTTCGGGGGTTTCTGGACCGGTTGGTGGGGGGTGTCGGCCTGCGGGGCGGCCGTCGCGACCCGGTTGATCTCCGCGTCGGAGAGGCGTTGGATTTCTGGCGCGTGGAGGCGTTTGAGCCCGGTCATCTGCTTCGGCTCCAAGCCGAAATGAAGCTCCCCGGACGAGCTTGGCTGGAGTTCGAGGTGACCCCCGCAGAGGATGGGTCAGTCATCCGGCAGACGGCCATCTTCGATCCGCTGGGCTTGTTCGGCTTAGCCTACTGGTACTTGCTGTATCCTCTGCATCGCATGATATTCGCCGGTATGCTTCGGGCCTTGGTCCGGGCCGCCGAACAAGAGGACCAAACGCGTCATTCCGAAGGCCTGCTGCTGCACCGCGAACCCTTCTGACGGGCTCTGCCCAACTAAGAACACTACTTCAGGGTAACGATATCCGGCTTTTTGACGCCGGCATAACATTAATCTTTCTGCTAGTCATCGCAAGCTTTTCCTATGCAGCCGAAGAGCGAGCCCAATTGGAGGATGTGGCTATGTCGCTTGGCCGTAAGAGGCGGGCTTTGACGACGCCCATCTGGAATGGCTGCGGGCCAGGTGCGATGTATTTTCCCGAATATTGCGATTGCAGGCGGCTTGCATCGCGCGAAACCAACCCGTCCGGAAGGTTGAAAATGAGGAATCGATCGCGAGGAGGCGTTTTTCGTGCCGTGTCCTTACGGGTGGCCCCTCAATGGCTGAATCGGCTTCCGGGTGAACGGTGGCGAATCGCCCTCAAGAGGTGGCTCCCCTCAATGGCTAAAACGGCGTTACCCTGAGGGATGTTACGATGAGCTTGAGAGGGGTTCAGACACCTTGCGTAGCGATTCAGGCACGTTGCGAAGCGATGCAAATACCTTTTGAAGCGACACAAACACCTTGATAAGTGATACAACTACCTCGAGACGCCATGTAAAATAGAACCGAAGAGAATACACTCGAAGTGCATTCGAAGGGGGTGACATGAATCGCGCGGTACGAATGAGCACGACGGTCCTGATTCTTGCGGTGGTTGCCCCGTGGGGAAATCCGTCCCCCCGCGGGTCCGGGGGGATCGTGTTCCGCCCCTCGATAGTGTCTCAGGATCATGGGTCGGTTAGGCGGCATTTTTGGCAGCGGGTGATCTTGCAGGCCGATGATCGCGGTGCATCCGAGCTAGAATGGAGCCAGCATGCGCATGACGCGCAACACACCGGCTACACGCCACAAGCCCCGGCTTATCCTTGGCGATTACGCTGGATCTGGAATGGCGTGGATGCAACCGGCCGAGTCAGGAAGGTGACAAGCTCTGGCTCGCTTCCGCGCAATGTTCAGCCGGTGACCGGCGGGGGCCGAGTGTATATTGCCACGGGTGTTGATGGTGTTTTCGCCCTGAGCGAGGCGACCGGCCAGGAACTCTGGCGGCGCGGTGGAATCGGTGACGTCCGCTCGACTGTGGCTTACGATCACGATACAAAGTGCGTCTTCGTTATCTCGGCCAATGGTCGGCTTTATAAGCTCCGCGCTGCCGACGGCACGATCGCGGGCCAATTCAACACCGGGCAAACGAGTAACCTACCTTTGCCGCCCGCTTTACTGCGCGACCGAGTGCTTTTTTCAATGGGTCGGTCCGTCTATGCGGTGGACAAGCGGAGTATGCGTTCCCTGTGGAGATACGATGCTGGCGCGACCGTGGCCGTTCCACCCGCCTATTCACCCTCGCGGGATTTGGTCATTGTGGCCAGCGAACCGGACCTGAATGTTCATGCAATTCGTAACGCGGATGGCAGAGGCCGCTGGCGTACACGGCCCGTTCACCCCAGCCGAAAATTCGAGGATCCAACCGAGTATCGCTACGGTTGGCCGGTGATTGCAGAGCGAGCGGGTTTCGTGCTGATAAAGGCGCGGTTGAACTGGCAAATGTTATGGCACGATTGGCCGCAGAGCAATAGCGAGATGCGTAAGTTCCTGAAGAAAAACCCCGGCCATCAAGCGCTTTTTGCCCTGGATCTAGAAACTGGCAAGGTACCATTTGTTGCGAACGTCGGTCACGGGGGTTATGGGGATGGTGACTACCTTCCCATGGGGCCGCAGCCGGTGGTCAAGCACTTAGGGGCCGGTAAGGAGGTCGCATACATTGTGATCCGCGCTCGTCATGCTTACGACGCGCGGGGGGATTCCCACTTTGGGGAAATGGTTTTGGATGCTGCCACCATCCGAGGTTTGCAGGGGGGTGATGTGCGTTTTATCCGCTTTGACTGGCCGCCGGGAAGCGAAGTTCCCTACCTAATCACCGACGAGCAGCCCAATCTTAGCATGGCGGGGAACTACTTGTTCGGCGGGCACTGGGAGGCGGGGTTCGCACTGAGGATTCTGGATCGCTCCGATGCGCGGGGCAGTTTCGATGAGCCTATCACTACGGAACGACTGGCCACGGTGGTCACCTCGCAGGATGATACCACCGTCTGCGACTACAGCCCCTCGCACTACTGTCCCCAGGGACTGACGAATACCCGGCAGTACGACTTCGGTTTCTACATCTACTATAATCAAGGCGCGGTTTACGATCGGTATTGGAGTGAATACGCCACCTGGGTGGCGAGTAACGATAACCTCTATTTCCGCAGTTGTGATGGGGCTATAATCGCTCTGACAAGTGGCAGTCCGCACGTAGCGACCCGAAGTACACCTGTTCCTGCTACGTCGCCTACCGGCCGTGTGAGGCTTGCCTCCACTATGGCTTCTGAGATCGAACCTCGTTCGCAGGACACTCTTCCGGTAGCCACAATTCCGCACACCGAGGCACGCAAATGGGCCGGGCACACTGTAACTGTCACCGGGACACTGCATTATGTGTTTAACAACGGCAAACAAGTGTTGTTGGGTTTTGCCAATCCCCATCGGGGCTCCTTTAAGATCATTATCCGCCGAACGGATGCGGCAGACTTGTACTCGACGGTAGAGCGCCGTTACCGCGAGGGTCAACAGGTGGCCGTGGTCGGCAAAATCACTTGGTACCAAGGCGACCCGGCAATTTACGTCACTAACCCCGAACAGATTCGCGTCTCCCCTGAAACAGCGGACCGCAAGCTTCGCGAGGTAAAAGGCACACCGATGCCCTAGGAGATTTGCGCGGTCTTTCGGGCTGGAAGTGTACCTGCCATGCAAGGGTTCCAACGCTGCGGGTCGAGCCGATTTCTGTGCCCTGAAGGGCGTCAGCTTGCATTAAGGGAGGCAACGGCCGAGGTGGTATCGATTTGGTCATACCGAATGGGGATGGGCTCCTTCATTCGATAGGGCTGAAAACCGGGATGATGCGCGGCTGAATAGTTTTCCGCTTGCAGCTAGCTTGGTGAGAAGGGGACGAACATGAAGGAGACGACGCGATCCACACGTCGAAGGTTTCTGGTTGTTTCTGGGACGGCGTTCGGGGCATCCGCGCTGGCTGGCGCTAGGATTTCCCGAGTTCATGCGGAAGGGACAGCTCGGTTAAAGCTGGGTCTGGTAGGCTGCGGAGGTCGTGGAACCGGGGCGGTGGCCAACGCCCTGGCCCCGGAGTGCAACCAGGATGCCGTCCTCTGGGCGATGGCCGACTTGTTTCCTCAGCACCTGAAGGCTTCGCTTCAGAACTTGAGCGGCATGTTTGGCGACCGAGTCCAGGTGCCGACCGAGCGCCGGTTCGTGGGTTTCGATGGTTACCACGGGGTGATCGAAAACTGCGATGTGATGCTCGTATGCACTCCGCCGCGGTTTACCGCACCGATTACCCTGGAAGCGGTGAAGGCCAAACGGCATGTGTTTTTCGAGATTACCGGTGCGGTGGATGTGCCGTCGGTGGAGATGATCCTTCAAGCCGACGAACTTTCGCGGAAAAACGGCACCTGTTTGCTCGATGGTCATGTGTACCGTGCGCATCTTGCCCGGCGGGAGGCAGTGCAGCGGATGCAGGAGGGGCAAATCGGGGATATCACCTCCATTCATTGCGATTACATGCGGGGATGGTATCGGCCACTCCATCGCAAGCCGGAGTGGAGCGAGTTGGAATATCAAATCCGGAATTGGAACTGGTTCAATTGGCTCAACGGTGGCCATGTGGGCAATACACTGAGCCATAACCTCGATTCCGCCCTGTGGGCGCTCGGCGACCAGATTTTGCCGGAGGCCTGCTACGGGATGGGGGGCCGCTCCACCCATCTCCACCCTAGCCGCGGTACCTCCTATGACCAGGAGTCGGTGGTCTTTGAATTCCCCAACGGGCTGATGCTCTACGGATTTATCCGCAATGCCGATGGCTGCTTCAATTCCAATCGCGATATCTATCACGGCACCAAGGGCCGCTGCTACTACACCGCATTTCGGGCGCCGTTTATCACGGATCTAAAAGGTAATGTGATCTGGCGGGCCGAAAGGGAGCTGGTGGAGCGATCCGCTTATGAGCAGGAACAAATCGACCTACTCGAAGCGGTACGGACCGGTCAACCCATCCATCGGGGGAAAATACTGGCTCAATCCGCCATGATGTGTGTCTTGGGCCAATTGGCCGTCTTCACCGGTCAGCGCGTCACTTGGAAGGAGGCGATCGATTCGCGCTTCGCCTTCCCGCCGCATGGTGAAATCACTTGGCAGACCAAGCCGCCGGTCGAGCCTGGTGCCGAGGGTCTTTATCCCGTTCCGGTGCCTGGGGTTACTACCATTACTACACCGATGGCATAGGCCGAGGTTTCCGCGCGCGGTGACGCCCCGCTTTTGTATGGCAAGCTCCGCCTGCTTTGTTAAGGAATGTGGAAGCCCGCTTGCCGCATGGGGATCCGGTGGGGCTCGCTCGGATATCCTCGCGGCATACGCGGGAGCCGGATGCCACCGAAAAAATCCCCCGGCTCTACAACCCGATCTTCTGGGTATGCACGGGGGCCGTTTACGGCGCGGTACTGGGGTCCGCTAACCTGTGGATTTTACAGGCAAGCGATGTGGCCTTGCCTTTGCCGACAAGTTACTCGGGCTTGCCGCCGGAATGTGCTCAGAAGCATAAGGGTACGAATCGAAAGGTTGTTTACTTCAGGGACCTGGGCAGTTGCCGCCGGTATCTCCTGGGTTGTCGGCACAAATTGGGTGCGAAGTGGCTCCCTCTTCTGCTTCCAGGATTAGAATACCTTTTTACGGTGCGTCCCCCAGAAAAAGAGCGGCGGGTTGCACCTGACTTCTGCTTCTAAGGTTACAACACCTTTTTGCGGTGCGTCAGCCGAGGATTGGACCGCAACATCAAAGAAAAAAAGGACTGCACCGCAACATCGGAAAAAGGGTTCGTGGCGCAGAGTGCGTTGCACCTTGCGATGGCGAATGACGGCTCTATTTTTTTAAAGCTCCTTTTTTTCTCGACGCTCCGTAGATCACGGATGCCGAGACCCGTTGGCGTAAATCGTGAACTAGCTGGCTAAAATTGTTACGTTTTCGTGAAGTGTGAGAGCCGGTTACTGAGAGTGGCCCAGCGACTCCGGTTATGCGCGGACAAGCCGACCGATGGCAGAATAAATTTTTCAGGAGTTCGTGCTCGCCTTTAAGCCCCTCATTGCCGCAAGCATTTAGGCCGTATTAAGCCGCGCTGAGGTCACCGGGGCATCGGAGGGGTCATAGCAGCCAAAATCCTCTGGATGCTACTGAGGGAGCAAATCCGCCATATATAAATTTGAGTTATAATGTTACTTGCTAGCATGAGAATTACATCTAAACTAGGGCGAATTTGCCGGTCTATGTCAGTAGGTTGTTGCGTTTTTTTCTCGGTTGTTGCATTGTTTATGTCTTACGGCTTGAAGCGTGCCATAAAGGTTAGTATGTTGCCCATGCTAAGGGTAATTCGCTCCAAAATCTGAGGCGGAAGATACACATTTCGCTCGCCCATTTAACGGGCCGCTGGGATTTCACCGAATCGTGGCGCACGGTTTGAGAGGCCCCTTAGCTTGGGTGCCCTCCGCTCGGAACCCGAAATCCCGATTGTCGGAGCGTATTCCACGCCGCTTTGGGCTAAGATCAGCCCCCGTTTTTGCTGGGAAACCATGTCGGCCCATGAGGCGGGACCTGGCATAGCTTAAAATACGATTTTTCGCAATCGGTTAAATCTTGCGCGGATGCGTCGGGCCGCAAATGGGTTGATTCCGGTAGATTGAAAATCCGGGAGATCAAAAAGATGAGTCAACAGCTCACCGCCCCCGGGGCACGGGTTCGGGAGACCTGGGGATCAAGGATCGGGGTGATCATGGCGGTCACCGGTAGCGCCGTGGGACTGGGCAACTTTTTGCGGTTCCCGGGCCTTGCCGCCAAGTATGACGGTGGGGCGTTTATGATTCCCTATGTCGTTGCCTTACTCCTGCTTGGGTTGCCCGTGGCATGGGTCGAGTGGGCGATGGGTCGGTATGGTGGGTCGCTTGGGTACAACTCTTCGGCAGGAATTTACCGTGCGATTTGGCGGCATCCGGTGTCGCCCTATGCCGGCATTTTGGCAATGCTTATCCCGGTCGTCATATACATGTACTATGTGTATATCGAGTCGTGGTGTCTGGCCTACGCCGTGAGATACCTCTTCGGGATGATGAATTTCGGCAAAGATCCGGCAAGATACGAACAGTTTTTCTCGGAATTCGTCGGAAAAGGTGAAACTGGGGGAGCGTTCACGTCCGCAGACGGGACGGTTTTGGGCTCGGCCGTTTTCTTTCTGGTCCTGTGCTTTCTTCTAAACTTTTATCTTATTTACCGAGGGTTGACGAAAGGAATTGAGTGGTTTTGCCGGTGGGCCATGCCGGCGCTGATTATTTGTGCGATCATTGTGCTCATTCGGGTATTGACCCTCGGCACGCCCGATCCGTCCAAGCCCGAACAGAATGTACTTAACGGTTTGGGCTTCATGTGGAATCCGACGACTAAGCACACGACGATTTGGGAATCGTTGGCCAATCCGCAGATGTGGCTGGAAGCGGCGGGGCAGATCTTCTTTTCCTTGTCCGTGGGTTTCGGGATTATCATCACCTATGCGAGTTACCTGCGGCGAGATGACGACATTGCACTTTCGAGTGTGACCAGTGCCGCGGGTAACGAGTTTTGCGAGGTTGCGCTCGGGGGCATGATCACGATCCCCGCCGCCTTCGTTTTCCTCGGATACTCGGTGATCGAAAATCCGCCGGGCACCTTCGGCTTGGGGTTTGTCACGCTTCCGAACGTGTTCAATCATATGGTGGCCGGATGGTTCTTTGGCTTTTTGTTTTTCTTCCTCTTATTTTTGGCCGCAGTAACCAGTTCGCTTTCCATGCTCCAACCGGCCATCGCCTTACTGGAGGAAGGTTTAGGGCTGGGCCGGCGGGCCGCCGTGGCCGTACTGAGCTTTGTGACGGCAGTCGGCTCGGCTTTCGTGGTGTTTTTCTCCGAAGGTTTGATCGCCCTTGAAACCTTCGATTTTTGGGTAGGAACTTTCGCCATCTACTTGCTGGCTACTTTCCAGGTGATTGTGTTCGGGTGGATACTGGGGGTCGAGAAAGGTTTTGAGGAACTCCGCCGCGGAGCAGAAATCAGAATTCCCGAATTCTTTAAGTTCATCATTAAATATGTGTCTCCGGTTTACCTGCTCATCATTTTCTTCGCGTGGTGTTACCAGGAATTTCTGGCCAGTGGGGTGGCATTGCAGAAGCTGAAAACCAGTTACATCGTACAGGCGTCGGTAGCCTTCATCTTGCTCGTTACCCTATTCTTCGGTTTGCTGGTGGCCCAATCCGTAAAGCGTTGGGAAAAATTGGAACGACGGAAAACGAAGGGCATTTCATGACCGTTGGTGGTTGGCTAATCATGATCCTTTCCGTGGGGATCGTCACGGGGATGCTGGCCTGGTGTATTTGGAAGGTTCTCACTACTCCAGGTTCCACGGAACATTTGCATTCCCAAATTGATATCGAGACACCGGACCTCCGCGAAAATGACAACGGGGGCGAGCCCAGTACTCCCGGTGCACCCGCTTAAAAACTCCGAATCACTCAGCACGGCTTTAGGACCTTGGAGGAATCTGGGCCAGAAAGTATCTTTCGTTTTGGCCCCGTGGCAGGGGTGAGTTTTGAGGAAGTTGGGCAGCCTTCTTAAATCGTCGGACCAGCTTTTGGTAGCGCCGAGTAGTCGTTCTGCGTTATGGCTAGCGCCGAAATGCGTTGCGGCTAGCGCCGAAAACCGGCGATCCTCAGCAAGAACCTTAGATGTAAACTGGCGTAAGCGAATCAGGAAACCTCATGGGTGCATACCAATAAGTGGGCTTGAGTGGACAGAAGTCGAGAAATCCTTCCACGAACTATCGGGCCGACGGGTACGTTAAGAGAAATTGCACGAGCGGCCAAAAGATGGATTCGCATCGTCAGGACTGGCGTGAGGTATTCGACGAGTTGGTGGAAGAGGTGTTGGCCCAACTGCCTCCGCACCTTCAAAGGCTATTGGAGGAAGTGCCTCTGCATGTTGAGGATTACCCCGCCGAGAGCGTCTTGCGGGAAACAGGGACTTCAGATCCGGAGGAACTCTGCGGACTATTTAGCGGGCTTGCCATTACCGAACGAAGCAACGAGCATGCGGCAGCATTACCGCCGGTAGTGACCATCTATCGAGCCGGGATCATGGCCGCCGCCCGGGACCGGCGCGGTCGATTGAACCGAAAGCGGCTCCTTCGGCAAATCAGACTGACCATTCTTCACGAATTGGCGCATTATCACGGACTTTCCGAGGAAGAACTCGACGAGCTCGGATACTCGTAAACGACCTCTCGGGGTGTTCATGGTGCTTTTGTCCCAGGAATCCGCATCAAGTACTGTACCAAGTGGTGCGGCGCAGTTTGCTCGGTTGTCCGCTAAGCCGTATTGATTGATGGGAGTAGGCTTTTTTGCGCCGATTCGGTCTGAAACCTTTGGAGGTCTTGGGCCGGAGACCCTGCGCGGGTTTGGTATGTTCATGCTCTTTTTGGATTTGACCCTGCCGACTGCTGCCGAAGATCTCGCTTTAGACGAGGCTCTGATGGAAACTGCCGCGTCCGATTCAGTAGGGGTACTCCGTATTTGGGAGAGGCCGGACTGGTGCGTGGTGGTGGGGCGGTCCAGTCGAGTTCAGGATGAGGTGCATCTGGAAATCTGCCGCCAAGCCGGTGTGCCGGTGTTGCGCCGCGCAAGTGGGGGAGCGGCGGTTTTGCTGGGAGGGGGCTGTCTGATCTATACACTGATTGCCCCCCGAGTGGGATTCCCATTAAGCCATCAGATCGAGGCGATCCATGAGTGCGTTTTGGGAAGAATAGTTGAAGCTTTGCGGACTCAACTGCCGGAAATCGATCGTCAAGGAATAAGCGATATAGCCTATCAGGACAGAAAATTCTCCGGCAATAGTTTGCGAATCAAACAGCAAGCAGTTCTTTATCATGGAACGATACTCTATAATTTTGCAATAGATCGAGTCCGGGACTTCTTACGACTACCGCCGCGACAACCCGCCTGGCGACGAAATCGCGATCACGATGAGTTCCTGACCAACCTGCCGCTTCCTCGGGAGTTGATCATTCAAGCGTTACGTTCGGCGTGGCATGCCTGGGAGAGCTTGGAAGATTGGCCCAGGGAAAAGGTTCGCAGATTGGTCCATGAGGTTTACGGGCAAGACGAGTGGAATTTTGCTCGTTGACCGGCTTTCGTGGTTCGATGCCGCGGGTCAGTCGACCCTTTTTCAATTGGGAATATCTAGGCTCATTTTCAGTTGATAGTTTCTGCGTTCATTTCGTGTGGCGCAAGCGGTAGCCGAATCGGGATTGGAAAAAGCGCGCGTGCCGGAGATCCTTTATTGATGATGGAAAGGGCTCGCGGCGCGCAAAGGGAGCGTTAGCCGTCAAAGACCGTCTGATGGAGTGCAGAATTTTTGGTCGGTGCCAGGTAGGACGTTGCTCGGCATGCAAACCGGTGATTATAATCCGGGCAAGTCCCAGCCAATACCTTAACCTTCTACGGGGATACTGCCATGATGCCCCAGAAGCTTACCCTCCGTCCGCCGAGGAGCGCGGCATACTCCGGGCGAAATGGGTCTCGGGCAACTTGTCGCGGCGCAGGCGGATGCTATTGCGGCCCTGTGCACGGCTCTTCGAAACTTCTTCGAACTTTAGTCGTCCAAGATAACCGCCATTTCCTTCTCAATGTCTTGCTCGATATCTTGCTCGGTGTTTTGCTGGCGGTATTGATCGCCGGTTTGGTCGGGCCGGGTTGGTGCGATGATGGGCAATCCAGCGGTTTATCGTCGAATTCCGCTTGGCAGGAGCAGGTGGAAAAGGACTGGTTACGGGCCGAAGAGCGTCGCAGTAGCCGGCCGCATGGTCCCACGGTCTTGCCGGAGGAGGATGCCTTAGGAGGATGTGACGGGGAAATCACCGGGAAGTGGGGTTTTCACACCGAAAATGAAGAGCGTCCTTGGTGGCAAGTGGATTTGGGACAAATCCACCGGCTCACGAGGGTGGTTCTGTATAACCGCTGCGATTCGTGCGGGGAAAGGAACTGCCACATCATTCTTTTGCTATCGCAAGACGGCTCGCAATGGCAGCAAGCTTACCAACACGACGGCACATTGTTCCTCGGCCATAGCGACGGAAAGCCGTTGGTGATCTCTTTGCCGAATTTGCCGGCGCGGTTTGTTCGTCTACAGCTACCGGGCAAAAGCTACTTTCATCTCGACGAGGTGGAGGTATACGGGGAAGACCACAAAACGAATTTAGCTTTGTGGAAGCCTGCAACCCAGAGCAGCGTGAGCCCGTGGTCGGTGCGGCATTCTCGTTCGGTTCCATTTGTCGTGGGGCCGCAGGTGCTGGAACAAACTCTGAAACGAGGCTTGAAACTTGCCGAATGCTTGGCACATTCGGGGCTAGATGTTCGCACCTATGTGGCGGAGCTCGAAGCGGTAAACCGCGCAGCCGGCGAATTGTCTGCGGGAGAAAGGCAACCGGGTAATGAACCCTTTGTAGCCGGGCCGACTGCCTTTTCGGCTCCGGATGTCGACCGATGGTGGCAGCTTTATCGCCGTGCTCGCTGGGCGATACGGCGGATGGCGCTGGCGAATCCCCTCTTGGATTTCGATCGGATACTCTTTGTGAAGCGGGTGCCGCCGGCTTTTCCGCACATGTCGGATCAATATTACGGTTGGTGGGCTCGGCCCGGTGGAGGACTCTATCTACTGGAAGGATTTCGGTCGGATATCCCTGTGGTTCGCTGCCTGACAGAGGGCTGGCCCTTAGGAAGCTTCTTGGATCCAGATATCTCGTATGACGGCCGGAAGGTAGTTTTTTCTTTTGCCCGGCATTATCCGGGGCTTTTTGACGTTCGCGACAAGGTCAATAAGGAGAACCTGCCGGAGGATGCCTTCTACCACATTTTCGAGATGAATCTCGACGGCTCTGGATTGCGGCAACTGACCCGGGGGAAGTACGACGATTTCAGCCCGCGGTATCTCCCGTGCGGCGATATCGTATTTCTTTCTACCCGTAAGGGCAAAGGGCTTCAGGTGCGTCCGCACGAGTGTCCCACGAATCGGTTTTCGAGCCTGCCGGACAGTTACGTGCGTTGTGGGGGTGACAATTGGCGACCTGTTCCGGTGTTTACCTTGCATCGGCTGGAGCCGGGGACGCAGCGAATCTATCCCATATCCGCTTTCGAAAACTTTGAATGGACCCCGGCAATTGGACATGATAGCCGCATTCTGTATGCACGATGGGACTATATCGATCGGTTCAATGGGCCGTTTATCAGCTTGTGGGCCACGGACCCGGATGGCACCAATGCCCAGCTTGTCTATGGCAATTTCACCAGCCGGCCCCAATGCGTTTTTGAAGCACGGCCGGTTCCGGGTTCGACCAAACTGCTGTTCACAGCCTCGGCACATCACTCGAACCTGGGTGGGTCGCTGGTGCTACTGGACCGGAGTCGAGGCACCGAATTCGAAAGGCCTTTGGAGCGTGTAACCCCGGAGGTTTGTTTCCCGGAAACAGAGGGTTGGCCCGAGCATTATTATGTCAACCCCTATCCGTTGAGCGAGGATTTTTACCTCGTGGCCTGGAGCGATCGCCCGCTTCCGCAACATTTTTTCGTCATCGACGAGCGTAATCCCGTCAACCCAACCGGGATTTATTTGTTGGATCGATTCGGCAACTTGGAGCTCCTGCATCGTGACGGGGCTATCGGCAGCTTTTATCCGCTACCTGTCCGGCCGCGACCCGTGCCGCCGGTCATTTCCGAGACGGTCGTCCCAAACGATTTTCAAAAGGGGAGCTTCTTTCTCCTCGATGTTTACCGGGGGCTGGAGCCGATCCCGCGGGGAACCATTAAGAGGCTGCGGATTGTTGCGGTGCCACCGAAAGTTCAACCCCACATGAATACACCGGTTCTGGGGGTGTCGCGGGAGGATCCCGGCAAGTACGTGTTGGGCACGGTTCCAGTTTACGAGGATGGTTCTGCCTGGTTCGAAGTCCCCAGCGGGATCCCTGTTTTTTTCCAAGCCCTGGATGAGCAGGGGATGGCTGTACAGACCATGCGGAGCCTGGCCTACGTGCAACCGGGGGAAACACAAAGCTGTATTGGCTGCCACGAGCCGCGCGACCACAGTCCGCCGGCAAGCCGGGAGCCCGTCGCTTGGCGCTTCGGCCCGGTTAAGCCCGCTTTAGGACCCGAGGGATCGTGGCCCTTGCGATTCGACCGTTTGGTGCAGCCGGTACTCGATCGATATTGTGTGGATTGCCACCGTAGCGACGCCGCGGACCCCAAAGCGAGGGCTTTCGATCTTTCGGCTCCCCGATCTTATGAGGCGCTGATCCACTATGCGGACGACGATTTGTTCAAGCTGGCGTTCGAAAAGGATCGCTCGATCCCAGGGGATTGTCCGGCGCGGAAAAGCAAGTTGTTATCGTTCTTGACACAACCGCAGGGGCACGCGGGCATAACCCTCGATGCAGAGAGTTTGGAGCGGCTCATCACTTGGATGGATACCTATGCGCAGCGACTTGGCCATTTCAGCGATGAGCAGGAAGGCGAACTAGAACAGCTCCGCGCTTGGTGGATCGCGGAAGGTTCCGACGTGCAGGTGGTCAACCCGCCGTAGCTTGCCGCCCTGAGCGATTGCCGGTCTTTTGATTCTCGGATTTTCCGCACGTCTACCAGAACCTGAGGCAACTTCACTCGGGCCAAATTCCCTCGGGCATGGGTCGCAGAACCAAAGCTGCCGGGTCGATGACAACATGCTTAATCCGCTGCCGCCGCCAAGTGTAGGTGAGGTGCACTCGGCCGTCGGAAGTCTGAATCACGGCAGGGTAAGAATATTCGCCGGGTTCGTTTTCAAGAACTGCCGCGGCTTGCCAGTTTTTTCCATCGCTCGATACCGCAACATTCAGGGGGCTGCGTCCTCGGGTGGTATGGTTGTAAACCAAAAGGTGACGACCATCTTTAAGAGTTACCCCGTCGATCCCCGCGTTCGGGTTAGGAAGCATCGAAAGGCTCATCGGACTCCAACTGATGCCACCGTCCTCTGACCAGGCTTCAGCAATTCGCTGTTGCCTACTTCGGCAAAGGATCTGAATTCGTCCGGAACTTGGATGGATGAAGATCGTCGGTTGGATGGCTCCCAGCGTACGCCCGTCGTTCAGCGGCGGGGTTCGCTGCCAAGTGCCACCCCAATCGGAGGTCCATTCCATATGGACCCGCCAACCGTCGTGTTCCGTGCTCGAGCCGCACAGAAGTCGTCCATCCGCCAGAAAAACCGGCTTGTTTTTGATGGGCCCAAGTTGTCCTTCCGGTAGTCGCTGGGCTTGTTCCCAACTTCGACCGTGGTCAGCAGACCGCGTCATCATTCCCCACCAGCGGTCCGGGCTTGGACCCACTTTGTAAAAAAGGAGCAGCGGCCCACCGGGAACCTGAAACAAAACGGGGTTCCAACAGGGATATTGTGTCCCCTCGGGGGTAAGGCCGACTGCTACCCTTTCCGGCGGCGTCCAGCCGCTTGCTTCGCGCCGCGAGACCCAAATACCTACGTCGATCTTACCCTCTCGGGTTCCTCCGAACCAAGCCGCCACGAGCCCTTGCGGCGTCTCGGCAATAGTCGAGGCATGACACTGAGCAAACGGGGCTTCCGTAAAGATGAATTCCGCAAGCAGGATTCCCGGCTGCGCGGATGGTGGAGAGGGGGAATCTTTCTCCTGTTGACCGGCTCTCACTTCCCTGAAAGGTGAATTCCCGAAAAGCAAAGTGGTCGCTGCCATCAGTAATCCCGCGGTGGCTCCCGGAAAACCGATAAATACGCTCAGACCAATTCTTTTTTTGCGACGATGTATTGGCGGCTCGTTTCGGCAGGCAAATAACGCGGCATGCTTAAATTTCTCCCGGCGGATTTCCGCGCAATGAGCAACGATGTCATGCATGGTGGCACCTCCTCGCAATTTAGGCGGTTGAAAAGGACGGTCGTGACTTCGCGCAAGAACTTTAACTCGGAGTTGCCACGATGGGAATAGCCCCAGACATTTTCTGCACGAGGTGACATCGAAGTACGTCTGCCCAGACGGTGAGGAAGTTGCAAGGAAACCTGCACAAAATGAGGAAGCTTTTCGCAGCAATCCGTGGTCGCTCGGTCGCGCACTTATTCCCAGGTGGCGATCCGCGAGGAAACTTGAGTGATCGATGAGGATGTGAGAGGAGCCTCGATTGCTCTCATGAGGCTGCTTTGCGACCGCATCCGTCGCGCGATAAATCCGCAGGGCCTGAAAAGTAGAATAAGAACTCCCAAGGCTAGGTGGGGCTTTTGCGTTTAGATCGACTGTAGGAGGAGAAGCCCGATCGCTCGCACCGCTACAAAGAGTTGCTTCGGTCTTTGTTCGTTTGTGGCGTTTGCGAGGATCGAGCCTGCCCGTGAAGTCTGGGACGCTCTATTGAACTTGCAGGTTTGAATGCTTTAATGAGCTCTCAAAATCGGTAACGTCGTGCTGGCGGACAAAGCCTTCTGACAAGTCGATTCTTTAAACGAGAGGGCCCCGGTGGGGCAAGCCGCCACGCATTTGGCGGCCAAGGCTCCCAAAGCTTCTGCCACAGCTCGTCCGAAGGGAACCCCTACGCGCATCTCGAACCCGCGTCCGACAAACGTCAGCCCCAAGACTTCCGCAGATTGGCTTGTAATTTCCACGCACAAACCGCAGTCGATGCATTTACCGGGTTCGTAGATGACATCCCCGGCCGCACCGACCAATCGGAGCTTCGGCCGGCTTCCGCGAAACCGGTTCGGATCTGCCCCATACAGGGCGGCATAGCGACGGAGCTTGCAGCGGCTTAGTCCCCGGCAATTGCAGTGCAAACAGCGGCTGGCTTGCTCCACGGCCACAGGTTCCGAAAGGGGCGTTATCAGATCTTCACCATTCCAGCGGGGCGAGGAGCTCGCACGGGCCACCAGAATTTTCAGTTCATCCTCATCAACTCGACCTAAGCGAACTGAGAAACGCTCCGCCGCCTCGCTCGGCAATTCTCCTTGGAGGAATTGGTGGATGGCCCAGGCCGCTTCTTTACCATCTGCGACACTGCGAACCAGAAGATTTTTGCCCCGCACGGCCGTGCCGGCTGCGAAAATCCCTGGCTGATTCGTCTGAAAATTCGTTCGATCGACCGCGATGCCCCGTGTCGTGGTTTCCAAGCCGTAACGCTCTGCCAAGGGCCGCGCGGCGCTGCCCCAAGCCAAAAGAATAGCATCTGCTTGGGCGGCTAAATCATTCAAGTGCACCGTGCGCCCCAACTCTACCCCAAAGCGGAACTCCACCCCCAAAGCCTCGATGAGGCGTGTTTCCCCAGCCAAAGCCGAAAGAACATCGGCCCTTTCATCCTCCTGCAAATCTCGACCCAATTCGGCGCCCGATTGCTTGCGAATCCTTCCGCCAGCTTCGGGAGCGGCTTCGAATACGAGAACTTCGTGTCCGAATTGTCTCAAATGCCACGCGGCGGCTAAACCCGTAGGCCCCGCTCCCACGATGATCACTCGTTTGCCGGTGGGCGGAGCGACCGGCGGCAAATACGGGTTCGCCTGCCCTAAATCCCAATCCGCAACAAAGCGCTTTAGTTGGCAAACCGCGACAGGCCCGTCGGCAGGATTCCGCCGACAGCCCTTTTCGCACGGTCTGGAGCAAAGCCGGCCCAGAACCGCCGGCAAAGCAATGTCGTGCTTAATCGTGACGATGGCATGAGAGAAATCCCGTTGGGTTATCTGCCGCAACATCAGCGGAATATCCATGTGCGCCGGACAAGCAAACTGACATGGCGCCAAACAGTCCCCGGCATGATCTCCCAAAAGCAGCTCCAGCGATGTCCGCCGCATGGTCCGGACTTCTAAAGTTTCGCTGTCGATGAGCATCCCTTCCTGAACCAGCGTGCCACATGCCGGTACGAATTGACCACGGTCTGCCAGCTTCACCAAACAGACTAAGCACGAGGTCTGCGGGCGATAGGGCGGCAGATAACAAAGATTCGGGATATCGATCCCCAGCTTCCAAGCGGCTTCGAGGATCGAAGTGCCTGAAGGAACATCTACCGGCTGACCATCGATGATTATTCGCGGCATATCTGCTTCAGATGGTTTGTTTTCGAGTTTTCGGCTTTCATGCTGTAAACGTCCAGATTTCAGATCTTCACGCCGTCGGAGTCTCGCCCTCCGAATCGTTGACAGCTCGCCATTCCATGCGAAAGGGGGGTATCCGTAACTATGACCTCTCTATCGGCTACATTATTTTGTGTTCGAGTAAATGATTTGACGTTTGTTGTCGCGGTGGTTGATTTGGCGTGGTCGACTTTCGCTTCATCGGTGCACGCGAGATTAGGCTACGTGAACTGCCGTCGCCGATTATGTCTAAGCGGCCATTACGGAGTCCGATGTTAGGCTGCGAGCACTTGTGCCCTTCGATGTGTCATCCACGGGTTTTGTTACTCCACGGTGATCGCCTTTTCCGGGCAAAGCTGGCGGCAGGTATCGCAACGTGTACATTTCTCATCATCGATCCAGTGACGCCGGTAAGGGGTAAGCGGAATCGCCCCTGTGGGACAGTGCTGGGCACAGAGCGTGCAGCCGATGCACCGCTCGGATATGCGGTACCGGATTAACGCCTTGCATTTTCCTGCCGGGCATCGCCCCGCCAAATGGGCTTCATATTCATCCCGAAAGTATCGCAACGTGGAAAGCACGGGGTTCGGGGCCGTCTTACCCAAGCCGCAAATGCTCCCGAGCCGGACGATCTGCCCTAGCTGCTCCAGTTCTTCAAGGTCTTTTTCTTTTCCTTCGCCCGCGCAAATCCGATCCAAAAGCTCCAACATTCGCCGGGTGCCAATTCGACAAAGCGTGCATTTCCCACAGGACTGATCTTGAGTGAACCGCAGGAAATACCGTGCAATATCCACCATGCAATCGGTGTCATCGAGGACGACCAACCCTCCCGATCCCATGATCGCCCCCGCGGCAGTCAGGGCCTCGTAGTCTACCGGAATATCGGCCAAATCAGCCGGGATACACCCGCCGGATGGCCCGCCTACTTGCACCGCCTTAAACTGCCGCCCGGCTGCTACGCCGCCGCCGATCTCCTCTACGATTTGACGAATGGTAATCCCCATGGGAACTTCGATGAGTCCGCCGCGTCGGATTTTGCCTGCCAAAGCAAAGACCTTAGTCCCTTTGCTCGTGGCAGTTCCCAAGGCGGCAAAAGCTTTGGACCCATGGCGGATGATCCACGGTACTACGGCGAATGTTTCCACATTGTTGATGAGCGTGGGCCGATCCCACAAACCCTTCTCCGCCGGATAAGGCGGGCGCAACCGCGGCATACCCCGTTTGCCTTCCAAGGAGGCAAGTAGTGCGGTCTCTTCGCCGCAGACAAACGCCCCGGCTCCCTCTTTGACACAAAGCTCCAAAGCGAAGCCGCTTCCCAAAACATTGGGGCCGAGAATCCCTCGTTCAAAACACTTTTGCAAAGCCTCGCGGACCCTTTCTACGGCCAACGGGTACTCTGCCCGAATGTATAAGAACCCCTGATGGCATCCTGTGGCCACGGCGGCAATGGCCATTCCTTCCAGAATACGGTAGGGGAAGGATTCCAAAAGCATGCGATCCATGAAAGCTCCAGGATCCCCCTCGTCGCCATTGCAGATGACATACTTCGGCGGAGGCCCCGCGGCGGCGACTTTTGCCCACTTTTCCCCAGTGGGAAAGCCCGCCCCACCTCGACCCCGTAGGCCGCTAGCGCTAATCTCGCCCACAATTTCTTCAGGCTGCAATTCCTCCAGGCATTTCCACAAAGCCTGAAAACCGCCATGGGCCAAGTATTCATCGAGATCTGTGGGGTCGATTTGCCCGCTGAATTCCGTGGCAATTCGTACCTGGGGTCCTAAGAACGAGCATACCGGCCCGTCACGGACATCGAGCGCTTCAATCCCCAAGGAACCAGCCGGACTACCACTGGCCAATAGGTCCAGCCAATTCAGCACTCTTGCCTGAATCTTGCGCCGCCAGCTCCGAGGTTGGAAATGTCGGGCAAGTACTGCGGGGACCTCCTCCGGAGCAACACGCGCATAAAGCCGCCCGTTTCCGTTGGGTGTGACCACTTCCATGAGCGGAGTTTGATGGCACATGCCCACGCAGCCCACCCGCTTTAAGGCCACGGGGCGATCCATTTGGGCTAATGCTCCATGCACAGCGGCAAAGACTGCTTGGCTTCCCTGGGCCACGCAGCACGAGCCAAGACCAATGCGGACTTCTCCTTCTGTTTGGCCCGACGGAGCCAGCCCTCGGGACGGCATCGGGTGGCCATCCTTCTTTCGTTCCAAAAAGTCATGCAAGATATCTCGCACTTGCGAAGGACTGACCCGCCCGTATGTAACACCATCGATTTGAATGACCGGTGCAAGTGTACAGCATCCAAGGCAAGCCACCTTTTGCACGGTGAATCGACCTTGGCTGTCCGTATCCATTTCTGATGTTAGCCCTAGCTCATACTCCAGGGCTTGTTGGACCAAGTCGGCACCTTTGACATGGCAAGCTGTTCCGTGACAAATTTGGATCAGGTGCTCCCCCATCGGCCGATGGCGGAACTGATTGTAAAACGTTGCTACCCCCACGATATTGGCCGGCGTGATTTGCGTCAGTTCACAAACTCGCCAGAGTGCTTCTTCCGGCAGGTAGCGATAATGCTCTTGAATAGCTTGGAGGATAGGAATCGTGGCCTCCGGCCCTCGGCCGAGTCGGTCCACAATTTCATCCACGAAACGCAGATCTAATTCATCCATCGTGTTCAAACGGCGCTCGGTCACGGGAGCAAATATGTGCGAATCTAAGATGTTTTAATACGGATTCTCATTAGCTCATCTTAACGCATTGCAAAACCTGCCCTTACGATAATTGTATCCACCGCAAGGCACTAGCTGGCCCATAATCCTACTCATGAGGGTAACACTTGGCCAGGATCAACCGGGTCTCCATCGCTGGCAGACACGAGCCTCGCTTGCGGTACTTGCGATTGCGGGGCCTAAAACCCAACTCCAACACCGGCTCACTTTCTTACAAAAATTAGATGTAACAAATGAGGTGCATTCAGCATTGGGAAGTTACGTGCGAAGACCTCTTGGTGCCAATGGGCCCCGCAGGTTAACCATCCCGATGGCTTTCAGACTTTGAACGAAGTGGCACATTCGTCATAAACGTTAAAAATCCAGAGTCGACGGAATTCCCAATCAAGCGTTTTTTCGGGACTCACTAACGGAGCGCACTTGTGCTGCCAACGTCGGCCTACTTGCAAGGAAGTCCCCATTAAGCCGAACTTGTTTCTGAGGGGCCAAAGTCCAGCTTTTTCCTATTCTCGGGATCCCCTTTGCAAAAGCTGGGAGGCAGCCAACAATACTGCAACGCTTAAGGACCGATCCTGATAAACCGATGGAAGCCCGCGAGGCGTGTGCCGCGAGGAGAGGGAACTTGAGCTGGTTCACTATCCTGGGGATTGCTTTCGGATTGGCGATGGATGCCCTGGCAGTGGCAGTGGTCGTGGGTTTGGCTGTGCCCGCGATTACCGTGCGGCACTGGTTCCGCTTAGCCTTTCATTTCGGGCTTTTTCAGTTTTTCATGCCGATACTCGGTTGGGCAGCCGGCGATCATTTCGGGGCTTTTCTGATCCATTGGGACCATTGGATCGCCCTAGCCCTCCTGAGCGGTGTCGGCGGGAAAATGATTTGGGAATCGCGACACCCCGAGGGGATTGTTGGTTGCCATGACCCAACACGAGGGTGGAGCCTCCTGGGTCTCTCACTGGCCACCAGCATCGACGCCTTAGCGGTGGGGTTTAGTTTGGGCCTTTTAACGACCGAGATCCTGACGTCGAGTATCATCATTGGGCTTGTGGCGGCCGCGTGCACCACTTTCGGGCTGTTGGCGGGAAAAAGGCTGGGACCTGTTTTTGGAGCACGGGCGGCATTGTGCGGCGGAATTATCCTCCTTGTGATTGGGGTGAGAATCCTCATTTGGGATCTCATAAACCATCATTTTTAAGTCGACGTATCCAACGTCAGTTCTTCGGGGCCCTGATTTCCGGAGTCGCATTCGGTTCCGAGCGCGGTGCGTTTTGGACATGAAGTGATTTCCGGTTTATGCTCGAACCTTTTGCCTTCTCGTGTGTCTGAGGTTTCGAAAGCTAATATCCCAAACTTGCGTTCTCCATCATTTAATGGACAAAGGGACGTAACCTTTGTCCCAACTTCCGATGCCATTAGGAACTCATCCGCCCATCAGCCTCGGCGACTATTAGATTGCGTGATTCTATGGATTAGCCATGCTAAATTTATTGTGAGCAATGCCTCTTTCTCAGACGGAGAGACTGCTTCTTTCCCCGTACTCCTCAATCGGACTTCTCCCTCCATGCATCTGCACAGAGCGACCAGGCCCTTCATTTAGTGGTTTCCCCGGTAATTGTCGGGGCGAAAATGTCGGCAGAATCGTTCCCGTAAGCGGGCTAAAAAATACGAATTAAAGGGAATTTGTGGATTTTCCGGGTTTTCTCGATTTCGAAGACTTTTAGGCCGATAACAACACTCGACGAGTTCGAGTAAGTCGCGCGGCCTTCAGGATGACGGCTCTTTTGCCTGGGAATCGCAACCTCAAACTCCATTTTTGGAATTTTAAAATCGAAGGGCTTGGGGTCTGAGTATGTTTGCTCGCGTCTGTTTCGCCGCCGCAGCCATCGCGGCTCTCACTTGTCTAGTGGGGTGTGCAGAGGTTGCACACGTAATCTCTGGCCCCCAGTATCATCCCGTTTATCATCCAATCGGTGCCCATCCCATAGTAGTGGCCGGAGAAGGCCCGACATGCGATTACGAAACCGGCTTTTGCTCGTCGGAGTGTGGGCCAACTCTGGCCGGCTATTGTGGATCGGCATGCTGCGCCGTCGTCGCCGGTCCCCAACCACCGTACTGGGGGCCTCTTACTTGGCTATTCAATTTGCTAAGTTGTGGATATTGCGGCGATGGATGCGGCGAAACCTATTGGGGCGACTGGGTCACATGGAAAAGCTGCGAGCCTTGCGATCATTGGGGGAATTGGGTTGGACCCGATCCCCTAACGGCCGTTCCCCATCAACCTTCTTACACCGCACCGCCCGACTCATGCCCGAGCTGTCTTGCTGAGAAGGCACACGGAGTAAGAGGAGTAAAAGGGCCGATAATTGTCGACAAGCGTACGCCGCGGCAACCCTCCACCGCCGCAAGAGTAACGCGAAGTTCCCGTCACAGCGTCTTCCCTCAGCAACGGGCTCCTATTTCCAGGGGGCTTAGCTCCGGCTATCCCCACCAAACCCCCTCGCCGATCAATCCTCGGGTGTTGATGTCTCGGCAACCAAATAGCCCAAGGATTGTTCCGAACCTCACCCAAATGCGTTAGGAATACGGTCGGTAATTCCCGGTCGCAGGGCTTATCTGCTCAGGCACAACAGTATCGCACGAGCGACAACCGGTAATCCCCGTTCGCAGGGCTTCCCCACCCGGAGTTACCGGTTGGTCCACGCCGCCACAGTCGGCAGAGATTCCGGCCGTTTCGCCCCATCAGGCGGTGTAAACCAGATTTGGAACCGCATCGGCAAAAAATCCCGAAAAGTGCCTAATTCCCGGGACCGGGGAACAGACGCTCCAAGCTTTGATCTGTGGCTCTCAAACTGTGATCAGTTGGGCTATTGGGCGGGCTCTAAGATTTCGATGTCTTTAAACATCACCAGCATGTCATTTCCACCATGAAGCTGTAAAGCCAAATGCCCTTCCCGCCGGCCGGGGTCGTTCTTTAGTTCCGCGGTTTTTACGCCGTTGATCCACACCGTGATGTCGCCCTCTTGAGCAGACACGATCATCTCGTTCCAATCGCCCGGTTTGAATGCCTTTGCCACGAGCTCTGCCGGTGGCTGAACGACCCATGCGCGACCATTGGTCTCGTAGAGTCCGCCGGTATTCGCCTTTGGGTCGATCTCAGCCTGAAATCCAGAAACCCCGCTGTGCCCCTTTTCCTCGATTCGGAAGTAGAAACCGCTGTTTCCTTCCAAGGCCTTGAACTTGAGCCTTACCACGAAATCGCGGAATACCCGATCTGTAACGAGGTGACCGAATTCTTTCTCCGCGGCCACCTTGCGGCCGACGATCGCCCCGTTTTCAATCGTCCAATCACCCACGCCAATTTTGTGCCAACCGGCGAACGTTTTTCCATCCCAAAGCGGTTTCCAAGTGCCCTGGAATTGCTGGGCACTTGCCACCTGCCCCACCAGTACAAAGATTAACGACGCAAGCCAAATCGCGCCGGATTGGCGAATTCCATGGCCGGTTCGTTGCATAAGCATTTCTCCTTCAGAAATCAGCCACTTAACCACGAGTTTAACCCCAATCGATTGAAGAACCTTTTCAGGTCAACTGGAAAGCCTTTATGTTCTGAAGCCGCAACCGCGTTACGTCGCTCACAAAGTTTCGCCGGCTTTTCAATTCTTCGTTTTACGGGAAAGAAAAGTCATGCCGCTTTGTAAGACGATGCCGGCTTGTCAGGTCAGCTTGTCCACTCCCTTAATGCCTAGCTTTTTCAACTTCGATCGTCGACTCTGCGGGAAACTCGCTTTCGAGCCTACCTTTGTTTGACTTACTCCAATCCGTGGCTTGCTTGCGGTTTTCTTCCCAAAGGTTTGGCTGTTCGATGCATTCGGCGTTTTTGCGTATTAGTGACGGAACTCTACCCGGCCACAGCCTGGTATTCGAAGGATCAATCCGCAAGCTGTACGCCGAACTCATCCTCGCGGCGTGCAATCTCCGGCTCTACCCGGAGGGCAGCTCATCCTGAACCTTTGTTAGAGCTTTAATTGCAGGATTGGCTCAGTGTGGGAAATCGCCATTTACTTTTGCTAGGGCCTTCCAGGTACTACCGTCTTACAGGGTAAATTCGGGACGAGGTCTGTTCAAATCACCAGGGTAGCAGTTTAGAAAAACCACCCATTACGGAAGTCGCGCACCTCTCGAGGTGCATCAACGAGGCAAAACCCGGTAACCCCGGCCCGGCAGGTTGCCGAGGTCTGGTTAGACTTTACCTTTGAAAAAGCAAGTTTTTTATCAACGGACCAAAATTGGGCGCTACCCCAGACTGAGGCCCAAAAAAGTGTCGCAAAGAATCGGGCCGGTTCGTGCGCAGCAACGGAACGAGTGCTACTCGGTGGGTTTGCGCTCAAGCGACTAGCGGAAGAGGAGCCCCGTAATCACCGGGCGACACTGGTACCGGCAGCAACGTGGTGCATACAGGTTGTGAAGGAAGCGTCGCACTGTGTGTAAAATACACTTAAGGTTCATGTGACAGAATCTTAGGAGCGGAGGGTTGTCGGCAGGAGCAGGCGAATTCCCGGGAGCGCGACCTTTTTTCCCGTTATCAACGAAATATCTTCCCCATACCAACGAAATAAGGAAACCACTTCCTTTTAGGCCACACTTTGCCCGGCGATCTTGCCTTACTAAAATCACGTTTCCGGGAGGCGAGATTTAGCTCAAACGCAAGCGGCGGTTCATTCCGCGGTTAAAAGTTTACGGTGTGACGAAGCAACTGATGGATTCGATTTCGCTTTTCTAAACCTCGTCAAATTAAGGAGGTTGCGGTTTGATAATTGATTGGCTTAAGGTTGGCCAGAAATCGCCACGGAATGCGACAATAACAAGTTTTTTAATACATTGAACAAGTACCCTTAATACTAAACCTTTCAATGTCGGCTGATTACGATTCGGTTTTGCTGAAATATCCAACTTATTGTCGAACCATTTATGAACGATCGTGCCTCCCCGTATCCTGAGCCCTTCTACCGGCCCAACGACTTCGGCGGTCCCCCGATCATCGAAGTGGTCGCTGAACCTGCCACAGAAGCACCGCCCCCGCGAACGCAAGGCGCGTCGTGGAAGGTGCCGTTGCTCCTTTTTTTGGCGACATGCGCTAGCACGTTTTGGGTCGCCTTTATACAGATGGGCAGTTTGTGGCACGGACTAATTTATTCAAGCTCCATTATGACGATCCTCATCTGCCACGAGGGCGGACATTTCATTCAGGCTTTGCGTCACCGTGTGCCCGCGAGCTTGCCGTATTTTTTGCCGTTTCCGCTCGGGCCCATTGGGACCTTCGGCGCGGTGATCGCCATGTCAAGCCGCGTAGGAAACCGTCGTGCGCTTTTTGATATCGGTGTCACCGGACCATTGGCCGGCTTGGTTCCTACGCTACTTTTTTGCTACGTGGGATTGCAATACTCGTATGTCGCGCCGATTGTCCCCGGAGCTCAACGATTCGGAGAGCCGCTTATTTTGAAGTGGCTTTTTGCTGCGGAATTCGGCCCCATTCCGGAAGGGCACGACGTTTTCTTGCACCCGATGGCTTGGGCCGGCTGGGTGGGACTTTTCATCACGGCTCTAAACTTGATCCCCATCGGGCAGTTGGACGGGGGGCATATTCTCTACGCCCTGACGCCCCGGCACGCCAATCGCGTTGCCATGTTTCTCTTGCTGTTCGGAGCGGCTGCTGCGATCGTTTTTTGGTGGTGGTTACCCATGATACTACTACTCTTGTTACTGGGACACAAACATCCCCCGACAGCCGCCGACCACATTCCGTTAGGAACGGGACGTGTCCTTCTGGGGCTATTAACGCTCAGCTATATCTTCATCGGCTTTACCCCGAAGCCCGTCATTATGGACGACGAGCTATTACGAGAAACGCCACCGGTCTTCGAACGATCGCCAAAACGACAAGTCCCTCGACCCCAACAACCGCGTCAACCCATCGAGCCGGAGCCAATCGAGCAGGTGGAACCGATTTGGGTCTTCCACCCGGATGAGTTAACCCCCCGATTCTGGGCTTCCTCTGCGATTTTGAAAACAAGCAAGTTTGAAAAGAAAGTAACCGTTACGAAAAGGTCTGACGTAAGCGAGTACAATCAGAGTCCATTCAATAGCAGTAGCTCCAGCAATAGCTCCGTCGACTCTCCGGCTAACCCGGCAGTTTTTTTGAGTCACCCCTACGTCGCAGGGAAAGGTATCCGTTTCCCTCAAGTCTCCTTCCGCGCTGACAGCCTATGGGAAAGGTCAGACTTGCTCTAGGTGTCGGAAGCCTAGGAGGCTCACACCGTCGGTTTAATTACCCAACGACTGAAGCGGGGCGGGGATCCGCCCACCGAAATGCACGAATTGATCGCTGGCACCCGAGTTACGCACTGCAATGACCGGTGCCGCCCCAAATAAACCGCCGAACTGCACGTAATCCCCCGCCTTAGCGCCGGGTACGGGAATCAATCGCGCTGCCGTCGTCTTATTGTTGATCACGCCGATAGCCATCTCGTCGGCGATTAGCGCCGCTATGGTTTCCGGCGGTGTATCTCCCGGAACTAGGATCATATCTAGACCGACCGAGCAAACGCTCGTCATCGCTTCGAGCTTTTCTAAGACCAGGTGACCCGCTGCCACGGCCTCCGCTAAGGCGGCATCCTCGCACACGGGGATGAAGGCACCACTAAGCCCACCCACGGAACTTGAGGCAAAAAGACCGCCTTTTTTCACGGCATCATTGAGCATCGCGACGGCAGCGGTGGAACCGGGTGCACCGATCTTCGAAATACCCAGCGTCTTGAGGATTTCCCCCACACTATCGCCCACCGTTGGGGTTGGGGCTAAGGACAAATCAACAATCCCGAAGGCCACGCCTAGTTCCGCCGCCACTTCACGTCCGATGAGTTCCCCAACGCGGGTCACCCGGAAGCTTGTGATTTTGATCTCTTCCGCCAAGTCACCCAAGGTTAGATTTTTTTCCAACGAAAGGCGTCGCTTCAATGCACTGCTAACGACCCCCGGCCCGGAAACTCCGATATTGATCGCTGCCTCGGGCTCGCCGGGCCCCATGTACGCCCCCGCCATGAACGGGTTGTCCTCGGGAATATTCGCGAACACCACCAGCTTGGCACAGCCGAATCCAAAGCGATCGGCCGTAGCCTCGGCAATCCGCACAATAATATGTCCCATTTGGTGGATCGCATCCATGTTGATGCCTGCATGCCGCGAAGCGACATTGACCGAGGAACAGACCCTTTCGGTCTGCGAGAGCACCTCAGGGAGCGAATTCATCACGACCGCATCGGCCGGCGTGATCCCTTTGTGGACCAAAGCCGTAAAGCCGCCGACGAAATCCACCCCGCATTCGCTGCCGACGGCATCGAGCGTTTTGGCGACCTGCACAGCAGCCGCATGTCCGTGACCCGCCAAGAGCGTTGCCACCGGCGAGATGGCCAGCCGTTTGTTAATCACAGGTATGCCGTATTTAGCACCTACGCGATCGCAAACCTCCACTAAGCGACTTGCGCGAGAGAGGATCTTATTCCGCAACTTCCGGCACAGAAGATCGACACTGGGGGCTGCACAGTCATCGACGTTCAGCGCCAAGGTCACGGCGCGAACGTCGAGATGTTCGGCGTGAAGCATTTCGATCGTTGAAAGAATCTCATCGGTGCGAAGCATGAGACGGATGCCCTGCGGTACTTGAACCGTAAAGACGCAACTGATTCGTCGCTACGAAAACGTTTTCGTGTTGAAGCTTGACGGTAAACCCGAGCTCCTGACCCATTTGCTCCAAGTCGGCCTGAAGCATCCGGATATCCCAATGTTTCGGCACTTCCAACTGACCGATTAGGACGAAGTCCCCGCCTGAATGGTCACCATATAAATCGACAATGTTGATGTCTTTGCCAGCTAAATACTCACTGAAGCGCCGAACAATGCCCGGCTGATCCTTCCCAAAAGCGGTGATGACAAACCGGTCACACTCCGGTTTTGATACAAAGCATTCCGGAGGCAATGCCCGGCGAACCAGGACCTGATATCCTCGGCCGGTGGTATCGGCCTTGGAGACAGTTTGGGCCAGGGTGTCCGGCTCGATGGGCTCAGGAAAGCTCACGATCATAATGAGAGTAAAGTATCCACTGAGCACTGTCTGGCTACAGGCATCGATATTCCCGCCCAGTTGCTCAATTGCCCGACTGACGGCCGCAACGATACCGGGATGATCGTCGGACATCACGTCGAGCACATAGGCATGTTCAAATCGAGTAACCATCAACTGCCGACCTATGGCAAGCTGTGAAGGAGAGTTATTCAAAAATCGCTAAAATCACGATTTTCGTCTTAATTTGATGGGTATTATTCCGAGTTTAACTCATCTCAAGTTTAGTATGTTTCGTTCGCCTCCCGAGCTAGGCCAGGCATGCCTCTCAGCACCCCGTCTTTCATCTGATTACTCGCGAACCGCCAAAAAAGTACACAACTCCTCAGGATTGCAGCAGTTCCTGACCTACGCAAACTGGTGGGTTGGCCTCCCTGTCAACCTTCCGGCAACAATGGTCAGCTTTTACCCAATAACTTGGAAACTTTCCCATAATAACTCGGAAATACCAGGTTTTATCGTGCCCAGAGAAACCGCGAGCTGTATTCAACTGAATAAACTGAATTAAAGTATACCGGTAATCTTACCAAAAAGCCCGTGGCTCACCACGGGCCTAGGCGATTTACGATCGTGTTATCATGTTGGGCTTTATGCGGCTACAAGACCGAGGAACTTACCGGGGGGGCCAAAATGTGGCCCATTTGTGCAGCCATTTCTTCTCAAAAGTCGCAGCGTTCAAGAAGGCAGCGGCGGCGGTTGCGGAACGGCCCAAAAACCCTACGTTTCGGTAGGATGCCTCTGGCGTACGGCTACTCGTGCGGCTACCCGTGAACCGAGTTTATTGCGGGGATTAACCGAGTTTATGGTAAGGATTATTATCGTAAGGATTAAGAGTTCCATCCGGCGCAATGCGGGTTAGGTCGATCCGGCGATTTGCACGATCGTCTAGCCAGGATGTTACCCCGCCGTCCACGGGGCACGCGGACGCTACTGTTCAGAACAATGACACGTGCAAAAAAGTCGGTGTCCGCGGAGCACGCGGATGCTTCCCGAAGCACACGAGCAGCGATAAAGCGCAGGAGCCCTT
>Ga0116210_1000301_pt1 | contig 51443 bp, 42 predicted proteins | sample TshhotsprinmetaG_FD_94483 | JGI IMG/M metagenome (GOLD analysis project Ga0116210, IMG submission 94483) | Hot spring microbial communities from South Africa to study Microbial Dark Matter (Phase II) - Tshipise hot spring metaG | ecosystem: Environmental > Aquatic > Thermal springs > Hot... | reverse complement strand
CCTCCTACACCTCGCAGGTGTGTGCGGCCTGTGGCGCAGTGGTCGAGAAAGAGTTGAGCGTTCGTGTTCATGCCTGTCCTCATTGCGGCTACACGGCAGACCGCGACGTGAACGCCGCTCGGAATATCTTGGTTTTAGCGGTCGAGTCGGCCCGGACGGGGCCGCCAGGCGTTAACGTGGCCGGTTGCGGCGAGCGTAGCCTGGGAAGCTCCCCGCTTTAGCGGGGAGAGCCGTCACGATGTCTCCTTCAAAAGTGCGATCAATGGTCAGTCCGCAGCGCTTGAGGACTGGTTGGATTAGAACGCTTGCAGTCGGTGCGGCCTGCTGGTGACGGGGCGATGGGACGGCTATACAGCGCCTCACCGTAGCCGGTCAGCGGCCAGGCACACGGTTTCGGGAACGCCGCTCCCCATTCCGATTCGACGGGGCGCGGCACGGGTTGTGACGTATGGCGGGAGATAGTCTGTTTGGCCATGATCTTCTCTCCTCGGAACACAGGGTGCTGCTCATTTTCTCTGTCGAGCACACTAGCGGGCCTGGGCGGCGACGCGCACTGTGGCCGCGTCTCCCTCTGGGGCGTGGTCGCCGTAGCCGGTATAGGCCAGCATCTTGTTGAGGGCCGCTAAATACGCCTTGGCGCTGGCGACAATGATGTCGGTGTCGGCCCCGTGCCCGCCGAAGGTGCGCTGCCCGTTGGCATCGCGCCGGATGCGCACCGTCACTTCGCCCATGGCATCAATGCCCTCGGTGATCGCCGCCACGCGATACTCCACCAGCGTGGCAGGCACCGCGACGATCCGGTCTATGGCCTGATAGGTGGCATCTACCGGGCCGGTGCCAATGGCCGCGGCGATCTTCACCTGGCCGTCTGGCCCGCGTAACTTGATGGTGGCGGTGGGCATCCCCGGTTGACCGCAGGCTACCTGAATACCTTCCAGCTTGAATAGCTCCACCGGCCCGTAGAACTCGTCGGAAATGAGCGCCTCGATGTCGGCGTCGGTGACGGTTTTCTTCTTGTCCGCCAGTTCCTTGAAGCGCTGGAAGGCCTGGTTGAGTTGCTCTTCGTCCAAGTCGTAGCCCAGCTCTTGCAGGCGCACGCGGAAAGCATGACGCCCGCTGTGCTTGCCCAGCACCAGGTTGCTTTGCGACAGGCCCACTGTCTCCGGCGTCATGATCTCGTAGGTGGCTTGGTGCTTGAGCACGCCGTCCTGGTGAATGCCCGCCTCGTGACTGAAAGCGTTCGCGCCTACGATGGCTTTGTTGGGCTGCACGGGCAGGCCGGTGTAGTTGCTGACCATACGGCTGGTGCGGGCGATCTGCGTGGTGTCAATGCCCGTCGTCAGGCCGTAGTACTGGCGGCGCGTGTGCAGCGCCATCACCACCTCTTCCAGCGACGTGTTGCCCGCGCGCTCGCCAATGCCATTGATGGTCACTTCGGCCTGACGCGCTCCGGCCAGCAGCCCGGCCAGGGTGTTGGCCGTGGCCAGGCCCAGGTCGTCATGACAGTGCACCGACCAGATCACGTGGTCGCCGCCCGCCGTCTCGCGGATGAGCTTCTGCATCAGCTCGAAGTACTCGCCGGGCATGATGTAGCCGACTGTGTCGGGGATGTTGAGCGTTGTCGCGCCCGCATCCACGGCCACGCTGAGCACCTCGACCAGGAAATCGGGGTCGGAGCGGCAGGCGTCTTCTGGCGAGAACTCCACATCCGGGCAGAGCGAGCGGGCATAGGCGACCATCTCGCGCACGCGCTGCACCACCTGCTCGCGCGTCATGCGCAGTTTGTATTGCATGTGAATGTCGGACGTGGCCAGGAAGGTATGAATACGTGGTTTGGCTGCCTCGCGCACGGCTTCCCAGGCTTTGTCAATGTCGCTTTGGGTGGCGCGGGCCAGCCCGCAGATGATGGGGCCGTCCGGCGTGCCGACTTCGCGGGCCACGCGGCGCACGCCTTCCAGATCGTCCGGTGAAGCGGCGGGGAACCCCGCCTCGATGATGTCCACACCCAGGCGGGCAAGCTGACGGGCGATGTCAATCTTCTCGGCGCTGGTCAGGCTGGCACCGGGCGATTGCTCGCCGTCGCGCAGGGTCGTGTCGAAGATGCGTACCCGGTTATCGCTTTGAACCCCAGACTCGTCCATATCTTGCTACCCTCTCTTGTTGTCGGCCTTCAGCGATCAGCAAGAGCGCCCCGTCGCTATTCCGCGGGCGGCGCTTGCTTGGCGTTCAGGAACGGCATCATCTGGCGCAGTTCGCGCCCGACCTGCTCGATCAACAGATTCTGCTCGGCACGACGTTGCTTGTTGAACCAGGGCCGCCCGGCGGCGTTCTCGGCGAGCCACTTCTGGGCATAGGAGCCATTCTGGATTTCGTCCAGGATGCGACGCATTTCGCCTTTGGTCTCCTCGGTGATGATGCGCTCGCCCGCGGTGTAGCCGCCATGCTCGGCGGTGTCGGAGACGGAATACCACATGTAGCTCATGCCGCCCTGATACATCAGGTCAACGATCAGCTTCAGTTCGTGCAAGACTTCGAAGTAGGCGATTTCGGGCTGATAACCCGCCTTGACCAGTGTCTCGAAACCGGCCTTGACCAGCGCCGTGACCCCGCCGCACAGCACCACCTGCTCGCCAAAGAGGTCGGTCTCGGTCTCTTCGGCGAAGGTGGTCTCCAGCACGCCCGCGCGGGTGCAGCCGAGCGCGCGCGCGTAGGCCAGCGCCTGCGGTAGCGCCTGGCCGCTGGCATCCTGCGCGACGGCTACCAGGGCGGGCGTCCCCGCGCCCTCGATATACAACTCGCGCACGCGGTGACCCGGCGCTTTGGGCGCGACCATGCTCACGTCCACATAGTCCGGCGGGGTGATCTGCCCGAAGCGGATGTTAAAGCCATGCGCGAACATGAGCGTATCGCCCGGCTTGAGGTGCGGCGCGATGCTCTCCGCATAGACTTTGGGTTGCGCTGTGTCGGGCAGTAGCAACATCACCACGTCGGCCTCGGCGGCAGCGTCGGCCACCGGCTTCACCGTCAGGCCCTCGCCCTCGGCCTTGGCCCACGACTTGCTGCCCTCATAGAGGCCCACTACCACCTGCACACCGCTGTCGCGCAGATTGAGCGCGTGCGCGTGCCCCTGGCTGCCATAGCCGATGATCGCCACCGTCTTACCCTCAAGCAGCTTGGGGTCTGCGTCCTGGTCGTAATACAGCTTCGCCACTGAAATGCTCTCCCTCGTTGAGCGATTAGCACCATCAACGCCAGGCTTCGGAAGCCTGCGCAGGCTTCCGAAGCCCTAAGTCTCTCTCACAGGACATTCGTCCGGTAGCCGTTGCCGCTCGGACGCATCTTGTAGCCGTTGGGCGACAGGACATGATCGCCGCGCGTCATGGTGACCACGCCTGTGCGCACCATCTCCATGATGCCGATGGGGCGCAGCAGCTCAACCATGCTGGTGATCTTGTCTTCGTCGCCGGTGACCTCGACGATGACCGCTTCGGGCGTGGCATCCACGATGTGGGCGCGGAAGATGTCGCAGAGCTGTACCACCTCGCCGCGCGTCTGACTGTCCACGCGCACTTTGATCAGCGCCAGATCGCGGGTGACCTCTGGCAGGTCGGTCACGTCCTCGACCTGAATGACGTTGACCAGCTTGTAGAGCTGCGTGCGAATCTTGTCGGCGTCCGCTTCGACGACGATGGTCATGCGCGAGATGGCCGGGTTCTCGGTGCGGCCTACCGTCAGGCTATCAATGTTGAAGTTGCGCCGCCGGAACAGGCTCGCTACCCGGTTCAACACACCGGGCTTGTTTTCCACCAATGCCACCAGTGTTCGCTTCATCGGTGTTCTCACTCCTCTCAAAACGCGCGTGTCGCGCGGCTAGATCGAGTCCTCGGACGGCAGCGGACGGCGGATCATGGCGTGCAGGTCAGCGCCCGCCGGCACCATCGGGTAGACCAAGTCGTGCTTTTCGACCACGAAGTCAATGAGCGTGGGGCAATCGGTGATGCTGTTGGCCCACTCGATGGCCGGGATCACCTCTTCGCGGCGGGTGACACGCCGGGCGGGGATGCCGTAGGCCTCGGCCAGTTTGACGAAATCCGGGCTGAGCATGGGCGTGGCATTGTAGCGCTCTTCGTAGAAGAACTCCTGCCATTGCCGCACCATGCCCAGGAAGCCGTTGTTGATGATGGCGATGTGAACCGGCACGCGCTCCTGCATGGCCGTGCCCAGTTCGGTCATGGTCATCTGGAAGCCGCCGTCGCCTACGATCGCCCACACCGGCTGACGCAGCCCCAACGACGCCCCGATGGCGGCGGGCAGACCGAAGCCCATTGCCCCCAGCCCGCCGGAGGTGATCAGCGTGTGCGGGCGCTCGTGCAGGTAGTATTGCGCTTCCCACATCTGATGCTGCCCCACATCGGTGACGACGGTGGCGTTGCCGCCGGTGGCCTTCCACATGTCGTGAATGACATGCGCGGCGAAGAGCCGTTCGCCCACATCGCGATGCACAATGTCGCGCTCGTCGGCGTCTTCCATCCAGTCGCGAATCTGCGCCAGCCAGGCTTTGTGTTCCATGGGCTTGACGTGCGGCAGCAGTTGGGTCAGGATGGCCTTCAGGTCGCCCACGATGGGCACGTCTACGCGCACGTTCTTGTGAATCTCCGACGAGTCAATATCAATGTGAATCTTCCTGGCATTGGGCGCGTAGGTCTTCAGGTTGCCGGTGACGCGGTCGTCGAAGCGCATCCCGAAGGCCAGCAGCAGATCGGCATTCTGGATGGCCAGGTTGGCGTAACCCGTACCGTGCATACCCATCATGCCCAGCGAGAGCGGGTGTGTCTCTGGCAGGCCGCCTTTGCCCAGCAGGGTGAGGGCAAACGGCGTCTGTGTGCGCTCGGCGAATTCCAGCACCTCGCGCCCTGCGCCGGACATGACAATGCCGTGCCCGGCCAGGATCAGCGGGCGCTCGGCCTGCTCGATCAGGCGCAGCGCGGCGGCGATATCTTCTTCGGAAGCGTATCTTGGCGGCTGATAGCCCGGCAGCTCGATTGGCTCTTCCGGATAGACGAACTCGGTGACGGCGTTCTGCACGTCCTTGGGGATGTCAATCAAGACAGGGCCGGGCCGCCCGGTGCGGGCGATGTGAAACGCCTCGCGGATGGTGTAGGCCAGCTCGCGCACGTCGTAGACCAGGTAGTTGTGCTTGGTGATCGGCAGGGTGATGCCGGTGATGTCCGTCTCCTGGAAGGCGTCGGAGCCGATGGCTGTGGTAGGTACCTGGCCAGTGATGCACACGATGGGCGAAGAGTCCATCATGGCGTTGGCGATGCCGGTGACCAGGTTGGTCGCGCCGGGGCCAGAGGTGGCGATCGCCACGCCGACCTTGCCCGTGGCCCGCGCGTAGCCGTCGGCCATGTGCGCCGCGCCCTGTTCGTGCCGCACCAGCACGTGGCGAAGCTGCGGGTACTTGGTCATGGCGTCGTAGGTGGGGAGGATCGCGCCGCCAGGATAGCCGAACATGATCTCCACCCCTTCGCGCACCAGACATTCCAGGATAATTTCAGCGCCAGTCAGTTTCACCTTGTTTTCTCCTTGTCTCGCTCAACCTCGGGCGGGATGATATGTCGTCATGTCAGATTAGGGACACTGTCTGGCCCCTCAGTCCAGGAAAACCGCGCCGGTGCTGGCGCTGCTCACCAGCCGGGCGTAGCGCCGCAGCCAGCGGCTGGGAATCTCCGGCTCGTAGGGCGGCAGGCTGGCCAGTCGTCGCTGTACTTCCGCCGGTTCGACCAGCAGATCGATCCGCCGCTCGTCGAGATCGATCTCGATCAGATCGCCTTCCTGCACCGCCGCCAGCGGGCCGCCCGCCGCAGCCTCCGGGCTGATGTGCCCGACGGACACGCCGCGGCTCCCGCCGGAGAAGCGCCCATCCGTCACCAGGGCCACGCTGTCGCCCAGGCCCATGCCCTGCAACTGGGCCGTCGGCCCCAGCATCTCTTGCATCCCTGGCCCGCCGCGCGGCCCCTCATAGCGGATGACCACCACATCGCCCGGCTTGACCTTGCCATTGAGAATGCCCGCCGAAGCCGCCTCTTCGCTCTCGAAGATGCGCGCTGGGCCGCGGAAGTGACGCATATGCGGGGGCACGGCAGCGGTCTTGATCACCGCGCCGTCGGGGGCCAGACTGCCGAACAGAATGGCCAGGCCGCCCGTCGGGCTGTGCGGTTCATTGAACGGGCGGATCACCTCGTAATCGGTGATCTGAGCGTCGGCGATGTTCTCGCCCAGCGTCTTGCCGGTGACCGTCAGGCAGTCCAGGTGCAGCACACCATCCTTGCGGGAAATCTCTTTGAGGATGGCGGGCACGCCGCCAGCGCGGTGTACGTCTTCCATGTGCCAGTGCGAGGCCGGGCTGACCTTGCAGATGTGCGGCACGCGGGCAGCGACCTGATTGATGCGCTCCAGCGGGTAATCCACGCCCGCTTCGTAGGCGATGGCCAGTGTGTGCAACACGGTGTTGGTGCTGCCCCCCATGGCCATATCCAGCGCGAAGGCGTTGTCGATCGCCTCGCGGGTAACGATGCGGCGCGGCGTCAGGTCTTTTTCAATCAAGACCATGAGCTGCCGCGCCGCGCGCCTCGCCAGTTCGATGCGTTCTGGGGTTTCGGCCAGGGCCGAGCCGTTGAAGGGCAGGGCCAACCCCAGCGCTTCCATCAGGCAGTTCATCGAGTTGGCGGTGAACATGCCCGAACACGATCCACAGGAAGGACAGCCGTAGTCTTCCAGCGTTTTCAGTTCGGCGGCGTCAATCTTGCCCGCCTTGTACGCGCCGACGCCTTCGAACACGCTGATCAGGTCTACCACACGCCCGTCGGGCGTCTTCCCCGCGGCCATCGGCCCGCCGCTGATGAAGATGGTGGGGATGTCCAGGCGCATGGCCGCCATCAACATCCCCGGCACGATCTTGTCGCAGTTGGGGATGCAGATCATGCCGTCGAAAGCGTGCGCGGCGATCATCGTCTCCACGGAGTCGGCGATCAGCTCGCGGCTGGGCAAGGAATAATTCATGCCGATATGGCCCATGGCAATACCGTCGTCTACACCGATGGTGTTGAACTCGAAGGGCACGCCGCCCGCCTCGCGGATGGCCTCTTTGATCACCTGAGCGAAGCGCTGCAGATGCACATGGCCAGGGATGATGTCCACATAGGAATTGACGACGGCGACAAACGGCTTGCCCATGTCGGCGTCGGTGACGCCGGTGGCTTTCAGCAGGCTGCGGTGTGGCGCGCGTTCGAAGCCTTTCTTGATCCGGTCAGAGCGCATGATCACTACCTCTCGTGTAGAAAATTGGCTGCCCCTAAACGCACAGGCCGCCCCTGGGTTGGGACGGCCTGCTTGCCTGTACGGTGTTGCCTGGTCTTAGTGTCTGTGTCGCACCGGAACCGGCACCGCCCCAACCCGTCTTGCCTCCTTCTCAAGAACGAGAAGGAGGCTGCTAATGAGGATGACCTCAAGCAACAGGTAGAAGCTGGCTCCGGTGAACATGGCGTCTCTGACGCGCCTCCTGGCGCAACGCTCAACGAAAAAGCCTCCCGCGGCGTTGGGAGGCTTTTGCTCACATGTCAGGGTGGGGTGCGCCCTACGTCCTCCCAACGCCAAATGCCCCGCCAAGAATGACGAGGACAATGACGATAAGGACGAGGACCAGACGACGGAACATGGCTGGGGTTATCCCTTGCGCACCCGAACAACTCACACTGTTGCCATAGACTGTAAACCAGGCAGGGCGTGTCTGTCAAGCACTTGACAGCACAAATCGGGCGCTCAGGTTTAGTGATTGTGTACAAAAGTGGGGCTTGCGCTGCGCCCTGGCTCTGTTTTTTCTGCGCAGCCCTCGTTAGGATTGAGGGCAGTCAACACGCAGTCTGTCCCCGGCAAGAAAGGATACCCCCATGGAACGCGTCAATAAGGTAGTGCTGGCCTATAGCGGCGGCCTGGACACCTCGATCATCGTGCCCTGGCTGCGCAACAACTACGGCTGCGAAGTGATCTGCTTCACTGCCGACCTGGGCCAGGGCGAAGAACTCGACGGGCTGGAAGAGAAAGCCCTCAAGACCGGAGCCAGCAAGCTGATCATCCGCGACCTGCGCGAAGAATTCCTGACGGATTTCGTCTTCCCCACCATGCAGGCAGGCGCCGTCTACGAGCGGATGTACCTGCTGGGCACCTCGTTCGCCCGCCCGCTCATCGCCAAGCACCTGGTGGAGATCGCCGAGGCCGAAGGGGCCGATGCCATCGCGCACGGCTGCACCGGCAAAGGCAACGATCAGGTGCGCTTCGAGTTGACGGCGATGGCGCTCAACCCCAAGCTGAAGGTCATCGCCCCCTGGCGCGAGTGGAATATCCGCAGCCGCGAAGACGCGCTGGAATATGCCGCCGAGTACAACGTGCCCGTTAGTTCCACGCTCAAAAGCATCTACAGCCGCGACCGCAATCTGTTCCACATGAGTCACGAGGGCGGCCCGCTGGAAGACCCCTGGAACGAGCCGCTCGAAGATATGTACGTGCTCACCCGCAGCCCTCAGGAAGCCCCCGACGAGCCGACCTATGTAGAAATTGGCTTCGAGCAGGGCGTGCCGGTGAGCCTTGACGGCGAGCGACTCGCGCCGGTGCTCCTTTTCGAGCGCCTCAACGAGTTGGGCAGCGTCAACGGGATCGGGCGCGTGGACATGGTCGAAAACCGGCTGGTGGGTATGAAAAGCCGCGGCGTGTACGAGACCCCCGGCGGGACGATCCTGCGCGTGGCACATCAGGCGTTGGAAAGCCTGTGCCTGGACAAGCAGACCATGCACTTCAAGGACTTCGTGGCGGTCAAGTACGCCGAACTGGTCTACAACGGCATGTGGTACACTCGCCTGCGCGAGGCGCTCGATGCCTTCGTGCGGGTGACACAGCAGACAGTCACCGGCACAGTGCGCCTCAAGCTCTACAAAGGTAACGTGATCATCGCCGGGCGCAAGAGTCCCTATAGCCTCTACCGCGAGGACTACGCCTCCTTCGGGCACATGGACATCTACGATCAGCAGGACGCCAAGGGCTTCATCAACATGATCGGCCTGCCCCTGAAGGTCGAGGCCATGCTCAATATCGAAGGCACGGGACACAGCCGTTACCGTCAGCCGGACTACACACGCTTCAAGCGCGACTGAGACCCAGCGGCCCATCCTGACGTTTTGAACCGCCAAGACGCAGAGGGCGCGGAGCGAAAAAAGTAGTTCGTTCTTCTCTGCGTCCTCTGCGCCCTCTGCGGTGAAACTCTGTTCTCCCGTCCCGGTGGCAACTTGCGCCCCGGCGTAGGCGGGTTATGATCGCAGGGCAGGAGGGAGTGAGGCAATGGGCGTCATCTTCCTGGCGTTATTCGCCATCACCCTGTTTGTCCTGTATATTGCGATCCGCCGCGCCTGGGGCGATACGCTGACTACCGGCGGCATCGGCGCGATCCTCAGCCTGCTGTGGGTGGTGCTCTACGCCCTGCTGCATGAGGAGACCTCCGTCGCACAGGCGATCTTTGCCGGGGTGGTGGTAGGGATTGGCTTTGCGGTGTTTGTGGTTATCATCGCGCGTTTCTTCCGCGCCAACCAACCGCCCCCCGGCCTCACTCTTGTCTCGCACACCCAGGCCCAGCCAGAGGAGTTCCACGATGACCGACGAGATAGTGATCATCAAAAGACAGAGTAAACGCCGCCCGCAGTTCTGGCTGAAAGCGATCTTCAGCCTGGGAATCTGGTTGCTGTGGTGGCGCAACAACTACCTGGCGCTGACTCGCCGCTCGATCGTGCGGCGTACCGGCGTCTTCACCAAAGAAGAGCGCGCCGTGCCGCTCAACCAGGTGCAGGACATCTCGATCAGCTATGGCATCGTCCGCCGCCTGCTCGGCCATGGCGATATCCGCATTGAGACAGCGGGTAGTGCCAATACCGAGATCATTATGAAGAACGTGGACAAGCCGGAAGAATTCCGCGCCCGCGTCTTCGAGATGATCGATCAGTTCTACGATGACGAATCCGCCTCCAAGCCCACGACCGACTAGGCTTAATGCTGCCTTTGGGGGCACTTCCTGTACCCGCTCTGCCGCTGTGCAACCGTCCGCCGGACGTAGGCCAGGGGCATAGCGAGCGTATTGTTGGGCGTGATAGAATCGGGGCGAGTGGTGAACAAGGGAAGTGCAGCTACTCCCTATTTCCAACTCTCTACTCCCGACTCACAAGAGCGACACGCCCATGACCTACCAACCGCCTTATGCGCCCCCTCCGCCGCGCCGTAGCAAACGCAGCAGTCGCCAGCAGCGTCCAGTCACGCCTGCGCCGGGCTACTCCATGCCGCCGGTCATGCCGAATCAGCCGCCCTATGGAGTGCCGGGGTATGCCCGCCAACGACGGCGTGGCTTCGCGCTGGGGCCGGGCCTCATCCTGGGCTGCGTGGGGTTGGTCGGCGTGCTGATGATCATCGGGCTGACCGTTGTCTTCCTGGTCTACAACCACTATAGCAATCGTCTGGAGGACGAGATAGATCGCCTGGCCGATCTGGCCTCCTACCAGTCGTTCGAGACGACGGTGATCTACGATCACGCTGGCAGCAAGCTCTACGAGGTCATCGGCGAGGGGCGGCGCACGCGCATCCCGCTCGAACAGATACCCCTGCACATGCGCCAGGCGACCATCGCCGTCGAGGACAATACCTTCTACGAGAATCGGGGCATTGACATTCCCAGCATCGCGCGCGCGGCCTGGCAATATGTGCGCTACGGCTACATCGTGTCCGGTGGCAGCACCATCACTCAGCAACTCATCCGCAATGTGCTGTTCACCAACGAATACAAGTACGAGCAGTCGCTCAACCGCAAGCTGGACGAGGCCCTGCTGGCGGTCATCCTTACTCAGCGCATGAGCAAGGATGAGATTCTGGAGCTATATCTCAATGAGATTCCCTACGGCAACCTGGCCTATGGGGTCGAGGCGGCTGCGCAGACTTACTTCGGCAAGCCCGCCTCGGCCCTGACGCTGGGTGAAGCGGCTTTGCTCGCCAGCCTGCCGCAGGCTCCCGCCGAACTCGATCCGCTTAACCCCGACCCGGCAGTGCAGCGGCGGGTGATGGAGCGCCGTCGGCTGGTGCTCGACCTGATGGTCAAAGAAGGCTATATCACCCGCCAGCAGGCCGACGCGGCCTTTGCCGAGCCGCTCAACTTCGTCAGCCCCGATATTTCGCTCGACGCCGCGCCGCACTTTGTGGTCTATGTGCAGAGTCAGCTCGGAGCGCTGCCCGACCTCGTCCCACAACTCGATGCCAACACTTTCCGGCGCGAACTGGCCCGCGGCGGGTTGCAGGTCTACACCACGGTCAACATGGATATTCAGCGGCTGGCGGAGAGCGTCGCCCGCGCCCAGGTGAGTCAGCTCAAGGCTGCGCACAACATGAACAATGCCGCGGTGGTGGTGATCCGGCCAGATACAGGCGAAATTCTGGCCATGGTGGGCAGTGTGGACTTCAACGACGAGGCCATTGACGGGCAGGTCAACATGGTCACCGCCCGACGGCAGCCCGGCAGCGCCATGAAGCCCTTCACCTACGCGGCGGCGATGGAGCACGGCTGGAGCGCAGCTACCGTGATCTGGGACGTGGAGACGCGCATTCCCATTCCTGGCCAGCCCGATTACGTGCCCGTCAACTACGACCGCGCCTATCATGGGCCGGTGCGCGTGCGCGAGGCGCTCGCCAACTCCTACAACATCCCCGCTGTGCAGACGCTGCGTCAGGTGGGCGTGGAGTACCTGATCTGGCTGCTCAATCGCGTCGGGGTGACCAGCCTCTCCACTGAGCCGGGGCGCTATGGCCTGTCGCTGACGCTGGGCGGCGGGGAAGTGTCGCCGCTGGAACTAACCAATGCCTTCGCCACGCTGGCGAATGGCGGCGTTTATGTGCCGGCGACCGGCATCGCCTGCGTGACCAACTCCGCCGGCGAAATCCTCTACGAATACGAGCGACGCTGTCCGCCCGAAGCCCGCCTGACCAGCCGCTCGGTAAGCGTGATGGCGCAGGGTCGGCAGGTGCTCGACCCGCGCATTGCCTTCGTCATCAGTCATATTCTGGCCGACAACGACGCCCGCACGCCCGCCATGGGCGCGCGCAGTCCGCTCTATACGCCCGGCATCCCCACTTCGGTCAAGACGGGCACTACCAACGACTTCCGCGACAACTGGACGGTGGGTTTCACGCGCAATATCGCGGTCGGCGTGTGGGCGGGCAACACCGACAATACGCCCATGGTCAACATCTCCGGCCTGGACGGAGCCGCCCCGATCTGGAACGGCGTGATCAGCGGCATTTACAACACGCCGGGGCTGCTGGATAGTCTCGGCTCGCGCCTGCCCGACGACGCGCACCTGCAACCACCGGGCGGTGTCTATCAACGGCAGATTTGCAACATCTCGCGCACGGCGTTGCGCGACCCGGCCACGACCTGTCAGCCGGGCATCTTCGAATGGTTCCTGGACAGCCCGGCGGCCATTCCCGATGTCAACGGCAACCTGGTTGCGCCCGCGCCGACCGCTGCGCCGCCGCCCTCTGCCTATGGCCCACAGCTCATCGAAGTGGAGCCGGGGCTGATCCGCGTGCACGTGTTGCCGGTTGACCTGTCGCTGGCCAACGCCATCGCCGCCGCCGACACGTCCGGCAAGACGGTGCCGCCGCGCTATTGCCAGGTGCCCATCGAGATTGTCGGCGCTATTCCCGGCGTGCAAGAGCAGCTTTTCATCGTCCCGCCTCCTTTTCCGGAAGATGCCTTCTACGCGCGGCTGTGGGCACAGGCCAACGGTGTGGCGATCCTGCCGCAGTACGTCTGCAACGAGCAGATGATCGCGATGCGCCCGCAGGCACAGGCGAGTGGGAGCGCGCCCGGCGTGACCGCCTACATCAGCGCGCCCGTCCCCGGACAGACGTACCCCGCCGGTCAACAAATAGACATCATCGGCACGGCGGCGTTCAGCCCTGGTGCAGCGGCGTTCTACAAGGTGGAGATTCGCGGCGGGCCGTTTGCCGACTGGACAACGTTGGGCGACGTGAACAACTGGCGCAACCGCAACGGCGTCACCGACGGGGTACTGGAAAGCATCATGGGCGGGGCGCTGCCGCCTGGCGGCTACCAGGTGCAGTTGGTGATCGTCGGGACGGATGGCAACATCCTGACGACGGCGGGGTCGTCGTTCAACGTGGGGTGAAAGGCGAGCGACTAGCTTTCAGCTATCAGCTAAAATACCTGAGCAAGGCTCTGTATTAGTGGCTGACGGCTGACCGCTCCCTAATAGATATATTCCTCCTCCAACATTTCGCGCAGGCGCAGGTAGCTGTCGTAGCGCTCTTCGGTGATCTCGCCCCGCGCCACTGCCTCGCGCACGGCGCAGTCTGGCTCGTGCGTGTGCGTGCAGTCGGGGAACTTGCAGTATGCCACGTGCGGCGCGATCTCGATGAAGTAGGCATCCAGTTCGTCTGGCTCCACATCCCAGGGCGAGAGCGCGCGGATGCCCGGCGTATCGGCCACGTAGCCGCCGTCGGCCAGCGGGATCAGCTCGCTGTAACGGGTGGTATGGCGGCCTTTTTCGGTTGCCTGGCTGACTTCCGCCACGCGCAGCCCCAGGTCTGGCTCGATGGCGTTGAGCAGGCTGGTCTTGCCCACGCCGGACGGGCCGGTGAAGACGGAAATCTTACCCACCAGGGCGTCGTGTAGAGCCGCGATGCCCTCGCCCGTTTTGGCGCTGACGTAGAGCACCGGATAGCCGATGCGCTCGTAGACGGCGAACGTGTCACGGGTAGGAGTGGGATTTTTCGCCACCAGGTCCATTTTGTTGATGCAGATGCGGATTTCTGGAATGGTCGCTTTCTCCGCAGCGACCAGAAAGCGGTCGAGCATCCGCACGTGTGGGCTAGGCTGCGCTGCCGAGAAGACGAAGATCGCCTGATCCGGATTGGCGATAATCACCTGCTCGCGCTCTTTGGAAGTGCCCACTGCCGAGCGCGGCGCGACGCGCGAGAGCACCCGTTCGCGCGGGGCCACTTCGACAATGATGCCCTGTGTGATGTCGCCTTCGATGTCCAGGCGCTCGACTGTCACCCGGTCGCCGATGGCGACCAGATCGGTTTCTTTGTACTCTTCCTTGAGCTTTCCGCGTAGCTGACAGACGATCGGGCCTTCGTCCGTTTGCACGGTGAAGAACCCGCTTTGCGTGCGGATGACCAGACCCGTCAATCGTTCGCTCACGTCTTTTCTGCGCTCCCTTTCCATCTTCTCAACAGGCACCTGTGCAATAAAGCAGCGCTGCGTGTAGGTCACTGCCCCGCAGCGCTGCGCTCGCTCGTCTGACGGAACTGACCAGCATGTCTCAGGGGTACACCTCCGGCTGCGGAGCAGGGACACCCGTCAACAACGCATCTGCCCTTGCAGGTCGGCCAATGGACAGCCTGCCAGGGCGAACCAGTTTCAGCATAGCATGAGCCATACGGCCAAGTCAACGGGAGAGGGGGGCCTGTTACGGGGGATTGCCTCAAACGCGCTTGCCGCTTTACCTCACCCCCAGCCTCGCTACGCTCGGCTTGGAGGCGCGCCAGCGCCGAGCGGGGGTGAAGTCAACCAGAAGATCACACCTGAGCTTACTTCTGCCCATGGTTCTGCGGGCTGGTTTTGATGCGATTACCCTGGGGGCCTGTCACATGCCTCTAGAAGAGCCGGGCGAATTGAGTATAATAGCGGGGCGCGATGCCCAGTGTGGGGCAGGCATCGAACAGGGACAAAGAATGCCAGTACCATATTGTCATATCTGCGAACAGAACGAGCTGGAAAAGCGTCAATACGGAGAAGCATCGCTGGCGCAGGGCGACTATTGCCCGATCTGCTATCGCCCGACGTGCCGTTACCACATGGGGCGCGTGCGCTGGCGCTGGAAAGCGACTGGTCGCCTGGACAGCGCCCTGATCTGCATTGAATGCAAGAACGCCTACCGTCACCGCGAGTGGGATACCTACAATCGCGACTGGATCAGTTAGAGATCGTGTGAGAGTCCTGCTCGGCAGGTTTACCTCATTCCTGAAGCCCCTCCATACGTGGAGGGGCAAATTTAATCCTGCGCTTGGTCTCTCCCCAGCGCCATACATGGGAGGGCAGCAAGGCGCATCAGTGCCGAGTGGGGTGAGGTCAACGAAGACAGGTCAACTCTTCTCCCGCGCTGCGAGGAGCACTCGCCCGAGAGACAGTAAGTCCCCTCGCCCCGCGACGCAGTCGCGAGGGAAAGGGGATGTAGGGGTGGAGGGGCAGCAGACTGCTGCAAATGGCCTGTCACATTTCACGCACCCGAATGCGCCGCCATTTGCTTGACAGTGACCTGCGTTCCGTCTATCATCATCAACAACGACTGAGAACCGGAAGAGTACGCCCCTAAGCGCCGGACAGGGAACCGCTTCACCGACTGAGAGGGCGGGACGGGGCATGCCGGGGCGGAATGGGCCGGGGAGTCGCGCGGAGGAAATGCCGCGCCGGGTTCGCCGCCGTTAGCCGGGCGCAAGGAGTGAGGCTGGCTCTGCCTGCAAATCCGCCATCACGGGCGGTTTTTTGTTTGTAGGCCGCGCGAAGCAAGGGGTTGGCCTAACCAGGGTGGCACCACGGGTAACAGACGCCCGTCCCTGTTCGTTGTGGGGACGGGCGTTTTCTTTATTTTGTGATCTCGATCCTGCAGAGCACAAGGAGAAAAGCCATGCCCGACAAAATTCACACCAAATATTTACTCTCTGAAGACCAGATGCCGCGTGCCTGGTACAACATCTTGCCCGATCTACCGCGTCCACTTCCTCCCGTATTGCACCCAGCCACGCGGCAACCAGTCGGGCCAGACGATCTGGCCCCGCTGTTCCCCATGGCGCTGATCATGCAGGAAGTGAGCCAGGAACGGTACATCGAGATTCCGGAGCCGGTGCGCGCCGTCTACGCGCAGTGGCGACCCAGCCCGCTGTTCCGGGCACGGCGACTGGAACAAGCGCTCGATACGCCTGCCCGCATCTACTACAAGTACGAGGGGGTCAGTCCGGTGGGCAGCCATAAGCCCAACACGGCTGTCGCCCAGGTCTACTACAACAAACTGGAGGGCACACGTAAGATCAGCACCGAGACGGGCGCGGGGCAGTGGGGATCGTCGCTGGCGATGGCTGGCGCGTTCTTCGGCGTGGAGATCGAAGTCTTCATGGTCAAGGTGAGTTATCAGCAAAAGCCCTATCGCCGGCTGATGATGGAGACCTTCGGGGCCACTGTGCATGCCAGCCCTACCAATCTCACCGACGCCGGACGCGCTATCCTGGCACAAGACCCCAACAGCCCCGGTAGCCTGGGCATTGCCATCAGCGAGGCGGTCGAGGTGGCCGTCAAAAATCCGGATGTCAAATATTCCCTGGGCAGCGTGCTCAACCATGTGCTGCTGCATCAGACTATCATCGGCGAAGAGGCTTTGCGGCAAATGCAGCAGGCCGACGACTACCCCGATGTCGTGATCGGGTGTGTGGGCGGGGGCAGCAACATGGCCGGATTGGTGTTGCCTTTCGTGCGCGAACGCCTGAACAAAGGGTTGCCAACGCGCTTCCTGGCCGCCGAGCCGACGGCCTGCCCCAGCATGACCAAGGGCGTCTACGCCTACGATTTCGGCGACACGGTGGGCATGACTCCGCTGGTGAAGATGCACACCCTGGGGCACGACTTCATGCCGCCGGGTATTCATGCGGGCGGGCTGCGCTATCATGGCATGGCCCCCATCATGTCCCTGCTGCACGAGGAGGGCATCATCGAGGCGCAGGCGTATCACCAGAACAGCGTCTTCGACGCTGCGGTGCAGTTCGCGCGGGCGGAGGGCATTGTCCCCGCGCCGGAGAGCGCGCACGCCATCCGTGCGGCCATCAACGAGGCGCTGGAAGCCAGAGAAGCCGGACAGGAGCGCGTGATCCTGTTCAACCTGAGCGGACACGGTCACTTCGACATGGCCGCCTACGAGGCTTATTTTGCGGGCAAGCTGGAAGACTACGAGTACCCCGCCGAGGCCGTGCACGAGGCCCAACAGCGTATGCCGCAGGTGGACGAGTCCGCGCTGGCGTGAGCCGCGCCCCTGGGCGAACAGTCCCTCGCGCCAGAACGTTTCCCCTGGGCCGCAGCCCTTTACCTCACCCCCACTCGTCGCTCGCGCTCCCTCGTTGCCTTCGGTATGGAAAGGAGCGAACCGGGCGCGGCGAGGCTGGGGGTGAGGTGCATCACAGCGCGGCAAACCGCCCGATACGTTTTCCACGCATCCCCGAAAATCCGGACGTGAAGCATTCTGCCAGGCGTGTTACAATCCTAACTCCGGCGGTAAGCGGAGGGGGGCGCAGTCTGCGATCTTGCTGCCGGGCCGCTGGCAGGTCAGCGGTGCCTGCCCCTGAGGAGTGAAGGTGAACCGTAGCCAATCTCGCATTTTGATCACCGCCCTGTTGGTGCTGGCCGCTGTGCTACGCCTGTGGGACCTGGCCCATTTGCCGCCAGGGTTCAACAATGATGAACTGGCCCATATCCGTATCACTGAGGCGATCAAGGCCGGGGAAGTGTCGGTCTACTATCAGGTGGGCGACGGACAGACGCGGGCGGTGTTGTTCGGGGCGCTCAATACCCTGACGACAAACCTGATCGGCGATGGGATGATCGGCTATCGCCTGTTGGCGGTGTGGAGCGGGCTGGTGGGGCTGGCCCTGCTCTATGCATTGGGGCGACGTGTGTTTGGCGCACCTGTGGCGCTGACGGCAGCGGCGATCATGGCAGTGACGTTGCGCCCGGTCTTGCTGGCCCGTACAGTGACCGCCGAGCCGCTGATCCTGCTCTATACGACGCTGACGCTCTGGTGGCTGGTGCGGGCGTTCAACCTGCGCCGCGAGGTCACCTTTCGTGTGCCCTATACGCTGCCCTTCGCCGTGCTGGCAGCACTGTTCGGCGGATCGGGCTATCTGCACTACGCGACGCTGCTGCTCGGCCCCTTGGGGTTTGCGTTCTTCCTGCATCTGTGGCTGACACGGCAACCGCTATCGCGTCGGGTGTGGAGCATGGGGGTATTCGTCGTCGTCCTGGCGACGATTGTAGCCTTGCCCTACCTGATCTCCACCCTGCGCGATCCGCAGATGAGCGAAGCTTATACCTGGTGGCGCGAGCGCCCAACCAGTTTCCGCGGGGCGATAGATGGCCTGCTGCGGGCCGTTGGCGCGATCATCTGGCAGGGCGATGCCCGCGTCACGGCCAACGTTGGGCAACGACCATTGCTCGGCCCGGTCTTGACGCTGCTGTTGCTGGCTGGCATGGGCACAGCCATCCGACGGTGGCGCGACCCGCGCCATGCCCTGTTGTTGCTGACGCTGGCTTGCGGCGTGCTCACCGACGCCTGGATGGGGCCGGAGCCGGACTTTGCGGCGCACCTAGTGGCGCTGCCTGCCGTCTATCTGTTGGTGGGGGTGGGGGCGCAAGGTCTGTGGCAGTGGTTGCGCGGGCGCGAGGTGAAGGCAGCCTGGCAGCCGGTGACGGCACTGGTGACAGTGATTGTGCTGGTCAATATCTGGGTGGTGCGCGATCGCCTGTTCGACAATTGGCGGCATGATCCCGCTGTGCGCACGGCCTATCACAGCGAGCTGGCGACGCTGGCCACCTACCTCGACCGCACGCCCGACGGCCTGCCCGTGTCGCTGTGTGTCACCGGCCTGAACGTACCGGGCGATGTGGGCCTGTCGCCGCGCCAGATTCTGGGCCTGATGCGTCACCGCGAAAACCAGGACGTGCGCCATGCCGATTGCCGCGCCGGTATGGTGTTGATTGACGCGGGCGCGCCCATGCGCTTTGTCTTCGCAGACCCGCAAGACCGGCAGACCATGCCGCCGGAACTGGCGGATTGGCTGGCCGAAGCGACGCCGCTGGATGCGCCGGGGATGCCCGCGGGGGCCGTCTGGCGGCTGGATGTGGCACAGCGGCTGCGCGACGCGGGCGGGCGCTGGGACTTGCTCGCTCCCGCCTATTTCATGCCGGAAGGCGACGGACAACCGGTGCAGGCCGAGTTACCGGTGCCCTTCGAGCACGGCCTGACCTTCGCCGGCTACGACCCCAGTGTGTTCAACACATCGCGCGTCCCTGGCGCTGAGCCGATTGTGCTGGTGACCTACTGGCGCGTGGATGGCCCGCTGCCTGACGACCTGGGGATATTCGCCCATTTGCTCGGCTACACACAGACTGAGCCGCGCGTGTTGCAGCTTGAGCCGTGGGCCGAAGCCAATGCCATTGACATAGTGCCCGACGAGTTGCAGCCGCGCGATTTCTTCATCCAGGTGTCGTATATCTGGCTGCGCGAAAACCTGCGTCCAGACACCTACGCGCTCACGGTAGGGGCCTATCGCGATCAGGTGGCGGTGCTGGAAAATCACCTGCCCGTGCTCGACGCGACGCAGAACTACGCGCCGCACGGTGAGCGCCTGCTGCTGGGCCAGATCACAGTCATTCCGCGCCCAGAAGAGGAAAATAGCGGGTAGGGGGCCGCGGGAGCTTCGTTCTGTCTGCGGACGGCGGAGCTGCTGCGCTGTGTTGACCATGCCCATCGTTCAGCGGGAGAGAGAACGTGCTGTATCTGGACGGAAGCCAGGGCGAAGGCGGCGGACAGATCGTGCGCACTGCCCTGACCCTGAGCGCGATCACGGGGATTCCTGTGCGCATCGAGCGTATCCGCGCCGGTCGGGGGACGCCGGGGTTACGTGCGCAGCATGTGACGGCCATTCAGGCCGCCGCGGACATCTGCGCTGCGCACACCGAAGGCGTCGAGGTGGGCGCGGAGGCGATCACGTTTGCGCCAGGCAGGCCGGTTCGCCCTGGGCGCTACGAGTGGGCCGTGGGCACGGCGGGCGCGGCGACGCTCGTCCTGCAAACGGTGCTGTTGCCGCTGGCTCTGGCGGACGGCCCGTCGCGGGTGAGAGTCAGCGGGGGGACGCATGTGCCGTTCAGCCCGTCGGCGCACTATCTGCGCGATGTCTATCTGCCCTTTCTGTGGGGGATGGGCGCAGAGATGACGCTGAGCATCGAGTCCTACGGCTGGATGCCAGAAGGCGGCGGCGCGCTGACGGTGGAGATCGCGGGAGGGGCGCGCCTGCAAGGGGTAGACATGCGGCAACGTGGCCCGCTGGAGCGCATCTTTGGGGCGGCGGTGGGCTGCAACCTGCCCGCGCACATCCCTCAGCGTATCGCTAACCGCGCGATCAACCTGCTGGCGAGCCTGGATGCTCTGGTGGACATCCGCCCGCTGCGCGTGAGCGGGATCAGCACGGGGGCGGGGATTTTCCTGGCGGCGGAATATGCCAACGGGCGCGGTGGCTGCGGCGCGCTGGGGCGCAAGGGGATGCCCTCCGAAGCGGTGGCGCAGAAGGCTGTGACAGAGTTGCTGGCCTTTGACCGCAGCGGCGCGACAGTGGATGAGCATCTGGCCGATCAGATTGTGCTGCCGCTGGCTCTGGCAGAGGGGCCAAGCTGGTATACTACTCCCGCGATCACGTCGCACCTGGCGACCAATATCGCCGTGGTGCGCGCTTTTCTCGACCGCCCGCTGTCTGTGGACGAGGCAACGGGGCTGGTCAGCGTTGGGGACGCATAGGGGATCATGTTCGAGATCGTCTTTTTGGGCACATCAGCCAGCGCGCCCTCGCTGTATCGGGGGCTGTCGGCGCAGGTGGTCATCGTCAAAAATCACCGCTATCTGATAGATTGCGGCGAGGGCACGCAGCGTCAGTTGCTCAAGAGCGGCATCGGTTTCAAACGGCTCAACCGCATTCTGATCACCCATGGGCATCTGGATCACATTCTGGGCCTGGGTGGGCTGATGTCTACTTTCATGCGCTGGGAGAGCATAGACGAGCTGGAAATCTGGGGTGGCAGGTGGGCGCTCGACCGCATCCAGGACTTGATCTACGGCGTGGTATTGCGCGGTGCCGAGCCGCCCATGCCCCTGCACCTGATTGATGTCAAGCCGGGCGTGTTGATGGAAAACGCCGACTACTCTGTCGCAGCCTTTGCGGTCGAACATCGCGGGCGCGACTGCTACGGCTACGTCTTCCAGGAGAAGGCGCGTCGCCCCTTCCTGGTGGAGAAGGCCGAAGCGCTGGGCGTCCCTGCCGGACCAGAACGGGCACGGCTGGTGCGCGGCGAGGCGATCACCCTGGCCGATGGGCGTGTCGTGCATCCTGATGACGTGCTGGGCGAAGATATGCCCGGCGCGCGGTTGGTCTTCACGGGCGACGTGGCGACCTTCAACGGCCTGGAGAAGGTGGCTGCGGGCGCGCACGCGCTGGTCACCGAAGCGACTTATCTGGACGAAGACCGGGAAATGGCCCGGACGTTTGGCCATGTCACGGCGGGGGAGGCGGCGCGTTTCGCCCGCGACGCAGGCGTGCAGACGCTGCTGTTGACGCATCTCTCGCGCCGTTACCGCGAGCGCGACGTGTTGCGCGAAGCACAACAATATTTCCCCAACACAGTGGTCGTGCGCGACTTCGATCACTACGTGGTTTCCAAGGGGCAGCCGGTGCGCAAGGTCGTCCCTGGCGAAGGGAACGACGAAGAGCCAGAGCAGGCGTGAACCTGTTCGAAGGCGGGAGTCCCGGCGAAAGATTTCATCACAGAGGGCGCGGAGAGCGCAGAGAAGGACACAAAGGGAAACATCCGTGTCTTTGTGTTCAAATTCTCCGCCGAAGACAAGCGGCAGTTGACAGCGCCGCCGCCCTTTGCTACCATGTGGTGCACAACAGCACAGACGCCAAAGGCTGCGACGGAGAAAAGTAGGTGCGTCAGCCGCTCCCAGGGAGTCCGGGTCGGAGACTGCAAGCCCGGACGAGCGTGCCCGCTCTGAAGTTCGCTCCTGAGCCGACGGGTGAACGGCGGTGCGCTGCGCCTGCCCAGTAGTCCGCTCCGCAGGCCCTGCGTTAACGGGGCAGCCCCTCTTGCCGCGAGCGACGGGGGTGAAATGAGGTGGGGCCGTGCCCAATACAATGGCTGGCCCAACCAGGGTGGTACCGCGGGCACTGTCTCGTCCCTGATCCCGAACCGGATAGGCGACGAGATTTTTTGTTTTTGGCATGCTTGTGAAACAATTGGCCGGTGTGTCACCGGCACTGATCACCGCGAGGACAAACGTATGCTGGAGAAACTCGACACTCTCTACGAACAGGCGCTGGCCGAACTGGAAGCAAGCACCGATGGCGAGGCGCTGGCTGTCTGGTATCGCCGTTATCTGGGGCGGAAGGGCGAAGTAACTTTGCTGTTGCGGGCGACCGGCACGCTGCCCAAGGAAGAACGCGCCGAATTCGGCAAGCGGGCCAACGCCTTGCGCGATGCGCTGACCGCCGCCTATACGGAGCGGGCAGAGGCTGTTCGTCAGGCGGAACTGGCGCGTTCGCTACAAACCGGTGTGTTGGATGTCACGTTGCCGGGTCGTCGCATTCCCACTGGCGGGCTACACCCTACCACGCAGACCCTGCGCGAGATTTACGCGATCTGGGCGGAGATGGGCTTTCAGGTCTACCGCAGCCGCGATGTGGAAGACGACGAGACCAACTTCACCCTGCTGAATATCCCGCCGCACCATCCCGCCCGCGATATGTGGGACACCTTCCACACCACTACGCCGGGCGTGATCCTGCGGACACACACCAGCCCTGGCCAGATTCGCGCCATGCGCGACTACGGCGCGAACGGCACGCAGCCGATTCGCGTCATCCTGCCGGGCATGTGCTACCGCTACGAGCAGATTTCGGCCCGCAGCGAGATTCAGTTCAACCAGGTCGAAGGACTGGCCATCGGGCGCAACATCCGCCTGACCGACCTCAAGGGCACCATCGCCGAGTTCGCGCGGCGCATGTTCGGGCCAGATAAGCGGGTGCGCTTCCGTGGCTCGTACTTCCCGTTCACAGAGCCGAGCCTGGAGGTAGATGTCGAGTGCATTCTGTGCGGCGGGCGCGGGTGCGCGGTGTGCAAACAGACGGGCTGGCTGGAAATTGCAGGCTGTGGCATGGTGCATCCGGTTGTGTTGCAGAACGGCGGCTACGACCCGCGCGAATGGAGCGGCTTTGCCTTCGGCATGGGGCCGGAACGCATGACCATGCTCAAGCATGGCATCCAGGATATTCGCTATTTCTGGGGCAACGACCTGCGTTTCCTGGAGCAATTCTAGCCGATCGTCAGTCCTCGTGTTACCCAGAACTTGTTCTGGCCAGTTAGAGGTAGAATTCGTACCGATAGCCGCGGAGGGCAACTATGAGCAGGGGTCAAGATCACCTGCCGATCAACCTGCCAATGCAGGAGATCGCCGCCTTTTGCCAACGCTGGAATATTATTCAACTGGCCCTGTTCGGATCGGTGCTGCGCGACGACTTCGGCCCAGAGAGCGATATTGACGTGCTGGTGACATTCGCGCCAGGCAGTGTGCGCACCCTGGCCGCAGTCAGTCAGATGCAGCAGGAAATCGAAGCGCTGTTTGAACGTCGGGTAGACCTGGTGGATCGCCAGAGCATCGAACGCAGCCCCAATTACCTGCGCCGTCGGGCGATTCTAAGTTCGGCAAGGACGGTCTACAGTGCTGCGTGATCTCACGTATGTACTGGATATCTTGATTGCCGCTCGCCATATTCAGGCGTATGTGGCCGGCGTTGATCGCCAGACGTTCGAGCAGGATACAATGCGCCAGGATGCCATCATCCGGAGGATAGAGATCATTCGGGGAGGCGGCAAAACGAATCTCGGCGGAGTTCCAGGCGGCGCATCCAGATATTCCCTGGCAGCAGATGGCCAGTATGCGCAACCGCCTGATCCACGGCTACGACGAAGTGAGCCTCACCATCGTCTGGGATGTGGTTCAGCACGACATTCCCGCCCTGATCGCCCAACTTGAGCCGCTGGTTCCACCCGATGAGCCATAGGAGTAGGAATTCATGCTGCTAAACCTGAAGACCATTCACAAACCGGCGACGCTTGCCGAAGCGCTTGATCTGCTAGGCCAGGGGGGGACGTTCCCCCTCTACGGCGGCGCAGCGCTGCAACGGCACCCCCGCCCCGATGTCGAAGCGGTCATTGATCTGAGCCTGCTTGGGCTGGATCGGGCCTGGGGCGAAAGCGACGCCCTGCACCTGGGCAGTATGCTCACGCTGGAGCGCGCCCGCGCTATCTGCCAGGAACAGGGAGCGATGTATCCGCTGCTGGTGGGGATTGCCGAGGCGCTGCGAGTGGATATGCCCGAAACGCTGCGCAACACCTTCACCCTGGGCGATCTGCTGGCCGAGCGCGATCCACAATCGCTCACGCTGACGCTGTTGCTGGCGCTCGACGCCGTCGCCGTGACGGCGGACGAGGCCGTCCATCCGCTGGCGGATTGGCTGGCGAACGGCGACGAAGCCTGGCGCGCTTTGGTGACGCAGATCAGCGTGCCGCGAGGAGAGGCGCGCGCGGCGGTGGCCTTCGAGAAAGTCTCGCGCACGCCCGCCGATGCGCCGATCGTTGGGGCGGTAGCTGCTGCCTGGGTAGAGGGAGGCAGTCGGCGCACGGCGCTGGCCTTGTGCGGAGTTGCGCCGTGGCCGCTGGCGCAGCCAGACGCGGCGCGCGCGTTCGACGAGACCGGCGACATCGGCGCAGCGCTCGACCGGCTGATCCTCGACCCGCCCGACGATCACTGGGGCAGCCGCGAATACCGGACGGAGATGGCGCGGGTCACTGCCCGGCGGGCATTGCTGGCGGCGGCGGAGAAGGTGCAATAGCTGTCGGTGTTCAGCCTTCAGCTTTCAGCAAAAGACATCGCTGGGCGAAAAGGCGCATTGACGCACTTGCTCGCTGATGGCTGGTAGCTGACGGCTGATCGCTCAAAGGATGCGGGGATGACCATCGAGACGGACGAAGACCTGCAGAAGCTGCTACGCATCGGACGCATTTGCGGCGAGACGCTGCGCTATATGCTATCCCGTGTGGAGCCGGGCATGTCCACCGCTCAGCTCGACGCGCTGGGGGCGGCATTTCTGCGCCAGCACAACGCCCGCTCCGCGCCGATCCTGGCCTACAGGTTCCCTGGGCACACCTGTATCAGCATCAACGATGAGGCGGCGCATGGTATCCCCGGCAACCGCGTCATTCAGCCCGGCGACCTGGTCAATGTGGACGTGTCGGCGGAATTGGAAGGTTATTGGGCAGATACCGCCGCCACGCTGATTGTCCCGCCGGCCCGGCCAGAAGCGGAGCGGCTGTGCCGTTTCACCCGTCAGGCGCTTGACGAGGCGATCAAAGTGGTGCGGGCTGGTCGCCCGCTCAACCTGATCGGCAAGACGGTCGAGCGCATCGCCCGCAGAGGGGGGTATTCGATCATCCGCGAATTGCCGGGGCACGGCGTCGGGCGTCATATTCACGAGAAGCCAAGCGTCTTCAACTTCTACCGGCGCGGCGACCGCACGCTGATGCACGAAGGGCTGGTGATCACCATCGAGCCATTTTTCAGCATGGGCAGCGGGCACATCTTCACCGATCAGGACGGCTGGACGCTGCGCACGGTGGATCGTAGCCTGAGCGCGCAATACGAGCATACGGTCATCGTCACCTCCGACGGCCCGATCCTGGTCACTGAGGTCGCCTGAGGGGGGCGCACACGCGCTGTTGAGGTGTGTAGTCGGATACGGCAGATACATCACAGAAAGGAGGATGGCGCATTTATTCCGCGCCTGCGCGAGAATGGCGGAATGCGGATAGCGAATGGCGAAGTTGACCTTCCGCAATCCGCAATCTGGCTGAAGGTGGGGATGTCTTGCGCCAGTTTCTATGAAAGTTCCGCTTTCCTGGCTCAGAGAATACGTCGATCTCACTATCTCGGTGGAAGAACTGGCCGAACGCCTGACCCTGGCCGGGCTGGAGGTCAGTAGCATTGAGTATTTTGGCATTCCCCAAGGTCCCCCACCGCCGGGTAGCAATCAGCCGCCCTCGCAGCACCTGGTGTGGGATCGCCAGAAGATCGTGTTGGGCGCGATCCGCGAGGTGCGTTCGCACCCCGCCGCCGACCGGCTGGTGTTGGCGCTGGTAGATTATGGCGGGGCCGAGCTAGAACAGTGCGTCACTGGCGCGCCCAACCTGTTCCCCTACAAGGATCAGGGGCCGCTCGATCCGCCCTTGCTGGCTCCCTTCGCCCACGAAGGGGCGGAGGTCATAGACGGGCACAAGGACGACGGCAGCCGCATGATCCTCAAAGAGCGGGTGCTGCGTGGCATTCCTAACCGCAGCATGGTTTGTTCGGAGAAAGAATTAGGGCTGTCGGACTCGCACGAAGGCATTTTGCTGCTGGACTGGGACGAGTTCGGCCATTTCCCGCCTGGTACGCCGTTGCAGGATGTGCTGGGCGATGCCGTGCTGGAGATCGATCTGCTGCCCAACATGGCCCGCGCCTACAGCATCGTCGGCGTGGCGCGCGAAGTCGCCGCACTGACCGGCGCAACGCTGCGCCTGCCGCCGCTCGATGTCATCGCCGAAGGGCCGCCCATCGCCGGCGAGGTCTCCATTGACATCCGCGAGCCAGACCTGAACCCGCGCTTCACCCTGGCGCTCATCCGCGACGTGCAGATCGGGCCATCGCCGCAGTGGATGCAACGGCGGCTGCGCCTGGCCGGAATGCGCCCGATCAACAACATCGTGGACGCCACTAACTACGTCATGCTGGAGTTGGGCGAGCCGCTGCACGCCTTCGACTGGGACATCCTCAAGCGGCGTGCAGGGGGCAAGGCCCCGACGATCATCACCCGTCTGCCGAAGCCGGGCGAGCACCTGGTGACGCTCGATGGTGTGGATCACGCGCTGGACGAGTTCAACATCCTGGTCGCCGACACTGCTGGCGCATTGAGCCTGGGCGGCATCATGGGCGGCCTGGAGAGCGAAATCTGGGACCCGACGAGCATGTCGGTGGCCGAGACGCTCTCCAAGGCGCAGAAAGCGCTCTTCACCGACCGACCGGCTACGCACAACGTGTTGCTCGAAGCCGCGTCGTGGAACTTCATCAACATTCGCCGCACCATGCAGAGCCAGAAGATGAACAGCGAAGCGGGGCTGCGCTTCAGTCGGGGCGTGCATCCGGCGATGGCGCTGCGCGGTCTGCTGCGCTGCATCGAGTTGATGCGGCAGATCAGCGGCGGCGTGGTGGCACAGGGCGTGGTGGATGTCTATCCGCGGCCCGCGCCCGTGATTACAGTAGACCTGCCCGTGCGCGAGGTCGAGCGGCACCTGGGCTTTGCCATCCCTCAGGCGGAGATTGTGCGCATCCTGCGGTCGCTGGAGTTCACTGTCACCGAGCAGGGAGACGTGTTGCAGGTGGTGGTACCCGATCACCGGCTGGACATCGGCACCGGCCTGACTGGTCGCGCCGACTTGATCGAGGAGATCGCCCGCATCTATGGCTACGACCGTCTGCCGAACACGCTCATCGCCGACGAATTGCCTGCGCAGCGCGCCAATGTGCCGCTGGAGCGCGAAGAAGCGTTGCGCGATGCGCTGGTCAGGGCTGGGCTGCGCGAAGTCGTCACCTATCGCCTGACGACGCCGGAGCGCGAGGCGCTGCTCACGCCGCCGGGCGCTGAGTCAAGCTGGCCGCAGATGCCTTATGTCACGCTGGCCAACCCCATTGCCGCGGACAAGACGGCCATGCGCCATACGCTGCTGGCGGGGATGCTGGACATCGTGGCGGCCAATGCGCGGCACACTGAGCGGCAATTGCTGTTCGAGATCGGGCCGGTCTTCCTGCCGCGTGAAGACGATCCCTTGCCCGACGAGCCGGGGCGGCTGGGCATCGTTATGACTGGGCCGCGGGGCGTGCCGCAATGGCAGAAAGACGGCGACGCCGGGCGTATAGATTTCTACGATCTCAAAGGGGTGATTGAAACGGTGGTGCGCGACCTGCGCGTGGCAGGCGAAGTCACCTGCGCGCCCGTCGAGCACGCTACTTTCCACCCTGGCCGCGTGGCCATGCTGCACATCAACGGGCGGCAGATCGGCGTCCTGGGCGAAGTACACCCGCTGGTGCGCGAAGCGTTCGGCCTGGGGCTAGACCTGACGCGCCCGGTCGTGGCCGCCGAGTTAGACCTGGCCGCGCTGCTGGCCGACGTGCAGATGGTGCGCACTATCCGCCCCGTGCCCGCGCACCCCGCCGTCTACCAGGACATCGCGCTGGTGGTGGACGAGACGACGCCCGCTGCCGATGTGCACGCGGCCATCATGCGGGCGGGCGGCGACCTGCTGGAAGAAGCGCGCCTGTTCGATGTCTATCGTGGCGATCCGATTCCGCCCGGCAAGAAGTCGCTGGCCTACGCGCTGACCTACCGTGCGTCGGATCGCACGCTGAACGATGCCGAAGTCGCCAAGATTCACGCGCGCATCATGAAGGCAGTCGAACGGCAACTGGGCGCACAGATACGCGCCTGAGCCATGAGTTACCCCGTCCTGGGTTACCTCACCCCGACCCTGGCGCTGACACGCCCCCTTGCCAGGCGTGGAGAGAAGATGGGCCGGGCGAAGCGAGGCCGGGGGTGAGGTAGACGGGCGGAATTTGCAACGTCTTTCTGAAGTCGCAGAGAAGAGCGCGGCGTAGATCGCTCTTCTCTGCATGTTTCTGGGGTCTTTCTGCGATCACACCTGGCTGCAGCGCGGCGGGGAGACGGCGCGCCGGTTCAGGGCGATTGCCCTGCGCTATGCTATCAGCCCATTGAGACCGCGGCGATTCTGGGCTACACTGCGGGCAGAACTGGTTCAGGCCCAACAGGTGGAAGCCTTCATGAATGCGAATGCCACCTTTTACGACACCATTGCCCGCTTCTACGACGCCGAAAACGCTGAAATGACCGACGATCTGCCCCTTTACGAGGAGCTTTACGCTCGCACAGGGGGGCCGGTGCTGGATGTCGGCTGCGGTACCGGGCGCGTCATGTTACATCTGGCGCAGCAGGGGGCGCGGGTGGTGGGTGTGGATCGCTCGGAGCAGATGCTGGCGCGCGGGCAGCGCAAGCTGGACGTGCTGCGCGATCTCAGGCGGCGCGTCACCTTTGTCGCCGGCGATGCGCTCACCGCCGATCTGCCCGGCCCCTTCAAGCTGATCCTGGTACCGTACAATGGTTTCATGCACTTTCACACGCAGGCCGATCAACTGGCGGCGCTGCGACGTTTTCGCGCGCTGCTGGCTGCCGATGGGCTGCTGGTGCTCGATCTGCCCAACGCAGGTGAAGCCTACGCCACACAGGACGACAACGCCCTGGTGCTGGAACGTTCCTTCGTCGAGCCGGAGAGCGGGCACCTGGTGATGCAGCACTCGGTCAGCACGCTGGATCGCATCGCTCAGCAGTTGCAGGTCACCTGGATTTACGACGAAGTGTTGCCCGACGGTCTGGTGCGGCGCACCGTTGCGCCGCTGGTATTGCGCTACGTGTTCTTCAGCGAAATGAAACTGTTGCTGGCGGCGACTGGTCTGCGCCTGGTAGAGGTCTACGGCGACTACGACGAAGCCCCCTTCGAGGAAGGGTGTCCGCGCATGATCGTAGTGGCTGGGCCGGGGGAGGGATTGCCTGCATGAGCAGCAAGGCCGGTATGCTCGCCGGAGTGCTGCTCGTTGCGCTGCTGAGCGCGTGCGACCTGAGCGCGGGGGTCGCGCCAACCGCTACCCCTGCGCCAACGTTGCCCCTGCTGCGGGCCAGCCCCACGACCAACCCCGTAGCGCCTCTGGCCGAAGGCCCGATCATTCACGACACAGGCTTTGGAGAGGCGGGCGTGAGCAATCCCACGCAGGCCAGCCTGGCCGCCGAAGGCGAACCGGCGCAAGACTTGCCCACTGTCACCCCGCGCCCTACCGAAGCGCAGTTGCCGATGATGATTAGCACCAGCGACGGCCTGATCCTGCGGGCGACCTATTACAGCGCGCCGGTCCGCCCTGCGCCGGGCGTGCTGTTGCTGCATCAGCGCGGCGCAGATCGCACCTCGTGGGAAGCGCTCGCGCTCAAATTGCAGGCGGCGGGTTACGCTGTGCTCACTGTGGATCAGCGCGGGCACGGCGAGACGGGCGGCGCGGAAAACTGGGCGTTGGCCCAGGACGACGCTTCCGCCGCACTGGAGATGCTGGCGAGCCTGCCGGGAATTGGCCCTGGGCAGATGATCGTCATTGGGGCCAGCCTGGGGGCCAATGTGGGCCTCAATGCCTGTGCGGCATTGCCTGGCTGCGCGGCGGCGGTGTTGCTCAGCCCCGGCCTGGACTACCGGGGGATCAGCACGGCGGGCGCAATGGCGCGATTGGGCGCGCGTCCGGTGCTGATCGTGGCGGGGGAGAACGACGGCAACAATCCCGCCGATAGTCTGGCTCTGGGCAACATGGCTGCTGGCGATCATGAGGTGCTCGTCTTCCCGCAGGGGGGACATGGCATGGCGCTGCTCAACACTGTGCCCGACCTGGCCGACCGGATCGTGGCCTGGTTGGTGGCGCATGTGCCGCCGCCCGCCCGCTGAGAAAGGATGTGCTCCATGACTAGGCGACCCGCATCCGTCCCGCTTCCACCGCCGGCAGAAGATATTGTTCAGCGCGGGCAATGGACGCCCGTCCCCGCCGACGACTCGCTTGTCGCCTATGTGCAGCACGAGCTATGGCCCGGCCCGCACAAACCTATCGGCTGGCAGGTAGCCCGCCTGTCTGCCGCTGCCTATCTCTACCGTGAGATCGGCACTGGCTGGACAGTTGTCGCCAAGTTCTACGTCGCCAAGACGGGCGACGAAGCCGTGCAGTACGCGCAGCGCGAGATGGAGATGACACAGATGGCACGCGCTGCCGGGTTGATGGACGGCGGCCTGCGCGCCCAACAGGCGTTAAGGGTGTGGCGGGGCGTTCTGTTGCTGGAATATGTAGATGGCCTGACACTCGAAGATTTGATCGCCATCCGTCGTCACCGCCCCGGCGAGTTACACCCCGCACTGGAGCAGGTGGCCCGTCTGCTCGCTACCCTGCACAGCACTAGCGCTCGTTCCTCTGAAGCACCGGACTTCGCCGACAGCGTCCGGCGGGCGCATCGGCTGGTGACTGAACTTTCGCGCGGGGGCGTGTTACAGCATCAGGCCGTGATCGGCGAAGGGCTGCATTATACCATTGACCGCTGGGCAGCGCGTGCCGAAATGGTCGCCTACACGCCCGCCCTCATTCATGGGGATGCGACCACCACCAACTTCGTCTTTCCCTGGCAGGACGGCTGTGTGGCCATTGACTGGGAACGCTTGCGGGTGGCCGATCCTGCTGCCGATGTCGGACGCCTGATGGCTGAGGTGGCGCACAGCGTCAGGCAATACGGAGGCGATAGCGACGAGGCAGAAGACCTGATCGAGCATTTCTTCGCCGCCTACTGCCGGGCCGCCTGTCTGACGGACGAGAGCGAGGCCCTGCGCCAGCGTGCGACCTTCTTCCGGGCATCGAGCACACTGCGCATCGCCCGCAACGGCTGGCTGTCGCGCCTGGAACGGACCGCCCTGGTCGCCGAGGCGTTGGCGCTGCTGGCGCGTTGTCACTGATTTTGTACACAGACGAGCCATTGCGTTAGGATCGTCCCATGACCTGCAGACAGACCGGCAAAGCGGTGCAAAGGCGTTTCTTCGGCTTTGGACGGGGCAATCCGGTCGCAGCGACCGTCCTCTTGCTGCTGACCCTGGTGATCCCGCTGAGCACTCCGTCTACCCGTGCCCAGGGCGACCCGGCGGGGCAGGTTGTGGCGCTGGTCAATGCGCTGCGGGCCAGTCTGGGCCTGTCTCCCCTGAGCGTAGACCCCCTGCTGACCTACGCCGCCCAGAGTCATGCTACCTGGATCGCCAACACTGGCCAGTATGGTCACACAGGCGAAGGTGGCTCGACCCCGCAGGATCGGGCGCTGGCCGCCGGATACGCTGGCTGGGTCTCTGAGAATTACGTGGCGGGCACGGGGCTGACGCCGGGTGGCGCGGTCGAATGGTGGAAGAACAGCGGCATTCACTACGCCACTATGACCTCACCGTCGGCCCAACATATAGGGGTGGGCTTTGTCCGTCGCGGCGACAACAATATCTACGTGCTGGTGGTGGGACGTCCTTCGCCGCCGCCGCGCCCGCGCTCCGCGGGCGGCGCTGCTGCCGAAGAAGAGGAAGAGGACGAAGGGCCAATCGTTGTGCCGATCACCCGCGCCGAGCCAGACGCCAACGGTCGTATCGTGCACGAGGTGCAGCAGGGACAGACGGCCTGGGCCATTGCCGCCGTCTACGGTGTTGATCTCGACGAAATGCTGCGTATCAACAACCTGACACGACCGGTTGTATTGCGCCCCGGCGACAAGATCATCGTCCGGCTGGGCGAAGGCGAAACGCCCCCGCCCACGCCGACCCCGCCCACCGAGTATACCATTCAGCAAGGGCAGACCATCTGGGAAGTCGCCGTGACACACGGCCTGACGGTAGATCAACTACTGGAATACAACGGCCTGACGCGCCAGGACGTGATTCTGCCCGGCACAGTGTTGCGGCTGGTGCCGCCAGAGGAGGGCGCAGTATCGCCGGAGACACCCGCCCCGCCTGCTGAGTCCGCGGAGGCCAGTTCAACCCCTGTGTCTGTCCAGGAAGTCGCCGTTGCCCCCAGCGAGACGTACACTGTCCCGCCGCTGCCGACTTCCACGCTGCGCGTGATGCCCACCATCACGCCCGCCTATTCGCCGACGCCCAGCCCTGTTCCGCCAACTCTCACCCCTGCTGTCACCGCTACCGCGCCCCTGTTGGTCACCGACACGGCGACGCCTGTGCCGGCGATCCAGGTCGTGGCCGACCAGGGCGACGACACGGACGAGATGTGGCTTGTGGGGCTGGGCGTGCTGGGCGCGGTATGGTTGCTGGTGGGGGGAATCGGGCTGGCGAGCTATGTGACCCGCAAGGGCCGCTAGGCGCGCTGCTCTGTGAGGATCACAAAACTCGGCTAGTTTTGCTCTGCGCTTTTGGCGTCTGCGCGATTCAAGATCACTGCCCCCACATGTAAGGGCGCTTCTTGACCAGCGCTCGCCATCCTCTACCTGGGGATCGGTCTGGGTCTGCTGCTCGCCAGTCTGTCCTAATTATCTATTGCGTCGGGGTGCCGCTATGTCCTCAGCCTGCCGCTTCTGACTCCGGCAGGTGAGCGCGGATGAACGCCACTGTTTTCTCAGCGACCTGCGGCCACTCCGCATCGAGCGTCACTGCATGGCCTGAGCGCTCCAGTGTCAGCACCGAGATGTCGTCTGTTGATACCTCGCGGATGATCAGTTCTGCGGCGGTAGGCGGCACAACGGGGTCGATCAGGCTATAGGCGATCAGCAACGGGCAACTGACGCGCGGCAACATACGCCGGACGTGCGCGATCAACCGGTGAGCTTCGTGCGCTGCCACCACTGGATATTCGTCGTAGCACCACAACAACGAGCGCGCATCGGGATCGGCCCAGGTGTCGCCTCCCCCTTTAGGGGCAAGGCGCACAGCGTACTTCAGCAACGGCACCAGCTTCGGTCGCCAGCCGGAGACGCGCATCGCCGGAGCGTAGAGCAGCGCGCCCGCCAGGTCGGGATGTTGGGCGGCCAAGTAGAGCGTCAGCACACCGCCCATGGATAGGCCGCCAACGAAGACCGTATCGCAACGCGCTCGCAGATCGGCCAGCGCCGCTTCGACGTGCGCGGTCCACTGCTGCCAGCGCACCTGATTGAGTTCGGCGGCAGACGTGCCATGACCGGGCAACAACGGCGCGGAGACGGTGAAGCCCTGCTGATGCAGGTAATCGCCCAGGCGGCGCATTTCCGGCGGCGCGCCAGTGAAGCCGTGAATCAGCAGCACGCCAACCGGCCCGCCAGCGAGGAAAAACGGTGCAGGGGTGATGGTGTCAGGTTGGGGCATAGAGTCAGTTTCCTTTCAGAACATGGTTCACGCCTGACTGCGCAGTTGATTCTGTTCCACCCGCGCCCGCGCGTCAACAGCCCACGCGCCCCCTCCCTCTGGCATGACCATCAGCGGGTTGATCTCCACTTCGGCCAGCGCGGGATGATCGGCGGCGAGCTGCGCCAGCCGCACGATGGTATCAATGACGGCGGCACGGTCGGCGGGCGGCGCGCCGCGAAAGCCCGTCAACAGTTTGCCCGCACCGGTGCGGTCGAGCATGGCTTCGGCCTGCGCAGGTGTCACGGGCACCAGCTCGAACGTCACGTCGCGCATCAGTTCGACCAGCACGCCGCCCACACCAACCATCACCAGCGGGCCGAACTGCGCATCGCGCACCATCCCCACAATCAGATCAACGCCGGGGGGGATCATCTTTTGCACCCACGCACCGCTGATGGCTTCGTCTGGCACGCCGTGCGCGCGGGCGCGGGCCATCATCTGCCCGAAGGCGGCACGCACTGCGTCCGCGTCGCCGAGATCGAGCGCCACGCCGCCTACCTCGCTCTTGTGCACCACCCCGCTGGCGGCCAGCTTCAGGGCGACTGGATAGCCCACTTCCCCGGCCAGGGCGACGGCAACGTCGGGGCTGGTCGCCAGACCCGCGCCCGGCGTGCGGATGCCATAGGCCCGCAGCAATTGTTCCGCCGACTCCGGCGGTAACCAGCCGTCGTCCGGCGCGGTCGCCAGGATAGCCCGCGCCGCATCCTGATCGCGCCCCGACGGTCGCAGCGGATCATCTCGCTGATCGTTGATGGCGTCGAGCCACTGCTTGCGCCGCCACATAGCCGCCAGGGTGCTGCCCACGCGCTCCGGAAAGGCGAAGTTGGGCACGCGCCGACGGTGCAGCACCGCCGTCGCATCGCTGACCGACGCCAATCCCATGATCACCGCCAGGATGGGCTTGCCGCGCCCGGTGAATTCGCCGATCACTTCGGCCAGGCTGAGCGGCGCGAACCAATCTTGCGGCGCAGTGATGGCCACCACTGCGTCCACGGTCGGGTCGCTCAGCAGCGCGTCCAGGCACAGGGCATACGTCCCTGGCCCCGGCCCGGCCAGGATATCTACCGGATTCTGTACGCTGGCCGCTGCCGGAACACGTTTGCGGATGAAGGCCTTGGTCTCGTCGGTGAGGGGGGCAAGCCGCATTCCGGCGGCTTCCAGTGCATCTACGGCCAGAATGCCCGGCCCGCCGGAGTTGGTGAGGATGGCGACGCGGTTGCCGCGCGGGAGCGGTTGCCAGGCCATGGCCCGCCCCCAGTCGAACAGCTCCTCCATGGTGCTGGCACGCAGCACGCCCGCCCGCCGGAAAGCCGCTTCGTAGGCTTCCGCCCGCCCAGCCAGCGCGCCCGTATGACTGGCAACCGCCCTGGCCCCGCCTTCGCCGCGCCCGGCCTTCAGGGTAATGACTGGAATGCGCCGCGCCACCTCTGCCGCGGCAGCCACGAAAGCCGGGCCATTGGAGACGCCCTCGATATAGGCGGTGATCACGCGCGTCTGCTCGTCGCGCCCGATGGCGGTGAGCATTTCCGCCTCGTTGATGTCGGCCTGATTGCCTAGGCTCACCAGGCGGCTGAAACCCACGCCCGCCCCGCGCGCCCAGTCAATCACCGCGGCGCACACCGCGCCCGACTGCGACAGAAAGGCGATGTCGCCGGGGGGCGGCGTGCCCTTGACGAAGGTGGTGTTGAGCGGCGTATGCGTGTCTATGCTGCCGATGCCGTTCGGCCCCAGCAGGCGAATGCCATACCGACGGCAAATGCGCACGACTTCGCCCTCGCGCGCCGCACCTTCTGGCCCCACCTCCCGAAAGCCGCCGCTGATGACAATGGCCGCCTTGATCCCACGCTGACCGCATAGCTCCAGTTCGGCAGCGACGAGCGGGGCAGGGACGACCAGGACGGCCAGGTCGAGCGGATCGGGAGCATCCAGCACGCTGGGGTAGGCGCGCAGGTTGTAAATCTCGGTGGCCTGCGGGTTGATGGGGTAGATCGGGCCGGTGTAGCCATAGTCCACCAGGTTGCGCACCACGCCGTGACCTAGCTTCTGCGGGTCGCGCGAGGCACCAATGACGGCCACGCCGTGCGGTCGAAAGAAAACATCCAGATTAGTTGAGGGCATTCAAAAGTCTCCATTTTGTGCCTGGGAGTAGAGAGTGGGGAGTAGGCAATAGAAGGGCCGGATGCGGGCTAAGGTTGTCAGCGCCCCGCTTGACGTGGAGGCATTGACCTCACCCACGTTTTGCACACACCCGAAGTGACAGAACCGGAGAGGCGTTCTCATTCCCTATTTTCCACTCACTCCCACTCAATCGTCGCGGGCGGTTTGCTGGTGATGTCGTACAGCACGCGGTTGACGCCCTTCACCTCGTTGACGATACGGTTGCTCACCCGTGCCAGCAAGTCGGGATCGAGCCGCGCCCAGTCGGCGGTCATAAAGTCGCTGGTGGTAACCGCGCGCAGGACGATCACCTCGTCGTAGGTGCGGTTGTCGCCCATTACGCCCACGCTGCGCACCGGCAACAGCACGGCGAACGCCTGCGCCGTGCCCTCGCGCAGCAGACCCGCCGCCGCCAGCTCGCTGAGGAAAATATGATCGGCGGCGCGCAGAATCTCCAGCCGTTCCCAAGTGATCTCGCCTACGCAGCGCACGCCCAGGCCCGGCCCAGGGAACGGCTGCCGCCAGATGATCTCGTCGGGGATGCCCAGGCGCACACCTACCTGGCGCACCTCGTCCTTGAACAAATCGCGCAATGGCTCGACCAGCCGGTCGCGCAGGCGCTCCGGCAACCCGCCAACGTTATGATGCGACTTGATGCGCCGCGCCCCAGGCCGCCCCGTGCCTGCGCTCTCGATCACATCCGGGTAGATTGTGCCCTGCGCCAGCCAGTCGAGTTGTCCCAGTTTGGCCGCCTCGCGCTCGAAGACGGCAGCGAACGTCCGCCCGATGATCTGCCGTTTCTGTTCTGGTTCGGTCACGCCCGCTAGTGCGTCGAGGAATTCCTCGGTAGCGTCTACGGCGACCAGGTTTTTCCAGCCCAGCCGCTGCCCCAGCGCGAGCACCTGTTCCGGCTCGCCCAGGCGCAACATGCCCGTGTTGACGAAGACAGGCACCAGTTGTTCGCCGACAGCACGATGGATCAGCTCGCCGGCCACAGACGAGTCCACACCGCCGCTCATGCCGAGCAACACACGCCCGTTGCCCACCTGCGCGCGGATGGCAGCGACAGTCGTCTCGATGAAATTCTCCGGCGTCCAGTCAGTAGACGCGCCGCAGACGCCGACCACGAAATTGCGCAGCATCGCCTTGCCAGAGGTTGTGTGCTGCACTTCGGGGTGAAACTGCACGCCCCACAGGCGACGCTGTAGATCGGCCATGGCCGCATAAGGGGCGTTATCGCTGGCGGCCAGGGCGACGAACCCTTCCGGCGGGCGTTCGATGCGATCGCCGTGACTCATCCACACTGTCTGCGCCTGATCCAGGTCGTCGAACAGGCCGCCTGCCCGCTGCACCCGGACGGTGGCCATGCCGTACTCGCGTTGCGCGGCTCCGGCTACCCTTCCTCCCAGCCGGTGCGTCAGCAGTTGCATCCCGTAGCAGATGCCCAGCACGGGCACGTTGCTGCTCAGCACCCAGTCGGGCAAGTCGGGCGCGTCCGGCTCGTAGACACTGGCCGGCCCACCGGACAGAATAATGCCCCGGAAGTGCGGGGCGGCAGCCTGTGCCTGTTCGAGGGTGGCCGAGTAGGGGATCAGCGCGGCATAGACGCCCAGTTCGCGCACGCGCCGCGCGATGAGCTGCGCTGTCTGCGAGCCGTAATCGAGGATGACAATGCCGCCGTCTTTGAGCGTCATCGGCTCAAATCTCCACGCCGCGCGGCGGGTCGTCGGCGAAGGCGATGTGATGCTCGTCCATGTGCGTGATTGTCACCAACGCCTCAACCGGCACGCCATATTTCTTCTCCAGTGTGGCCCGCCCACCCTCGAACGCCTTCTCGACGATGGCGACGATGCCCACCAGCGTACAGCGTGCCTCCTGCACCATCCGCGCCAGGGCGAACAGCGTCTTGCCAGAAGCCAGGAAGTCGTCCACGATGAGCACACGTTCGCCAGGGGGCAGGTACTCCGCCGCCACCATCAGGTTGATCTCGCCACCTTTGGTATGGCTGGGCGCGGTTTCCAGGAAGATCGGGCCGTACATGGTCACCGGCTTGTGCTTGCGCGCGTAGACCACCGGCACATCGAGCGCCAACGCCGCCATCAGCGCCGGGGCAATGCCGGAGACTTCGGCGGTGAGCACGCGCGTGGGGTGCAGATGTTCAAACCGCCGCGCGATTTCTTCGCCCATCGCTTTGATCAGCTTGGGGTCCATCTGATGGTTGAGAATCCCGTCAATTTTGAGGATGCCGTCGCCGAGATATCTGCCCTCGGCACGGATCAGGTCTTTGAGCACCTGCATGGCTGTACTTTCTCCTGGCGCACGACTGAATCGGGTCTGTGCCAGCCCATTGTACCAGCGAACTGTCCGGCGGGGTTAGGCGTAGTGCACAGATCGGGGCCTGAGCTTCTGGCGGGATTCTTACGCACTTCTGACACTAGTTGATCTACAATAGCGTCTGGAAAAACGCGAGTGGTGGTGCCTGAGGAGGGACTGAGGATGCCGCTGTATGAGTATCACTGCACGGAATGTGGTATCCGTTTCGAGCGCCAGCAGCACTTCAGTGACGCGCCCATCTCAACCTGCCCAGAATGTGGCGGAGAGGTACGCCGCTTGATCGGGCCAGTGGGGGTGATCTTCAAAGGATCGGGCTTCTACGTCAACGACAGCCGTAAGAAGGGCGGCGATAGCAAGTCGAACGGCAATTCCTCCTCCGTTGAGGCGGACTGATCGCGCCCTGCCATTTCTTCGCCCTGCACACTGACCGGCTCCCGACACAGGGCCGGTTCGTTTTTTCTCCGCTCAGGCCTCCCCGTTCACCTCACGCTGCAGGCGGGCGAAGAATGCCTGCATAAAAGCGTGCCGCTCGCGGGCGATGGCGCGACCCGTTTCTGTCTGCATCCGCTCGGCGATGCGCGACAGTTTGTACACAAATTCGTGATGGGGCGTGTGCTCTACTCCGCCTCCCGGATAGTCCGGCGGGACTTCGCCCCACAGCTTTTGCCCGGTCATGCCGCCGTAGGCAAAGGCGCGCGCTACACCAATGGCCCCGATGGCATCCAGTTTGTCCGCGTCGAAGACGACCTTCGCTTCCAGCGTCTGCGGCGCGACCGTGCCGCGAAACCGGTGCGCCGCGATGGCATGGATCACTGCCTCGACAAAGGCGGGCGTGGGGAGAGGATCGAGGCGGGCCAGGATTTCGCGCGCCCGTTCGGCAGATTGTTGGGCATGGTCGGCGGTCTCGGCGTTGTGCACGTGCGCCAGATGATCCTCGTCTGCCCGGCCAATGTCGTGCAGCAACACCGCCGTTTCCACGACGGCCATGTCTGCGCCTTCCGCCTGACCAATGCGCCGGGCTAGCGCCAGTACGCGCAACACATGCTCGAAGTCGTGCACAGGATCGCTGTCGTCGTAGAGCGAGCGGGCCAGTTCCAGGCTGATCATGCTCGTTACCTCCCGTAAATAGAACGGCAGGCGCATCGAGAAGCACCTGCCGCACAGCTTGAGAGCAAGGCGGAGAGGGTGGGATTTGAACCCACGGGGCGGAATTACCGCCCACGCGCTCTCCAGGCGCGCGCATTAGGCCAGACTATGCTACCTCTCCGTAAGGGATATTCACCTGGCAGGAATTATAGCGGCGGGCCGTGTGAGGGTCAATACACAGCCGCGCCGGTCGCCTGGCAGCGAATAGGACGGGCGGGCCTGTCTGCGATGTTGAGCGGCATCCCGAAATAGGGCGAAGGATCGAGCGTATTGCTCAGACGCGCCTCGTTCTTGAAAGAGCCATCCGGCTCGCTGAGGACGATGCTCACATGCACATGCATCCCCACTGGAGCCAGGGCTTTGCCGCTGTATTCGCCCTGGTAGCCCAACAGCGTGCCCTGGGCCACCCATACTTCGCGCGTCCCCGGCGGGAAGGCGTCGGCTACGTAGGAGGTGTTGCCGTCGCGCGAGGCCATATGCGTGTAGTAGGTCCAGATGGTGCGTCCCGGCTGTAGCGGATCGTCGTGCCGGATGATGACGGACGCCTTCCACGTCGGCAGGCGCGTCAGCCAGCCATCATAGGCCGCGTAGACGGGCACTGTGCCTGGTTCTCCGTCGCCGAAGATGTCAATGCCCGTGTGACGGCGCAAGACATTGTAGGGAAAGGCCGTGTCGCGCCACAGCAACCCGATTAATCCGCTGGACGGCAACAGGAACGGCGCGCCCGGACAGGGCGTGCGCTGCATAGTAGTCAGGGTAGGGCGGCTCGACGAGTCGCTGAACCAGCGTTGAATCGCCCGCGCGCTGTTGCTCTGCAATTGACTGTAGAGCGTCAGGGCGACAAACCCTCCGGCGGCTGCTCCGGCCAGGCTCAGCACGGCCAGCAGGACCTGTTGCCAGCGAGCCAGACGACGGTAACAGCGAAGGGCGGCGCGCATGGAGTGGGCGCAAGATACAGCGCTATTCGATGAAACCGTGCTTGCGCAGCCAGTTTTCGAAGGTGATCTCGCCCGGTTCAGTGATCATGCTCCCTCGATCCACATTGCGCGGGCTATCAGCGGTCAGGGGGGCGGGGTCTTGGTAGGGCACGTCTTCGCCGGGGCGCGCCACGATGACCGTCGGCACCGACTTGAAGCCCGTCCAGGCGATGACGCGCTGTTCAGCGACAGGGTCTTTGTCAATCAGAATCTCGCGATAGGGGATATCCTCGCGCTCCAGTACGCGCTTGACAGCCCGCACATAGGGACAGGGAGTTGCGCGTGAATATATCACCAGTTCGTATTTCATATTGAGCGACACCTTCCTCCTGGAAACACAGGGATCAGTCGGCCAGCTTCACGAGCCGGAAGCCGGTGCTGAGCTATCGGGCAGCAGAAAACAGCGAATGCCATTGACGATGCCCTGGGCGATCAGGTCTTGCTGTTGGGTCAGAAAAGCGCGATCGTTGCGCATGAAACCGATCTCGATGATTGCTGTGGGCGTATCTATAGACACTTCCGAGAAGGTGTGATACTCGGTCATGTCGTAGGTCAGGCCGTAGTGCTGCGGCAGACCGGTCGTCGCCGCATATTGACTGATCAGGCAGGCTAGCAATTTCTCGTCCTGGCCGCGCGTGGTCTGCCGGGCGGAAGCCGACGCCGCATTGAAACCAGTCCCCGCCGGGCCGTAGTCCTGGCAGTCATTGGTGTGAATGGAGACCAGCACGTCGGCCTGATAACCTTCCAGGCGCGGGTCGAACTCGGTGAGCAAGTCCACCATGTAGCGATCCTGGCTGAGGATGGTCACCACGCGGCGGGCCACTGCCTCGTTGATCTCCAGTTCGGTCAGGCCGTCGGGACACACTGCGCCGGGGTCTACTTCGAACGAGGGGTCTTGGGGGCGTCCGCTATGCCCGGCGATGATGCCGATGCGAATCTGATGGGTATCGGTGGGCAGCGGTGACGGCTGAATCTGAATGAAACGCTGCGTGGCCTGTACCTCGTTGAGGCCAGCGCGGAACTCGTCCGAGAAGAAGTTAGGGCGCGTCCACAGCGAGAAAATGGTCGAAACCAGCACTGCCGCTGCCAGCACAATCGCCAGGTTGCGCAGTGCGATCCACCAGATGCTCGCCGTCTGATCAGCAGGCCGCGTAGTGGTCCGCCGGCGCGTCACCCGCCGCGCTGTCCTGACGGTGAGCGTTGCTGCCCCGCCAGCCGTGGGGCTGGACGGGAGGGTTTCAGGGGCGAGCGGCGGCGGCTCGATTGCGCCTGTGTCGAACGACCACACGACGAAGTCGTCGTCCTCTGCCGGATCGTCGCGCGGATCGTCTATCCAGTTCAGATCGTGGTCGGTCATCAGGGATGGTTGCTCGCTGTCAGGCCCAATTCTACGGTGAATCTTAGCGCACCTGACGCAAAAGGGAAACACCGGCGGGAGACGGATGCGTGCAAGATGCGACAGGCCGTTTGTAGCAGTCCGCCGCCCCTCACCCCTACATCTCCTCTCCCTCGCGACTGTGCCGCGGGGCGAGGGGACTGACTGTCTCTCGTGCGCGTGCTCCCTTTCGCCCGCAGCGCGGGAGAAGGGGCCGGGGGATGAGGGCCATCCGCCCGCAGCGAAGTCGCTGACAACCTTTGCTCGCACCCAGGAGGCTGCCCGTTTTGTGCTGACAGGCGCGTGTGCTAGAATGATGCGGCGACGCGCCGAAAATTGCCCATCCCCACAGCGGCTGTTATACTAATCGGCTGTTGCTCACGGCATGGGGCGCGCGTGCGCCGGGCATCCAGTCTTGCTGGAGGCGAGCCAGAATGGATTTGAACCAGTGGATTTTTATAGGCCTCTTCTTCGCGCTGGGGTGGACGCTCCCGGCTTTGCCGATCGTCTTGGGTAAACTTCTCGCTCCCAGGCGTCCTAATCCAACCAAGCTACAGGCTTACGAGTGCGGCGTCGAGATGGTCGGCTCGGCATGGACACAGTTCCGGGCGCAGTACTACATCTTCGCCCTGGTCTTCGTGATCTTCGATGTCGAGCTGGTTTTCCTGTTTCCCTGGGCGCTGGCCTATAACCAGTTGGGGCTGTTTGCGCTCTTCGAAATGGCCGTTTTCATCTTCTTGTTGGTCGTCGCGCTCGTCTATACCTGGCGCAAAGGTGCATTGCGTTGGGCATGAACAGGAGACGGTACGCCAGGGGGCGTACCGTCTTTTTGCCGGGCCAGCGCCCCTGGCCTCGGCAGCTATGTGATGAGAGTCGCCGGAGACAACGTCTATGACTGGTCTGCTCAAAGATATTGGCCTTTCGCACGATCTGGCAGTGCTCATCGCCAAAACGATCGGCGTCTTCGTGGTGGGCGGCTTCGGCCTGCTATGGACGCTGCTGGGTATCTGGCTGGAGCGCAAATGGGCCGGTCGCTTCCAGGATCGCATCGGCCCCAACCGCGTCGGGCCGTTCGGCCTGATCCAGACCGTGGCCGACACGATCAAGATTCTGCTCAAAGAAGACATCATGAAGCAGGGGATCGATCGCTGGGTATTCAACCTGGCCCCGATCCTCTCAGTGGTGGCGGTCATCCTGATCTGGGCGGTGGTGCCCTTTAGCCCGGCCTGGATTGGCACCGACCTGAACATCGGCGTGCTCTATCTGCTGGCGGTGGGGGCGTTTGGCACCATCGCAGTGATCATGGCTGGCTGGGGCAGCAACAACAAATTCGCGCTGCTGGCCGCTTTTCGCGCTGTGGCGCAGCTTGTCAGCTATGAAGTGCCAATGGTGCTGGCTCTGCTCGTGCCTGTGCTGCTCTCCGGCTCGATGAGCACGCAGGAAATCGTGCGTCAGCAACACATCTGGTACGTCTTCGCCGTGCCGCTCACCGTGCTGATCTTCCTGATCTCCAGCCAGGCAGAGACCGGGCGCGGCCCCTTCGACCTGCTGGAAGCGGAGTCCGAGTTGGTTTCTGGCTTTCACATTGAGTATTCGGGCATCAAGTTCGGCATGTTCTACGTGGCCGAATTCTTGCACGCTTTCACTGCGGGGGTGCTGACGGCGATCCTCTTCCTGGGGGGGTGGCGCGGCCCCTTCGCCGAGGACGTGCCCGTACTGGGCTTCCTGTACCTGATGATCAAAGGGCTGTTCGTCTACTGGGTGCTGGTGTGGGTGCGCATGACCCTGCCGCGCGTGCGCATTGATCACCTGCTCGATTTCAACTGGAAATTCCTGGTTCCGGTCGGCCTGATCAACCTGCTCGTCGTTGCCCTGGTGTGGAAGCTGATCCCTGGCACCGATCAGATCAACAGCACCGCCGACGCGCTGGTGCCCACGCTGGTTTTGTTGCTGGTCAATGTGGCGATGATCCTGGTGATCGGGGCGCTGCTGGCCGAGCGCGGGCGGCGCGAGCGGGCGCGCATTCAGGCGCGCGTGGCCGGAACAGACCTGCCAGCCGAAGCGCTGGCCAGTGCTGCCGACTAGGAGGGGCGTGTGGAACTCACCGTAGAGTCCGTGGTGTTCTTGATCCTGAGCGCGATCACGCTCGGCGGAGGCCTGCTGGTCGTCACGACGCGCAACCTGTTTCACGCCGGTCTCTATCTGATGCTCTCCTTGCTGGGCGTGGCAGGGCTGTTCGTGCTGCTGGCTGCGCCGTTTCTGGCGGGCGTGCAGGTGGTGGTCTACATTGGCGCGATCGCCATCCTGATCATCCTGGCCGTCATGCTCACGCCCAGTGTCACGCAGATGCCCGCCATCTTCAACCGCAACTGGGCGCTCAACCTGGCCCTGGCGGTCCTGTTCTTTGTGCTGCTGGTCTCGGTCATTTCGCCCGCGCTGGACGACCTGGGCGTGGATAACTGGAGCGCGAACTTCACCGAAGATAGCCCGGCAGCCGTGCCCGCCGACAGCATCGTCCAACTGGGCAAAGACTTGGTTGATCCCGATCAGTATATGTTGCCGTTTGAAGTGGCCTCTGTCTTGCTGATGGCGGCGATGATCGGCGCGGTCTTGTTGGTCGCCCCTGGCAAGGCAGGCGACGAGGGTGGGGACGAATAACGGCCTGACAACGCAGACGGGGAGGACGTATGGTGCCCTTATGGATGTATCTGGTGGTGGCAGCAGGGCTGTTCAGCATTGGCCTGTTCGGCGTGCTGGCCCGCCGCAACGCCATCGCCATCTTGATGAGCATTGAACTGATGTTGAACGCGGTCAACATTAACCTGGTCGCTTTCTGGCGCTATAAAACGCCGGTTGACCTCAGCGGGCAGGCATTCGCCGCGTTCGTGTTCGTGGTGGCAGCGGCGGAGGCGGCGGTCGGTCTGGCGCTGATCATCAGCATCTATCGCAGACGTCAGTCGGTCATCGCCGAAGATGTGAACATGCTCAAGTGGTGAGGGGTTTTCAGTGATCGGTTTCAGTCATCAGTGGGCGGTGTTGCGGCGGTGCCAAACCTGGCTCCGCTGATCACTGGCTGCTGATACCTGATCACCAACAAGGAACGGCTTATGGATGTCAACTGGTTTAGCGCCGACTATCTCCCCTGGCTGATCATAGCCTTTCCACTGCTCAGCTTCCTGCTGATCGTGCTGGTCACCAACCGTCATGTGGTGCTCAGCCAGACAGTGGCCCTGGTGGGCATTGGCATCGCCTGGCTGTTGAGCATGTTGCTGTTCGCCAAGACGGTCTGGCTGACGGACAAAGAGCTGGGGCACGAAGTCTTCGGCAGTCAACTGGACTGGCTGAAGCTGGGCCCGCAGACATTCCGGCTGGGTGTGCTGGTAGACCCGCTGACAGCCTACATGCTGCTGATGGTGCCGCTGGCGTGCCTGCTCATCTTCATTTATTCGCTGGGCTACATGCGTGGCGACCCGCACAACTCGCGCTTCTTCGCCTACCTGTCGCTGTTCGCCGGAGCCATGCTCACACTGGTGCTGGCCGATAACCTGCTGTTGCTGTTCATCGGCTGGGAAGTGATGGGCTTCTGCTCCTACTCGCTGATCGGCTTCTGGTTCCACAAAAAGTCGGCCATGCAGGCGGGCGTCAAGGCGTTCATGACTACGCGCGTGGCAGATGTGCTGATGCTGGTGGGCATCGGCTACCTGTTCCTGGAAGCGCGCACGCTCAACTTCCGCGACATTCTCTACAACGAGGAAATGCTGAAGATGCTCGTCGAGAAAGACGCGGTTATCTTCGGCGGGAGCGTGGCGGCGCTGGTGAGCGTGCTGCTGATCATCGGCACCATCGGCAAAAGCTCGCAGTTCCCCCTGCACACCTGGTTGCCGGATGCCATGGAAGGCCCGACGCCCGTCAGCGCCATGATCCACGCTGCGACGATGGTCTCGGCGGGCGTGTACCTGATCGTGCGCGTCTTCCCCCTGCTCAGCGCGGGCGCGGACTTCCATCACTTCGACTACAACACGCCCATGTACCTGATGGGCATCGTCGGCAGTGTGACAGCGCTGGGGGCGGCGGTGCTGGCCGTGGGGCAGAACGACATCAAGCGCATCCTGGCCTACTCGACTATCAGTCAGCTTGGCTATATGGTGGCGGCGCTGGGCATCGGCGCGTGGGTGGCAGCAGCCTTCCACCTGGTCAACCATGCCTTCTTCAAGGCGCTGCTGTTCATGGCTTCTGGCTCGGTGATCCATGCTATGGAGCATGGCGAGCATCACGCTCATGAGCACGGTCATCCGCACGAACATCACGAAGAGCCGGACGGCCTGGTGATGGACTACTGCGCCCCGCCCAATGACGTACAGCGTATGGGCGGGCTGATCCATCGGCTGCCGGTGACGGCGATCACCATGGCCATCGGCGGGCTATCGCTGGCGGGCTTCCCGCTGGTCACGGCGGGCTTCTGGTCGAAGGACGAGATCATCGCCGAAGCCTGGCACGGCATGTCGGAATCGCCCTTCCCGCTGTTCGTGCTGCTGATGCTGATCACCGCCGCGGCGCTGACGGCCTTCTACACGGCGCGCATGTGGTTCCTCACTTTCTGGGGTAGACCGCGCACCCCCGCTGCGCAGTACGCCACGCCCGGCTCGCTGCGCAAGCAATGGGTGGTGTGGTGGAACAGGCGTTCCTGGAGCAAAGACTACAAGCTGATGCAGGAGCCGGTTAGCCCGCGCGACCGCCTGTCCTTTGGTCAGATGGAATTCCCTCTGGTGGTGTTGGCGTTCCTGGCCATCACTGCCGGTTTCATCGGGATGCCCGCCGACCTGGTCGGCAAGAACCCGCTGCACGGCTTCCTGGCGGGCACGTTGCTGGAGTACCCGCCCGCCATTGATTTCAACTTCGCCCCTATGCTGCTGAGCATGGTGATAGCGTTGGGCGGCCTGGGGCTGGGCTGGTGGGTCTACGGTCGCCGTCCGGTGCAGGCCGGGCAACCCGATCCCACGCAGGTAGCGCTGGGGCCGGGTATCTGGGCGACGCTGCAAAACCGCTTCTATATTGACATCCTCTACCGTCGCTACCTGTTGCAGCCGGTAGAGCGGTTCGCGGAGCGGGTGGTCATTCAGGCCATTGACAGAGAAACGATTGACGGCGTGCTGGAGACCATCGCCGAGACGTTCACCTGGCTGGGCGAGGCGTTCAAACGCTTTAACACTGTGGTCATTGATGGCACAGTGGACGGCATCTGCGCGGCGATTGGTAACTTCGCCGCCTGGTTCCGCCAGGTGCAGACCGGGCGCGTGCAGCAGTACCTGCTGCTGGTGACGCTGGCCCTGCTGGCGATCAGCACGCTGTTCCTGATCCAGGTGCGGTGAGGCCCGCTGCCAGAGAGTGACAGAACCTGACAAAGCACGAGTGGCACTCCGGTGAGAAGGAGAAGCACACGTAGATGAGCGCAGTTTTGCCCGTAGATTTGTTGACAACGATGACCTTGCTGCCGCTGATTGGCGCGGCGGTGGTGTTCATCATGCCGCGCGACCGCGTCCGCCTGGCACGCTGGACAGCGCTGATCATCAGCCTGGTGGTGATGGTCATGGCCATTGGCGTGTTCTACGATGTTCAGTCCAACCCGCCCGCGGCGGGCGAATGGGCCTTCGAGGCGCAGGCGGAATGGTTCCCGCAGATCAACGTATCGTGGCACGTGGGCGTAGACGGGCTGAGCGCGACCATGATCCTGCTGACCGGCCTGCTCGTCCCGCTGGCGATCCTGATCTCCTTTGAGGTGCAGGATCGTGTGCCCGCCCATATGGCGCTGTTCCTCTTCCTGGAGACAGGGCTGCTGGGCGTCTTCGTCGCGCTGGACATGGTCATCTTCTTCCTGTTCTGGGAACTTGGGCTGGTGCCCATGTACTTCCTGATCTATCTGTGGGGCGGCGAAAACCGGCGCTACGCGGCTAACAAGTTCTTCCTCTACACCATGGCCGGTTCGCTGGGGCTGCTGTTGGCGACACAGCTCATCGGCCTGACCATCGGCAGCTTCGATATCCCGGTGATGCTGGAAGAGTGGCCCAAGCACCTGATGCGCGGCGGCGAAATCCTGGGCGTGGATGTGAGCATCGTCAAGTACTACGCGCTGCTGGGCTTCTCGCTCGCCTTCCTGATCAAGATTCCGGCCTGGCCGTTCCATACCTGGTTGCCAGACGCGCACACCGAAGCTCCCACCGCCGGTTCGATGTTGCTGGCGGGCGTGCTGCTGAAGCTGGGTGCCTATGGCTTCCTGCGGCTGGCGATCCCCCTCTTCCCCAAAGAGTGGATCATCGAACGACGCCTGTTTAGCCTCAGCTACAACCTAGTGGATATTCTGGGCTTCCTGGCTGTGGCGGGCGTCGTGCTGGGCGCGTTAGGAGCCTGGGGGCAAACCGATTTCAAGCGGCTGGTGGCCTATTCCTCGGTCAATCATATGGGCTTCGTGGTGCTGGGGTTGGCCGTGGCCGCCTTGATGTATGGCACGGTCTGGGCCGAGGACAACAACCAATACAGCCTGCTGGCCGGTGTGGCCGGTGTCGAAGGCTACGAGAAGATGGGCGTCAACCAGTTGGTGGACACGGTTGATCAGGCCTACCCGCCGGAGATGCGACAGTCCGACCGGCAGGATGCGCGGGTGGCGCTCAACGGAGCGATCCTGCAGATGTTCAGTCATGGGCTGAGCAGCGCGGGCATGTTCCTGCTGGCCGGAGCGCTCTATCACAAGGCGCACACGCGCGACCTGCGCCGCTTCGGTGGGCTGTGGGACATCGTGCCCATGTATGGAGCGCTGCTCATCTTCGTGGGCATGGCGTCGCTGGGGTTGCCAGGGCTGAGCGGCTTCGTGGGCGAGTTCCTGGTCATTTCCGGCTCCTTCAAAGCCTATCCGGTATACGTCCTGTTGAGCATGTTCGGCTTGCTGGTGACAGGCATCTACATCCTTAAGGCGATCCAGAAGCTGCTGCACGGCCCTTACAACGAAGAATGGGCGGAATATCACCGCACCCATCACTCGCTGGAAATCGAGAAGCGCGAGGTGGTGGCACTGGCTCCCTTGATGGTGCTGATGCTGATCACCGGCCTGTATCCCAACTGGGTGCTGGGCGTGATCAACGATAGTGTGATTCGTTTCCTGGGCGGGTAGGCATGCCGGGCGATTTTGCGTTCGGCCAGGACGATTTATGTCGCGCGATCTGGTGTATCTGCTTGACAGGTTGAAATCGCGCGGTGAAAACAGAGCGAGCGCAGCAAATGTACGGCGAGACAAATTAACGCGAGCCTAGCAGAAGATACCCCCGCGTTCTCTCGTAAGCGGGCCAGGGCATTCCCCGCAGCATGGCGAAGGGAACGAGGGCTGGAAGTACATAACACGCTCTAGACTCTCCTGGTCGCATAGGAGGCTTATGCATGGTCATAACGTTTAGCGGTGTGTTGACGGGCATCCTGCTGACGCCGGTGATCGGCGCGCTGATCATCCTGCTGTTGAAGAAGGAGGCCAAAGAGCAGGCGCGGATCATCGCCGCCATGTCCACTGGCATTGCCCTGCTGCTGGCGCTCTTCGTCTTCTTCGGCTACAGCGTGGACGAAGCCAATGCCGTCAACGGGGACGGGGGCACTTACTTCGCTTTTGAGGATCACATCAAGTGGGTCGAGGCGGTGGGCATTTCGTGGCACCTGGGCGTAGACGGCATCAGCGCGCCGATGGTGCTGCTGACGGCCATCGCTGGCTTCACAGGGGTGCTCATCTCGTGGGGCATCGAAGACCGCACGCGCGAATTCATGGCCTTTTTCCTGTTGCTGGTGGCCGGCGTGTTCGGCGTGTTCATGGCCGTGGATTTGTTCGTGCTGTTCTTCTTCTACGAACTGGCCATCTTCCCCATGTACTTCCTGATCGTCATCTGGGGCTGGGTGCAGACACGTCAGTACGCCGCCATGAAGCTGACGCTCTACATCCTGGTCGGCTCAGTCTTCGCGCTGATCGGACTGCTGGCGCTGTACTTCAAGGCAGGCGAGGCGACCGGGGTCTACAGCTTCGACTTTGTAGACCTGCACGCTGCGGCCAAAGCGGGTGTATTCGACAAGCCATTCTCGTCGGCATGGTCGGCGGCGACAACAGCCAAACTGTGGTTCCCCATCGTGTTCCTGGGCTTTGGGGTGCTGGCGGGCGTGTGGCCTTTCCACAACTGGTCACCGGATGGCCATGTGGCCGCCCCGACCGCCGTCTCGATGATTCACGCGGGTGTGCTGATGAAGTTGGGCGCGTTCGCGGCGCTGCGCGTTGGCGTGCAGCTCATGCCAGAAGGCGCGCGCGTGCACCTGCCCTGGATCGTTCTCCTGACGCTGATTAACGTGGTCTATGGCGCGCTGATCGCCATGCGACAGCGCGATTTCAAATATGTCATCGGTTTCTCATCGGTCAGCCATATGGGGCTGGTGAGCATGGGCTTCGCCACCATGAACGTCACGGGCATGACCGGCGCGGGCCTGCAGATGTTCTCGCACGGGGTGATGACGGCGCTCTTCTTCGCCTGCGTCGGCATGGTCTACGACCGGGCGCACACGCGCGATATCCCCAGCCTGGGCGGTTTCGTCCAGAAGATGCCCTGGGTGGCGGTGGCCTTCATCGTCGGCGGCTTGGTGAGCATGGGCATGCCCGGCCTGAGCGGTTTCGTGGCCGAGTTCCCCATCTTCGTCGGCCTGTGGGACGGCCCCAACTTCGACCCCAGCCCTTCGTGGCTGACGGGCAGCTTCAACTACTACGGGCTGATCGCGGTGATCGCGGCGCTGGGCATCATCGTCACCGCGGCCTACGTGCTGCGCGTTGTGGGGCAGGTCTTCTTCGGCGAGTTCAACGCGGAGCGCTTCCCGCATATCTCGGCCATCACCATCTACGACAAGGTAGCGCTGGCCTTCCTGGTCTTCTGGCTGGTTTTGCTCGGTGTCTATCCCCGGCTGATGGCGCCCATGATCGAGTCGGGCGTCAGGCCGATTGTTGCGATGCTGGGAGGGTGACTTGAACTTCTCAACAGACGCCCAGGCGAGCGTAATCGCTATCTTACCGGAAATCCTGATGGTAGCGCTGGCAGTGACCGTGCTGGCCCTGGATGTCGTCTGGCGGCGGGCGCAACGCACGGACATCGGCTATGTGGCGGGTTTCGGCCTGCTGGGCATTGCGGCCATTGTCTTCCTGGTGGGCACACCGCCGCGCGGAGACCTGTCGGAGCAACTGCTGTTCGGCGGCATGATTCGCCATGACGATCTGGCACAGATTTTCCGCGTCATGGTCATCGTGGCGGGCGGGATCGGCTGCCTGATCACCATGGGCATCCCCAAACTACGCGCGCGGGGCGATTTTTACGCCATCTTG
>Ga0116210_1000291_pt1 | contig 52890 bp, 56 predicted proteins | sample TshhotsprinmetaG_FD_94483 | JGI IMG/M metagenome (GOLD analysis project Ga0116210, IMG submission 94483) | Hot spring microbial communities from South Africa to study Microbial Dark Matter (Phase II) - Tshipise hot spring metaG | ecosystem: Environmental > Aquatic > Thermal springs > Hot... | reverse complement strand
GACCAATAACTATTGTGAACGCGCCATCGGATGGTGGATCAAAGAACGCTATCGCTCGATGCGCGGGTACAAACGCATCCAATCCGCTCTTGCCATCAGCCGCCTGATCGCTTTAGCCGGCAAACATCTGTCGCATGGCTTGCGTTTGGCGGATTTGATGGCGTAACTTAGGGAAATGGCCAGCGGAGTTGCTACCATCCTTGCTAGTTCACCCAATCTTTTACCAACTTTAGAACAATCACACATTTGACCGATTCTTGATTGGCACGGTATAATCATATACCTGTCCGCCCGAGTGCGGATATTCGCCTGTAGATAGCAAACTCTCGATTTGAGGAACGTAGCATGCCGAAACGAACCTATCAACCCAAAATTCGCCGCCGTGTACGTGTGCATGGTTTTCGCCAGCGCATGGGCACGGCCGACGGGCGCAAGGTGCTCAAACGCCGCCGCTTGAAAGGCCGCTATCGTCTAACTCCTACCTCCAACCAGCACGTTAAGCGGATACGCTGGTAACGAGTTCTGGAGTAGATCTCTGCAGGGTAGAGCGGGTTGCAACGTAGATTCCGCCTGACCCGATCCACCGATTTCAAGCGGGTGCGGCGCTTCGGAAAATCATATGCCCACCCGCTTGTCGTGTTGATCGTACAACGCAACAACGAGGAGCGACTGCGCATCGGTGTCACAGCAGGAAAAACAATCAAGTTGGCCGTACACCGTAACCGCGCAAAACGCCTGCTGCGTGCTGCTATGCAGCATCTGCTGCCGGCCCTTCCGCCCGGATATGACCTGCTCCTCATCGCTCGCCAACCCCTTCCCCAGGCAACCTTTGAGGAAACCCTTCTTGCTCTGCAAACTTTGCTCTGTCGTGCCGGATTATATACACCCCATGCAACCTGAGTTTTATCTCCCTCGTGAGTATCCCAACGAGCCGCGCCTGCGCGATCTGCCGCGCACCCCGCGCAATTGGCCGCGCCTGATCTTCTTGGCTCTCATTCGTCTCTATCAAATGGTGATCTCACCTGCTTTGCCGCCAGACACCTGTCGCTTCTATCCCTCCTGCTCCCACTACGGCTACCAGGCTATTTACAAATACGGTGTTCTAAAAGGCTCGGTCATGGCGCTTTGGCGTGTGCTGCGTTGCAACCCATTCCATCCAGGCGGATACGATCCGGTCCCTTGAACCTTGAAGGAGATCTTTTTCGATGAAATTGGCTCGTCTCACCCTCTTCCTGTTCCTAGGGCTAATTACCCTTGGCCTGAGCGCCTGCGGAGGCGCGCCCCCCGCCGCCACCTGGCCTGGTCTGGCCGCCGATCAGGAGGCTGCCTATCTGGCCAACGGCGCCGCAATCTATGCGGTTCGCCTCAGCGATGGGAAAGCCCTATGGACCTTCTCCAGCCGCTCGGGCTCCACCTTTTACGCCAACCCGGCCTTCACCCAAGACGGGCAGTTGCTGATCGGTTCAGCTGGCAATGACTATGCCCTATTCCGTCTAGACCCCAAAGCCAGCGATGACCTGCGTGTGACCTGGACCTTCAACGAAGCGCGCGATTACTGGCTTGCCAGCCCGCTGGTGATAAGCAACCTCGTCTATGCTCCAAACGCCGATGGTAAGCTTTACATCTTCGACCTTTCTCTGCCGGGCGATGGGGCAGAAAAACTGCTCGCCACCGTCGAATTGGGCGGCAAACTCTGGTCACAACCCGTAACCGACGGAGAACGGCTCTACGTGGCTGCCCTCAACCATCAACTGCACATCGTAGATCTTGCCACCTATGCCGTAAAGACGATTGACCTGGGCGGTGCCCTGGCCGGCTCGCCAGCCATCGCTGATGGCCTCCTCTATCTCGGTTCCTTCGCCTCAGACATCATCGCCATTCGGGTTGCCGATGGCAGCGTGGCCTGGACTGTGCCGGCAAAATCCCGAATTTGGGGGGGGCCCCTCGTGAATGATGGTAAACTATACCTGGGCGACCTGGACGGGAATTTCTACGTGATCGATGTTGCCGACGGCACCGTCCTCACCTCGTTTCAAGCCAACGGCGCTATCATCGCCAGCCCGATCCTGGTGCAAAACGACATCCTCTTCGTCACCGAACAGGGTGCCATTTACTCCCTGCGCCCCGGTGAGACAACGCCCGTCAGCCTCGAAAAAGTTGACGGACGCCTATACACCACTCCGGTCGCCGTCGGAGATACCGTCTTGGTAGCTCCCTTCCGCAGCGAGTCGGCCCTGTTGGTTGCCCTGGATCGGGATGGACGTGTTCTCTGGTCGTTCACCCCTCAGTAGAGGTACTATGTCACCTTGGGATCTGTTTGTCTCTGTGTTCGTAAACACCCTGCTGTGGATTTATAGCCTCCTTTCCGACATTCCCGGCGCCTTCGGCCTGGCGATTATCCTCTTCACCATCCTGATCCGCATCGTCACCTGGCCGCTCAATGCTTCCCAACTCAAGAGCGCTAAGGCCATGCAAGAATTGCAAAACGACAAGGAATGGCTGGCCATTCAGAAGAAATACGCCAAAGACCGCGAGAAACTGGCTCAGGAGCAACTACGAATTTACAAAGAGAGAGGGATCAACCCTTTTTCCTCCTGTTTGCCCATGTTGATCCAACTCCCGATCATCTTTGCCCTCTACCAAAGCATCATGCGTTCTTTGGCTGACACCCCCCTGGCTCTTCTGGAACTCACCCGCAGCATTGGCTTTTTCCTCGATGTTGGCGCCCTCATCCCGCTCGACAGCCGCTTCCTCTGGATGGACTTGGGACGCCCGGAAGGCATTCCTTTACCGTTCCACATCTCCTGGCTACCCAACGGTTTCCCTACGCTGGCCATCATCGTTGCCCTGACCACCTACCTGCAGACCAAGCTCACCACCCCTCCCACGGCTAACCCCAGCGATCAATCGGCCATGATGGCCGGCATGATGAACATCTACCTTCCCTTGCTTCTAGGCTGGTTTGCCATGACCTTTCCATCCGGTCTGGCGGTATACTTCATCACCACCAACCTTCTGGGGATCATTCAGTATGCCATGATGGGTCGCATCCACTGGCGCGCCCTCTTGCCTGGCGGCGCTCGCAAAGCGGCAACGTCGAAAAAACATTGAGGTGAATTATGGCACGTCCTACACTGGAAGTGATCGCTCCCACCGTTGAAGAAGCCGTTGCCCGTGGTTTAGCGCAACTGGGCTTGACCGCAGCCGATGTCTCTGTAGAAGTGCTGGATGCTGGTTCGCGGGGCTGGTTTGGTTTGGGCAAGCGGCAGGTTCGCGTGCGATTAACGGTGCACCAGCCGGCTGACGCTTCGCTAAACTCGACCTCTCCTGCCGCCCCCACCCCGGTCCTGATCCCCCAAGCGGAACCTCTCTCTGAACCTGCTTCTGCTTCAGACCTCCAACCGGCCTCTGCGCCCAGGCGCGATCCTATCCTCGATCAAACCGAAGTGATGCTTGCCCACCTGGTTCGTGCCATGGGATTTGACGCGCAAATCTCGGCCCGTCTTGACGAGAACGATCAACCCAACCATCGTTGCGTCCACGTTGATGTTCGTGGCCGCGACCTAAGTGCTCTGGTCGGACGTCGCGCCGAGACGCTGAACGCTCTCCAATCCATCGCCACGTTGATCGTTGGCAAACAAAGCGGCCAATTCGTTCAATTGGTTGTAGACGTAGAAGGATATCGTGCGCGTCGCGAAAAGCAACTCCGACAGCTTGCCAAACGAATGGCCGACCAAGTGATGAAAACCGGCCGTCGCATAGTTTTGGAGCCGATGAGCGCTGCTGAGCGGCGCATCATTCATCTAGCCCTGCGCGATCATCCTTCGGTGACTACAGAAAGCATTGGTGAGGAGCCTCGTCGAAAGGTCACCATTCGGCTAAAAAAATAATCGGCTTTGCCCAACGCCACAATCCCTTCACAAATCCTGCAGCGTATTCTGGCCAACCGCAACCGCTCCTCATCTCGAAGCGACCTAGCCTTGGAGTTGATATACCCCCCATCGGCAGATCAGGGCAAGCTGACGATATAACCGGTTAGGTGAGCAGCTCGAGGGCTACATAGAAAAAGAACGGCACGAGCGAGATCGGCCGGCACAGTCATTCCATCGGTCTGAAAGCGTCCTAGCCCATGACCGATGGCATGGACGCGAATGCTATAGGCAAATAACTCACGGGCTGCCTGCCGTGTGAGACCGATCACACCGAAGACGCTAGCCACATATGCCGAACGATTCAGGACAACTGTCCCGCCGCTGAGCGAGGCTAGGTTGATGATTACCCCTTCCCCACGTTCACGCATGATGCGGCCGACGGATTGCATCATCAAAAAAGTGGACGTCAGATTCACATCGAGGGTGCGATGCCAGTCCCATTCGTCCATGTCGAGCAGGGGGACATGCGGCTCCACAGAAGCATGATGGATGAGGATATCTAACCTGCCAAAATCATCCTCGACTTGTTTCACCAAAGCCTGAACCCCCACCTTCTTTGCCAGGTCTTCCACATATGTTTGAATTAAGTAGCCTTGGGAATGCGCTTCGGCCTTCAACGTCTCCAAGCTCTGGGGATTGATGTCGTTCGCAACAACGCGTGCACCATGGGCGGCGAAAATCATTGCCACTTGGCGTCCTGCCCCTCGACCAGCACCGGTAACCAACACAACCTTGTCTTGAAATTCCATTTTGGCCTCCTTTGAAAACCGATCGTCTCGAGTTTAACAAAATTTGGGGCATTGCTGCCCCTGAGCAAAACCGCCTTCTAGTAGAAACTTGGGGTTGTGAGCGCTCAAACATCTACCCAGAAAGAACATTAACAGACTTATCGCATTTTATCAAGCGGTGTATGAGCGTATCTTTACGGTACGGCGTGACGCCCTGTTGGATGTGCTGGATGCGCTCCTATCGGCTGGCGGTGTGTCGTCCTTCGCTATGCTCAGCCGGCACGAGCGTTTCCGGCGCAAGCGGCCCAGTCGGTGCGCAGCCGTGGAAGACGGCCCGATCGACCAGCAAGCCTTGCGCACTTTGCTGAGAGGTCAGCTGCCTCGGCGGGGCGGTTGCTTCTTTCCACTGGATAGTTCTTCCTGGCCACGTTTTGCGGCCAGGGGTGCAGGTTCATCTCCTGGCCGCAGCGGGCGATGGACTCTTCGGTGATTTTGTCGATCGGCAGGTCGGATTTTTCAGGGCGGTAAGCGCTCACCCAATGCACGCCGGCGAAGCGGTGGCCGTAGGTCCAGGCGAATTGGACCGCCAGTTGGGTCTTGCCCACGCCGCCCATGCCAACCAGGGCTTGCTGCACTGCCGGCAGGTCGCCGAAGCTCAGGTTATGGAACAGGCGGCGCAGCTCGGGGTCGGGGCAGGGAAGCGGGTTCTGGACGTAGCGCTGGGCCTGCGCGCAGCAAGGCGCGGCGGGTCTGGTCGGCGGTCAGCCAGCCCTGCAGGCGCCGCTGTAGTTCCTCATCGATCAGGGTTTGGGCCGCCACGTCGAGGGCTTCGCTGCCCAGCCAGGTCTTGGCCTGGTGCTTGAGCAGGGCGATCAAGAGTTTGAGCAGGGTGGCGGGGAGGGTGGACATGGACGGGAGCCTCTCGTAGGCGGCGCCCAGATCGAAGGATGGCTAATACTCTCCGTAGTTCACCGGTTGGCTCCAGCGGGGTCGCACCTTTAGGCGTTCGTGGGTCTCTGGACCGAGTTTCTCCCAGTATTCGGCGCGGTCTTTCACGCCGTAGACCCACTCGTCCAGGTAACGTTTCACCTGGTCGGGCGATTGGCTGATCTGGTCCCACGCCAGGTAGAACTGGTTGTCGCGGTCGTAGTAGCCCTGGGCGTAGGAGGGGTGACAGGCGTAGGGCACATGACAGACGGCGGTGACGATGATGCCGGGGATCAGGGTACGGTTGGGGTCGGAGCGGATCACGGATTCGTCCACGATCTCTTCGGCGGTGAGGATCACCCGTCGGGCGGCGAAGGCGGCTTCTTTCTGCTCGCCGATGATGCCCCATAGCTGGCCGTTGCCGTTGAGGTCGGCGCGCTGGAGGTGGACGATGGCCACATCGGGGTTGAGGGCAGGGACGGCGATCAGGTCGGGGCCGCCATACGGGTCGGGGAGGCGCTTGATGTTGGGGTTGACGCGCTCCAGGTCGGTGGCGCCGGTCTGTTTCATGGGCAGGAAGGGCAGGCCGGCGGCGCCGGCTTTGAGGCGGGTGATCATGCCGAAGTGGGAGTATTCCTCCCATTCCAGGTCGCCGCGTTCGATGGCCGCCCGCACGATGCGCAGGCTGCCCACCCCGGGGTTGCCCATGTAGGAGAAGATCACCTTGCAGGCGCAGCCGGCGGCCACCATTTGGTCGTAGATCAGGTCGGGGGTGGCGCGGGCCAGGGTGAGGTTCTTCTTGCCTTGGCGGATGATCTCGTGGCCGGCCGCAAAGGGGATGAGATGGGTAAAGCCGGCAGCGTATACGGTATCGCCGTCATGGACGTAGCGGGAAATGGCTTCGGACAGGGGGAGGAGTTTGCTCATGGGAGTCCGATCGAGAGAGGGGGGTGAGCCGACGGTTATTTCTTCTTTTGAGCCTGTTGGGCGGTCGCTTTCTTGGCATCCTTGCGTTGCTGCATGAGTTTGCGCAGGTAGCGGAAGCGTTCGGCTTTGGGTGGGGGCGGTTGGGCGCGGCGGAAGATGGCGCCGATCGCGATCAAGAGCAGCGCTGCGCACATTAGGTTGAAATCGGGCATGGGGTAGGCCGGGTTGACGTCGGAGGCGATGAACAGCAAGAAGAGCAGGGCACCCGTCACAAGGAAGAAGGTGCCGATGCGGGCGATCAGTTCGTTGGGCTCATAGGTGGTCGGGTCGGTCATGGCTAGGCGGAAGGCAAGGCGCTTGTAGGAAGAAGAGGAGGGCAAGCAGGGGTTTCTCGCCCTCCTGACGTGCGGTTGAGATCAGCTGCGGGCCTTGCGAGCGGCCGGCTTTTTGGCGGTGGTCTTCTTGGAAGCCGCTTTTTTCTTGGCTGTGGCCTTGGCCGGCTGGCGGCGTACCAGGGTCTGAATTTGCTCGTGCATGTACAGTTGCACATAGTAGTAGCCGCCGGCGTTCTTGCCCGAGGCGCCAGAACCCTTCCAGCCGCCGAACGGTTGATAGCCGGGCCACGCGCCGGTGGTGGCGCCTTGTGAGCGGTTGGCGTAGGTGACGCCGGCCTGGATGTGATCGAAGAACCAGCGGGCCTCCTTTTCGGAACCATAGAAGCCGGCGGTCAGGCCGTAGTTCACGCTGTTGGCGATCTCCATTGCCTCTTCCAGGCTGCTCACCTTGCCAATGGTAGAAATGGGCAGGAACATCTCGTGCTGCCACAGGCGATGGTCAAAGGGTAGATCGGTGACGAAGGTTGGCTCGCAGTAGTAGCCCTTATCGAAGAAATCGCCGGTCTTCACCCTGCCGCCAGTCAGGAACTGGCCGCCGGCCTGGCTGATCTCCTCGCAGTAGTTCTTGAAATCGTTGTAGGCCGACTGGTTGATTACCGGCCCGAGGAAGACGCCGCGCTCGGTCGGGTCGCCGATGGTCAGCTTCTCGGTCAATTCTTTTAGCTTGCCCAGCAACTCGTCGTACACCGGCTCTTCCACCAAGACGCGTGAGGCCGCTGAGCACTTCTGGCCCTGCAGGCCGAAAGCCGAGCGGACGATGCCAAGGGCGGCGTCGTCCAGGTTGGCGCGGCGCGAGACGATGGCCGGGTTCTTGCCGCCCAGCTCCAGGATCACTGGCCGGACGTAGCTGCGCTGGGCGAAATCGCGGAACAGCTTCATGCCTATGTCGTAGGAGCCGGTGAAGGTCACGCCGTCAATGTCGCGGTGATCCACCAGGGCCTGGCCGAGGGTGGAGCCGGGGCCGGTCACGAAGTTGACCACGCCGTCGGGGAAGCCAGCGTCGCGCAGGCACTCCACGTAGAGGCGGACGATCCAAGCCGTATCGGTGGCCGGCTTGATCACCACCGTGTTGCCGGCGACTAGGGCCGCTCCTGCTGGGCCGCCGGTTAGAGCGAAGGGGAAGTTGAACGGGCTGATCACCAACCACACCCCGTAGGGCTTGAGCACCGAGATGTTGGTGATGTCGAAACCTGGGATGGGGTCTTTGTCCATTGGCTTGATGAAACCGTTGTTCTCTTCCATCATGCGGGCGGCGTAATTCATCAGATCGGCCGTCTCCTGCACATCGCCCAAGGACTCCATACGGTTCTTGCCCACTTCCAACGACATAGCGGCGCCCAGGTCATAGATTCGCTTCTCGATCAGCGCTGCAGCCTTGCGCACCAACTGGACACGCTTTTTCCAGGGCGTGCGGCTCCAGGCCGGAAAAGCGCGACGGGCCGCCTCAACCGCTCTTTCGGCGTGCGAGGCATTCCCTTTTTGCATCACCGCCAGGACCAGGTCGGTGTCGACCGGCGAGCGATCCTGCCATTTCTCATCAGCATACACATCCTGGCCATCGATGAACATGGCATATTCCTGGCCCAGGTTTTGCCGCAATTTCGCTACGGCTTTGTCGAACCGCTTGTGCAGCTCTTCTGGCGGGTTGAACATGGTGGCATAGGTCAATTTGAACGCCATAGAGGGACTCCTTTTAGGGGTAAATCTGACGCGTCGGCTGCTCCGACGACGAGAAATTCGGTGTGCAATGCACTACAGACGCGGTCGAAGTATAGCGCAGGAAAGGGGGAACGTCAAAGAAAATCGGCCCGTTTCCGTTCCACCTCCACGCCCACCGACTCCGCTTCTGGAATCGCTCCGGGCTTGTCCACCCGCACGATCGCTTTCTGCACTCCGGGCATTTCCAGACACAAAGCCGCCAAGTCGTTGGCCAGGGCTTCGACAGTGTGTCGGGCGGCATGTGCCACATGCTCCCGCACGCGACCAGCCAAGAGGCTGTAATCCACGCAATCGGCCAAGTCGTCGCTCCGGCCGGCCCGGCGGGTATCCACGAACAGGGTGATCTGGATCACGATCGGCCGCGGCCGCTGGCGCTCCCACTCGTGCACGCCCAAGATGCCCGAGACGCGCAACCCCTGGAGGATGATCTTGTCCATGCTCATCCTGAGCGCAGCACATGGCGGGCGATCACCAAGCGCTGGATCTCGCTGGTGCCCTCGCCGATGGTCATCAGGCGAGCATCTCGGTAGAAGCGTTCCACCGGATATTCGCGGCTATAGCCGTAGCCGCCGTGAATCTGGATGGCGTGATAGCATACCCGCTCGGCCATCTCGCTGGCGTAGAGTTTGGCCATAGACGCTTCTCGGGTGTAGGGACGCTTCTGGTCCTTCAGCCAAGCCGCCTTGTAGACCATGTTGCGAGCCAGTTCGATCTCCATGGCCGAGTCAGCCAACTTCCACTGAATAGCTTGGAACTCGGCAATGGTTTTGCCGAAGGCCTTGCGTTCTTTCGCATAGGCGACAGCTGCTTCAAAGGCGGCCCGAGCCAGTCCGATGGCGATAGCCGCAATGGTGATCCGTCCGCCGTCTAGGGTGCTCAAGGCTTGTTGCAGGCCTCGCCCCTCGTCGCCGATCAGATTATCCAGCGGAACGTGGACGTTGTCGAAGGTCATGGCGTGGGTGAGAGATCCGTGTAGGCCCATCTTCTTCTCCGCTGGTCCGATGTGTACCCCCGGTGTGTCGGCCGGGACCAGGATCATGCTCAAGGAACGCGGACCCGGCTCAGGGCTTGTGCGCACCAGCACGAGGATGTATTCTGCGATCGAGGCGTTGGTGCACCACATCTTCGTCCCACGAATCACCCACTCGTTGCCCACCCGTTCGGCACGCGTGAGGATGGACTGCAGGTCGGAGCCGACGCCCGGTTCGGTCATCGCCAGGGCGGCCAGTTTGCCCTGGCCGCTGGTCACTCGCGGTAGCCAGGTTTGCTTTAAGGTCTCGCTGCCGTAGTTGACCAGCGGTGCGGTGCCCAGGCCGTCGTGGGCGGCCAGGGTGAGGGCGGTGGAACCGCAGCCCCAGGCTATCTCTTCCATGGCGATGGCTGCGCTGATGCTATCTACGCCGGCCCCGCCGTAGGCTTCGGGAACGTTCAGCCCCAGCAGGCCGATCGATCCCATCTTGCGAATCGCCTCCCAATTGGGCCAGCCGGTTTCATCCACCTCGTGTGCTTTGGGCCGCAACTCAGCGGCCGAAAAGGCATGAATGGTTTCCTTCCACAACCGCTGTTCTTCGCTTAGGTCAAAATCCATAGCATCCTCGCATGGCATTTATAGAGTGATGACTTTTGCTGCTCTGCGTTGTGCTTCTAGAATATCTCCCATGCCCCCTACAATTCCCACGCGCACCTTATCAGTCAGATCGAAATAGTTCAGGCAGGTGCTGCAGATGATCAAATGCACACCCTTTTCTTCTAGGGCGCGCAAAGAGTCGAGCACGGGTGAGCCTTCGCAGACCGATTTCACCCCTTCGGCGTAGAAACAGAGAGCTGCTGGTAGATCATCGTGCTGCAACAACAGTTCCAGATACTTGGCAAACAGGGTTTGTTGCAGGGTCAGGTCGGCCTTGCCCATGCCGTTGTTGGTGACTAGGATGACGGTATCTTTCATTTCATAGGATCTCCTTGTAGTGGTTGGGCGTTTGTTCGAATGCGTTCAGCAAGATACAGGCCTCCTCGAGATCCTCGTTGGGCACGAAGATCTGCACCTGGGCCAATCCGTCCACCGTGGTGGGGTAAACGTGATGTCCCACCGCTTCTTGGAACAATGCTGTCTGGATGCCATGAGCTTGTAGGTAACTCTCGATCAGCTCAGCGTTCAAACGGCCGTATACTTCGATTAACTTGGACCATTTCATGGGCTAGTCTCTCCCGGAAGTCATCCTTGCCAGGTGATGAGGAAGAGGATCGTCCATCCGATGCTGACGATCAACTGACGCACACCGATATGGGTCGGTTGCCATCCGATTGCGGGGCGTTCGATGCCCCAGATTGTTTCAACTTCTTGAAGCAGGTAAGGCAGGAAAAGCCAGCGCGGCAGAAGGCCGGTGGCCGAAAGAACGGCGACCGTCAACAGGTTGAAGGAGGTGAAGGCCATTGCGCCACCTCCTTGGCGCCATCGCTCTCGGCGGTCGGGGATGACGTTCTGTTTGCGTTGTTCCAAACGCAGGTAGGCATACACAATACTGGCAGCGCTCTGCCCCCAGGTCAGCGCCCAAAGCCACCATCCTTCTGGATGATAGGCTCCGCGCCCCACCCAGAACCCAGCCGGCGCGGCCAAGGCCAACACCCCGCTGCCCAAGAGCTCCAGCTCCACCTGGCCGCGTTCGGCGCGTCGGCTCACCAGCCAGAGGTGCCAGGCAAAGATCGGCAGGGCTGGGACAGCCAGGAATGTCACATATCCGTGGCCCAGGCGGATCAGGACTAGCCAGGCTAGCAGGGCGATCAGGCCATAGGCGGCGAACCAGAAGCATGCTGCGGCTAGATCGTTGCGCAGTCGTCGGCCGGCGTAGATTTTGACAAAGATGGTCGCGGGTTGACGCAGGAGAAAAACAGCTAGGGCGGCTATCATCAGGGCCGGCGTAGCACTGGTGATCTGCCGGCCGGCCGCGATGCCGATCAACAAGGGGCTGAGCAAAAAGATCCACGATCCATGATCGTGTGGAAGAGCAATTTGGCTGCGCAGCAATCGGCTACTCATGCCCCTTATTATATTCGGAAGTGTTCTCAGGGGGCGTTTGGTTGGCTGCGACTGTTCCACCAGGCACGAATTGCTTGCCAGATCGGGCAACGGTCGTAGATGCCGCTGAAGATCACTGCTGCGCCCAAGACGATCAGCAGTCCGTTGCCGGTGGTCCATCCCAAGACCAAGCTCAGGCCGCCAGCGGTCAGGCGCAAGACGCGGTCGAACGGTCGCAGCGCGGCCGGGGCCGGCGTGGTGCCGTGGACCAGGCTTTCGAACAGGGCGCGGTAGGCTTCGCGGCTTTGCGCCCCGACGTAGCGATCGACCTCGCGGCCGTTTTGGTACAACAAGACGGTTGGGATGGCGTAAATCCCGTTTGCTTCAACCACCTCGGGGCTATCGTCGGCGTTCACTTCTAGGAACATCACTTGATCCTGGTATTGGCGGGCCAGCTCGTTGAGGATCGGCTTGATGGATCGGCACGGGCCACACCACGGGGCCCAAAAATCTACCACCATTGGCTTGCCCTCTTGAACAAGTCGGTTAAATTCTTCTAGATTCATCGTTCTTCTCCTGGGGAAATGTCTTTGCCCGGCGGCTGATTTTTCCGTCATGAGGCGCTGGGCGCGCTCGACAACAACGGGAGCACCGCCGGGCCGGACGGTCATCATGTTCGCCTTCTCTGATGAGGTTGGTCGGCCGCCTATTACGTTTGTGCCTGTTAAGCAAAGTCGGCCGACCCTGCAGATGCAGAGGGGCCGGCCGTCCTTTGACGTCTCCTGATGGGCGCCTACATTCCTGCCATATATGCCAAGCCCACAACGCCCGGACCGATGTGGCAGCCGATCACCGGGCTGACGCCGGTCAGCATGGCTTCCACTGGGTTCAGTTCGCGTTGAGCGCGCTCCAGCAAGACCTTGGCTTCGTCTTCGGCGTTGGCATGCAACGTCGCTAAGCGGACCGGCGATTTGCCGCGCGTCTTTTCGTTGACCAATTCCAACACCCGGTCCACGGCCTTGCTCTTGGTGCGGATGCGTTCTACCGCCTCTACTCGGCCGTCCACCAATGAGAGCACTGGCTTCATGTTCAACGCTGTCCCGATCAAGCGTGCCGCTCCACCGATCCGTCCCCCGCGATGCAGGAACTCCAACGTTTCCACCACGAAATATACGCCGGTGTGATCGCGAGCCTTCTCGGCTACCTGCTTGGCTTCTGCTGCACTGGCTCCGTCGGCGATGGCGCGGGCTGCCATCAACACCTGAAAGCCCATGGCCATAGCCGTCGAGTAGCTATCCACCACGTGCACCCGCTCGCCGACAGCGCCTAGGGCTTCGCGCGCCTGCAAGGCTGATTGGATCGTTCCGGAGAGCTTGGACGAGATGAAAATGCCCAACACATCGAAGTCTCGATCGATCAAATCCTGAAAGATTTGTTGCATGGTTACGATAGACACTTGTGAGGTCGTGGGCATGGTCTTAGCGACCTTCAAGCGTTCGTAGAACTCCTCGGGCTGAATATCCACCCCATCTCGAAAAGTCTCTTCGCCCCAGATCAAGAGCTGCGGCGCTACGGTGATGTTATATTGGGCTACCAAATCTTTGGGAATCCATGCGGTGCTATCGGTCACAACTGCAGCCTTAGACATATTTTCCTCCTGGTGTAGAAGATCAACGGCTCTCAAAGTTAAAACACCCATTCTGGGCAAGGGTTGCGAAGAGAAGGGATCACTCATGGTATAATTAAACCCGTGCCAATTTCGCATAGACTATTGTTGAGGAGCCTGTTTTGGCGTTCAATCCGCTCAACTGGCTGTTAGGCCTTTTCTCGCTCGATATTGCCATTGACCTAGGCACTGCCAATACCCTTGTCCATGTGCGCGGCAAGGGGATTGTTGTTAATGAACCTTCCTGGGTGAGCATTGACCGCAGGCTGAAGCAACCTATTGCGATTGGCTTAGAGGCCAAGGAGATGGCTGGCCGCACACCAGCAAATGTGATTGCAATGCGCCCCTTGCGCGATGGCGTGATCTCGGATTTTGACATTGCCCAGGAAATGCTGAGCTACTTCATCGGCAAGGTGCACGAGCAGAGCATTGTTCCCCTGCCCAGTCCACGGGTGATCGTGGGCATTCCGGCGGGGGTCACCGAGGTGGAAAAACGGGCCGTTTACGACGCCACCATGGTGGCCGGCGCCCGACAGGCTTTCCTGATCGAGGAGCCGGTAGCCGCCGCTCTGGGCGCTGGCTTGCCGATCGGTGAGATCCGCGGCAGCATGGTGGTGGACATCGGCGGTGGCACCACCGAAGTTGCCGTCCTGTCCAGCCACGGCGTGGTGGTGTCGCGTTCGCTGCGTGTGGCCGGCGATGAGATGGACCAGGACATCGTCCAGTACCTGCGCAACAAATACAATCTGCTCATCGGCGAGAACATCGCCGAGCAAGTCAAGTGGACCCTCGGCTCGGCCTACCCCTTGCAGACCGAGAAAACCATGGAGGTGCGCGGTCGAAACTTGGTGACCGGCTTGCCGGAAACGGTGGAGGTCTCATCGGTCGAGATTCGCGAGGCCCTGGCGCCTTCGGTCAAGGTGATCGTGGATACAGTTCGCGATGCCTTGGAGGAGGTTCCTCCGGAGATCGTGGCCGATCTGATGGACATCGGCATTTGTCTGACGGGAGGAGGCTCTCTGTTGCAAGGCCTGGCCGACCGATTCTCGGATGAGCTTCGCTTGCGCACCTGGGTAACTGAGGACCCGCTGACGTGTGTGGTGCGCGGGGCAGCCATGATCTTTGAAGATTTTGACAACTTTAGCCGTTATCTAGTGGGGTTGGAGCGCGGGAGCACACGCCATGAGTCGAAGTAAGATCGCTCCCTGTGCTTCTCTTTAGATTGTGCTCCTATCGTCCCTCCTTCCCTTTGAGGAGAAGGGATCGAGCAAGCTTGTAGAGTTTCAATGAGAGAGGTTCTGTCTCATTCCTTACCGACCACGATTGTGTTTTTGCTCATAGCAGGGGTCTTGATGCTGGCATTTGGGGGCTATCTGGGGGTTGTATCGGACTGGGCAAGTGGGGCGATGGTGCGTGCCCAAACTTGGCTGGCAACGCGCTACACAGCCGTGCAGGACTTTCTGGCAGCGCCGCGTGATGTGGCGGCCCTGCGTCAACGCAATGCTGAACTCGAAGCCGAGGTGGCAGCTCTGCGGGCTCAGCTTATTGAACTCTCCGAACGGGCCAGCCAGGTGGAAGTGTTAGCTTCGTTAGTGAACTATTCGCGGGCTCGCCCCGAATCGCGCTATATTGCCGCTGATGTGATCGGCCGTGACCCCAGCCCATTCCTGCATTACGTGATCATCAACCGCGGTTCCAACGATGGGTTGCGACGAGGCATGCCCGTGATCACCGACCAAGGCCTGGTTGGGCGCATTGACGCCGTGATTGCCGACGCGGCTCGTGTCCAGTTGATTACCGATCCGCGTTCGGCCATCAACGTCCAGTTGCAGCGGTCGGATATCCAGGCGATGCTAGTCGGTTCGGAGACCGGCACGCTCACCCTGGAGATGATCCCCCAAGACGCCCCAGTAGAGATCGGGGAACTGATCCTGACTTCGGGATTGGGCGGCAATTATCCGGCCAACTTGGTGGTCGGTCATGTGATCAATATCCGCAAACGGGAAGCGGATTTGTTCCAGCAAGCCTCGGTGCAGGCGGCTGTGGATTTTTCACGGCTTTCCATCGTGCTAGTGATCACCAACTTCCGCCCCGTGGAGATTGCTCCGCTCATCCCCACGCGCACCCCCTAACCATGCGCAACCTGGTTGCTTTCCCCATCTTGCTGCTGGCGGTGATCGTGCAATCGGCGGTGATCAGCCGCATCCCCCTGCTGTCTGGGTTTGCTGATCTGCCGTTGGTACTGGTCACGGCTTGGGCGCTGCAGCCGAGAGTGACTACGGCTTGGCATTGGGCACTGTTGGCCGGAGCGCTGACCGCCTTTATGAGCGGTTTGCCGGTTGGGGTGCCGATAGCCGGCTTTTTGTTGGCCGCTGGGTTGGCTCAAGCATTTCGGCGTCGCGTTTGGCAGGCTCCGCTGTTGGCTATGCTGATCGTGATTTTTTTGGCTTCGATGCTCTATTACTCGCTGTCTTTTCTAGTCTTGTCGCTGTTTGGCGCTTCCCTTTCGCTTTCTACATCCTTCAGCCAGATCGTCCTGCCAGGCGTCTTGCTCAACCTGTTTTTGGCGGTGACTGTGTTCTGGTTTGTCCGCGATCTGGCTTTGTGGGTGTATCCGACGGAGGAAGAAGTGTGAATTCGGTCAATGGTACTCGCTTGTTTTTCGATCCACGCCGCATGGCGGTGGTGTATGTGATGTTGTTTGGTGTGTTTTTAGTGATGATCCTACGCCTGGTAAATTTACAGGTGTTGCAACATTTGGATTGGCTGGGACAGGCGGTGGAGAACTATACGGTTATTATCCGCGATCCGGCGTCGCGCGGCATCATCTACGACCGCAACGGATATGTGCTGGCACGCAACGCGCCGGCCTACCATGTGGTGATCACGCCGGCCGATCTGCCGGATGATCCGGCCGATGTTCAGCACATCTATCGTGAGCTTTCGGCGCTGATCGGTGTGCCGGTCAATCGTGGGACGGTCGAGGATGCCAAACGGATCGCTCCTTGTGTAGAGGGACCGGGTATTGTTCAGTTGGTGGCGTTGGGAGAGTCGTTGGCTCCGTATACGCCGGTGCGGGTGAAATGTTACGTGGAGGAGAATATCGCCCGTATCGTGCGCGAACGCGCTGTGGATTGGCCAGGGGTCTCGATCGAGGTGGAACCGATGCGGGAGTACCCAACCGGCTCGCTGACCGCCACCGTGGTGGGATTTCTCGGCCCGATCCCGGCTGCTTTCGAGGCAGAATATCGTGCCCAGGGATACGTCCCTGGCCGGGATAAGGTGGGGTATGCCGGCATTGAGCTTTCGATGGATGCGCTGCTTTTAGGGAAAAACGGCCGGCGGGTGATCCAGGAGGACGTGGCTGGTAAGGTGTTACGCAACTTGGAACCGCCGATCCCTCCCACTCCGGGCTACAACGTTGTCCTGACGATCGACACGCGCTTGCAAGCCGCAGCCGAAGCCGTGCTCACCAATGAAATCCGTGAATGGAACGAGTTCTTTGGTGAAGAGCGCATCACCAGCGGTGTGGTTCTGGCCTTGAACCCCAAGACCGGCGAGGTGCTGGCTATGGTCTCGTATCCGACTTATGAGAACAATCGTATGGCCCGCTTTATTCCCGGCTATTACTATCAGCAGCTCAGTCAAGACCCACGACGCCCGTTGTTGAACCATGCGATTTCCAGCGAATTTCCACCCGGTTCTACGTTCAAGCTGGCCACGGCGCTAGGTGCGTTGAACGAGGGGGTGATTACGTTAGGCGATACGATTCAGGCACCGGGGCAGTTGATCCTGGCGGAGAAGTTTTCGCCCAACGATCCGGGACGAGAGCGGCCTTTTGTGGATTGGGTCTACGAGCTGCGTGGCGTGATCAATCCCCAAGGGTTTGGAACGGTTGATTTTCTTCGTTGCATTGCTTTCTCGAGCAACGTTTGTTTTTACAAGTTGGGCGGCGGGTATAAGGATGAGATTCGGCAGGGGTTGGGCATTGAACGCCTGCGCCAATATGCGCGTGCAATAGGCTACGATCAGGCATCCGGCATTGCCCTGCCCGGTGAACAGGATGGACTGATCCCGACCCCGCAGTGGAAGCGCATCAATAAAGGGGAGAACTGGTCAACGGGAGATACGTATATCGCCAGTGTAGGACAGGGCTACGTCTTGTCCACGCCGCTGCAGGTGCTGATGTCGGCCATGACCATTGCCAACGACGGCAAGCTGATGCAGCCGCTCATCGTGCGCGAGGTACGAGATAGCGAGGGCAACGTCGTGGAGAAGTGGTACGATCCACTAACTGGTGAGATCACCGATACTCGATCGAGCCCCACGTCGTATCGGATTTCTCCTTTTACCCCTACTCTGAAATGGGATATTACGCGCGATCCGCTGATTCGGGAGTATATCTGTGAAGGCCCTTACTGCACTGAGACCGATAATTTCAAGACGGTACAACCCTCGGTGGTGCAAGCCGTGCAGGATGGGCTGAGGCTAGCGGTGATCGAGAACCAGGGTGGCTTGCGGCGCGGCACGTTGAACCGGGTGTTCACCGAGTTGGTGAATTTGCCGATCGCTGTGGCTGGCAAGACCGGCACAGCTGAATATTGTGACGATGTGGCGTTGGCCAAGAATCGCTGTCGCTTTGGTGCCTGGCCGGCTCATTCGTGGACGGTGGCCTACGCGCCCCATGAGGATCCGGAGATCATCGTCCTAGCCTTCTGCTACAACGGCGACGAAGGCGCTTCGGTAGCCGGCCCGATCGTGGCGCGCGTGCTCCAGGCCTACTTTGAGATCAAGGCGATTGATCTGGCAGCCAGCGGTGGCGGATAGGCGTTATCATCACAAGGGCGTTGCGAAATCCATAGGCGATCAAGCGCCGTGCTATAATTCCTTACTGGTTATGGAGGGCTCGCAAGCGTTGATCCAGATCAAGGGTCTGCGTGATGGGCTGCTGGTCTCGCTAGGAGATGCAGAGTGGTCGCAGGCGCGGGCGGCATTGTTGGAGCAGATCGAGGCGCAACAGGCATTTTTCCGCGGGGCGCGCATGGCCTTAGATGTAGGGAATCGCATCTTCCACGTCAACGATCTAGCCGAGCTGCGCGATCGTCTCTCCGAACACGGTGTGACGTTGTGGGCGGTGATCAGCGAGTCGCCCACCACGGAGAAGACAGCTCAGTTGCTTGGCCTGGCGACCCGGATTGCCAAGCCGCGACCGCCGGAGCCGGCCCCGATTTTGCCGCAGGAAGTTGGCGAGCACATGGCATTATGGGTGGCGCGCACCCTGCGCTCGGGGACGCGCTTGGAAGTCCCTGGTCACGTGGTGATCGTCGGGGACGTGAATCCAGGGGCGGAGGTGATCGCCGAGGGCAACATCGTGGTGTGGGGCCGAGTGCGCGGCTTGGTGCACGCTGGGGCCGGCGGCGATGAGGCTGCTTTTGTATGCGGCTTAGACCTTTCGGCCGCTCAGGTGCGGATCGGGCGCGTAGCCGCTTTCGTCGAGGATGGAAGTGCTTCGCTGCGGCGTGAGGGAGAGATTCGCCCCCAGAAGGTAATTGTGAAAGATGGTCTGTTGCGTTTCGAAGCGTGGCAGGCAACTCTTGGAAAAGGTGAATAATCCATGGGCGCTCAGGTTGTAACCATCACATCTGGAAAGGGCGGCGTAGGAAAAACGACCGCCGTCGCCAATTTGGCCGTGGCCCTGGCTGCTGATGGGGCGCGGGTGGTCTGCATTGACGCCGACATCGGTTTGCGCAACCTAGATGTGGTGATGGGTTTGGAGAATCGCATCGTCTACGATCTCGTGGACGTCATCGAGGGACGTTGCCGATTGCGCCAGGCGATGATCCGCGATAAGCGCTTGCCCGAGCTCTACCTGATCCCAGCGGCGCAAACCCGAGATAAATCGGCGGTCTCGCCCTCGGACATGATACGCCTGTGCGAGGAACTGCGCAACGACGTGGATTGGATTTTGATCGACTCTCCAGCCGGCATTGAGCGCGGTTTCAAGAACGCGATTGCTCCAGCGGATCAGGTGTTGGTGATCACCAATCCTGAGGTATCTGCCGTGCGCGATGCCGATCGCGTGATCGGTATTTTGGAGGCCGAGGGCAAAGGGACACCGTCGTTGATCATCAATCGCCTCAATCAGACTATGGTCAAGCATGGCGATATGCTTTCGGCTGAAGATGTGTTGGACTTGCTGGCTATCAAGTTGATCGGCATCGTGCCGGAAGATGATCAGGTGATCGTGGCAACCAACCGCGGCGTTCCAGTGGCGCTCGATCACAAGAGCCGGGCCGGCCAGGCGTTTCGCGATATTGCCCGGCGGCTGAAAGGCGAACAGGTGCCGTTTATGAACCTCGAGGCCGGCAGCAGTTTGTGGGAGCGGATCATCAGGCTGGGGAGGAAGTGATGTTGAATTTCCTGAAGTCGAAGCGCAGCGCTACCAGCGCCAAGGAACGATTGCAACTGGTGTTGATCCACGATCGCACCGATTTGGCGCCGGCCGAATTGGACGCCCTGAAAGATGATCTGTTGGCTGTCATTTCGCGCTACGTAGAGATCGAAACCGAGCAGGTTCGCATTCGGCTGGAAGGCGATGGCCGCTCGCAGCGCTTGGTGGCCGATATCCCTCTTCGCAGCAAGACCCGCCGACGCAGTGGATAGCAGGCCAGGGTGGTGTAGTAGTGGCTCATGATTCGTAGCGTTTTGTGGCGTCACTTTGATTTCTGGTTGTTGGGCGCGATCGTCTTTGCGGTGGCCTTCGGCGTGGCGATGATCCGCTCGGCAGTGGCCGGGAACGAGGAGATCGCCCAATCGGTCACTCGTCAGATCCAGTTTGGCATTCTCGGCCTGATTGTGATCGCCATTGTCACGGCCCTGGATTATCGCCTGTGGCTCAACATTCACCTAGTGATGTATGGGGTGACGATGGTGTTGCTGATCGGCATTTATATCAGCGCTCAACCCCAGTTCGGCGCTGCACGTTGGTTCCAGGTGGCCGGCTTTTTCATTCAACCTACCGAATTGGCTAAAGTGGTGGAAATTCTGATCCTGGCCTGGTATTTTGAGAAGACCAAAGATCAGCCTCGCGATCTGCGCTGGATTTTGGGAAGTTTGGCCTGGGTGTGGGGGTTGGCGATCTGGATCTTCTTGCAGCCCAATTTGAGCAATGTCATCGTCATGATGGTTATCTGGGCGGCGATGATCTGGATCAGTGGAATTCCGGTACGGTACTTGGCGTGGGGTGGAATAATCGCCTTGCTAGGAGTGGTGGCAGCGTTTCCTTTTTTGAGGGATTATCAACGCGATCGCATCTTAATCTTTTTGTTTCCTGATCCAAATGTCACCTATGGCGCAACGTATAACGTGCTTCAGGCGTTGATCGCCATCGGTTCTGGTGGTCTGCTGGGTGCAGGATATGGGCATGGCACTCAAGTACAGTTGCGTTTCTTGAAAGTGCGCCATACTGACTTTATTTTTTCGGCCGTTGCGGAGGAATTTGGCTTGCTTGGCGCGTTGTTGGTAATTGCTTTGTTGGTATTTATCATTCTGCGCTGCTTGCGTGCGGCGCGCTTGGCCCGCGATATATCGGGCGCCTTGATCGCCTATGGGGTGGCGGTCCTGATCTTCTTCCAGGGAGCGGTAAATATCGCGGTGAACTTGAGGCTGATCCCGGTTTCCGGCTTGCCGTTGCCGTTTATCAGTTATGGCGGCTCTGGCTTGGTGTCGTTGATGTTGGGGATCGGGTTGGTCGAAAGCGTGGTCTTACGCCACAAATCCCTTGAGTTCTGAGCCCAATCCAGAAACTTTCTGCATCGAATCCTTCCACCGAGGAGGCTGTTTCTTGACCGATCGACCTGTTCGTGTTCGTTTTGCCCCTTCGCCGACCGGCCATCTGCACATCGGCGGTGCGCGCACGGCGCTATTCAACTACTTGTTTGCCCGAAAAACGGGAGGCCAGTTCATCTTGCGCATTGAGGATACCGATCGCAAGCGTTTTGTGCCCGGCGCTGAGCAGGAGATCATCGAAGGGTTGCGCTGGCTTGGGTTGGAGTACGATGAAGGCCCCGACATCGGCGGCCCATATCGTCCCTATCGCCAGACCGAACGGCTGGAGATCTATCGTCAGCGCGCTTGGGAATTGGTGGAGCGCAGCGCGGCCTATCCCTGCTTCTGTACCCCAGAGCGGCTTGAGAAGCTGCGCCAGGAACAGATGCGCAACAAGCAGCAAGCCCGCTACGATGGGCTGTGCCGAGATCTTGACCCCGATGTGGCAGCGCGTCGCGTAGCCCAGGGCGAGCGCTATGTGATTCGCTTCAAGATGCCGCGTCACGGCGTGACCATCGCACGCGATCATCTACGCGGCGAGATCGTCACCGAGAATCAGTATCTGGACGATTATGTGCTGCTCAAGTCAGATGGTTTCCCCACCTATCACTTGGCCGCCATGGTGGACGATCACGAGATGAAGATCACCCACGTCTTCCGTGGTTCCGAGTGGCTTTCGACGTTTCCGCTGCACGTCCAGGTGGTGCGTGCCTTCGGCTGGGAAGAGCCGGTGTGGATTCATCTTTCGGTGTTCCTTAAGCCCAGCGGCAAGGGCAAGATGAGCAAGCGCGAGAGCGCCGAAACGTTGAAGGACGGTTATTCTATCTTTGTCAAGGATATGAAGGAGTTAGGTTTCATCCCAGAAGGTGTGTTGAATTGGATTTCCCTGATGGGATGGGGCGTGCCCGAAGACGATGTGATGACGCTGGAGAAAATGATCGAGCGATTCGAGATTGACAGTTTGACGCCCTCACCGGCAGCCATTAACTTCCAGAAGCTTGATCATTTCAACAGAGCTCATATCCGCCGCCTCTCGACTGAGGATCTGGCGCGCCGCATCAAGCCGTACTTCCTGGCCCACAACCTCGCTGTGGATGACGATCAGCTGCTGCGCGTGGTGCCCTTGCTACGCGAGCGCTTGGTGACCCTGGACGATTGTCTGGCGTTTGGGGCATTTTTCTTTAGTGAGACGGTGGAGCCGGCCCCCGAAGAGCTGATCCCCAAAGGCTTGAGCGCCCAACAGGCAGCCCAGATCGCCCGCCGCGTCTATGCGATCCTGGAGGCGGTGCCAGATATGGAACCTGTTCACACCGAGCCACCGCTGCGCGCCTATGTGGAGGAGTCCGGATTTAACGTCAACCAGGTGTTTGGTTTGGTGCGGGTCGCTGTGACCGGTCAGAGGGTTAGCCCGCCGCTCTTCGAGAGCATGGCAGTGATCGGCCGGGAGAAGGTGTTGGAGCGGTTGAAGCGCGCCGGCGATATCCTGGAATCGATGTCCTAAGAAAAAGCCTGCCCCGGTTTGCCGACCAGGGCAGAGCTTTGCTCCAGGAGAGAAGAACATCACGGGGGAAGCATACTCACCGAGTTGCGTCCGATCTTCATCGTCCAGAGGTCCGAGTTGTTGACGCACAGTCCGGTTCCAGAGGCGGTGCTGGGGTTTTTGGGGTCGTTCACCCAGAAGTAAGCCGAGTAGCATCCCTGAGGAACGGTTAGGATAATCTCACCGTTGCGAGGCAATTGAATGCCGATCACGCCTGTCACACTGTGACCGCGGTCTTTATAAAGACAGATGCTGCCGTTGACGGGTGCTTTGTTTGAATTGATGATGCGCAAGGTGAATTTGGGGCCAGGGACGTTGGCCGGCATGGCCTGATAGCAGGGTCCTTGACCGCTCACGGCTCGGGTAGCAGTTGGCGCAATGGTCGGAAATGTGGGTAGGACAGTCGTAGGAGTGGGAGAGGGAAACGGCGTGGGGGTGTCGGTTGGGGGCGGAGTTGGAGTGGCGGTCGGCATGGCGGCTTGGGTTTGGGCGGCCATGGTGAACGCCAGAGCCACCGCTGAAGCTTGAATGCTGGCTGCATCAATGGTCGGTGTGGGCTGGGGCCCGCAGGCTGCCAGAAGGAGGATTAATCCAAGAAGAATAGGGATAGCTCGCTTCATTATGTATCTACTACTCCTCAGAGTGTTTGGGCTGTTTGGGTGTTGGTTAAACGCTGAATTCGGCCGGAGAGTTCCCTCGGTAGGTTTGAGGTCGAGGTTCAGGCTCAGGGTTGGGTGATGAGGACATTGTTGCGCTTGAAGGTGAAGGTGTATTCTTCAAAGCGTTTGATGCGGATCTCGCCGCTGTAGGCCTTCCCACGTACATAGGCCACATATAGGCAAAGCCCTGTCGGGAGTTTGATCTTGATGCGGCCGTAGACAGGATATTCGATGATGGTGATCAGATCATTTTCTAAGATGCACTGGAAGGAAATATAGGCCGGCCGGGCAGAAAGATTACGGAGGGTGACAAAGCCGTAGGGGACAGCCGGCGGAACGGTGCCGTAGATCAATGGGCCTGGGGTGGCGGTGGGCGTGCGGCTGGCTGTTACTACGATCGTCTGTGTAGGGGTGGGTGTGGCTGTGGAGGTGGAGGTAGTGGGTGTAAATGTGCTCGTCACAGCCGAGCCAGAAGGGGTAGGGCTGCTGGTCGGGGTAAGGACATGGGGGGCGTCCGTGGGAGCCGCCAACGGGAGGAGCGTGGGGGAGGCGAGAACCGATGGCTGGATGGGGAAGGAGGTCGGTGTGGGAAGCGCGGCCAGGGTTTGAGCCGCCAGCGTTCGGGCAACTGCCATTGCAGTCGTCTGAGCCTGTTCTACGGAGATCGATGTGGGTAGACAGGCAAGTATGATTAGGGAAAGAAGAACGATTCCTATAAGGCGGCGCATGGCCAACCTTCCACCTTGCTGGATCAGGGTTGAGCCACTACTTCCAAGAACTGGCTGACCACGTTTCGCAACATGCGCTCAGGCAGCGCCCCTACCTGCCGGTAGACCACTTTGCCGTTAAAGATGAACAACATGGTGGGGATGCCCTGCACACCGTAGCGCATAGCCCATTCAGGATTTTCGTCGGTGTTGACCTTGGCGACCAACAGCTTACCGGCATATTCCTTGGCCAGTTTATCCAGAATAGGCGCTACCATACGGCAAGGACCGCACCACGGCGCCCAGAAATCCACAATCACCGGCAGGGAGGATTGCAAGACTGTCTTTTCAAAAGCTGCATCAGTCACATGAATGGGTTCGTCGATCATATGTACCTCGCGTTGGAAAGGATGGCAGTCGGCTAGGCGTGCCAATGTGTAGTATAACATGGAACAACTATTTTCTTCGGATGGAGTATGGAAAGAAAGTCTTATGATGTCAGCGGTTGGGTAGATTAACCCATCCCATACGGATGGCGGTCAGCACGGCCTGGGTACGGTTGGGTTGAGCCAACTTTTCCAGGATGTGTTTGGCGTGGCTGCGGATGGTTTCTTCCGAGACGTTTAGGTGGGCGGCGATTTGCTTGTAGGTCAGCGGCGTGGCCATCCATTCCAGCACTTCTAGTTCACGCGGGGTGAGGGCGAGGGAGGGGGGAACCTCTTCTCCTGCTTTGCTGCCCATCCTTGCGGATTGGGTACGCAGGCGTTCTGCTACTCTGCGCATCACATCGGGATGTAGGTAGGCTTCGCCGCGCATCACGGCGCGGATGGCGGCCACCAGCTCAGCCGGCTCGATGTTCTTGAAGACATATCCTTCAATGCCGGCCGCGAGCAGGTCCAACGCCCGATCGTCTAGTTGGGTGCCGGTGAGCATCAGAATTTTGATATGGGGATGCTTGGCCCGTAGGGCTAGAGCCATCTGGTGGCCGTCCATTTCGGGCATCACCAGGTCTAGCAGCACCAGATCGGGCTGCAGGCGTTCCACGGCCTCCAGACCTTCTCGGCCGTTTTGAGCCTCGCCGATCACTTCTAAGCCATGTTCCAGGCGTAGCACCATGGCTAGGCCTTTGCGAACCACAGCATGGTCGTCCACGATCAGAATGCGGATGAAATCGGAAGGCGACATAGATCTTGCTGGGCAACCCCAAACGGTTTGAGTAAGGCGGATCAGGCGTGGTAGCCGTTGAGGGGCAGAAGGATCATGATTCGCGTGCCGGCGTTGGGCCGGCTGACGATCTCACACGTGCCACCCAAGGCTTGGGCTCGCTCTCGAATGCCATGCAGGCCGAAGTGCTCTCGATTTTGGCTGCGAGAGAGCACGCGCTCGACGTCAAAGCCGCGCCCTTGGTCGGAAATGTCCAAGATGACTTCTTGGTCGGTGACGGCTAGGCATAAGCGGGCCGAGTCCACACCGGCGTGGCGCGCGGCATTGGCCAGGGCTTCTTGGGCCATGCGGTAGAGGGTGCGACGCAGGCCCGGCGAGAGGGCATCGAAATTGCCCTGGTGGTGGAAGTCAATCCGAAAGGTCTGCGGCCGGCGACAGCTGTTGACGTACTCGTTCAAGTCTCGCTGAAAGACGTCTAGGGTCAGCGAGGAGGGCCATAGGTCAAAGATCGAGCGACGCACTTCGTCGTGCACGTTGCGGGCCAGGGTGCGCAGCTCGCTCAATTCGCCTTTGACCAGGTCAGCGCGGTGGGGAAGCATGGAGAGGCATGCCTCGAGGGAGTAAACGATACCGAACAGCGATTGAGCCACCGTGTCGTGGATGTCGCGGGCGATGCGGTTGCGTTCGGTCTCGATGGCCAGGCGACGGGCGCGGTCAATGCACAAGATGGTCGTGCCTAGGGCGAGAGCTGCCTGATTGGCGACCATGCGGATCGTTTCACGACGTTGAGGGCTGAGCTCGCTTCCTTTTTCTTTTTCCAAGAGCAGCAGGCCCACCGGATGGTCGCGCAGCCAGAGCGGGTAGACGTACCAGCGGCAAGTTCTGAGCCAAGCATTCAAGGCCGCATGGCGGAGGAGCATCTGATCGGTCTCGGTGGTTTCGAGATCGATTTGGTTGAGCAAGGCGCGAATCAACAGGCCGTTTTCTGGCGCGAGCGGGATCGGTTCTGGGGCTGGGAAGGAGGAGTTGTATGGGTAGAGTTTCCACTCGCCCACCGTCTCGCGCGACGGGTTAACCACTCCCACGATGGCGCGGCGAAACCCCAAACCGGTGGTGACGGCCCCGAGCACGCGCTGCTGCACCGAAGTCACGTCTGGAGCAGCTTGCAGAAGCACAGTCAGATCGTGGATGACTTTCAGCTGGCGATGGGCGGCGGTCAGGTTTTCGTGTTTTTGGGCCAGCTCATCGCGAGCCTGGGCCAGTTCATCGCGAGCCTGCTTGATCTCACGCAGCAGCAGGGAAGGATAGGCCAGCAGGATGGGGAACAGCCAGATGCCGGCCACCTGGGTGATCAGGGAAATGCCAGGCGTAGGGGGCAGGTTCATCCAACGCTGAGCTACGTGATCGGCCAGCAGGTAGAGAGCCGTAAAGGCCGATGCGGCACTCAAGGCGCCGCGCATCTGAAAAAAGAACGCGCCCGCTAACACTGGACTGAGCGCGTATAGGTAGAAGGGACTATGGGAACCGCCGCTGATGACCAAGACCAGGGCGCAGAAGATTAAATCTACGCCGAGGAACAGAGGGCGCTTGGTCACCGCCCGATTTAGATAGGGATTGAACAGAAAGATGAATAGGTTGGCCGCCAACGGCACGCCAAAGGCCAGGCGAGGGGAGATGGCTAGGGCAGGCCAATGGTTGATCGTCAGGACGGCCGGCAGCAGCGAGGCCCACCGAAAGAAGACCAGGAAGAGAAAGATGTGGTTGGTGTGCACCAAGGCGCGAAATTTGGAGAGCATTTGTTGAGATTATATCGCAATCCCCGGCGCAGGGGAGAGGCTTTCACCCTTTTGGGGGAGGTGGATTTCCCCGCTGCGTGGGATGTGGAACTGATGTCTTAGGGGTAGGATTATCTTGCTCGAACTGGAGAAAGGAGAGGCGTATGGATGTCTTGAAGGAAGATCGTGTGTTGGATTGTTCTGGGTTGCTGTGCCCTCTGCCGGTGGTGAAAACCTCGAAGGCGATCAAGGAGTTAAGCGTCGGGCAGATTTTGAAGATGATCGCCACCGACCCCGGCGCTCCACCGGATATGGAGGCCTGGAGCCGGCAAACGGGTAACGAATTGTTGCTTTCGACGCAGGAGGATGGCAAGTTCGTGTTTTACATTCGTCGGACCAAATAGTGCGCGTGGTCCGTGACCACGGGCGCCACCGGGCCGGCTGATAACGTTTTTTGACCCATAAGGAGGTTGAGATGGCAAAGTCGGATCCAAATGCTCCCAAGCGCCTGGCGATAATCGCCTCAAAAGGCACTTTGGATTGGGCTTATCCTCCCTTCATCCTGGGCACGGCAGCAGCTTCTATGGGATGGGATGTGGGGATTTTCTTCACGTTTTACGGCTTGACGCTGTTGCGTCCGAAGCTTACGGCCGCCATTTCGCCGCTGGGCAACCCGGCTATGCCGATGAAGATGCCCTTCGGCCCGCCGGCTTTTCAGCAGATTAATTGGCCGATACCCCAGTTAATCATGGCCAACGTGCCTGGCTTCAATGCCTTAGCAACCACCTTGATGAAACAGACCTTTGAAAACAAGGGCGTCGCCACCATCGAGGAGCTACGCAATATGGCTGTTGAGCTTGAGGTGCGCTTGATCGGTTGTCAGATGACCATGGATGTGTTCGGCTTCAAGCGCGAGGACTTCATCCCTCAATGTGAGATCGGCGGTGCAGCGACGTTCTTGGAATACGCAGCCGACGCAGATGTCTCTTTGTTTGTCTGAGGCCGGGCCGGCGCCCCACGAAGGAGAACCGTATGTGGAAAACCAACGATCCGGATGTCAAGCGCATTCTGTACGTTCAAACCCACGGTGAGAAAGACCCCGAACGCACCGCTACGCCGTTTTTCTTGGCCACAGCCGCAGCTGCCATGGATCATGAGGTGGCGATTTACTTCACCATGAATGGGCCGCAGTGCCTGGCGAAGGGCAACGGCGAGAGGATCATCATCCCGCGCAAAGGCGGCGAGGGAAAGCCTCTGAAGTATTTCATTGACCAGGCCGTAGATATGGGCGTGCGCTTGTTGGTCTGCCAACCGTCGCTGGACCTGCATGGCTATACCTTGGACGATCTGATCGAGGGGGTGGAGATGATCGGCGGGGCAGCGTTTAATGCCATAGCCTGCGAAGCGGATGCAGTGATCGCGTTCTGATCGAGGGGACGCTATGCCTACAACGCTCGACACGTGGCATCCCGGCAAACCGGTCTCTAGACACCCTGATGTGCCGTATGAGGAGAAGCAGCGGTTGTTCCTGGAAGTCAAGAACGACCCACGTTACGAGGACTTTCTCTACGGTTGCTATGAGTGTGGGATTTGCGTTTCGGCCTGTCCTTCGGCGCGGTTTTACGACTTCAGCCCGCGGGTGATCGCCCAAGCCATGGCGCGCGAGGACGTGGAGCGGGTGTACGACATTATCGCCGAGGACATCTGGAACTGCGCGCAGTGCTTCTCCTGTTTGCGGTGTCCACGAGGCAATAACCCGGGTGGGTTGGTCACCTTGCTACGGGAGGTGGCGGTGCGCAATGGCCTGCGCGAGACTCGCGACGTCTTGCAGGGCTATAGCCGCGTGATTTACAAGGTGATGCTCAAGGGCAATCAGGTCTCTCCCGACATGTTGCAACCCGATTTCTTCCCCGATTGGGGACCCTGGGTGGCTCAGTTCTCGGCCAATATGGCGGTCTGGCGCAAAGCTATTCCGGTAGATACCTTGCGCGGCGTCACCGATGCGGCGTGGAAGACCGATCGCAAGACGTTGCTGGAGCTGTATACCATCTGGTTTGAGACCGGCAACATGGACATTATCAAGGAAGTGGACGAGGGGTTGTACGACCTCCTGATGGACGTTATGCAGGAAGAACTCGAAGAAGGGTAAAGGTTTAGAGTGAGGAGCGACGTATGACGACAGCCGTACAGGATATTCTGGAACGCAAATCGCAGGCGGTGGCGCCCGACCCAAAGCGGGCACCCACCCACGATATTCGGGAGACGCTCTATGAGTTGGAAGCCAAGGGGGAGATCATTCTGCAGCGAGTGCCGGAACCTTTCGTGGAAGTGATCACTAAATATGGACGAACCAAACGTATCCCCATCGAACACACTTGGCATCATAAGTCGTGCGGTCAGTGTGGCCATATTCCAGGATACACCTCGTCGGTGTATTGGCTACATCGCCAGTTCAACCTGGATTTCCTTGACCCCACCGATCAGACGTCCTGCACCGGTTGGAATTATTACGCTTCGGCTACCTCAAACGCTGTAGCTCAGGCCGCAGTGATGGTACGCAACTTTGCTGCTGCGTATGAGACCGGTTATTTCCCGCTCATTCACTGCGGCACGTCGTATGGGCATTATAAGGAGATTCGCGAGCAATTGGTCCATCACAAGAGCTTGCGCGATGAGGTGCGCCGGGTGTTGGACAAATTGGGTAAGCCTTTGGTGTTGCCCGAGGAGATCGTGCATTATAGCGAATGGGTGCACGTCATGCGCCATCGGATTGCCGAGCGGCAGCGGGTGGACTTGAGTATGCTCACCGCCACTGTGCATCCGGCTTGTCACTATTACAAGATCGTGGCCGAAGATGCGATTTATGATCCCGATATTTACGGTGGACAGCGCACGGCCACGGTCACGGCCACCTTAGAGGCGTTGGGGATCCATGTGGCAGATTATTCTACGTGGTTCGACTGCTGTGGCTTTGGGTTTCGTCACATCTTGGTGCAGCGCGATTTCACCCGTTCGTTTGCGGTCTTGCGCAAGATCGAGACCATGAAGCAGGAAGTCGATCCGGATTTGACGGTGACCCACGATACCGGCTGCGTTACCACGTTGGACAAGAGTCAGTTTGCCGCTAAGGCCCACGAGCGCAAGGTGGGCATTCCGGTGCTTTCGGATGCGCAGGTGGCGGCCTTGGCGATGGGCGCCCATCCTTTCCGGGTGATCCAGTTCCATTGGCATTCCACGGATTGGCGCCCGCTGTTGGAGAAAATTGGCGTGGATTGGCGGAGGTATTGGGAGGAGTTTCAGGAGGACTTGGAGGCGATTCGCGCCGGCAAGAAGGCCGGCATCACCTGGCAAGAGGCCGATCAACCTGTTCTGTGAAGGAGAGCGTTCATGGCTTCTGACAAAGTTTTGATCATCGGCGCCGGCCCAGCCGGCCTGGAGGCCGCCCGTTCGGTGGCCGAACTCGGCGGCGAGGCCATCCTACTGGAGCAGCGCGAGCGCCTGGGAGGAACCCCCGACCGCGAGCGGTACGCCAAACTCACCCATCATTGGCGCGACGCCTCGGACGTGATCGAGGAGATGATCCAGGCGGTGAGCAATAACCCGCGGATCGAGGTGAAGACTCAGGCCGAGATCAAGGCCTTCTCGGGCAGCGTGGGTAATTTCGAGGTCCAGCTGGAGGTCGATGGGGCGCCTGAAACGCTTCAGGTTGGCGCAGTGATCGTCGCTACCGGGTTTCAGCATTTCGATCCTGGACGGGCTACTCAGTCGTACAACTATTACACCTTCCCCGATGTGATCACGCTGACCGATTTGGAGAAGATGTTGCGCGAGCATAATGTGGTGCGGCCTTCTAACGGCCAACCGCCGAAGAAGGTGGCCTTTATTCAATGCGTGGGTTCGCGCGACCGCCGGCTAGGGAATGAGTATTGTTCAAAGGTGTGCTGCGGCGTGGCCAGCAAGCAGGCGATCGAGATCCGTCAGCAGTTGCCGGATGCCCGTGTGTTTATCTTTTACATTGATATGCGCATGTATGGCTATTGGGAGAACGAGATCTATTGGCCGGCCCAGGAGAAATACAAGGTCAATTACGTGAAAGGGGTGATCAGCGAGATTTTGCAGAAGGGGGATCAGTTGTTGATCCGCGGCGAGGATACCACCATGGGCCGCCCGATGGAGGTGACCATGGACTTGGTGGTGCTCTCGGTGGGCATGGAGCCGAGCGCTGGAACCCGCGCCGTCGCTCAGATGCTGGGGCTGCGCCAGAACCCGTATGGCTTTATCGAGGCCGGAGGTGCGGGTGGTGTGGACCCGGTGGCGACCTCGCGCGAAGGGGTGTTTGTGGCCGGCGCCGCTGCTGGGCCGGCTGACCTCAACGACTCGATCTCCAGCGCCGGCCTGGCGGCCGCTCGGGCGGTTGCTGTGGTGCGCAAAGCGTTGGCTCTCGTTTAGGCCTATGGCTCTCCCGCAGCGTCCCAGCCACATTATCAAGCCCAAAACCGGCCCAGATGACCCGGAGTTGCAGGCCGAATTGAACCAGGCCTTGGCCCAGGTGGCGTCGCAGGACGTGATCGCCATTGCTGATGAATTGGCCGAACGCCACGAGCGACTCTTTCGCAGACTTCGGCAGGACGCTTCGGCCCTGGCCGCCTCTTGGCCCGAGATCGCTTCGGCCGTGACTCACACCCGGACTCACGCGCAGACCCTGAGGGACTATTTCGCCCAGCGCCATCTCGCCCCGCTCGAGCAGCTGCTCGGCGAGGATGGGCCGCCGGCCGAACGCCTGGCGCGCTTCGTGGAGCAGGTGCCCGACCTGGAGATCCGCCTGGCAGTGGAGCTGGCCAGCGGACTGCTGCACAATACCTTCCCTCAGGAGTGCTGGCTGTGGACGCGTTGGTTGTGGGACCCTTCGGTGGGCACCGGGATCTTGCCGCTGTTGGCCGGCAGCACGCATAACCTGTGGGCCGCTGACTTGGCTGAGGGATACCGCCGGGTAGGCAAGGTGACGAGGCTGAGCGCCGCCTTCGGCGAGAGAACCGGCCTGCTTGGGCCGGAGTTGACCGGCGATGCCCGATGCGCCCCGTTCGCCCAAAGCGCTTTTCTGGCGTGTGCGTATTGCGTGTATCTGTATGGGGTGACCGGCTGGCGTTTGAGCCGCGAGTTTCACGCTCTCTTGCCGGCCCTGCCCGATCTGGCCCGGCGGTTGCTAGGGCTGAGGAAACGCCCTGGAGCCGCCTCACCCCGCGCCGGGTAGGTGGGAAGCGCCGCTCGGGGATGCCAGAGACGCCCAGCATGGGACCTCGCCCGAGAAGTTGATCTCGTTCGGCTGTGGAGCGATTTGCTGATTTTTGTATCGAGTAGGAGACACAAGGATGACGATCCAGGAACAGAAAGCGGTGGTTGTCGAGAAGCAGCGGGTGGTAGTGGATGGCGTGGACATCTCGGGACATTGGAACCGGATGTTCGAACAGCGCACGATTTTTGAGTATACGCCGGAGCAGATTGAGGCGATTGCCTCGATCGCAGGTGCTGAGTCGTTTGCGTATTGTTATCAGTGCGCTAAGTGTGTGCCGGTGTGTCCGGTGGATGTGGTGGGGAATTATGGCCCGCGCAAGTTGTATCGCTATGCCCAGACCGGCGTGAATTTGATGGAGTCGCCTGAACTCTGGTTGTGCACGACGTGTGCCAATTGTCTGCGGGTTTGCCCCAAGGAAGTGAATATGGTGGAGATTATGCCGGCGGTGCGCGAGCAGGCGATTTTGCAGGGGAAGTTTGTGCCGCCGGAATTGCAGCAGGCGTTCGAGAATACGGCTAAGACAGGCAACCCACTCGGTCAGCCTCAACGGAAGCGGGACGCATGGATCGCTAAGGCCGACGTGCCAGTGCCGATCATCAAGGACTTGGGCCGGCCTGTGGAGGTGTTGTGGTATGTGGGGTCGTATCCGTCGTATCACCCGCGCGGCGTCGACGCCGCCTGCGCCGCGGCCCGCATTTTCACTGCCTTGGGGATCGATTTTGCCATCTTGGGCAAGGAGGAGAAGGACGACGCCGATTCGCAACGGTTGGCCGGCGAGAAGGGCTTGTTTGAGATGTTAGCGGAGTATAACATTGCTACGTTCAACAAGTATGAGTGGAAGGAGATGGTGGTCACCGGCCCGCATGAGTTGAACGCTTTCAAGAATATTTATCCGCGCTATGGGTTCAATCGGCCGGTGGTGCACTACACGACTTTCTTGGTGCGATATTTGGATCAGCTCAAGCCGTTGCTCAAGCATCCGGTGCGCAAGCGGGTCACGTATCACGATCCGTGTTATTTGGGCCGGCACAACGGCGAGTATGAGGCGCCGCGCCTCTTGTTGCAGGCCATTCCGGGGCTAGAGCTGGTGGAGATGGGGCGCAACCGCCAGAACGGGTATTGTTGTGGCGGAGGCGGCGGGGGCATGTGGATGGACTCGTTCACCGCCAAGCATACCCGAATGCGCCTTTCGGAGAAGCGCGCCATGGAGGCGGCGTCCACCGGCGCTGAGGTGTTGGCTGTGGCTTGTCCGTTTGAAGTGTCGCGCTTTGAAGATGCGATGAAGTCGACCGGCAACGAGCATGTGGGGGTGTTGGATATTTTGGAGCTGCTCGATCGTTCGATGCGGGGCGAGGAAGCGGCTGAACATCCTCAGCCCAGCTAGATTGGCGCTATTCCATTTTGGAGGAGGAAACGATGAACATTGTGGTCGTGCTCAAGCATATTCCCAGCGTGGCCGATGAGCTTCCTGTGCGGGGAAACCAGGTAGATTTTGATTCGGTGGATTTTGTTCTGAACGAGTGGGATGAGCAATCGCTGGAACAGGCGGCGTTGATCAAAGAAGCCCTAGGCGGCACTGTCACTGCGATTGGCGTGGATGTGATCGGGGAATTGGATAATCTGTTGCATCTGGCCCTGGCGAAGGGGGCCGATCGGGCGGTGAAGATCGCCGCCGACGATGCGGGGGCTGATTCGCATCGGCAGGCCAAGTGGTTGAGCGAGGCGATTAGACCAATGGCTCCTGACCTGGTGTTGGTGGGGGTGCAGGCTTCGAATGATATTGATGGGCAGCTCGGGCCGTTGTTGGCTGCGTATCTCGACCTGCCGTATATCGGCGTGGTGAGCTCTATCGAGGTGCAGGATGGCACAGCGTTGATGAATAAGGAGTTTGCCGGCGGATTCGGTGCGCGGTATTCGGTGAGGCTGCCTTTTGTGGCCGGCGTTCAAGTTGCGCCTAAGCCGCCGCGTTATGCGCCGGTCAGCAAGATCCGCCAGATCGCCCAGACGGCGAAGATTGAGGTCCTGGAACCAAGCGGCGAGGCCGATTCGGGCCTGGTCTTCCGCAAGGTGGCGCCGCCGGTGGTCAGCGGACATGCGGAGATGATTGAGGGCTCGCCCAAGGAGATCGCCGCCCGTTTGGTGGCGCTGTTGAAAGAGCGTGGTTTGGCCTAGAACGGTTCAATGGAGGTGCGGGCATGAGCAAGGATATTTTGGTGGTTGCAGAGCACTTTAATGGGAAGATCGCTGATGTGACGTTTGAAATGGTGGGGAAGGCGCGCGAGTTGGCCGCCGGCCTGGGCGGGAAGGTGGTCGCCCTGGTGATCGGGGCCGGCGTGGAGGCGAACGATCTCGCTTCCGATGCGACCTTACAGGTGAATGAGCCGGCCCTGACCGAGTTCAACCCCGAAGCCTATGCCCGAATCGTGGAAGCCGTGGTGCAAGAACAGGCGCCGCGCTTGGTGATGTTCGGCTGGACTTCAATGGGGATGGACCTGGCTGCTTGGCTTTCAGGACGCACGGGCGCCCCGTGTGCGGCCTATGTGCGCGATCTACGTTTGGAGAACGGAGGTCTCGTTATCAGTTGTCAGGCGTATAACGGCAAGCTGATCGCCGAGGTGGAGCCTCAGGGCGAGATGACAATCGCGGCCTGCTTGGCTGGGTCGTTTCCGACCGAGGCCGGCCGCGGCGCTACGGCGGCAACCTCCATCCCTTCACCGATAGCGTTGGACTCGTTGAGAGTGCGATTCGTGGAAGCGATTCAGCCCCCGCCGGGAGACGTGGACATTACGACCCAGGCGAAGTTGGTGGCGGTTGGCCGCGGCATTGGCGGCAAGGAGAACATCGAACTGGCTGAGGAGTTGGCCGAAAAATTGGGGGCGGTGGTGGCCGCTTCGCGTCCAGTGGTGGATGCCGGCTGGTTGCCTCGCACCCGTCAGGTGGGCAAATCGGGCTTGAAAGTCAAGCCTAAGTTGTATCTGATGCTTGGCATTTCGGGCGCGCCAGAGCACCTGGAAGGGATGAAGGACGCCGAGTTGATCATCGCCATCAACACCGACAAGAAGGCGCCGATTTTCAACGTGGCCCACTATGGCGCAACGGCTGATCTGTTTGAAGTGGCCGAGGCGATGCTGGAGTTGTTGTAGTCTCTCCAGACAAAGGAGGTTCTCTTGCTTAGCTCGATCGAGAAAGTTGTCTTTGTGATCGTCGCTCTGATTGCGCTGGGGGTTTCCTTCCACGGGTTTTGGATGATCGTGTTCACGGTTCGCCAAGGGCGCCCGGCGCCGGAGTTGAAGAACATCCCTGGCAGTTTGTTGCGAGCGGCTTGGCGCGTGCTCTTGCAGCAGACGATTTTCCGGGCCCGGCCGGCGCTTAGCGCCGTACACCTAGCCTTGTTCTTCGGCTTGATCACCTATGCTTTTGTGAATCTGTTTGATGTGCTGGAAGGTTTTGTGGCCGGCTTTGATCTGACCTACGGCGGCCGGCATATGACGGCGATCTTCTTGCCGTCTGGGGTGGTCAACGCTTTCAATTTGATCTCAGATCTGATGAGCGGCGCGCTGTTGGTGGCGATCGTCGTCTTCCTGGTGCGGCGCTTTGGGGTGCGCGATCGGCGTTTGCAGTTTCGCGAGCAGGTGCTTTTGCATCCCAAGGTCAGGGCCGGCGCCCAACATACCGACTCGCTGATCGTGGGTGTGTTTGTGATCATGCACGTCACGGCACACTTGCTGACCCAAGCCTTTCGCTTGACCGAAGGCCCCGATCCGTTCATGCCGCTGGCGAGCCTCTTGAATGCTTGGCTGGGGCCGTCGGAGGTGGGGATGCATGTGGCTTGGTGGGTCAGCCTGGGATGGGTGTTGTTCATCTTGGCTTACATCCCGCCCAGCAAGCACACTCACTTCTTCTTGGCGCCGATCAATTTGGGCCTAGCCAAACAGACGCCGCGCGGCCAACTCGACCCAGCCATCCCGCTCAAGGTGATCCAAGGCCAGACGTTTGAGCCAGGGGCCAAGCACATATACGACCTAGCGTGGACGCGCTTGCTCGATGCCTATGCCTGTGTGCAGTGCAACCGCTGCCAGGATGTTTGCCCGGCTCATGCCTACGGACGCCCACTCTCGCCGGCGGCGCTGGAAGTGAACAAGCGTTATCTGCTCAAAGATGCCACGTTTGGCGGCCGGCTCCAGGTGTTGCAACAACCCTTGACCGAGACGGCGATCTCGCCCGAAGCGGTCTGGTCGTGCACCACCTGCTATGCGTGTGTGCGCGTCTGCCCGGTGGGCAACGAGCCGATGGCCGATATCGTGGACATCCGTCGTCGCTTGATCGTGGACGGCGCTCCGCTGGACAGCGGCGTGCAGAGCGCCTTGCAATCGCTGGCCACCAACGGCAACTGGATGGGCAAGAGCAAGCGGCTGCGTGGTCGCTGGGCTAAGGAGATGGACTTCCCGATCAAGAACGCTTTGGAGGAGCCAGTAGAGTATTTGTGGTTCGTCGGGGATACAGCGTCGTTTGATGAACGGGTGATCCCGAACACCAAGATGACCGCTCGGGTTTTCTATCAGGCCGGCCTGGATTTTGGCATCCTCTACCAGCACGAGTCGAATGCCGGCAACGATGTGCGTCGGGTGGGCGAGGAAGGGTTGTTTGAGCAGTTGGTGGAACGGAACTTGCAGGTTTTCGGCCAGGCGCAGTTCCAACGGATTGTCACCACCGACCCGCACTCGCTGAACACGCTGAAGAACGAATATCCCCAGTTTGGGGGCGCCTTTGAAGTGAAGCATTATACAGCGGTCTTGGTGAAACTATTCGAGGAGGGACGATTGAAGGTGAAAAAGCCGCTCGATCACTACAAAGTCACCTTTCACGATCCGTGTTACCTGGGCCGCTACAACGGCGGGTTTGCCGCACCGCGCCGTCTGCTGAACCTGCTGGGGGTAGAGTTCCACGAGATGCCGCGCAATTGTGAGAACTCGTTCTGCTGCGGGGCCGGCGGCGGCCAAATCTGGATGAGTAAGGTGGCGCCCGGAGAACGGCCGGCCGAGAATCGCATTCGCGAAGCCTTGAGCACCCTGGAGAAATTCCCGAACGGCAAGAAGCAGTTGTTCATCGTCACTTGTCCGAAAGACATGATCATGTATTCCGACGCGGTCAAGACCACCGGCAGCGAGGGTCGCATCGAGGTGCGCGATCTGATCCAACTGGTAGCCGAGGCGATCGGGATCGAAGAGGCGCAAGTGGTAGCCATAGCCGCTTGAGGCGTGTGTGGCGATGGATGAGCGGCGATGACCGTCTGGACCTGTCCATATTGCGATGTGCAAGGCACGCGATCGGAAGTGCATTTGCACCTGGCCGAGCGCCATGGCGACCGCTTGGGCTTGCGGGTGGATGAATTCACCGGCCACACGTTCTACGTCGTGATCTGTCCGCAATGCGGAGCGAGTTATGAACAGATCACCAAGAAAGCCCGCCGTGATCCGGCCTTTTTGGAAGAATATCAGCACGAAATTCGCATGGTGGTTTTCGACTTGCTGTTGTATCATTTGCAAGGGGAGCACGGACTCGGTTCGGGCGGCTCGGGTTGATGTTCTCGCTATGGTAGGCGAACAGGCTAGCCCTAGCTCGTTAGATTTGCATCCTGGAGGAACCTATGGCAATTGTGCGCGGTTGTACTATCCCTGAAGATCGCTACTACTGGGTGGAAAAGCATGTTTGGGCTTTGCCCGAGGCGGACGGCACGGTGAAGATCGGGATCACCGACGCGGCTCAGCGTCTAGCCAAGGGCATCGTCAATGCAACGCCGAAGGAAGCGGGACGAACGGTGCAGAAGGGCAAATCGGTCGGGACGTTGGAGAGCGGCAAGTGGGTCGGGCCGGTCACGTCTCCGATCAGCGGGGAGATCGTGGAGGTCAACGAAGTAATGAAGGCCAATCCCTCGCTCATCAACTCCGATCCCTACGGTCAGGGCTGGTTTGTGCGCATTCGGCCCAGCGACTGGGCCGGCGAGAGCGCCACCTTGCTGACCGGTGAAGCAGCGGTGGAGGCCTATCGGAAGGTGATGGAAGAACAGAACCTCAACTTTGAGTGATCGTCTCCTAGAAAGTCCGTTTGGCCATGATCTATTACGGCTGCGACATCCCTGAAGATCTGTACTACGATGTGGAGCGTGATGTATGGATTCGCTTCGAGGGGGAGATCGCCACTCTTGGAATGACCGATGTGGCCCAGACGCGCTGTGGCAAGATCGCTGCCATCCGCTTTCGGCCGGTAGGCAAGCAGGTGGCCCAGGGCAAGGCCCTAGCGACGATCGAATCGGCCAAGTGGGTTGGGCCTTTTCCGGCCCCCTTTGCGTGTGAGATTGTGGAGACCAACGAGGCGGCCTTTGAGAAGGACATCCTGATCGCCAACAAGGAGCCCTATAGCCAGGGATGGCTCGTTCGGGTTCGTCTGCTCAACCCAGAAGAGTGTCGCCATTTGGTCACCGGAGCATCAGCGGTGGCGGCCTATCGCGCGCGAATTGAAGCGCTGCAGGTGCGTTGTTTTCGTTGTGTAGAATGACATTTCCTTATGGAGGAACTATGGTGCGTGCTATTCGTATGATCTACCTAGAAGGCGTTTCCCCGCTTCGCTCACAGACGATGTATCATGCTGTGGGCTATGCCATGAAGCCGGATACGCCTAACACCATCCTGCTGGTCTCGCCGAATGCGCCGTATGTGTGCATTGGCTATCATCAAGACCTGCAGAAAGAGGTGGATGTGGACTACTGCGCTGCCCACGGCTTGCCGGTGTACCGGCGCGAAGTCGGAGGGGGCGCCGTGTACCTGGACTCGGGCCAGTTGTTTACCCAGTGGATCTTCCATCGGGAAGACCTGCCGGTCTCGTTGGAGGACCGCTTCCGGCTCTACATTGACCCGATCGTGCAAACCTATCGCGCTTTGGGGATCGATGCCAATTATCGCCCGGTCAACGACATCCACGTCCAGGGCAAGAAGATCGGCGGGACCGGCGCGGCCCAGATGGGAATAGCTGAGGTGTTGGTGGGCAGCTTGATGTTCACCTTCGATAAGAAAACCATGGCTCGAGTGCTCAAGGTGGCCTCGGAAAAAATGCGCGACAAAATCTTCGAGTCGCTCGAAGCCTATATGACCACCATGACCGAGCAGCTAGGCTATCTCCCCGATCGGACGATGGTCAAAGACCTGTACTTGCAGAAAGTATCCGAAGCGCTGGATGCCGAGATCGTCCCAGGCGAGTGGACAGCCGAAGAAGAGGCCATGGCTCAGGAGTTGGACGCTCGCTTTGTCTCCGAAGAGTGGTTGTATCAGAAGGGACGATTGCAGCCGCCGGCGGTGAAGATCCATGAAGATGTTTATCTGGTCGAATCGGCCTTCAAGGCGCCGGGGGGATTAATCCGCGTGGTGGCTCGCTTACACCGTGGGCGGATCGACGACCTCTCCTTCTCAGGCGACTTCACGTTGTTGCCGGCCTTTGCCCTGGGCGCCTTGGAGCAGGCGCTGCGCGGACAGGCCGCAACCCCCGAAACCTTGAAGAGTCGCATCGAGGAAGCCTACCAGCGCCTCCAGATTCAGTCGCCCGGCATGACTCCTAGCGATCTGGCAACCGCTGTCCTGAATGCTGTTGCCTCGTCGCCCTCGGCGTGATCTGAGTGAGGGGAGGAGGGCAGGGTGTTTTCACCGCAATTCTTGCATGGCAAATTGGCTTTGGTCACCGGCGCTTCGCGGGGGATCGGGAGGGGCATCGCCCTGGCCTTGGCCGAGGCCGGCGCCGATGTGATCGTTCACTACGCTCGCAAAACCAGCTTGGCTCAAGAGGTGGTGGCCGAGATCGAGCGCCTCGGACGCCGCGCCTGGGCCCTGCGCGCCAACCTGGCCGATCCCGAAAAGACCAACGCCATGTTGGACGAAGTGGAACGCACCTGGGGCGGATGTGATATTTTCGTGGCCAACGCCGCCAGTGGCGGGTTCCGTCCTATCCTGGCTACCGAGGATAAGCACTGGGATTGGACGATGGAGGTCAACGCCCGGTCCATCCTGCGTTGCGTCCGGCGCCTGACGCCGTGGATGGAACGCCGCGGTTGGGGGCGCATCATCCCCATCACCAGCATCGGCGGGCAGCGCGTCTTGCCGAATTATGGGATCGTGGGCCTGTCCAAGGCCGTGGTGGATGCGCTCACCCGTTACCTGGCTGTCGAACTGGCCCCCAAAGGCATTCGGGTGAATGCTGTCTCGCCGGGCGTGGTCGAGACCGATGTGTTGAACCAGATCGGCAAGGATGTGCCGTCGCTGCTTGAGCATCTTCTACAGCGCACGCCGGCCCGGCGCTTGGTCACCCCGCGCCATGTCGGTCAGGTGGTGGTGTTCCTGTGCTCGGAGGCAGCCGACCTGATCGTCGGGCAGGTCCTTCAGGTGGATGGTGGGTACGGTTTGGTGATGGACGATGGCGGGGTGTCCGATCAAGCGAGGGCGTGGCTGGCCGGCGATTCGTCGCCCTGAGCGCTTCTTCGACCGCGCAACTTCTATCGGTAGTTAGGTGTCGTTATGACGAATTACGCCTTTTTGATCGACCAGAGCAAGTGTATCGGTTGTCATGCCTGCTCGGTGGCCTGTAAATCCGAGAATCAGGTTCCGTTGGGCGTGTATCGCACCTGGGTGAAGTATGTGGAGACCGGGACGTTCCCCGACGTGCGTCGGCGCTTTCAGGTGACGCGCTGCAACCACTGCGCCAATCCGCCTTGTGTGCGTATCTGCCCGGTGGGAGCCATGTATCAGCGCGCCGACGGCATCGTGGAATTCGACCCCGAGATCTGCATCGGCTGCAAGTCGTGCATCCAGGCCTGTCCCTACGATTCGATCTACCTCGATCCCGAAACCCATACTGCGGCCAAATGCCATTTCTGCGCTCATCGGATCGAAATGGGCTTGGAGCCGGCCTGTGTGGTGGTCTGCCCCGAACATGCCATCCTGGCCGGCGACCTGGACGATCCTAACTCGGAGATCCGCCGCAAGCTGACCGTCTCTCAAGTCACGGTGCGCAAGCCCGAGCAGGGAACCGGCCCCAAATTGTTTTACATCGAAGGCAACGATTGGGCGCTGCATCCTACCGCCTCCTCGGCCTATGATTCCTTCTTCTGGGCCGACCGCGTCACCGAGCAGAACATCTCGGTCTACGCCTTGCCCGTCCTGCCCTCGTCGAACGGCCGTACCCATGGCGACACAAACACCCCACGGCGTGCACCCTCTGGGACCCCCATCCGCCTGCCCCAAGAGCAAGGCCGGCCCTGGAACGGCCCGGTCCAATTCGGCGGGCGAGTGGCCGAGCACATGGTGCAAACCGCCTACAATGCCCAACACAAAATCTACTGGCATTGGGAGCTGCCACTTTACCTGGTGACCAAAAACCTGGCCGGCGGCCTCTACCTGCTTGCCTCGTTGGCCGTGATGCTCGGCGGAGGCCTCTTCGATCCTGTCGCCTTCCTGGGGGCCGGCCTGACGGCCTTGATCTTCATGCTGATTACTGTGATCTTGCTGATCAAAGACCTCTCACAGCCCAAGCGCTTCTACACCATTCTCCTACGTCCACAATGGAAGTCCTGGGTAGCGCGCGGGGCGTTTGTCCTGGTGGGCTTCACCGCTCTGGGCGGTTTGTGGTGGCTGATCGAGGGCGCGGCCCAGATCGCTGGGCTTGATCCGGCTTGGAGTCAGGCCCTGAGGCCGGCCCTGGCCTGGCTCACCTTCCCGCTGGCCCTGCTGGCCGTGGTCTACACCGCCTTCTTGCTCGGTCAAGCCGAGGGCCGCGATATGTGGCAGAGCCCGATCCTGCCCCTCCAGCTGGCCGCTCAGGCCATCATGCTCTCCCTGGCAGCCTTGGGCGTCTTGGGCGGGCTGCTGCCGGCCTTCCCCGAGCGCCTGACTAGCCTAGCGCAGAGCGCCCTGCCGGCCGCCATTGCCGTTAGCCTTCTGCTCCTCCTGCTCGGCCGCTTCCCTTCCTTGGCTTCCGAAGTCGCCCTGCTCGGCTACCGGGAGATGACTCATGGAGCCTACCGCCGCCACTTCTGGTGGGGTGGCCTTGGCTTAGGGCACCTGCTGCCCCTGGCCTTGAGCCTCTTCCTGCCGTTCGCTGTTCCCTTGACCTTTCTCGCCATGCTCGTCGGCTTGTTCTTATACAGCTACGCCTTCATCCTAGCCCCACAACGCATCCCCAATTCCTGACCCCTTATCGATCAGGAAAGGAGTCCACGATGACCGATCGCCCTTCCATCCCTCCCACCTCTGCTGGCCTCTCCCTGCCACACTTCTCATTGAGCGCTCGCCCTCCCATCCAACTCACCGAAGTCGTCCATCCCGATGGGCGCATCAGCCAATACCCCCCGCCCGAATATTGGGACGACTGGGTGGAGTGGGATGGCAAAGAATGGCCCAAGCGCGTCCCTCGGCGCTACACCCTGGTCCCGACGGTGTGCTTCAACTGCGAAGCTGCCTGTGGCTTGCTGGCCTACGTGGACAAAGAAACCTTCGAGATCCGCAAATTCGAGGGCAACCCGGTGCATCCTGGCAGTCGCGGCCGCAACTGCGCCAAAGGGCCGGCCACCCACAACCAAGTCTACGATCCTGAGCGCATCCTCTACCCTCTCAAACGGGTGGGCAAGCGCGGCGAGGGCAAATGGCAACGCATCTCCTGGGAGCAGGCCCTCGACGAAATTGCCGCCAAAATGCGCCAGAGCAAACTGCGCCGTCCGAACGGCATCGTCTACCACGTAGGACGCCCGGGCGAAGATGGCTATACCAACCGCGTGGTCCAAACCTGGGGCATGGACGGCCACAACAGCCACACCAACGTCTGCTCCTCCTCTGCCCGGGCCGGCTACAACTTCTGGAGCGGCCAAGACCGTCCTAGCCCCGATCACGCCAACGCCCGTGTCATTCTGCTGGTCTCCAGCCACCTCGAAACTGGCCACTACTTCAATCCCCACGCCCAACGCATTATCGAAGCCAAGAGTCGCGGCGCCACCCTGATCACCCTCGACCCGCGTCTATCCAATACTGCTTCCATGAGCAACATCTGGCTGCCTACCTATCCCGGCAGCGAGACGGTGGTCCTGCTGGCCATAGCCAACTACCTGATCCAAAACGACCTCTACGATAAAGAATTCATCCGCCGCTGGGTGAATTGGAAGGAGACGCTTCACGCCGTTGCCCGAGGCTGGTTGCCCCTGAAGGACGCTTCTCTCGCCGAACGCATCTCTGCCCACCTCGCTTCCTCACCAGACCCTGGGCCGGCCTCCTCGTCCCTCGACCTCTTCCCCCTCTTCGACGCCCTGCTCAAGGACCTCTATGCCGAGTACACCCTAGAGCGCGCCGCCCGTGAGTCCGAAGTCCCCCTCGATCGCCTCCAAGAAGCCGCTCGTGCCGTGGCCGACTGCGATCACAAACTGGCCACTCACGTCTGGCGTAGCGCCAGCGTGGGCAACCTTGGAGGCTGGCAGGTAGCGCGCTGCTTGTTCTTTCTGAACGTCCTGACCGGCAGCGTCGGAACGCGCGGCGGCACCTCCCTCACCAACTGGAACAAATTCGTCCCCAAACCGTTCAAAGGCGCCCCCTCGCCCGAAACCTGGAACGAACTACACTACCCAATCGAATATCCCCTGGCCCACTACGAAATGTCCTTCCTCCTGCCTCACCTGTTGGAGGAAGGCCGCGGTGAGATCGACGTATACTTTACCCGTGTCTACAACCCGCTCTGGGTGAACCCTGACGGCTTCATGTGGCTGAAGATCCTCACCCGCGACGACTCGCCCATCAAGTGCTACGTGGCCCTCACCCCCACCTGGAACGAGACTGCCTGGTTTGCCGACTATGTTCTCCCCATGGGCCACGGCCCAGAGCGCCATGACCTGATGAGCCAAGAAACCCATTCCGGCCAGTGGATCGCCTTTCGACAGCCGGTCCGTCGCGTCGCCATGGAGCGCAGCGGCATCAAGGTGGACTTCACCTATCAAGCCAATCCGGGCGAAGTGTGGGAAGAAAATGAATTCTGGATCCAGCTTTCGGCTCGCATGGACCCCGACGGGTCGCTGGGCATCCGTCAATGGTTCGAGTCGCCCTACCGACCAGGCGAGATCATCACCGTTGAAGAATACTACCGCTGGATCTTCGAAAACTCAGTTCCTGGCCTGCCCGAAGCCGCCGCCAAGGAAGGGCTTACCCCCCTGGACTACATGCGCAAATACGGCGTGTTCGAGATCCGCCGCGAAAACTATCTGCCCTATGCCAAGCCCATCGGCCAGCCCGAAGACTACCAGGTCGACGAGTTCGATCGCGCTTGGAAGGATGGTCAGGTTGTTGGTCTGGTGGTGGACGGCGCCGTGCGCCCCGGGTTCGACACCCCGAGCAAGAAACTGGAATTTTTCAGCGAAACGCTCTACCTATGGGGATGGTCGGAGCGGGAATACACTATTCCTTGGTCGCTCAAGAGCCACGTTCATCCGGAGCATGTGGATCGTGCTAAGGGCGAGATGATCCTGCTGCCCAACTTCCGTTTGCCTACCCTGATCCACACCCGCTCGGCCAACGCCAAATGGCTATATGAGATCTCCCACAAGAACCCGGTCTGGATCCATCCTCACGACGCTAAGCGGATCGGCGTCGAAACCGGTGACCTGGTGCGAGTGGAGACCGAGATCGGCTACTTTGTGGATTCCGTCTGGGTGACGGAGGCCATCAAGCCCGGCATGGTGGCTGTCAGTCATCACCTGGGGCGCTGGCGCTTGCAAGAACAGGCCGGCGTGAATCGCGGCGCCTCCAGCTTGGTGAAGATCGATGAAGATGGCTCGGGGCGTTACCATCTGCGCGTCCTGCATGGCGCCACGGCCTGGACCTCAGGCGATCCGGATACTGCGCGCATCTGGTGGACCAACGTCGGCGTGAACCAAAACCTGGCCCACGCCGTTCATCCGGATCCGGTGAGTGGCGTACACTGCTGGCTACAAAAAGTAGTGGTTCGCCAGGCTGAGCCGGGCGACCGGGCCGGCGACGTGTTTGCCGATACCAACAAGTCCATGGAAGTCTATCGCCAATGGCTAGCCCTAACGCGACCGGCCCATCGCTTCAGCCCAGATGGCACCCGCCGGCCCTATTGGCTGAGCCGGCCGCTCAAGCCGACTCGCGCCGCCTATCAATTGCCGCAACCAGCAGAGGGGACATGAACCTACCCTACCGTATGAAGGAGAATTCCCGTGTCGTCAGAGGGCTTTGCTTCTGATACATCTCGCCCTTCCTCCGATGAATTCGTGTGGACTTATCGCGGCTATCGCATTCGCCCAAGCGAATTCGTCACCGCCATGGTTCACTTTTTCCGCGCTGAGATTCAGCGCGCCAACGTCTGGCGGCAACGTCTAGATACCACTACCAACTGGGCAGTGGTAACCACGGCCGGCACCCTGTCCATTGCCTTCAGCCAGGTCGACTCCAGCCATGCCGTGATCATCTTGAACACCCTGCTGGTCACGTTGTTCTTATATATCGAGTCGCGGCGCTACCGCTACTACGAGCTATGGAGTTATCGCATCCGCTTGATGGAGACCGATTTCTATGCCGCCATGCTGGTGCCGCCCTTTCAACCCTCGCCGGAATGGGCCGAGAGCCTGGCCGAAAACCTGCTCCACCCTCGCTTTCCGATCTCAATGTGGGAGGCCTTGGGCCGGCGCCTGCGGCGCAACTACTTCTGGATATTCCTGATCACGGCCCTGGTCTGGATAGCCAAACTCTGGATGCACCCCATCCCGGCCGCCGATCTGAACGTCATGATCGCTCGTGCTGCCCTAGGGCCGCTAGACGGCTATCTGGTGATCGGCGTTGGTGTGGCCTATTACCTCCTTTTGCTCATTCTTGGTCTGTTGACTGCCCGCCTCACCCAAGCTACGGGCGAGGTGCTGCCTCGCTTTGGCCAAGACACTCGCATCGAACCCGTTCACGAAGCCGCTTCGGATCGGCGCGCCTGGTTCGTTTTCCACACCCATCGTCGTCAGTTTTTGGCCCTTGTGATCACCGACAAAGCCGAGGCCGTCAGCAAGGCCATCATGAACGAACTGCGCCGCGGCGTCACCTGTCTGCATGGCACCGGTATGTACACCGGCGCTGAGCGCAACATCCTAATGTGCGCTCTGACCGTGACCGAGATCAACCACCTGAAGACGGTTACCGCTCGCGAGGATCCTTCGGCCTTTGTGGTGATCACCGCTGCCCAAGAAGTGCTCGGTCGTGGTTTCCTGCCGTTGCGCAAGGAAGAGAAATGATCGAGAGCGACCTCTTCTCTCTGCTCGGGGGTGACGTGAGCGCAGGCGGGGAATGCAGCCAGGGGCGATAAGCACGCTGAGCGTCGCGAGCTCACAAGAGCTACCTGACTGAAGTCAGGTTGATCTCCTTTACCTGCCCATCGGGGTAGTTATCCGTTTCGGCGGGTCTTCCCTCGAAGCGCCTCGGCCGTAAAGTACGCCAAGCTTCGAAAGATCTCCTCTGCGCGGGCCTCTCTCTCTTCAGCGGGTAGTTTGAGAAAATTCTCCACCTGCGCGGCGATCTCCTGCAGGGCTTGTGGGTCGGCTATGGCACTTAAGTGGCGGAAAAGCAACTGATGTGCTCCCTTACGCTCCATCACCTCAAGACCGTCTAAAATTTGGCGATGAGGCGTCCCTTCCCAAATGGCCAGAATCATCGCCTCCCGCAGCCAGCGCTCAACGCCAAACTCCATCAGTGTTCCCGCTCCGCCATACACCTCCATGGCCCACTTGGCCGTCTGAGCGGCTAGCTCCGCCGTCCAATACTTCGCCAGATGCGCAACCAACCGGAAGAGATGATACCGCTCAGAATACGGAGGAGATTGTCGCCAGACCTCGTTCAGGAGCTCGACAGCCTCCCAAGCCAGGGCAAAGGCGCTCTTCAGTTGGGTCATTCGATCTTCAAACTGCTTGCGCAACAGGGGGTGTTCGATGATGGGTTTGCCAAACGCCTCCCGTCCCACCGCAAAGCGGAGCGCGTCGGCCATGGCCCGCTGCGCCAGGGCGACGCTCCCCACGCTGTTGGCTACCCGAGACAGGTTGAGCACCTCCAAAATGAGATAGATCCCCCACTCGGCCTTGCCCAGAAGATACGCCTCACTCTCCTTGAGCTCGACCTCCCCGGTGGGGACGGAGCGAGTTCCGATCTTGTCTTTGAGGCGGCGGATGAGATAGTTGAGGCTCCCGTCCTGGCGATGTTTGGGGAGGAGAAAGAGCGCCAGGCCTCGCACGTTGCGCGGGGCGCCTTCCGGCCGGGCGGCTACGACGGCCAGTTCTGCCCCCACGTTGCTCGCAAAATATTTTTCACCCATAAGCAGCCAGCGGTCGCCCGCCAGCCTGGCCACCGTCTCCACAGTCGCTCCTAGATCAGACCCCCCTTTGATCTCCGTCATCCAGGTTGCACCCTGCCAGACGGTTTCATCTCGACGAAGCATAGGGGGCAGAAAGCGGGCCTTCAGCTCTTCGGTCCCATATTTCTCTAGAGGCACTGCCGTTGACAGGGAGACAGTGTAGGGGCAATAAAGGCCTGGATCGTTAAACGCGGTTACGTATCCCAATAGATACGAGGGCAGCAGAGATTTCTCTTCAAAGACCCGCCAGACGACGCCATCTTGGTAGCCTCTGTGGAGCATCTTCGAATATTCAGGCGGGAACAAGACCGTGTCTATGCGCTCTCCGAGTGGGTCGAACATGCGTAGCCAGGGCGTGCCTGCGCGGTCGATCGTCTCCGAGATGGGCCTCTCCTCCTTCTCCCAGTAACCCTCATACGCTTTGAGCGTCGATTCCCCAGGGACTGCCCCGAGCATCTCTTTTAGAAATGCAACGGGCGAATGGAGTATGTCAAAACTCATGAATGCCTCCTCTCAATCGGCTCTTGTGCGATCCTCTCTGGTTGGGACCGGCCCCGATCGTTCACGCCGACGCCTGCGATAGAGCCGCGAGATCCGACATCGGTCGGCGTAGCTGCCATGTACGTTGAAAGACCTCATCAATGTCCGAGCTACAGGCCCTTTCGCAGGCCAGGTCCATAACCTCACCCACAACCAAGGCGTTCTTATGCTCAATATGACGTCTTGAGGTTCGGAAACATCATGCCGTTGATCGCATGGACTTCCGGGTGTTTGAGTGTGATTCTAGTTGGTGGGGGCTCTTTTGTGAAGAGAAAAGGACATGGCGAACTCTTTGTCGAGCGATTTTGAACGCCGAATCTTGTCCAGGAGGTGGTTGGTTTTGCTTTTCATGTTCAGCTTTCATTCGAGCTGGCAGAGTTGTTATAATCTGCCATATGCAACGCATCCCCTTTCTCGATTCTCACACCGGCGGCGAACCGACGCGCTTGCTCCAATCCTGTCCATTTGAGCTGGGCGGCGGCTCGGTGGCCGAACAACTGAATGTGCTGCGCACCCGCTATGACTATCTGCGCCGTATGGCCATCAACGAGCCGCGCGGATCCGACGTGTTGGTCGGGGCATTGCTCGTCCCGCCGGCCGATCCAACCTGTCAGTTCGGCGTGATCTTCTTCAACAACGTGGGCTACCTGGGCATGTGCGGACACGGCACGATCGGCGTGGTGGTCTCCTTGGCCTATCTCGGCCGAGTCCAACCCGGCCTGGTCCGCCTGGAGACCCCGGTCGGTGTGGTGGAGGCCAGGCTGCATCCGGCCTCGCCGGCCGGCCACCCCAACCGCGTCTCGGTGCGCAACGTGCCGGCCTATCGCTATCGCAGCAACGTTGCCGTGGAAGTAGACGATCAGATCGTCCATGGTGACGTGGCCTGGGGTGGCAACTGGTTCTTCCTGGTCCACGATCATGGCTTGGACGTCTCGCCACAGAACATCGAACGCCTGACCGATTTCGCCTGGAAGGTGCGGCAGCGCCTGGCGGAGCAGGGGATCACCGGCCAGGCAGGCGCTGAGATCGACCACGTGGAACTGTTCGCGCCGGCTGAGCAGGCCGATAGCCGCAATTTCGTGCTCTGTCCGGGGCGGGCCTACGATCGTTCACCGTGCGGCACTGGCACCAGCGCTGCCCTGGCCTGCCTATATGTCGAGGGAAAGCTCTCTCCTGGCCAAGTGTGGCGTCAACAAAGCGTGATCGGCAGCATCTTCGAAGGTCAGATCGAGATCGTAGAAGGACAGATCGTCCCCACGATCACCGGCGAAGCGTGGGTGATGGCTGAGGGGAACTTGCTGGTGGACGAGCGCGATCCGTTTGGTTGGGGGATCTGACACGCTCCGGTTGCGTTGCGCGCCGTGAACGGTGATCTGCCCAACCGAGTTGACAACCTTGTGTCCCTTCAGGAGTATCGATCATGAAACGCGATGTCTTGATCATCGGTGGCGGGGCGATTGGTTTGCATGCTGCCTACTTCTTAATCCGTTCGGGCCGGCGGGTGGCGATCTTCGATCAAGGGACGATCGGCACCGGCAGCTCGGACGGTAACGCCGGCCACATCGTGCCTAGCCATATCGTCCCCTTGGCGGCGCCCGGGGTGATTTCCACCGCTCTAAAGTGGTTGCTGGACTCGAACAATAGCCCGTTTGGCTTGGCCGTGCGTTTGCATCCGTCCTACCTGTCCTGGTTGTTGCGCTTCGCTCTTTCGTGTAGCCATAAGAACGTGCAGCGCTCCCTGCCGGCCCTGAAATGGCTAGGCGTGATGAGCGCCAACCTGTTTGCCCAGATCATCGCCCAAGAAGGCTTCGCCTGCAATTACCAACCGAGCGGCGTTTTGTTCCTCTACCAAACCGAGGCCGGCTTGCAGGCCGGCCGGCACGAGGCCGATCTACTGCTCCAACACAACCTGCCTGCTGAGGTGCTCTCCCGCGACGCAGTGCGCCAACGGGAGCCGCTGGTGCGCCCAGAAGTGATCGGTGGTGTACACTTCCTGACCGATGCCTCGCTCCATCCTGGCCGTTACCTGCAGGCCCTCAAAGAGCGGGTCTATGCCCTCGGAGCAGAGGGCTTCGAGGGAATGTGGGTGACGGATTTGGAGGCGCAAAACGACCGAATTCGCCGAGTGCGCACCGATCGCGGCGATTTCGAAGCCGAAACGGTGGTGTTGGCCGCCGGCGCCTGGACGCCGTTCCTGGCCCGCAGCTTGGGGCTACACCTGCCCATCCAGCCGGCCCGCGGCTACAGCCTGACCGTGACCGCCCCCGGCACTATGCCCCGCCAGGCGCTGTTGCTCGGAGAACGTCGGGTGGCCGTCACCCCTATGGGCGACGTGCTGCGCTTTACCGGCCGTCTAGAGGTGGGACAAATGTCTATGACCCCCGATCCGCGCTGGTTGTCGGCCATCGAGCGCGCCGTGCGCGAATACATCTACATGGATGAGCGCCTAGAAATTCGCCAAACCTGGGCCGGCCTGCGACCGGTCACCCCCGACGGCGTTCCGATCATCGGCTTCTCTCCCCGCCATGCCAACCTGATCATCGCCGCCGGCCATGCCATGCTCGGCCTTTCGCTGGGCCCCGGCACCGGCAAAGTGGTGGCCGACCTGGCCAACGGTGTCCCCCTTGACTTCGATCTAAGTCCCTTCCGCGTAGATTTTCGCGCCCGAAAGGGCTAAAAGCGCCTATGTTTGGGTATTCCCTGAGGGTATAATCTTCTCATGCTCTCCTTTCGCCCGTTTCTTCTATCCAGCTTATTCCTGCTGCTGCTCGGCTGGGGCGGTTTATACCTCCTAGTGAACTTTACCTTGCCCACCGTGTGGCCGCGTTGGGCGTTCTTTGCCTCGTTGGTGGTCGCCCTCACCGCCACGGCCTTCCCGATCGTCTACTTCATCTCTACTCGTTTCTTAGACCAACCTCTCCAACCGTCGGTGTTGGTGCGCCGGGCGTTGTGGGTGGGTGTATATGGGGCTGTGTTGGCCTGGTTGCAGCTTGCGCGCCTGGTCAACCTATACGTGATTGTTGGCTTGGCGGGGGGTCTGATCCTGATCGAATACCTCTTGCGCCTGCGGGAACGGGCTCTCTGGCAAGCGCCGGAGCTTCCTGATGACGATCAACCTACGTGATTTGCCTTCGGTCGATCAACTGCTTCAGACGCCGCGCCTGCAGGGGCGGATCCTGCACTACGGGCGGCCGCTCGTCGTACAGGCGCTGCGATTCGCGCTCGACGAGGCGCGGGCCGCGGCCAAAACTGGCGCTGACCTCCCCCCGCGCGACGTCCTGCTCGCCCGCGCAGAGCATCTGCTCGAAGCCTGGACTCGTCCCTCGTTGCGGCCGGTGATCAACGCTACCGGCGTGATCCTGCATACCAACCTGGGTCGGGCCCCCCTGAGCCAGCCGGCCCTCGAAGCAATGACGGCCGCTGCCCAGGCCTATTCCACCCTGGAGTTTGACCTGGTTAGCGGCAAGCGCGGCTCGCGCTCAGTGCACGTAGAAGGCCTGCTCACACGCCTGACCGGCGCCGAGGCCGCCCTGGTGGTCAACAACAATGCTGGGGCGGTGCTCTTAGCCCTTTCGACCCTGGCCCGCGGCAAAAAAGTGGCCATTGCCCGCTCGCAGTTGGTGGAGATCGGTGGCTCGTTTCGCCTGCCTGACGTGATGAAACAATCGGGCGCCAAACTGTTGGAAGTGGGCACCACCAACAAAGTGCGCATCAGCGATTATCAGGAGGCCATCGCCCAGGGCGCAGCCGTGATCCTACGCGCCCACCATTCAAACTTCAAGATCATCGGCTTCACCGAAGAGCCAACCCTGGCCGACCTGGCCGCCTTGGCCCACCGCCACGGGCTGCCGTTGATCGACGACCTGGGCTCGGGCACCCTGCTCGACACGGCGACGTTCGGCTTGGGGCACGAGCCCATGGTGCAAGAGTCGCTGGCTGCCGGCGCCGACCTGGTCTGCTTCTCCGGCGATAAGCTGCTGGGCGGGCCTCAGGCCGGCATTGTAGTAGGCCGGGTAGAGCTGGTGAACCGCCTCAAGAAACATCCGCTGGCGCGAGCGCTGCGGGCTGATAAGCTCTGCCTGGCGGCGTTGCATGCCACCCTGTTGCACTACCTGAAGGATGAGGCGACGAGTCGCATCCCGGTGTGGAGGATGATCTCGATGTCGGCCGAGCAGGTTCGGGGTCGCGCAGAGGCGTGGCGTAGCCGTTTGGGACGGGGTGAGGTGGTTCGGGCTGAATCGACCGTCGGAGGGGGCAGCCTGCCCGAGGAAGTTCTTCCTACGTTCGTCCTGGCCTTGGATGTGAAGCACCTCAATCGCTTTTTGAAACGCCTGCGGGAGGCCGATCCGCCGGTGATCGCCCGCGTTGCCGACGATCGGGTGCTGCTTGACCCGCGCACAGTGTTGCCCGAGCAGGAGGAGAGTTTGCTGACAATTTTGCAGACCTTGCTTTTAGAGACCTTTGGCGTTGGCGCCCAAATCGATGAACAGGCATAATGCGCCCCATCGATCTTCGGAAAGGTCAGGCGGCCTCTCCAGAGTGCGCAGAGGACACGGAGATTCTAAAGCTCTCTTGCTCAGGGTTTACCGCAGAGTGCGCAGAGGACACGGAGATTCTAAAGCTCTCTTGCTCAGGGTTTACCGCAGAGTGCGCAGAGG
>Ga0116210_1000290_pt1 | contig 53029 bp, 40 predicted proteins | sample TshhotsprinmetaG_FD_94483 | JGI IMG/M metagenome (GOLD analysis project Ga0116210, IMG submission 94483) | Hot spring microbial communities from South Africa to study Microbial Dark Matter (Phase II) - Tshipise hot spring metaG | ecosystem: Environmental > Aquatic > Thermal springs > Hot... | reverse complement strand
CGAGGGCTACCGCGATTTCCTCGGCGCGGATGGCAGCAAGGCCGGCGTGGTGGACAAGCCCGCGCCGGGCGGAAGCTTGATTGACTGTGTGGCCTGCCACAATACGGTCACGGCCAACAAGACCAGCGTGACCTTCCCTTCGGGAATCACTTTGAAGAACCTCGGCTCTGAAGCGCGCTGCATGGAATGCCACCAGGGCCGTGAGGCCAAGACCACGGTGGATGCGGCCATCGCGCGCGCAGCCATGACCGACACGTTGGATGCGATCAGCACGGTGAGCCCGACGCTCGGCTTCGTGAACATCCACTACTACGCAGCGGCCGCAACGCTGTATGGCACCCTGGCGAAGGGCGGCTACGAGTACGATGGCAAGCGCTACGAGGCGAAGTTCGAACACGTCGAGGGCTACGAGACCTGCACGAGCTGCCACAACCCGCACACGTTGGAGGTCGAGATCCAGGAATGCGCGGCCTGCCATACCAACGTCAAGGAAAAAGCCGACCTGGCCAAGATCCGCATGGTCGGTTCGTTGCTGGACTATGATGGCGATGGCGATGCGAAGGAAGGTATCCCCGGCGAGATCGCGGGCTTCCAGGAGAAGCTCTACAGCGCTATCGTGGCCTATGCCAAGGAGATCAGCCCGACCGCCGCAATCGGCTACTCCGCAGATGCCTATCCGTATTGGTTTAAGGATACGAACGGCGACGGCAAGATCGCAGGGCAGGAAGCCACGGTTGCCAATCGCTGGCCTTCGTGGACGCCGCGCCTGCTGAAAGCCGCCTACAACTATCAGGTCTCGAAGAAGGATCCGGGCGAGTACGCGCACAACGGCAAGTACATCATCCAGCTTCTGTACGATTCGATCGAGGACCTGAACAACAAGCTGACGACGAAAGTGGACCTCTCGAAGGCCCATCGCGATGATGCTGGCCACTTCTCGGGCGCAGGCGTTGCGTTCCGCTATTGGGATGCGCAGGGCGAAGTGCCCGCCCAGTGCGTGAAGTGCCATACGGCCGGCGGCCTGCCGGAGTTCCTCAAGAACGGCGGCACGGTGGCTGTCACCGGTGCCGGCGCGGTCGTCACCACGGGCGTCGGCAACATGGCGCCGAGCAACGGCTTCGCCTGCACCACCTGCCACACCGATAACGTCAAGTTCGGCATCCGTTCGGTCGTGAACGTGCCTTTCCCCAGCGGCAAGAACGTCACCTTCAGCAAGGAGAAGGATGAGAAGGGCGCCCTCAAGCCGGTGGCCGCGAATCTGTGCCTGGAATGCCACCAGGGTCGCGCTTCCACGACGAGCGTCAACGCGGCGGTCCGGGGTCTGGATGACGACAAGGTGGATGCCCGGGCGCGCTTCCAGAACATCCATTACTACGCCGCAGGCGCGTCACTGTTCGGCGACGTCGCCCAGGGCGCCTATCAGTATGAGGGCAAGAAGTATGTCGGCCAGTTTGCCCACGCTCCGGGCTTCGACACCTGCACCGGCTGTCACAACACGCACGAGCTCGAGCTGAGGATGGACAAGTGCGTCACCTGCCATGTCGGCGTCAAGTCGCCGAAGGAGATCCGCTTCAGCACCAAGGATTATGACGGCGACCAGGATGTCAAAGAGGGCATCTCGGCCGAGGTGATGGCGCTGGAGGCCAGGCTGTACGAGGCCATTGTGGCCTACAGCAAGCAGATCACCCAGACGGCGATTGTCTACAACTCGGCCGCCTATCCGTACTTCTTCAAGGACCTGAATGGCGATGGCAAGGCCGACGCGAAGGAGGCCGTCTTCGCCAACGGCTGGGCCGACTGGACGCCGCGCCTCTTGCGCGCTGCCTACAACTACCAGTACATCCAGAAAGATCCGGGCGTTTACGCGCACAACCCGCGGTATGCCATCCAGATCCTCTACGATACCCTGGAAGATCTGGGCAAGAAGGTGACGGTAAATCTGACGGGCCTGGTGCGTCCAGAGTAGCGACCGGCTGCTTCGCTCGCTGCCGCCGGCATGACTCCATCGGCCGGTGACAGCGGGCGCGCAGGCCACGATTCCGCATGAGCCGGACCCCCCATTGGGTTCCGGCTCATTTTATGCTTGATTCTATGATCACGATTGCGGACCAGTCTGGACGTGCGGCCGGGATTACGGCCGCCAAACGCCAACACAGCCGAGAGCTGACCGACACTGAAAAGCTCCGCCGGCTGCCATGGGCGTTCCTGCATATTGCAACCAATACCATCTTCTGCCAGCTCACCGTCTTCGGATCGGTTTTCATTCTATTCCTAACCGAGCTGGGGCTGGACAAAGCCCAGGTCGGGCTGCTGCTGGCCTTTTTCCCCCTGGCCGGCGTCATCGCGCCCCTCGTCGCCCCATTGGTGGCACGACTCGGCTACAAACGCGTCTTCGTCACGCTGTGGGGCGCGCGCAAACTCGTCATCGCCGGGCTGCTGCTGACGCCCATGATTGCCGCACGCTATGGCGCAGCCGGCACGTTGCGTTTTGTCACCGCCGATATGATCGCGTTCGCGCTTTGTCGTGCAATTGCCGAGACCGGCATGTACCCCTGGATGCGCGAGTTCATCCCCGATCGGGTGCGCGGCCGCTTCGCCGCGGCGGAGATCCTGCTGACCACCTTTTTCGGCTTTCTGGCGGTCAGTTTTGCCAGCTATGTCATCGGCCGCAGCCGTGGCCTCGATGGCTACATGGCGCTGATCGCGGTGGGCGTCTTCTTTGGCCTGCTGGCCACCGCCGCGATCGCATTGGTGCCAGGCGGCGCGCCCCAGCGTGGGAACGGATCGGCCTGGCCCGATCTGCACGCCACGCGCGCCACGCTGCACGACCGCGATTTCGTGCGCTTTCTGGTCGGTCTGGGGCTGATGACTCTGGCGGTGGTGCCGCTGAATTCGTTTCTGGCGCTTTTCGCTCGCGAGCGGCTGGGCCTGCCGCAGGCCAACGTGATCTTCCTGCAAAGCGCCGGGTTGGCCGGCGGGCTGCTGTTCAGCTATGTGTGGGGCTGGACGGCCGATCGCGTCGGGAGCAAGCCGGTGATGCTGGCCGGCGTGGCCGCCGCCAGCGCGTTGCCGTTGCTCTGGCTGGCGGCGCCGACGGGCAGCCCGTGGACCTTCGGGGCTGCTCTCCTGGCGGCCTTTATCACCGGCGCGTGCCAGCCCGCGTGGACCATCGGCTCCAGCCGGTTTCTTTTCATGGATGTCGTGCCGCGCGATAGCACGACGCACTACATGGCCGTCTTCTATGCATGGGCCGGCATCACCGGCGCAACCGGCGCCATTCTGGCCGGCCGCATCCTGCAAAGCGTGTCGGATAGCTTCGGTCCGGCGCCGCGCCACGGTATGGACGCATACAGCGTTCTCTTCATCGCCAGCGCGATCATGGCCCTGGCCAGCCTGATCGTCCTGCGCGGCGCACGCTCGCAGGCAAACCCGACATGATCATGCGATGAGCGCACTCGTCACGATAGAAACGCCGATCAAGGGCATGGATTGCGCCGAATGCACCGAGCATGTCCGGCGCGCCATCGCCGGATTGTCGGGCGTGGCCTCGGTGGAGGTGTTTCTGGCCGCCGAAAAGGCAGTCATCCGCCTGGATCCGAGCCGGGTTGAACTGTCCGCGATCCGCGAGGCAGTGGCGGCTGCCGGCTATTCAGTCCCTGAGACGGCCCCCTCCGGCGCGAAGTCGCAGCCTGACCTCGGACGCCGGATGGATTTCCTGTTGGCCGGCTTGTTCGTCGTTGTGCTTCTGGCCGTCATCGTCGGAGAAGGCCTTGCCGTCTTCGCGTCCGTCAACGCGGCCATTCCGCTGCCCATCGGCTTGATCGCAGTGCTGGCTGCCGGCTTCCCCGTCTTCCGCAACGTGGCGCGTGCCGCCCGCCGCGGCCAGATCATCGCCCATACCCTGATGACGCTGGGCGTGATTGCGGCCCTGACGGTCGGCCAGTGGGTCACGGCGCTCCTGGTGGTCGGCTTCATGCGCGTCGGCGACTATGTGGAACGCTTTGCCACAGATCACGCCCGTCGCGCGATCAGAGACCTGTCGGCCCTGGCCCCGCAGACGGCGCGCGTCGAGCGCGATGGCCGCGAGATGGAGATGCCGATCGCAGCAGTGCGGCCGGGCGACCTGGTGATCGTGCGCCCCGGCGAGCAGATCCCGGTAGACGGCGAGGTCGTAGCCGGCCAGGCGACTGTGGATCAGGCGGCCATCACCGGCGAGGGATTGCCGGTCGAGGCGGGGCCGGCTGCGCATGTGTACGCAGCGACTTTTGTGCGCCTGGGCCATCTCCGCATCCGCGCCGCACGCGTCGGTCCCGAGACGACCTTCGGCAGGGTCATCCGGCTGGTCGAGGAGGCCGAGGCGCAGCGGGCGCACGTGCAGCAGATTGCCGATCGCTTTGCCGCCTGGTATCTGCCGATCGTCGCCGGGCTGGCCGGCTTGACTTTTCTGCTCCGCGGCGATCCGCTGGCAACCGCGGCGGTGCTGGTCGTCGCCTGTTCATGCTCCTTCGCCCTCGCCACCCCCATCGCCATGGTGGCTTCCATCGCTGCAGGCGCCCGCCGCGGCCTGTTGATCAAAGGCGGCCGTTACCTGGAGCTCCTGGCCCGTGCCGATGTGGTGTTGATAGACAAGACCGGCACGGTGACCCTGGGCAAGCCACAGGTGACCGATGTGGTCGCCGCGCCGGATTGCCGGTGGCCGCCAGACGAGCCGGACATGGCGCGCCACGATCCCCGATCTGCCGTTCTGCGGCTGGCGGCCTCGGCTGAACGCTACTCCGAACATCCTGTGGCCGAGGCGGTGCGCGCGGCCGCGCAGGCGCGGCGCCTGCCATTGGCCGATCCGCTTGATTTTCGGGCATTGCCGGGGCTGGGAGTGCAGGCGCTGGTGGAAGGGAAACGCGTGACGGTGGGGAATCGGCGTCTGCTCGACGCGAGCGGCCTGACCGGGCCGGCCTCCCCTGATCCGCGGGAGGGAGCTGCCGTTTCGCAAGAACATGAGGCACGGGGGCTGCAAGCGGCAGCTTTCACCGATGCTGTGACCGCGCTCGAGCGTGAAGGCAAGACGCTGCTTTTCGTGGCAGCCGACGGCGACCTGCTGGGCGTGATCGCGGTGGCCGATACCCTGCGCGAGGATGCGCCGGCCGCTGTGGCCGCTCTGCGCGATCTCGGTGTGCGCCACATCGAGCTGCTCACGGGCGATCATGAGCGGGCCGCGGCCACGATGGCCGCGGCGCTCGCCGTTCCCTATCGGGCCGGCCTGTTGCCGGAGGACAAAATCCGCATCGTGCGGGAGTATCAGGCAGCCGGCCACACCGTAGTGATGATCGGAGATGGCATTAATGACGCGCCTGCGCTGGCCCAGGCCGATGTCGGCATCGCCATGGCCACAGGCGGCTCCGATATCGCGATCGAGGCCGCACCTGTGGCGTTGATGCGCCCGGATTGGATGCTGGCGCCGGCGCTCTTGCGGATGGCCCGCCGGACGATGCGCGTTGTGAAGATCAACCTGGCTTTCGCCGCCCTCTACAACGTCGTCGGCCTCTCGCTCGCGGCCCTGGGCTTTTTGCCGCCCGTTCTGGCCGCCGCCGCGCAGTCGTTGCCCGATCTGGGCATCCTGGGCAACTCAGCGCGGCTGCTGCGCGATCGCGGATAATTTGTAGCGATACACATTGGTCTCGCGGCGCTCGAAGCCCAGGCGCTGATACAAACGATTGGCGGCCTCGCGCGATGGCCGCGAGGTCAGATCTACGGTCGTGGCACCGGCCATCCGCGCGTGGTCGAGCGCGGCACGACACAATGCCTCGCCGATCCCTTTGCCTCGGCTGGCCGCATCCACGATCACGTCCTCGATCCAGGCGCGCAGGCCCGTGGGGATGCGAAAGAGCGCCAGCGTCAGCGCACCGACGATGGCGTTGTCCCGGTCCGGGTCGCGGGCGATGAAGAGGACGGTCGCCGGCGACGCGATGATCTCGCGCACTTCGTCGCGGGTAGGCGGCGGATTGGACGATGACAGCTGCGGGATGAGCCGATCAAAGGCTGCCATCAACTCATCTGTGACTTCGGTGGCTCTTTCGATCCTCACGGTCAAGACCTCGTGTGATGATTTATGGTTGCGATGGACACGCAAAAGACTGATCCTGGGCCAGATCGGCGCGCCAGGCGCAGGTTCCGACCTGGACCGTCAGCGGGACGGCCAGCGTGCCGGCCTGCTTGCGGACGGTCAGCGTGTACGGCATCGCCGACGCCGTCTCCGGAAGCCGATAGCGCAGGGTGATGATTGCCAGGCTGCCGGGCCGCAGGACGAAATCCCCGCTGAACACGGTCGAGCCGTTCTCGCCGCGCTCGGTTTTGCTCTGACGCAGGCCGTCGGCCGCGAGCAGCTCGCTGCCCGGCGGCGTGTACACCCTCAAGTAGTCCCAGTAGCATCGTTCGGCCAGCGCCTGATAGGAGTCGCTGTATTTCAGGGTGCGTTCGCACGCGGCATTGGCCGGCAAGGCGGGTGCGGTGTGCGTGTAGGTCAGGGTCAGGGTGGCGATCAGCCCATCGCCGTCAGACGCCACCCGATAGCCGATCTGCTGTTTGACCATAGCATTGGCTTTGTTGAAGCCGACGTTGGTGTCAATCACGGCCAGAAAGTCGCCTCGGCTCGGCGGCATCAGCGCGCCATCCCAGCCCTGTTGACGCAACAGGGCGGCTGCCGTCGGATCGGCGACCGCGATCTGGAGGTGGCGGCCGTCGAGCATCGCCAGGACTGCCTTGCTGAGCACCATGGGATCGAGGCGTCCGCCTCCTTGCAGGCGGGCGAGCGCGGCGGTCGTGATCTCGCTCATGAAGTCTTTGCGCTTGCGGAACCAGTCGGCAGTCGGCTTCTCGACCGTATCCGGGCTGGCGGTGGGAGCTTCCCAGGCGCGTTTGATCTCGGCGATCACGTTGTCCCCCGTCACTGCACCGGGCCGGCCGGGCACGGTCAGGGGGCCGAGCGCGCCGACCAGCAAACGGACGGCTTCCATGTCGAGCGCGATGACGCCGTCGGTCTCGATTCCCCGATCCTGGACATAGAGGGCCTGCGCCACCTGCGCGCTGGTCGGAAAGTCGGGCGACCAGTTGCTGTCGCGCAGCACCAGCAGGTCGGCGCCCATGTGTTCGCGCAACGCTGCGGGCGGCTCGGGGTGTGGCTGGGCGAAATTATCCACGGCATAGCTGTCGCTGAGGCTGATCTCGGCGATGTGGCCGCGCTCCAGCTGCACGTGGCCGGCGCCGCTGATGAAGCCGCCGGTGGCGCGCAGCTCGTCGTTGTTCTGGGCCAGGATCAGGTAGGTGCGCGGGCCGTCCATGCCCAGCAGGGTCGGCGCGAGCTGTGTGGCTTGCAACGCAGCGCGCAGGAGCGACAGCAACCGGTCCAGGCGCTCGATCTGGGGCGCCAGTCGGGGATGCAGCGGGCCCTGCACCTGGCTGCGCAACGCTTCGGCACGCGCCAGCCGTGCGTCGGCTGCGGCGAGCTGTGGACCGGCCGCGGCGAGCGCGGGCAAAGCCTGGCCGAGCAGGTCATCCTGGCCGGCTTCTCGCAGCAGGTCACCGACCGGCCACAATGCGTCGAGTGCCAGGCGGCCGCCTGCAGCCAGCTCGTGCGCCAGTTCGAGCAGATGCGGCGCATCGCGCAGCGTGGAGCCGAATTCGGGCACCCAGCCCAGGTGGGGCGCCAGCCACAGGAACGGCCGGCCTGCGGTCTGCACGCCCCGCAGATGGGCCTCGAGCTCGGCGAGGTTCTGGCGCAGCGCGGGCAGTGCATCCAGTTGTGGGTTCGCGGCCAGCGTCTGCAGGCGGCGCAGATCCGCCAGCGCCAGCCTGGCCTGCGCGGCCGTGCGATAGCCCAGCCAGCCGAGCACGCCGACGGCCAGCACGAAGATGAGGAGGAGCAAGGCGAGCAGGAGTCTGCGTCTCATTTGTCTTTATCCGGTAACAGGCGTAGTTATGGCGACCACAATCGCATTAGCACTCCGGCGGGCTCCTCGTGCAAGCCGGTCTTGAATCCGGCCAGGGCATCGGCACGGTAGAGCGGCCCGCGGCGTGCCGCCTCGATTACGAATTCTTCGACCGGCACCGGCGTTTTGTCGCCCATGAAGGCGGCCAGGTGCGGATGGTGGCGCAGCAGCGCCGCTTGATACCAGGGAAAATCGTACAAATGCACATTGACCGGCGTCAGGTCGGGCCGTTGGCCCAGCCCATAGCGGCCATACCATAGGGCAAAGGTCGCCTGATCGCCGCCGACCAGGATCACCGCGGCGGGCGCGGCCGCCTCCCAGATGGCCGCCAGAAAATCCTCGGCCTCGTGATCTCGGCTCAGGTCCATGTCGGCCCACCAGCGGCCGAGCGCGGCAGCCGGAAGGCCCACGGCCAGGAGCACGGCCGCGATCACAACGCCGCGGCCGCTGTCTGCGGGCCGCCATGCCACCGTCCGCGCTGCCAGCCAGGCGATCCCCTGGCCCAGCCAGAGGCAGGCCATGGCCCAGGCCGGAATGAGATAGATATGAGAATCCACGGACCGGTAGCCGATGCCGTAAGCTGTGTAGGCCGCAGCGATGAGCACGGTCATCCGCCACCAGCGACGTGCCTGCGGTTCCATCTGCCACAGGCCGACCAGGGCCAGGATCAGGCCCCAAGGGCCGGCGCCGAATTGTCGTCCGGCCTCGGCGGCCCAGGCGGCCAGCCGACGGGGCAGCTCGGCCAGCGGCAGGCCGAAGACCAGCGGCCGGTAGATTGCGGCCGAGACGAGCCACCAGAAACCGGCGGGCGTGCTCGGATCACCCCAGTTGACCGGCGGTGTCTCGCGAGCGGCCCACGGCAAACAGGCGTGGGTCGTCATGCCGGCCAGCGCCGTCGCCAGAGCCGCCATCCACTCCCGCCGATCACAGCGTCCCCAGAGCCAGATGAGCAGCCCGGGCAAGAGCAGGGCCACGGTTAGATGGACACCCAGCCCCAGGCCGAAGGCCAGGCCGCCGGCGATCAGCCAGCCGCGACCTGACCGGCCGGCGTTCGTAGCCTCCTGCCAGCGCCAGGCCAGCCATAGGATGAGAACCACCGCCAGCGCGTTGAGCGCATATGCTTCGGTGATCGTGGCCTGGCTCCAGAGTCCGGGCGACGTCGCCCATGTGAGCCCGGCGGCTAATGCGGCTGCATGCCGAACGCGGCCGGCCGTGTTGCTCAACGCGCGGCGGGCCAGATCGGTCAACAGGGCCACGGCAAGCGCGGCAGCCGTCGCCGAGAGAAGGTTTCCTGCCCGGGCCGGCGCCTGGGGCAGCAGCGCCACGGCCGCCGAGAGGAACAACAGATAGGTCGGAGCGCCCGGAGGATGAGGCACGCCGTGGGTGAGGGCGGCAGCCAGAAAATCGCCGCCATCTGCGCCGTGATGCGCCCAGGTCAGTCCGGGCGCAGCCGTGCGCACATACAGCGCCAGCGCACAGAGGCCCGCAATTGTTGCTGGCCATGCACGGCAAAGCCGAAAAAAGGCCCTCCGCCGCATGCGTTCGTTCAGCGGGCCGGCCCGGCATCTCTTCCGACGGCCGGCAGCTCCGCGGGAGGCATGGCGACGAGGGCCGTCGCGCTCACCGGCGCCATCCCTGCTGCCTCGACGCTCGCCTGAGTGGCGATCACCTTGCCCGCCGGCACGTCCGCAGCAACGACGGCCGCAAACACCGCCGTGACCTGGGCGCCTGTCGTCAGCTCGGCCACGGCCACCCGCAGGATCGTCCCCTGCCAGCCGGCTCCCTCCGGCACCAGAACAGCGCCGGGCTGCAGCTCGCCCGGCAGGGAGACAAGCAGGACGACGTCGCGCAGCGCGGTTGCCGACCGATTGACCACAGTCAATGTGTACACGACCGTCACCCCCTGCCAGACCTGGATCGGCTGCGCAACCAGCGACAGGTCTGCAGCCGCGCGCGCGGCTGTGGTGGCCGTCGGCGTGAAGGTGACGCTGCCACGCGTCGCAGTCGGCGCAGGAAGGGTCGGCTGAGGCGCTTCGGTCGGTCGCGGCGTGTCAATTGGCCGCGGCTCAGCGGTCGGCGGCGGGGTGGTAGGAGGTGGCTTTGGCGTCCGGGTCGGCACCGTCTGACTGGCATACATGGAATCGGGCGAAGCCCACGCCTGCGGTTTGCCGGCCAGTGCAGCGAGGACGATGGCTGCCACCAGGAGATAGCCTGCCAGGCGCAAAATGCGCATCATGATTGTTTCCTTCCGTTCAGAATCCATCCGATTTCGCCTGGGATGCTTCGGCCAGGCGCCGCAGATTCCAGCTTCTGCGCCACAAAGCGATCGCCGCCCATATGCTGACACCGCCGACCACGAGCGCATGCAGGACGAGCCCGTAGGCCAGCCCAATCGTCGCGGGCACATGAAACACCGACAGGCCGAGCACGCACAGATAATGAAACACCCCGATCTTGCCGGGGGTCGAGGGCACTGCCACGCCTGCCTGTAGAACCGCCAGCAGGAAAAAGGCGATCAGCGGCGAAGACGGCAGGTCAAAAGCCCGCAACATGATGTAGTTCGTGAACGCGGCAACCGACCAGAACACCGCCGTCCAGCCCCACACGGCCACGGCCGCTCGCGGCGACCCCAGGGCGCTCAGGCCGTCCAGCCCGACGCCGATGCGCTCCAGCCATCGTTCGCGCCAGGCAGAGGGCAGCCAGCGCAGCCCCCAGCCGGCCAGACGCATGAGCCCACGTCGGCCGCCGATCAGCACAACCAGGCCGACGACCACTGCCAGGGCGGTCAGAAACAGCGGCCCCACCCGGCCTGCCAGCCACTCGGGCAATGCCAGAAACGGCAACATGGCTGCGATCAGCAGGGCCAGGACGATGATGTCTATCAGTTTTTCTGCGGCGATCGTGCCGAGCGCGTAAAGTTTGCTGATGCCGGCCTCTTCGCCGGTCAGGTAGGCCCGCCCCAGCTCGCCGACGCGCGCCGGAATGTAAAAGTTGACTGCCTGTCCGATGACGATCAGGCTGCTCAACTGGGCCAGGTTCAGCGGCACTCGCCGGCCGTGAAACAGGGCACGCCAGCGAAGCGCTTTCAGGACGTTGGTGCCCGTGGCCGTGATCAGGGCTATCGCCACGAACGGCAGCCGCGCGGTGCGCAGCACCTGGACAAGCTGGTCGAAGTCTACCGAGCGTGCCGCCAGATAGATGGTGGCCGCGGCCACGACTGCGCCCAGCCAGATCTGCAGCCGAGCGCCGAACCAGGAACGGCCCATTTTGCGCGGCGGCCTTGCTGCTTCTGGCCTGTCTGCTGTGCTCACGGTTGCGCCGGCCTGGCGCGCACGATCAAGCGATGGGTGTTGCTCCACGGCGGCCAACACGTGACCAGAGTTAAAATGCGCTCCGGGCTGGGATCCATGTAACGGCCGTTCTTCAGCCGCTGTTCGAGCGGCACGCCGGAGTCCTTCAGCCGGATGAAGTCCGTGATGACGTACTCGAACGATTTGCCGGCAGCATTGTAGAGATGGATCTTGCGTCCTTTGAGGATGTCTGAGCGGTCGGTGAACGGATCTACAACCGTTTTGCTACGCTCATCCCAGGCCAGGCTGATCGCCTCGAATACTTTGCCCTCGATGTTGTTGTGGCCTGAGATGACGATGTTGCCCACCTCATTCAGCGCCGCACTGTTGATGTGATGGCCGGCGGCATTTTTGGGAATGACCCATTCGGACTGCGGGCCGGCAGCCGTGTTGACGATCGTCCAACCCATTTCGACCACCTGGCCGTCGAGCTTGAGGTCGGGGATCACGATGCGCACGGGCAGATCGGGCGTCGCAACGGCCGCAGGCGCGGGGAGCATTGTAGCGGTCGGTGAGGCCGTGGGGCTGACAGGTGCGGCGGTCGGCGGCGGCGTGACCTCGGCCGCGGTCGTCGCAAGCGGAGACGCGGCCGTGACGGGCGGCGTGGCGGATGGCTCCGGCAGGGCCGATGTGGGCGTTTCCTGTGATTCTAGTTCGGCGCGCAGCTGCTGGCCCGCTACCTGTTGACGCACAAAGATGGAACAGCCGGCCAGGAGCACAACCAGGCCGAGAACGATCAGGATATTGCCGAGGAATCTGCGCACACGGTTGGCTGAAGTCATGGGATCGCCTTTCGCTGTTTGACACTGGTACGATTATAGCACAGAGCATTATAGAGGACAATCCGGCAAGCGCAACTTTCGATTTGTTTTTGTTCTCTTCTTCTGCTATCATCGGCGTGAGGAAACTATGATCAGCTATCAGCTGCGTCAACGCGAATACTTGCTGCAGATCAGCCGGGCGATGACCGCGCGGCTCGATCTGCCATCACTTTTGCGCCTGATCCTGACCAACGCGGCAGAGATCGTGCGGGCCGAAGCTGGCCTGATCGCGTTGCGTCGCGGCCAGTCGAGCGTGCTCACGATCCACGCCAGCTACAACATCCCGACCGCCCTGTTGCCCCGCTTCGCGCCGCTCCTCACCGATGTCCCGCTGCGCACCGATCATTTCGCGTTTCCCGATCTGCAGTTGCGGCTGGACATGGTGACGCGGGCCATCCTGTTGCCGCTGCATCAGGTGATTGCGTTGCCGCTGGTGTTCGAGGAGCGGCTGCTGGGCCTGATTTACCTGTTCCGTAGCGGCACTGCCGCATTCACCGCAAACGATCAGGCTGTGCTGACCAGCTTCGCCGACCAGGCGGCCATTGCGGTGCGCAACGCCCAGCTCTATCAGCAGCTCAGCGAGGAAAAACGGCAGCTCGACGCGATCATCCAGCATAGCGCCGACGGCGTGATGATCCTCGACGCCGATCTGCGCATCCTGGTCTTCAATCGGGCGCTGAGCCAAATGACCGGCTGGAGCGCCGAGGCGGCGCTTGGTCGGCCCTGCTATGAGGTGTTAGCGCTGGAACAGGCGTCTGGGCCCAATCTTTGCGGGCCGGATCCGATCGAGGTGGAGTTTCCCGACGGCCAGCCGGTGATGGTCGAGGGGTTGCTGCCCCGGCCGAGCGGCTCGCGGCTGGCGGTGAGCATCACCTATTCGCCGCTCTACGATGAAGATGGCCGGCTGACGCGCATCATTGCCAATGTCGTGGACATCACGCGCTTTCGCGAGGCCGAGGAGATGAAGTCCACGTTCGTGTCGGTGATCTCACACGAGCTGAAGACGCCGGTGGCGCTTATCAAAGGCTATGCCAACACCCTGGCGCGCGAAGATGCGCAATGGGACAGCGCCACGTTGCGCGAGGGCCTGCAGGTCATCAGCGAAGAGAGCGACCGTTTGAACGTGCTGATCAACAACCTGTTGGATGCCTCGCGCATCCAGGCCGGCGCGTTCAAGCTCGAGCGCGGGGACGTACTCATCCCGAAGCTGGCCGCGCGCGTGGTGGACAATTTCCGCGTGCACGCCACCGGCCATCGCTTCGTGCTCGATTTCCCGGCCGATTTCCCCTGTGTGTCGGGCGATGAGGAACGCCTGCGCCAGGTGCTGGACAACCTGGTGAGCAATGCGATCAAATATTCGCCTGCTGGCGGCGAAATCCGGGTCGGCGGCTGGAGCGACGACGCCTGGGCGACCGTCTATGTGGCCGATCAGGGCATCGGCATCCCTGCCGAGGAACAGGGCAAGCTCTTCCAGCGCTTCTATCGGGTGGATTCCAGCCTGCGACGCAGCACGCAGGGCGCCGGCCTGGGGCTTTATCTCTGCAAATCCATCGTTGAGGCGCACGGCGGTCGCATCTGGCTGCGCAGCGAGCCGGGCAAGGGAACAACCGTCTTTGTCACTCTGCCCCTGAAATGAGCGAGGTGAGCTCACATGAAGAAACGAATCCTGGTGAGCGACGATGAGGCGCGCATGCGCCGGTTCGTGCGCATGAATCTGGAACTGGAAGGCTACGACGTGCTGGAGGCCGACAACGGGCTGATGGCGCTGCAACGCGTGCGCGATGATGCGCCCGATCTCGTGCTGCTCGACGTGATGATGCCCGACCTGGACGGCTTCGAGACCCTGGCCCGTATCCGCGAGATGTCGTCGGTGCCGGTGATCATGCTGACGGTCAAAGGAGACGAGGAGGATCGCATTCGGGGGCTTGATCTGGGCGCCGACGACTACATCACCAAGCCGTTCAGCCCGCGTGAGCTGGTCAGCCGCATCCGCGCGGTGCTGCGCCGCGTCGAGCCGATCAAAGCGCAGGCCGAGGAGCCGCTCGTCATTGACGAAGACCTGGCGATTGATTTTCCGCGTCGCGAAGTCATCATGCGCGGGGAGCGGGTCAAGTTGCGGCCCACGGAGTACCGCTTGCTGCAGCAACTGGTCGAAAACGCCGGCTGGATCGTGCCGCAGGAGGCGCTGCTGGCGAGGGTCTGGGGGCCAGAATACCGGGACGACACGCAGCTTCTGCGGCTTTACATCAACTATCTGCGCAAGAAGATCGAGCCGGATCCGGCCAATCCGCGCTATATCTTCACGGAGCGGGGCGTGGGGTATCGCTTTGTGGATTACCGCCGCGAACGCATGAGAGGTTGACCGGCCACAAAAGCACGCCCCAAGCCGAATTTCAGCCCATCACTCTCACCTCTACCGGCATCCGTCCCGCAATCGTCTCTCCCACAAACTGGGCCACTGAAAAGGTGTAAACGGTTCCCGGCGCGGCGTCGGCCGGTACCGTGAACAGCAGGCGGATGTGACGTTGTTCGTCGGCGGTCAGCGTGGCGATGACATCGTCCGCGGCAGGCAGACGCGGGGTCGGTGCGGCCGGCGCTGCTGTGATGATCGCATGCGCTGGCAGCCCTGCTCGTTCCACGCGCAGTACGGTGATCTGCCCCGGCACAGCGAGGCCGTACACGTCGAACGTGATCTCGACGGTGGCGCCGGCCGCGGCTTCTGCCAGCCACAGGTGACGTTCGACCGCCTGCGACGTGTACACGGGTGATGGCTGATCGTCTTTGCCGGTCAGCCGCACGCGAAAGGCGAATTGCCCGGTCTCGGTCGCCGGCGCGTGCCAGGAGAAAGGCCCGCAGAGATGGGAGCCGGGCGCAATCGCCGCGATTGTGGTCTGGCCGATGCGCTGCCAGTCGGCCGGCCGTACCCAGGGCGCGATGGCCGCGACGAACAGCTCGCACGGGACGTTGTACACGTAGGCTGGGCCTGGATTGAACACCCGAACGAACACGTTGTTCTCCGCTTTGGGCCGCGCGCGCTGATGCGCGCCGGTTGGCTCTGCGTCCGCCTGGCGCAGCCAGATGTCCGGGCTGTTCCAGGTCGGCCGCGCCAGGGGCCGGCGGCCGTCGTCGTCGGCGGCATCGCGCGCGTAAATGGCCGCGGCGGTGAGCCGTGTGGCGCTGAAGACGGCATCCGCATAGCGACGCACATACGCGTAGGGGATAACGCCATACCCTTCTTGCCACACCCCATCATAGGCCCATGGCTGCCACGAGTTGCGCACAAGAAAGTAGCCGCCGCCGGGCACGGTCGGATCATCCTGGTAGCCCACCAGTGTCATGGCATGGCCGCCGTCTTCGGCCTCGCCGCGCAGGGGCAGTGTGATTTTTCCCCAGCGCCGCGTGGTCGCAGAATAGAACCAGCTGTCGAAAACCGGCACGGAGAAGGCGACAGCCCGGCCTTCTGCCAGGCAGGCTTTGATCCCGGCGATGTCGGTGGGGTTGAACTCGATGGTGCGCGCGGTGCGCAGCGCCGGATCGCCGTGAGCACATGCCGCGGGCGGCGGCCCCTGCCCCTCGTCCGGCCCGATCGGATCACGGACGTAGGGCCACAGCGCCTCGAACGGCGCGCCCACTTCCCGCAGACAGCGCATCCCCACGGTGATATAGGTGCCGGTGCGCTGCGGGATGCCGTCATGCGCCTTGCACCACCAGTAGACGAACTGTTCCGAGAGGTTGATCTGTCTGTCGGCCCCGGCCGCGATCTCCAGCTGTTCGCGCACGGCCAGCACTGCGTGCGCCACACAGGTGCCGCGTGGCCCCTGGCTGCGCAGCTCCGACAGTTGATCGAGCAGGTCGCTGGCCGGCGGCAGGACGCGCCGGCCAGCGGCCGGCGCGTAGGGGGGTAGCGCCCGTCGGCGGGCGCGCTCTGCCGCCGATTCCTCCAACAGCGCGCCGCGGCCGTAGTCTGCCGCGGCCGCCTCTGCCTCGAGACGCAGGCTGCGCGCATCGCGTGTGGGCGGAATCACGGCCTCGGCGGCCTGCGCCAACGCGTCCAGGCGGGCCAGGTCAACGCCGAGCGCTCGCGCCAGCGGCTGGCGCACGACATCCGGACAGTGCGCCAGCGCCACGAACTCCTGGACCGTCACGATCCAGGAGTCTCGCAGCACGCGTAGCTGTCGGCTGGTGAAACCCGGCGCCTCCGCCAGGGGAATGCCGTTGGGGATCAGTTCCGGCGGCGCCATGGCCTGCCTCCAGGCTCAGATCAAGCCGACCTGCTTGCCGACCTGCTCGAAGACCGCCAGCACTTTGTCGAGCTGATCGTAAGTATGGGTCGCCATATAGCTAGTGCGCAGCAGGTCCATGCCTTCGGGCACTGCTGGCGTCAGCACCGGATTGACGAATACGCCGGCTTCGAACAGCACATGCCAGATCATGACGGTGCGCATCCGGTCGCCGATGATGATCGGAATGATGGGCGTGACGGATTTGCCTGTGTTGAAGCCGAGGCGTTTGAAGCCGGCGCGCATGTAGTCGCCGATCTGATTCAGCCGTGCCACCCGTTCGGGCTCCTCGCGCATGATCTTCAGCGCGGCCAGTGCAGCCGCGGCATTGGCGGGCGGGATGCTGGCGCTGAAGAGCAGCGAGCGCGCGTGGTGCTTGATGTAGTGGATCACTGCCTCATCGCCGGCCACGAAGCCGCCCAACGACGCGAACGACTTCGAGAAGGTGGACATGATCAGGTCCACTCCTTCGGTGACGCCGAACTGCCAGGCGGTGCCCCGGCCGCCGCCCGTGACGCCGAGACCGTGGGCGTCGTCCACCATCAGTCGCGCGCCATATTTCTTGCAGAGAGGCACGAGTTCGTCGAGGGGGGCCAGGTCGCCGCCCATGGAAAAGACGCCGTCCACGACGACGAGCTTGCCCCTGTCCGCAGGCAGCCGTTTGAGCAAGCGTTCCAGGTCGTCTAGGTCATTGTGTGCGAAACGTTTGGTCTCCCCGAAGCTGAGCAGGGCGCCGTCCACGATGCTGGCATGATCCTCTTTGTCCAGGATCACATAGTCTCCCCGGCCCACCAGCGCGCTGATGGTGCCCAGATTGACCTGCATTCCGGTGGAGAAGACCAGGGCGGCTTCTTTGCCGACATATTCGGCCAGCTCATGTTCGAGCTGCTCATGAAACTCCAGGTTGCCGTTGAGGAAGCGCGAGCCGGTGCAGCTGGTGCCGAACCTCTCGATCGCTTCGATGGCGGCCTGACGCACGCGCGGGTCTACCGTCAGCCCCAGATAGTTATTGGAGCCGCACATGATGAGCCGTTTGCCGCGAAACACGGCCTCTGTCCCTTCGTTGCCCGTCAACGGGACGAAGTAGGGGTAGATGCCGGCGGCGATGGCCTGCTTTGCTTCGGTGAATTTGTAGCATTTGTCGAAAAGGTCCACGGGATGAGCTCCTTGTGATGATAAATGATGCGTGAAACATGAAGCATGAAGCATCAGACATCATTCGCTGCGCAATCGGGTCCACACGTTCTCGCGTTGACACGCGTTCGTGTCTCAGGCGTGACGCATCAGCCTACCGCCTCACGTTTCACACGACATAACCGTGTGATTTGTACCATGCATACGCGCGTTCCACCGCGCCGCGAAAAGGCAACAGGGGATAGTCCAGTTCGCGTATGGCCTTGCTTGAGTCGAAGAACAGGTTGTACGCGCTCAGCCGGGCCTGATCGCCGCTGACCAGGGGCGGCCTGGGATTGATCCGGTTGAACAGGTCAATGGCCACCGCGGCTGGCGGCAATGTCCAGGCCGGAATCGTCCAGCGCGGCGGCTGTTGGCCGACCACGGAGCAGATGGTGGCTGCGATCTGGTGCAACGAGAGGTTCTCGCCGCCCAGGATGTAGCGTTCGCCGGTGCGGCCGCGCTCGGCGGCAGCCAGATGACCGCGGACGACCGCCTCCACATCTACCACACACAGGCCGCCCGGCGGCACGACCGGCGCACAGCGCCGGGCGAATTCGATGATCATGCTGCCCGAAATCAGGTGATGGTCGCCTGGCCCGAACACCGCGGCCGGATTGACGATCACCGCGTCCAGCCCCAGCTTGACCAGCCGGCCGACGATCGCCTCGGCCCGATGTTTGCTGTCCGCGTAGGCCAGGCGGGCGCTGATGCGATCGAGGGCCGTTGTCTCGTCGGCGGGTCGGCCGTCGGGCCGCATGCCGATGGCAGCGACCGAGGAGGTGAACACGACGCGCGGCACTCGCGCGGCCAGGCAAGCCTCCATGACCACGCGCGTGCCTTCCGCATTGACGCGGTAGACGGCCTCGCGCTGCGCGCGCCAGTAGGAAGAGAGCGCGGCCACATGGAAGACCAGGTCGCAGCCCGCCACGGCCCGCGCCACGGCCTCTGGCTCCAGGATGTCGCCGATCACATGCTCGACATCGGGGATTTCTTTGAGGGCAACCAGGTCGGAGCTGGCGCGGCGCAACACTCGCACCTGATCTCCCCGGCGCACCAGCGCCGCAACCAGTTGCGATCCCACAAAGCCGGTTCCGCCGGTGACCAGGACCTTCATAGGCGCTTCTCGTAAATGCGATAGGTTTTGTAGCGGATGCCGCCCAGCCGCTCTATGATGAGGTTCATCATTGTGTTCGTCTCCAGAATCCAGGAACCCTCCAGCCGCTTGTAGCCGCATTCGACGGCCCTGCGCGCAGTGTTCAGGTAGAAATACGCATCTATGCCTCGGCCACGGTATTTCTCGATGACGCCCATGATCAACAGCCTGACCTGGTCAATTTTGCGTTTGTGCCAGAGGAACTTCAGGATGCCGAAGGGATACATGCGGCCGCCGCCTGCACGTTTGAGCGCCTGATGCAGATCGGGCAGGGTCAGGGAAACGCCGATCGGCTCGCCGGCGGACGTCTCGGCCAGCAAGACCAGCCGCGTGTCTGCCAACGGCAGCAGTGCTTTGACCAGATGGTCTATTTCGGCATCGGTCATCGGCACAAAACCCCAATTTTTCTCCCAGGCGCGGTTGTAGATCTGCTTGATGAGCGCGACATCGTGATCAATGTGTTTGCGATCCAACTCACGCAGCCGGATCCCTTCTTTTTGGATCACTTTATCCACGACGCGCAGCACCTTCGGCGGCGGCGTCTTTAGCGATTCCGCCAGGTCCTCGACGATCCAGGCGAACAGGTCCATGGCTTTGGTGTACCCGTGACCTTCGATCAGGGCGGGATAGTAGCGCGGATTGTAAGTCATCATCACCATCGGCGGCTCGTGGAAGCCGTCAATCAGCGTGCCGCACTCGTCGTTGGTCGAGAAGCTCAGCGGCCCGCGCACGATCTCCATCCCCTGGGCTCGCAGCCAGTCCTCCGCCGCGTTGAAGAGCACATCGGCGACCGCCTGATCGTTGACCGACTCGAAGAACCCGAACGCGCCCACCTTTTCGTTGTGAAAGGCATTGTGATTGTCGTTGACGACTGCGCCGATCGTGCCGATGACTTCGCCGCCACGTCGGGCCAGGAAGAGCTGATAGCGGGCATGTTCGTAAAACGGATTCTTCTTCGGATCGAAGAAGTCGCGGCGTTCCTCGATGAACGGCGGCACCCAGTTGGGATCGTCCCGGTACAGTTTGAACGGGAATTTCACCAACGCCATGATGCCTTTGGCATCGGTGACCGGTTCGACGGAGATCGAGGTGTCCATATCCGCTCCTGTCCTCAAAATCAACGCCAAGACGCGAAGACGCCAGGGCGCCAGGAAAACCACGGGTCTTTGCGTCTCTGCGTCTTGGCGTTTTCACCCGCAGTGGCCGTAGCGCCGGCCGCGGCAATCGCTTCAGGCACGGCCGCGTCGCGCCCGCGCCACCAGATAGTCCATGATCGGATACTGCAGCGGCCCCAGGGCGCCGATCAACCAGTAAAACAACGTCGTATCCAGTCCTGGCGTGATAATGTACCGTTTTCGTTCCATTCCTTCCAGGATGGCCCGCGCGACCGCTTCCGGCGTCTGCACTTTGACCCACTTCCCGATGATCCGGTCAATTTCGACCGGCCTGGTCTGCTTGTCGTAGGCCAGCTGTGGCGTATCGGTGTCGGGCGGAAAGACAATCGCAACATGCACCCCGGCCGGCTTCAGCTCCGCGCGCAGCACATCCGAATAGCCGCGCAGCGCGAACTTCGAGCCGGCATATGCGGCATAGCCGAACATCCCGATGAAGCCCGCAGCCGAACAGACATTGACGATGTGCCCGGAGCCGCGCCGGATCAGACCGGACAGCGCGGCCTGAATCACGTGCACCGCGCCCAGGTAGTTGACTTCGATCTGGCGACGGAAAGCCGTCAGATCGAGCTTTTCGACGTAGCCCGGCAGAACGATGCCCGCCGAATTGACGATGATATCCGGCAGCCCGACAGCCGCGGTCACCTGTTGCACTGCGGCGGCTGCCTGCTCGGGATCGGCCACATCGCACGCAATGATCCCATGTTGCTGTGTCGGCGCACCCGCCGCCTGTAGTTCGGACAGAGCGACCTGCAGCCGCGCCACATCGCGCGCGACGAGCCAGACGTGGGCGCCGCGGGCAGCCAACAGTCGAGCGACCGCCAGGCCAATGCCACTGGAGCCGCCGGTGATAAGAGCGACGCGATCATGAAAATCCATGACGTTTATGTTGATGTCGAGACGTCATCGGCTTCGAGGATGTATTCTTCTTGCCAGACCGCCGGTTAAGCACATGACTGGAGGACTGGGAAGAGACGGCCTCCATTATATCACGGCTGCGATGGTTGGCAAGGCAACTCCGCCACGATTCTCTCCAGCAGCGCGCGCGCCAGCATCTTGGCGTCGAGCATGTAGTCGTGCTCCAGCACCGGGCCGACGCAGCTCGGACAGCCATGCGGGCAGGGACAGCCGGCCACGAGATCGAGCGCCGCGGCCATCACCTGCGCCAGCGAGCGGTATAACTGTTCGGCATAGCCCACGCCGCCCGGCGTCTGCTCGAAGATGGTGATGGTGGGCAACCCGCTGGCCGGCGCCTGTGGCTCGACGACCATGCCCAGGTCGGCCGGATCGCACATCAGGAAGATCGGCGCGACGCCGATCAGCAGCGCGGCCAGGCCGCCGAGGCCGGAACGGATGCGCACGTCCGTCTCGGCCCGACGGTGACATGCCGGGCATAGGGTGACCAGGTTGTCCAGCGCGTTGGCGGCTTCCCAGGCCCGCTCGGCCGGCCGGTCGCCGCGGCGCGCCGGATCGGCCACGAATGCCCGGAACGGCACGCGATGATGCACGTCGTGTTGACGGCCCGGCGCCTCGGCCGCGTCGCAACTCTGGCAGCGGTAGCCATCGCGGGCGCGGGCGGCCGCGCGCTGTTGGGGCCAGTTCGGGCCGTAATCGTTGGGGTCCGATAGCCATAGGCCCGCATCGCGCAGCAGCGCAATCAACTCTGCGGAGAAAGTCAGCCAGCAGCCTGTCGTCTCGAAGGCATATTCGGGCAGATCAACCTGGCCGAAACCGAGCACCTCGTTGCTGCCGCGGCGGATGATTCGGTAGCCGGTGACCTGGCGCACCACGCGCACGTCGCCCCAGGAACGGACAATTGCGCCGGCGGTATTGCCGGGTGCAGCCTGGCACGCGCTATCGGTCGTCGCTCCCGCTGTGTGCTGCGCGCTTTCCCGCACCTTCAGCACCTCGACGCCCTCGCCGACCTGTGGCCGGGTGTAAAAGTCGGCGTCTATGCGGCGGACCGAGGCGACGCCGGCCTGCCAATCCAGATGTTCCACCAGGTAGCTGGCACCCTCGTGCAGGTAGATCGCGCCTGTGTAGACGAAAAGAGGTGCCGCGGCGCGCTCGATCTCGCCGATGACCTGCGGCTTGCCCGTCGCGTCCGGCGCCTGGATGATCACGCGTGCCGGCGAGCTGCTGCGCAGGCTGAGCGCGGCAGCCGGCGCGGCCGCGCCGGCCCAGAAGAGCCGTTCGCCGGCGCGATAGAGTTTGCCCGCCGCGATCAGGTCGTCGAACAGGCCGGCGAGCGCGGGCCACTCCAGCCGGCCGAAGGTCTCGCCGGTCGCAATCGGCAGCTCGGCTACGGCGCAGGCCAGATGGTCGGCCAGGATCACCGCATTGTCGGGGTTCAGCCGGGCGTGTTCGGGTGTGCGGTCGAGCAGGTACTCGCTGTGGGCGATCAGGTATTGGTCCAGCGGTTCGGCTGTGGCCACGAATACGGCCGCTGCAGTCCCCTGACGCCGGCCGGCCCGCCCCATCTGCTGTCGCGCGGCGGCGATCGTGCCCGGGTAACCGGCCAACAAGGCCGCACCCATCTGGCCGATGTCAATTCCCAGTTCGAGCGCGCTGGTGGCGACCACCGCAGCCACATCGCCCGCACGCAGGCCGCGTTCGATCTCGCGACGTTCTGCGGCCAGATAGCCGCTGCGGTAGCCGCGCACCGTGCGCTGAACATCGAATGCTGCGGGATGTGCGCCATCTGACAGGAGCGCGTCGGCTGAGTCAAGCGCCTGGCGCAGGTAGGTCAGAATCAGCTCGGTCGTCAGCCGGACGCGGCCGAAGACGATGGTCTGCACGCCATGTCTGACGAAATGCGCGGCCAGATCGGCCGCCTCCAGGCCGGCGCTGCGTCGGATGCCGAGATCAGGATCGAGCAGCGGCGGATTGTAGAAGAGGATCTCCTTCGCAGCCTGGGGCGCGCCGTTGCGTTCCGCGGCGATCACCGTTACCGGCGCTTCCACCAGGCGCTCGGCCAGCTCCTGAGGATTCGCGAGCGTGGCCGAAGCCAGGAAGAAGCGCGGCGCGCTGCCGTAGAAGTGGCAGATCCGACGCAGGCGGCGCAGGACGTTCGCTACATGCGACCCGAAGACGCCGCGGTAGACGTGCATTTCGTCAATCACGACGGCAGCCAGGCCGGCGAAGAAGGCGGCCCAGCGCGGATGCTGGGGCAGGATGCCGGCGTGGAGCATGTCCGGATTGGAGAGTACGATCCGGGCGCCCTCTCGCACTTTGCTTCGCTGCGCCGTGGGCGTGTCGCCGTCGTAGGTTGCGCAGGTCAGGTGATACGGTGCGTCGTCTCCTCGCGCCGATCGTGAGGATGGCCCCGCGTGTGCTATCCCGGCGCGACCATCCTCGCGCGGCAGCAGGCTGATCAGGCTGTGCAGTTCGGCCAGCTGATCCTGGGCCAGGGCCTTGGTCGGATAGAGATAGAGTGCCCGGGCCGTCGGATCGGCGAGGAGGTGCTGCAGCACGGGCAGGTTGTAGCACAGCGTCTTGCCGCTGGCTGCCGGCGTCACGACCGCTACGTTGGCGCCGGACAGCGCGGCCGCAATCGTTTCAGCCTGATGCGTGTAGAGCTGATGCACGCCGCGGCCGGCCAGCGCCTCGATCAGCCTGGGATCGAGATCGGCCGGAAACGGCGCCCAGCGCGCCTCATGCGCCGCCGCGCGCACCCAGCGCACGATGTTGCGCATGAAACGAGGTTCCAGGCGGAGCGCCTGCAAGGCGGACTCGACAGACATGGCGTGCATTATACCGCGCGGCCGATCATAGACGGTAATGTGCGGTCGGTGCTATAATGCGGGCCATGTCGCTCTCCGAGGAAGTGCTGGCGCGTGCGCTTGCCCTGGGCTTCGATCGGGTCGGAATCGCCCCGGTCGGACCGCCAGCTCATGGCGCCGCGTTCGCCGATTGGCTGGCGGCCGGCTACGCCGGCGAGATGGCCTATCTTGTCGCGCGCGCGGCCGAACGGCTCGATCCGGCCGCCTGGCTGGGCGACGCGGCCAGCTTGATCCTGCTGGCGGTCAACTACAATGCCGGTTTGCCGCCCCCGACCTGGCATGACCCGGCCTTTGGACGGTTTGCGCGCTATGCCTGGGCCCTTGACTATCACGATCGCATCAAGCCGCATCTCCACGCGCTCGACGCGTTCATCCGGTCGCGCACCGGCCGGACGGCCTTCGGCAAGGCGTGCGTGGACACGGCGCCGCTGCTCGAACGCGATTTCGCGGCGCAGGCCGGTCTCGGCTTCATCGGCCGCAACACCTGTTTGATCACGCCGGGGCTGGGGTCGTGGACGTTTCTGGCCGCGCTGGCAGTGCCGGAACTTCTGGGCGAGCGCCCAAAGACAATGGCCCCCTCATCCATTGCGCATCACACATCGCGCATCCCCGGTTGCGGTCGCTGCACGCGTTGTCTGGATGCCTGCCCGACGCGGGCGTTCGTCGCGCCGCACGTGCTCGATGCGCGGCGCTGCATCTCCTATCTGACCATCGAGCTGCGCGGGCCGATCCCGGTGGCACTGCGGCCCGCGCTGGGCAATTGGGTGTTCGGGTGCGACATCTGCCAGGAGGTATGCCCGTACAATCGAGCGGCCGCGCCAGGCCACGGCGCCATCGTGCCGGCCGATCCGACGCGGGCTACGGCAGCCCTCTTGGAGCTATTGACGCTGGACGAGGCGAGTTTTCGCCGCCGGTTTCGCGGCACAGCCGTGCTGCGGGCCAGGCGACGAGGACTGGTGCGCAATGCGTGCGTGGCTGCCGGCAATTGGGGCGATCCGGCAGCCATTCCCCCGCTGGCCAACCTGCTGGCCGATGTCGAGCCGCTCGTCCGCGGCCATGCGGCCTGGGCGCTCGGTCGAATCGGCGGCCACGCGGCGGCGCAGGCGCTGGCGTCACGCCTCGAGGTTGAGCCGGATGCCTGGGTGGGCGCGGAGATTGTCGCGGCGTTGTCCGAGTGCCAGGCGCCGGCGCAAGCGTCGAACACGTGAAACGGTGTGGCGTCGCGGCAGAGGAAAAACGGCGCTGGGGTGAGATTCGGCTTTCCACACAGCGTCGTTTTCAGCCCAGCGTCTGATAGCGCGCGCGGATCATCTCGAATAGCGGCTCGTCCGGCGTCAGGCCGCACACACTTTCCAGCGTTGCGGCGACCCCGTCTCGTTGCAGCCGCGCCTGGAGCTCCTGGCTGACGGGATCGGCCGGGTGGTCGAAGCGCAGGCCGGCCGCGATGCCGGTCACCAGATGCGTGGGCGTCACGCCCTGGCCCAGGGCGTTGAGCGCCGCGCCCACCAGCCGATCGGAGCGGGCCAGCTTGCGCAGCGGATCGCGGCCGAGGCGCAGGATGGTATCGCCTAGCGCCCGGTTGGCGAAACGTGTCAGCAGATCGTCAATGTTGGCGCGCAGCGTCCCGACAGGCGGGTGGTATTTGCGCGTCAGCGCCAACGCCGATTCTTCCATAGCGCCGCGCGCTTGGAAGAGGATATCGTCGTCGGCCACCGCCTCCCAGCCGTACTCGTAGCCCGCCAGATAGCCCAGATAGGCCAGCACGGCATGGCCGGCGTTGTGGACGTAGAGCTTGCGCTCGGTGAAGAAGGCGAACGGCGCGTAGGGGATCATGCCCACGATGGCGGGCGGCTCGCCGACGAAACCTGCCCGGTCTACAGGGAGCTCTTTGTACGGTTCGACGATGATCAGGCTGGGGTCCTGGCGGCGCAGCTCTGGCGTCAGCGGCGGCACCATGCGCGCGATGACTGTGTCCACGAAACCGATGTGGTCGGCCATGAAGGTTTGATCTTCGGCGGAAAGATGGTCGGCCACCAGCCCGCGCAGGACGGCTGCCGCGGCCTTCAGGTTTTCGCACACGATCAGATTGAGCGGAGCCCTGTTGCCGATCCGGGCTCGTCGCGCGATCCCCGCCGCGAGCCGCGGTGCGATATGGGGCAGCGCGGCCGCGCCCACCGCGGTCGCGCCGATTGCGGCCGTGCCGAGCGCTGCGGCCACCGCATCTTGATCGGCCGCGTGGAGCGCGCGTACCGGCCCTACCGTCACCTCCTCGCGACATTCGTTTGTGACCAGACGGATCGTGTATTCGCCGCGACGGTTCAGCGCATCAATCAGCTCCTGATCCACGTCCACGAATGTGACGGCGTAGCCCGACTCGCTGAATAGCTGGCCGATGAAGCCGCGGCCGATGTTGCCCGCGCCGAAGATGATGGCTTGTTTCATGCTTTCCCTCTGCATTTTCACCGCTCAATCGTAGACGCCGGGCGCGAACCGGCGCAGAAACTCTGCTTCGGCCTCGCGTGTCCAGGCGCCGCCGTCGCCCAGGCGGGCATAGACGGTCGGCGCGACCGTCTTCAGGTCGGCAAGCGGGGTGAGGGGAAAAGATGCGACCTGCGGGTAGATGACCATTTTGCCGGGGAAGCGGCCGTCCATCAGCCCTTGCATGCCATCCCGCGCCGCGTCCAGTCCGCCGATGGCGGCCACTGCACCGGCGGTCGAAAGCTGGCCCGCGGCGACTTTGTCCAGCACGCTGCGCTGATCCCGGATGGCCGAGCCGGCCGAGCCGGTGATCTGCGCGGCGCCGAGGTAGACGGGGGACAGGTCGAGCCGGGCCGTGGTGCCGCGCGCCAGCCCGCCGAAGACCACGAGCAGCCCGTCGTCGGCCAGATGTGGCATGGCAGCCTCGATGGCCGGCACGGCGGCGACGATCACCACGATGTCGTCGAAGCCGCGGCCGGCGTGTGCCTGGGCCAGCGCGTCCTGGTAGGCTTCCGGCGTCATCTGCCTGGGATTGAGCACGGTCAGCTCGACTCCCCGGTTGCGCGCCAGAGGACCGAAGTCGGCGATCAGCTGTGGGTTGCGAATGGCATTCGTCTCCGCGACGACGATCCGGCGCGGGCCATTCGCCATTTCCAGCATGCGCTGGAGGTGCATGCGGCCCATCGGCCCGCCGCCGCCGACGATCCAGGCGACGCCGCCCGGCCGCAGCTCAGCCCGATTGCGCGCTTCGCCGTATGCCGCGCCGACGTCCCAGCCGCGCGTGCCCAGGTAGGTCACGTAGTCGTAGTGGACGCGGCCCACATCCACCTGCACGGGCCGGCCGAGGGGCCGCTCGCCGACCAGGTTGATCGTGGCGCCCGTCGCGACGACGGCGGGCAGCGCGTCGAGCCGTTCGGGGGCGGGGTCAAGCACGATCACATCGTCGAAGCCGGCCGGCGCCTTGGCCTGCATCAGTGCGGGATAGTCGGCCGGAGTCAGGTCATTGTGGATCTCTGCTTCGGGCCAGGCCACCTGGCAGCAGAGCGCGTCGGGCACGTTGGTGGCGACGATCCTGGTCGGCAGGCCGCGCGCGAAGGTCTGGCCGATCTGATAGGCCGCGTTTTCCAGGCCAGGTCGGCCCAGCAACCACAAGATGCCGGTCGGCTTGATGTGCAGCCGGCGTCGCGGCATGTAGGCCGCTTCGACGCATGCCCACGGCTCGGTGAGTGCCACTTCAGCATAGCCGAGGCCCGGTGGCGTCGGAATCGCATAGCAGCCCTCGTCGCCGTCCAGGATGGCCGGGCCGAGCAGCGAGTACTGGGCCAGGCCCCCGGCGAAGACGTAGCCGTAGGCCAGGTTCAGGCCCCGGTAGTAGACATCGGCCTGGAGCGCCAGACGCTGGCCCGGCGCGAAGCGATCGCGCCACGCCTCGCCGACGGCGACGACGGTCAACGCGACCTCGTGGCCCTGCACCACCGGATTGACGCTCAGATCTCGATTGTAGAGCCGCGGGTGGCTGCTGCCCTGGCGGATGATCTTCACGTCCGAATAGCAGAGACCGACGGCGTCGGAGCGGACGAGGATCTGGTCGGCGGCCGGCCTGGGCGTCGGCCAGCGGACGGGCCGGCCGGCCCGTCCGAAGTTATCCAGCCCGACGCCATAGAGAGGCCAGACGAGCATGGTATCGGAAATCAAAAACGCACCTCCGCCGGCGAGCACGAAGCTGGCAGGTTGCGTCACCGGACACGTCTTTTCAGCTCACCATAGCGGCATCATACCGTGTCTTGTCCGATTCGCCAAAAGCGTAGGTCGGATTTGATGGGGCGCAGCGCGCTTCGCACGGAGAGCGCCTGACAGGCCGGGAGGGAGCCGATAGCGAAATCGCTGTCAGCCCCTCTGTTTTTTCACCGGTTCGATCGTGTGCCGACGAGCTCATGCCAGTTCGTCTTTGGACTCAGCCTGACTCGTCTGTCGGTAGTGCTGCCAGTGCACGCGCGTCTCATCGTACTGGGTGCGCGGGGGCTTGCTCTCGGCCGGATAGCCGATCCAGATCAGGCACATGGGGTAGACGTTTTCCGGGATGCGCAGGATGCGGCGGAGGATCTCCACGCGATCCATGCCCGGATAGCCGCCCGTCCACACTGCGCCCAGGCCCAGCCCCGTGGCGGCCAGCAGGATGTTCTCGGTGGCTGCGGCCAGGTCTTGCTGCCAGAAGAGCTGGCTGGCCGGGCTGCCTGCCAGCGCCAGGTTGGCGCAGACGGCGATCGCCGCCTGGCCGTTGTAGCGGCCGTGATGCGCCGCTCGCAGCTCGGCCAGCACCGCTTTGTCGGTCACGACCACGAATTCCCAGGGCTTGCCGTTGGCTGCCGAGGGCGCGGCCATGGCGGCCTGGAGGAGCAGAGTGAGCATTTCCTGCGGCACTTCTTGTTCTGTGAACTGCCGGATGCTCCGGCGACTGAAGATGAGGTCCATGACGTGGTTCATAGTTTTGTGCCTCTTGATCACGTGCCAGGCACTCGCCATCACGTGCCAGGCACTTCTCAAGTGCCTGGCACGTTGGCCAGTTACGCGTCAATCACGTGCCAGGCACTTCCCAAGTGCCTGGCACGTCGGCTCGCAAGATGCTACAGCGCGATCAACTCCGCCTGGATCGCCTGTAGCTTTTCGGGCGTCACCAGATGCGGCGCCATGCGCTGCATCGAGTCCAGCGTCTGGCCGCCGACCCACGGCGGCACACGCATCGTCGTGATCACATCGCCCACGTGCTTGAGCAGGATCGCCTTCGCCCGCTCGTCCGCCATGAGCTCTTGCACGGTACAGCCGATGTCGAGCCGGCCGGCCACGTGGCGGACGTTGGCGAACGCCTGCGCCCGGTTCAGGCCGGTGCTGACGAACTCGTAGCGGCCCGCACCGACCTGGACTACGACCGCGGCGTCCTCGACTTGCGCCGAGAGGATGCCGGCCGCGACATCGAGCGGTTGACCCCCTTCGGTGACCTGCGCCAGATCGCTCGCCGGGATGCGCACCGTGGCACGCGTGTTCGCCGGCACGGTCACTTGCAGGCGGAAATCGGCGTCGGTCAGCTGCCAGGCCGAGACGATCTCGCCGTAGAGCGAGCGCAACGATGCGCGCACATGGGTCAGGCCGCCACCCGGCTGTGGCTGGATCAGGATGTGCTTGTAGCCGGCCGCATCTTCTGCCGTGTCAATGCCGGCCACGACCCGGTACATCCAGTCGCCGATGGCGCCGTAGGCGTAGTGGTTGAACGAGTTCATCCCGGCATCCTGGAAGCTGCCGTCCGGCTTGATGCCGTCCCAGCGCTCCCAGATCGTCGTCGCGCCCTTCTTGACCGGGTAGAGCCACGACGGATAGCTCTCCTGGTTCAGCAGCTCGTAGGCCAGGTCGGTATAGCCGAAGCGACTGAGCACGTGGCACAGATAGGGCGTGCCGACAAAGCCGGTGGTCAGGTGATAGCCGAACTTGCGCACCTCCTCGGCCAGGCGCGCGGCAGCTTTCGGCCGCAGGTCCTCGGGCAGCAGGTCGAAGTGTAGCGCCAGCACGTAGCTGGTCTGGCTGTTCGGCCCGACGCGGCCGTTAGGCGAGACGAACTCGGCGGTGAACGCGGCTTTGATCTTCTCCACCATCGCCGCGTACTTCGCCGCGTCCTCGGTCTTGCCCAGTGCCTCGGCTGCTTTCTGGAGCAGGCTGGTCGAATAGGCGAAGAAGGCGGTGGCGATCAACTCTTTGTCGGTCATCGGCGTGGTGTCGAAGCCGCCGCGACCGCGATAGTCAAGCCAGTCGCCGAAGTGGAAGCCGGTCATCCACAGATAGCGGTCGCCGGCCTGCTCGGCCATGTAGCGGACCCACGCGGCCATGCTGGCGTATTGTTGTTCCAGGATGCGTTTGTCGCCGTAGCACAGATAGATCGTCCACGGGCAGATGGTCGCCGCGTCGGCCCAGGCGGCGGAGCCGCCGGCCGTACGGCCAAACGCGCTGCGCTTCATCGGGTCGGGGATCACCATCGGCACGCCGCCGTTCGGGTGCTGCTCGACGGCCAGGTCAGCCAGCCATTTGGTGAAGAAGCCGGCCACGTTCCGGTTGAAGCAGGCGGTGCGGATGAAAACCTGGGCATCGCCGGTCCAGCCCAGCCGCTCATCGCGCTGCGGGCAATCGGTGGGCACGTCCACGAAGTTGCCCTTTTGCCCCCAGACGATGTTGTGCTGCAATTGGTTGATGAGCGGATTCGAGCATTCGAAGTCACCGGTCGGCGGGATGTCGGAATGGACGACGATGCCGGTGATGCTGTCGAGAGTCGGCTTGCCCGGCCAGCCGTCTACGGCAACGTAGCGAAAGCCCATGAAGGTAAAGTGCGGCTCGTAGACCTCGACGCCGTTGCCCTTCAAGGTGTACTGGACGGTTTGCTTCGCCCGGCGCAGGTTGGCGGTGTAGAAGTTGCCTTCCTGGTCAAGCACTTCGGCGTGGCGCAGCGTGATGGTCGTCCCTGCCGGACCCTGCACATTCAGCCGCACCCAGCCGACCATGTTCTGGCCGAGGTCGAAGACCGTCTCGCCGGCCGGGGTGTGGATGATCTGGATCGGCTTGAGTTCTTCGTGACGCACGACGAACGGGCCGTTCTGGGCGATCAGGATCGTCTTGCTGTGGTCGAGTTTGCGCACGCCTTGCCACGTGCGGTCGTCGTAGCCGGGCAGATCCCAGCCGGGCAGCTCCAGCCGGGCGTCGTAGGTCTCGCCGTTGTAGATGTCAGACATGCGGATCGGGCCGAGAGTGGCGCGCCAGGCGTCGTCGCTGGCGATGATCGCTGTGCGACCGTCGGCGTAGGTCACATGCAATTGCAACAACAGCGCCAGGCGGTCGCCCCAGGTGTTACGGTTGCCCTCGAAGCCGAGCCAGCCGCGATACCAGCCGTCACCCAGCAGCGTGGCGAGCGCGTTCTCGCCGACGCGCAACAGATCGGTCACGTCGTAGGTCTGATACTGCAGGCGTTTATCGTAGGCTGTCCAGCCGGGCGTGAGCACGCCGTCGCCAACCTTCTGGCCGTTGAGGTAGAGCTCGTAGAGGCCCAGGCTGGTGACATAGACGCGGGCGGCTTTCACCTCGCCGTCGAGCTTGAACTCCCGGCGCAGGACGGGCTGAGGTTGCGACTGCGACGTGTCTTCGTCCCAGTCGGGCGTGATCCACTCGGCCTGCCAGTCAGCGGGATCGAGCAAACCCATCTCCCACCAGGCCGGTTCGCTCCAGGCAGATGCGGCGCCGGTCTCGTCCCAGACGCGCGCCTGCCAGGTGACGCGCTGGCCGGAGCGCAACGACGGGCCGGCATAGGGCACATGGACGGACTGATTGGACGCGACCTTGCCGGTATCCCACAGCAGGTTGCGGCCGGCGATCAGGTCGGCCGGCTCGCCTGCGGCCCGGATCTGATAGGCCGTCTGGATCGCGCCGCGGCGTTCGGACGCGAGTTGCCAGCTCAGTCGCGGCTGGCGCACATCGATGCCCAGCGGGTTCGTTCGATATTCACAGGTCAGGTTGGTGACCGTAGTCATGGGTCATCTCCTCGCAAAGCATGTTCTTTCAATGTGCCAGGTACCCCCACGTGCCAGGCACCCTTTCAGGTGCCTGGCACGTTCGCGTTCGTGTCCACGTGCCAGGCACCTGAAAGGGTGCCTGGCACGTTCGGCGTCGCGCCTCTTCGTCGCGAGGTCAATCGCCATGTTCTGCCAGAAACGCTTTGACCACCTCCATATAGCGCGCAAACTGCTCTCGCCGGATGCTGTGGCCCGCGCCGGGGATGTGGACGACCTTCGCCTGCGGCACAAGCGTTTGGAACATGGCCGCGGCCTCCGGCGGCACGATGGCGCCTTTGTCCGTGTCGGCGGTGATGAGCAGCGTCGGGCAGGTGATGCACCGGATCAGCGCCGGCCAGTCTATGGGCGTCATCTTTCCGCGGCGCAGCACGTTGAAGCTGAGCCGCAGCTTCGAGTCGGCCCATGGGCCGTGCTCAGCCTCGGGCCAGGTCGGCGACTCCGCGCGTGCGTGCGCGATCAGCTCCTCGCGCGTTTTGCGTTTCAGGTCGGTGATCCACACGGTGAAGTTACGAGGGCGTGGTAGTGGCTTGCCGGGCTGCGGGGGCACCCAGAAGGGGGGCGGATCCTCGAGCAGGATCGCCCCCACGAGATCGGGATAGGTGCCGGCCAGTGCCAGCGCGGTCGCTGCGCCCATCGAATGGCCCAGCACGGCCGGCCGCTTCAGCCCCAGCCCACTGATGACGCCCGCCAGGTCGCCCGCGTGGTCGAGGGAGCCGTAGCCGCGTTTCGGCCCGTCAGAGCGGCCGTGGCCGCGCGCATCTACCATGATTACGTCATAGTCGGCCTGCAACACCTCGGCGACGGGCGTCCAGCACAGCCCGTCGTCGGAAAAGCCGTGCGCCAGCACCACCGGCGGCTTATCGCCGCCCGTCCGCGTGTAGTGCAGCTTCAGTTTGTTGACGGCGATGTAATTCGATTGCCAGGATGTCATATTTTTCTCCTCGAGAATCGCTGATAGATATGCCGACGCCTGGAGAGTTTCAGGCACGAGCCGAACGGTAGCTGTTCCCAGGATGATGCACTGAGCCGACGAGCTACATTGTAATGCAGGACTTCGGGTAAGTCAAAAAGCTTCCCACATTTCGGTGGAGGTCGGCCGGGGAAATGGTGGCCTCGAGACAGATCTGCCCGGCCGGTTTGGTGCGGTGATAGCGGATCAGGTATACTCATCTCGGTTGTAGCTTTCAGGAGGAAACAGGCGATGTATACGTTCTCCGGCGCAGCATCGGCTCCAGGGGCCGTGACATGGATCAGGTGAGGTGCACATGACTACCATCGCGGTCATAGACGGCATGGGCGGCGGGATCGGCGTCCAGATCGTGACGCAACTGCGTCAGGAGTTGCCGCTGGACGTGGAGATCCTGGCCCTGGGCGCCAACGCGGTGGCCACCGATCGCATGATGCAGGCGCGGGCCAGCCGCGGGGCCAGCGGCGAGAACGCCATCCGCGTCTCGATCAACCTGGCCGATTTTATCATCGGGCCTATCGGCATCGTGATCCCGAACGCGATGATGGGTGAGATCACGCCCGGCATCGCGGAGGCGGTGGCGGGTGCGCGCGGCTACAAGCTGTTGCTGCCCGTCAACCAGCCGCACTTCGAGATCGTCGGCATCGAGTGGAAGGCGCTCACCAAGCAGATCAGCGCAGCGATCGCGGTGATTCGCGAACGAGGAAAGATCGGCGGAGGCGCGTGAAGCGCATGTTTGAGTCATAGAGCAGGGAGCAGCATGCCGTCGCGATAATCCCGGGCTGATTGTAGATTGGCTTTCAGATTGTGACGTTTCTACAGCATAAAATGGTTTGCAGAAACCGTATCTGAAGTCTGGAGGTGCTCTCTCTATGCGTATCTTGAATTACATCCGTCTTGCGGGCTTTCCGGTCGGTCTGGGATTGACCAGCGCATTCGTGGGCGGAACACTCAATCGCGTGATGATCGTGGAGTTGGGGCTGCCTGCTTCCCTCGTTGGTTTTCTCTTTGCCCTGCCGCTGCTCGTTTCGCCCCTGCGCGTTTGGCTCGGCTATCATTCCGACTCTCATCCATTATGGGACCTCCGTCGCGAACCATATATCATTTCGGGCGCATTCCTGGCCGTCCTGGCGGTACTCGCAGCGACCCTGCTCACGCTCAACAGCCAGCTGATTGGTTTGCAGATCATCCTGCCGGTTGTGCTGGTATTCATCCTCTACGGCATCGGGAAGAACCTTGCCAGCAACACCTTCGAGGCCTTGCTGGCAGATAAATTCCAGGGAGACCAGCGTCCGCGCGCGGTCACCCTGTTCAAAGTCGCTATGTTCGCCGGCATCATCGGCGGGGCGGTGGCGTTGGGAAGGCTCCTCGATCCCTTCAGCCCGGCCCGGCTGACGGCCATCGTCATCGGTCTCATGGTAACGGTACTGGTCATCACCGTTCTCGGTTCATTGCGACAAGAGCCGCGCAGCCAGCTCTTGAAAGCTGCCAGCGAGCACTCCCGCGCCGTGCCTTTTCTGAAAACCATCCAAACCGTGATTCTGCCCGACCGGCAGGTGCGCATTTTCTTCGTCATCGTGATGCTGACCGTCTTGGGAACGCTGACGCAGGATGTGCTCCTCGAACCCTATGGCGCGCTTGCCCTCGGCATGAGCGTGGGGCAAACCGCTCGCCTGACCGCTATTTGGGGCAGCGGAACTGTGCTGGGGATGGTGGTCACGGGTGTCTGGCTGGTCAAGCGTTTCGGATACGGCGCGGTGATGCGGGTTGGCCTGCTGATCGGCGTGCTCGTCTTCATCGGTCTGATCCTGGCCGGAGTTTTGCGGAATCCCGCCGTCTTTATGGCGCTGGTCTTCGGTTTGGGCATCAGCACGGGGCTGTCCTCGGCAGGCTTGCTGACCGCCGTCATCGAGTTCACGACCCCTGCTCGCGCCGGGTTGCTGATGGGCATCTGGGGTTTGGCGCACGAACTGGGTCAGGCGGCTGGCAGCCTGATGGGTGGGGCGGTGGTGGACATCATGCGTGTCTTCACCAATAACAACGTCCTGGTTTCTTATGGCACCGTTTTCATGTTCGAAGCCACGCTTCTCTCTTTCGCTCTGTTGCTTTTGAAAAAGATGGATTTGAGCCAGTCTGCCGCAATCACAGGGAATGAACTTCGCAACGCCGCATTGATCCCCGGTGCCGTTTTCGACAATTGAAAGGGCGTCGTCGGCCCTTCAAGCCAGAATGATGAGCCCCGACCGCATGGCATCGAGCAGCCGCTCGGCATAGGAGCGCGGCAGGGCCTGCTCTCGGAGTGCGGTGTGTAGGCCGTGGAGGATCGTCACATCATAACTTCTGGCACAGAAGAAGGCTCGCCAATCTACCGACCAGCCGAACCGGCCGTCAAGTAGCGTCAGTCCGTCCATCGGCCTGCCGCGTTCCTGCAACCGACGCTGCCAGCTTGTCAGCACCTCTTCGGTCATGGAAATCACCAGCACGGTCTGGTCGAAAAGGACACCGATTCTGGCCAGCGCGAACATGTTGTCGAAGCTGGGGAGCGAGCCGGCTGCGGGAATAGCGAGCCGTCGCGACGAATTGTGCGGGTGCATGAAAGCTCCTTTCGTTGTGTGGGAGGAATGAAGTGGGCGTTGTGTCGCGGGCAAGCAGCATCGCCCATGATTAACATGCCGCCTCAGTGCCTCAAGTCATTGCGGCTGCGACGCAGCAGGTCTGCGTGCAGTTGCGAGAAGGCAAGCCTGGCTCGTTGCAACGATTGCTCGGTGACGGCGAGACTCTCGGCCTCCCAGCGATCAAGCTGAGCCTGCTGGGCACCTCGAAATCGCTCCAGGGCTGCCAGTGTGATCGAGAGCTGATGTAAGACCTGGGTTGCCAGAGGCTCCATCTCCTGTTCGATGTCGCTCGAAGCGGCCGTTGTCTGGACGCCGGATGTTTCGGTGGCTGTCACATTCATTCCGCCTCCTTTTTCGTCAAACTCTTGCCGGTTGCGGACAAAAAAAGCCCAACCGCGCGGTTGGGCTCTGAGAACAAAAACCCCGTCGTTGCCGACGGGGTAAGCATACGCTGCTGTCCAGCACACGCTGCCCACCCCTTTCCGCGAGGGTGTCACGAAGCGCACGATGCAGGCGGGTAATCTGGCTGCCTTGAACGGGTCAAGGTTACAGTTGCGGGACAGCGCCGGACTTTCACCGGTCTTCCCCCATTGCGCGCCACGCTTCCGAGCGGCTGGCGCACCTGCATCTACTGCTATGCGATTATCGTTGCGCTTTGTAGCATGAATCCCGAATCTTGTCAAATGAATGCTGTATTCCCGAAAGGCAGAGGCCGAATGCGGGTTTTTGACAGCCTCAAGCCTGTGCGGTATACTGTAAATGTTCAGGGGCATGAAGCTGCCTGGGCATTCGAGTGAGAGCAGGTCATGAAGACCCCCGTTCCGGACATGAAGTCTGGTCGTGGTGGTCTTTTTTTCTTTTTCCGGAGGTCATCCCATGTGCGAGGCGATGGTGTTGGTCACGGCGGCTGACGGCGAGCACGTGCTGATGCGCGACGTGATGCAGGTGCGGCCCGAGGGCGACCTGTTGCTCTTCTCGTCGCTGCTGGGCGAGCAGAAGCTGGTGCGCGGGCGGATTGACAAGATTGATCTGCTCAAGCATCGCATCTACGTGACGCCACTGCCGGAGCCGGTGGCGACGTAACCTCTCCCCCGGCCCCTCGCCTCCCAGGCGAGGGGAGTACCTCTCCCTCTTCCCTGGCGGGAAGGGGGGCGAGGGAGCAGGTCGGCTGGACAACCGCATACCTTTGACTGGAGGCCATGAAGGTCGTTTCCGGCATGAACGCCGGACGCGCTTGCATGGCCTTTTTTTGTTTCTCACGATCTGGAGGTGGCACATGACCATGAACGACATCAAGAAGCTGCGCGTGTTGCTGCCGCACTGGCTGGAGCACAGCGCATCGCACGCCGACGACTACCGCGCGTGGATCGAGCGGGCGCGGGCGGTCGGCGCCGATCACGTGGCCGAGCACCTGGCCGCGGCGGTGGAGAAGCTGGAGGGCGTGAATCGCGACTTGCAAGGCGCGCTGGAGCACCTGGGCGGGCCAGACAGGCCCGGCGATCACGAGCACGAGCATGTGCATCATCGCCATGCCCATCCGCACGAACACGGCGAGCACCATCACCACGACCAATGACGACCCTCCAAAGTGTTTGATGCAAGTGTTTGAGAGGCTGTTAGGAGATGGCTGCGCCGATGCCCGATCAACAAGCCTTCTTCGACCGCGCCGCGGCTACCTGGGATGATCAGACCTCTGCCGAGGCGCGCAGCCGCCTGGCCGAGATCGTGGCCGGCCTGGGCATCCCGGCCGACGCGACCGTGCTCGACGTCGGCTGCGGCACCGGCATCCTCTTCCCGCTGCTGGTGGCCGCGGTCGGCGAGGGCGGCCGCATCGTGGCGCTAGACATCTCGCGCGAGATGTTGCGTCGCAGCCAGGCCAAGGGGTACGCCGTTCACCTGGTGCAGGCGGACGCGCACCGGCCACCGCTGCGCCGTGCCGCGTTCGACTGGGTCATCTGCAACGCGGTGCTGCCGCACTTCGACGACAAGCAGGCCGCGCTGACCGAACTGGCGCGCTGCCTGGTGCCGGGTGGCACGCTGGTGGTGTGCCACAGCCACAGCCGGCACTTCATCAACAACCTGCACCGGGACGTCGGCGGGGTCGTCGCCGAGGATCGCGTGCCCGATCCCGCGCTGATGGCGCAACTGCTGCGCGCCGCGGGGCTGGAGCCGTCGTCCATCGTGGACGGCACCGACCGCTACGTGGCCGTGGCGCGCCGGATCGGCGACCCACGGCATCCGCAGGGCGACAACGATCCGCCCTGACGCCGATTTGCGACCGCACGGTCATCGGCCCGGTCCCACCGGGAGGCTTTGCACTCGGAGACCGGCCAACGCGAGAAAACGACTTTCAGACTAACCGACCAGGAGACTTCCATGCTCGACATCGCAGGCGCACAACGTTTTCACGGCCATATGTGTCCCGGCCTGGCCATCGGCATCCGCGCGGCCGAGATCGCGCTGGCCGAGATCGGCGCGCATTCGGCCGATGAGGAGATCGTCGCCATCGTCGAGACCGACATGTGCGGCGTGGACGCCATCCAGTACCTCACCGGCTGCACCTTCGGCAAAGGCAACCTGATCCATCTGGACTATGGCAAGAGCGCCTTCACCTTCATCCGCCGCTCCGACGGCAAGGCGCTGCGCATCGTGGCCCGGCCCGACGCGTTCGGCCCGCCCGATCCGGAATGGTCGGCGCTGCGGGCGCGCGTGTTCGGCGGCAAGGCCACGCCGGAGGAACAAGCGCAGTTCGCCGCAGCCCAAGCGCAGCGAACGCAGGCGATCCTGGACGCGCCGCTCGACCGGCTCTTCGATGTGCGGCCCGTCGAGCCGCGCATCCCGGCCAGCCCGCCCTGGCCTGCGGGCCAAGCGGGCCAGGGGGCGCGCATCATGGCCTCGCTGACGTGCGAGGAGTGCGGCGAGGCGACGATGGAGACGCGTACGCGGCGCTTCAACGGCCGCACCCTGTGCATCCCCTGCTTCGAGGCGGCGGAGAAACGGTGGTAAGCCCTCAGGCCGAGGGTGAAGGGCACCACGTGCCAGGCATCTTGCAGAGTGCCTGGCACGTGAGCACGGTGATTTTCAGATCAGTCAAATGGACGTTCGTCGCGCATTATCCTACCTCGTGACGCTGTGGGTCGTGCTGACCCTCAACTTCCTCCTCCCGCGGCTGCTGCCCGGTGACCCGCTGGACGCGCTTTTCGATCGCGACCGGGCCGGCTACGTGGCCGACGAGGCCGTGCGCAGCCGGTTGGCCGCGTATTACGGCCTGGATCGGCCGCTGGCCCACCAGTATGCGGATTACCTGCTTGCCGCGCTGCGGGGCGACCTGGGCTGGTCCATCTGGCTGAACCGGCCTGTGGCCGAGCTGATTGCCGGCCGGCTGCCGTGGACGCTGCTGCTGACGCTGACCAGCCTGGCGTTGGCGTCGTTGATCGGCGTCTGGCTGGGCGGGGAGGCGGGGTGGCGCCGCGGTAGCCGTGCCGATCGTTGGGCTGTGACCGCCGGCATCATCGCCAGCAACGCGCCGGTGTACCTCGTGGGGGTCGGCCTGCTGATCGTGTTCGGCGCCCGGTTGGGCTGGCTGCCGCTGGGGGGCGGCCGCACCGCCTTCGCGGTCTATCCGCACGCGCTGGCCGCGGCCGGCGACGTGGGGCGCCACCTCCTCCTGCCGCTTGCCACGCTCACGCTGCATCTGGTGGGCGCTAAGCTGCTGCTGGTCCGCAACAGCATGGTGAGCGTGCTGGGCGAAGATTTCATGCTGGTTGCCCGCGCCAAAGGACTGACCGAGGGCCGGTTGAAGCGCGATCATGCTCTGCGCAACGCGCTGCTGCCGTTCGTGGCGCAACTGGGCGCGCAGATGGGCATGGCGGTCACCGGCGCGATCTTCATCGAGACCGTCTTCGCCTATCCCGGCATGGGCCGGCTGATCTTCGACGCGGTGGGCGTGCGTGACTATCCATTGCTCCAGGGCGCCTTCCTGGTCGTGGCATTCGTGGTGCTGACGGCCAATCTGCTGGCCGACGAGGTCAACGCCCGGCTCGACCCACGGGTGAGGAGCGCGTGAGCGATGGACAGGAGCGAGCACTTGTTTGGCTTGCGGCGACGTGTCGCCGCTTTCCAAAGCGCCGGCGAGCCGGCGCAATCCACAGGGGAGGGGCACACCACTTTGGCTTGCGGCGACGTGTCGCCGCTTTCCAAAGCGCCGTCGAGCCGGCGCAATCCATAGGGGAGGGGCGCACCGCTTTGGCTTGCGGCGACACGTCGCCGCTTTCCAAAGCGCCGGCGAGCCGGCGCAATCCACAGCGAAAGGGGGCACAACAATGCCCGGTCTCGGCATCCTGACGATTTTCGTCCTCGTCGCGCTCCTGGCGCCCGTCCTGGCCCCATACGATCCCCATGCGTTGAGCGGCCAGCCGTTGGAACGGCCCAGCGCGGCGCACCCCCTGGGCACCAACGACATCGGCCAGGACATCCTGAGCGAGCTGATCTTCGGCGCGCGCATCTCGCTGATCGTGGCGCTGGCCGCGTCCATGGGCACGGTGGCGCTGGCCACGCTGATCGGCGCTGCCGCAGGCTACCTGGGCGGATGGCTGGATACGGCGCTGATGCGTGGGGTGGATGTGTTGCTGGCGCTGCCGCGGCTGCCGCTGCTGATCCTGCTGGCCGCGCTGTTAGGCGCTGGCCTGCCGCAGACGATCGCCATCATCGCGCTCCTGTTCTGGCCCGCCGCGGCGCGTACCATTCGTGCGCAAACGCAAAGCCTGCGTCGTCGCGGCTACATCCAGATGGCGCGACAGCTCGGCGGCGGGACGGGCTACGTGTTGCGCCGTCACATCGTGCCCGCGCTCGCGCCCCTGCTGGCATTCGAACTGGTGATGGCCGCCGGCCGCGCGGTGGCGCTGGAGGCGGGCCTGGCGTTCCTGGGCATCGGCGACGCGGCCGCCAAGAGCTGGGGCCTGATGATGCGCTTCGCGCTCAACCTGCCCGGCCTCCTGCTGGGCGATCGCTGGCTGTGGTGGTTATTGCCGCCCGCCGCCTGCCTGACCCTGTTGATCTTGACGCTGACCTGCATCGGCATTGGATTGGAAGAACGATGGCAACCGCGATTGAAACGACGCCCGTAGAGACATTGCATGCAGCGCCTCTACAACAACCGGGGGACATAACGTCTCTACGGCCAGCGGACACAACGTCCCGGCTATCCGTGCGCGACCTGCGCGTGCATTTCCCAACTGCGTGCGAGGTCGTGCGCGCTGTGGACGGCGTGTCGTTCGACCTGGCCGGCGGGGAGGCGCTGGCGGTCATCGGAGAGACCGGCTCGGGCAAGACCTCGATCGCCCGCGCGCTGTTAGGGCTGCATCCGGCCGGCGTGACGACGGGCAGCATCCGCCTGGCGGGCCAGGAGCTGGTTGGGCTGCCCGAGGACGCCTGGCGAGCGGTGCGCTGGCGGCGCATCGCGCTGGCCGCGCAGAACGCGGGCAGCGCATTCGACCCGGTCTACCGCATCGGTGAGCAGATCGCCGAGCCGCTGCGCCACCATCGCGGCCTGACCCCGGTCGAGGCGCTGGCGCGGGCCATCCTGCTGGCCGAAGAGGTGGGGCTGTCCGCGCGCCACCTGGCCGCCTACCCGCACCAGCTCAGCGGCGGCGAGAAGCAGCGCGCCATGCTGGCCATGGCCCTCAGCTGCCAGCCCGAGATCCTGATCGTGGATGAGCCGACCAGCGGCCAGGATATGCTGGCGCGCGCCGAAGTGATCAGCCTGCTCGGCCGTCTACGCCGCGAGCGCGGCATGAGCTTGCTGCTCATCTCCCATGACCTGGCTGCGGTGGCCCAACTGGCCGACCGGGTGGCCGTGCTCTATGCCGGGCAACTGGTCGAGGCCGGGCCGGCGGCCGGGCTTATCGAGGATCCACGGCATCCGTACACCTGGGGCCTGCGCAACGCCTATCCCAGCATGACCACGGCGCGCGATCTGGCCGGCATCCGCGGCGACCTGCCCGACCCGACGCAGCCGCCGGCCGGCTGCCGCTTCCATCCCCGCTGCACACAGGCGGTTGAGCGCTGCCGACTGGTCGAGCCGACACTCATGCCGCTCGAACGCGCCAGGCCATTCCCTCGCCAGGGGGGTGAGGACCGTTGGATCGCCTGCCATCTGGGCGGATTGCAGACCCTGCTGCGGGCGACCGACCTGCGCAAGACCTTCTCGACCAACGGGTCGGCCGCGAAGGTCGAGGCGGTGCGCGGGGCCGGCATCGAGGTGTACGAGGGGGAGGTCGTGGCGCTGGTGGGCCAGACCGGCAGCGGCAAGAGCACCCTGGCGCGGCTGATCGTCGGGCTGGAGCAGGCCGAGGCCGGCCGCGTGGAGCTGGAGGGTCAGGAGCTGACCGCGCTGACCGGTGAGGCGCTCCGGCGGGCGCGGCGGCGCGTCCAGTATATCGCCCAGGACCCGTTCGATGCGCTCAGCCCCCGGCTGACCGTGGCCGAGATCGTGCGTGAACCGCTGGAGATCCATCGCCTCGGCACACGGGCCGAGCAGGACGCAGTCGTGCGCGATGCGCTGAGCGCGGTGGGCCTGCCGGTCGCGTCCGAGTTCCTGGCCCGCCATACCCATGAGCTGAGCGGCGGCCAGTTGCAACGGATCGCCATCGCTCGCGCGCTCGTCCTCGACCCCAAGCTGCTGATCGCCGACGAGCCGGTCTCGATGCTCGACCCCAGCGAGCAGGCTCGCGTCATCATCCTGCTCAAGCAGATCCAGAACCAGCGCGGCATGGGGTTGGTGCTCATCTCGCACGACCTGGCGCTGGTGCGCAAAGTCGCCGATCGCATCTACGTGATGCGAGCGGGCGAAATCGTGGAATGGGGTCCGGCAAGCCGCATCATCAGCCGGCCACAGCACGAGTACACGGGCGCGCTGTTGGCCGCCGCGCCAGCATTTGATCTGTAGGGGCGGATGGCATCCGCCCTGTAGGGGCTGGCAAGAAGATACAACTCGGAGGAACATCATGTCACATCCCAACCGTCCATCGTTTCTCATCCTGATCGTGATCGCCGGGCTGCTGGCCGCGTGCGCAGCGCCGACGGCTACGCCTGCACCCGTCGCGCCGGAAGCGGCACCGACCGCCCCTGCCGCGGCGCCCGCATCCTCCACAGCCGCCCCCGCGCCAGCCCGCGTCAAGGCGCTCCGCCTGGTGGGTGGCACCGACTGGGGCTATCCGTCGCCCTTTGGCTTCAACCGCGGCCCCGGCTACACCCGGGCGTCCTACATCTTCGACACCCTCGTCTGGCGCGACCGCTTCGGCCAGACTATCCCCTGGCTGGCCACCGAATGGCGCGTTTCAGACGACAACCTGACCTGGACCTTCACCCTGCGCGATGGCGTCAAGTGGCACGACGGCAAGCCGTTGACGGTGGAGGATGTCGTCTTCTCGTACCAGTATTTCGCCAAGACTGGCAGCGGCTGGTTCATGGCGCCGATCAGCGATGTGGCGAGCGTGACGGCCGTGGGCGAGCGCCAGGTGGCGATCAAACTCAAGCGGCCTTTTGCACCATTCTTGACCACCATCGCGGAACCGGTCTTCATCATCCCCAAGCACATCTGGGAGAAGGTCGAGGATCCGAAGAAGTTCACTGGCCCCGAGGCGGTGATCGGCAGCGGGCCGTACAAACTCATCCAGTACAGCAAAGCAGAGGGTGCCTACCTCTACGAGGCCAATGACGACTACTTCCTGGGCAAGCCCTACGTCCAGCGGCTGGAGTTCATCCCGGTCGGCGATGTGGCGTTGGCGCTGGCCAACCGCCAGATAGACGCGTTCGACAAGTTCGGCGGCGTGACCGATGAGATGCTGGCGCCGTTCACCAAGGCGCCCTTCCGGATCGGCAAGGCGCCGGGCGAGTGGGGCATGAACCTTTACTTCAACCTGAGCGCCCAATCGCCCATCGCGGATGTGCGGGTGCGACGGGCCATCGCCCATACCGTGGATCGGGATGCGCTGGTGGCGCGGCTGCTGCTGGGCTTCGGCGAACCGGGCAGCCCTGGCGGCCTGCCACCGGCCAACCCGTTCTACAATCCTGCGGCGCAGACCGTCTATCCGCACGACGTGGCGCAAGCGAAAGCGTTGCTGCGCGAGGCCGACTATGCCGAGGGCCAGGCCGTGACGATCAACCTGACCTACTCCACGAGCGACAACCCGCGGCTGGTCGAGATGCTGGCCGCGCAACTGGCTGAGGCCGGCATCGCCCTCAAGCCGGTGCCCATGGATCAGGCCGCGCTGGACGCGGCGGCCCAGGCCGGCAACTATGACATGCTGCTGGTCGGCTTCGGCGGCCTGGGCGGCGACCCGGATCAGCTACGGCGCAACTTCGCCAGCACGAGCAAGACGGTCGGTTTCTCGCGTGCCCGCGGCTATGCCAGCGCCGAGTTCGATAAACTGGCCGACGAGCAGGTTTCCTTGCTCGACTTCGCGGCGCGCAAAGCCGCGCTCGACCGCATGCAGATGATCCTGGCGCAGGACCTGCCCGCACTGCCGCTTTACTACACCGCGCGCGTGGTGGTTTACAACGCCGAGGTCTTCGACAACTGGTACTTCACCCCCGGCGGCTATGGCGGCGGCATCCCCATGCCGTTCAACAAGCATCAGTTCATCACCGGTCTGGAGACGGGGTTGAAGATCAAAGGTGCGCAATAGCCGCGATGGGGTGAACGCGCCGGGCACCGGCAGGTGGCGCCACGGGCCATGAGAACGATCTTTCCGCGCTCGTCCGCGTCCCATTTTCCGTCGAATGAAAACGTCATTGCGAGGGGCAGGGTTTGCCCCGAAGCAATCTCCGCCATCGGCGGAGATTGCTTCGGCCCAAACTGCGGGCCTCGCAATGACACACTGGCGGGCATTTTCAGGTCAAGGCAGCTAATACGTCAACCCATACCCGAACGGATAGAGCGGGTTCTCCGAGTCATACGGCATGTCGGGATGCTGTTTCCGCACCGCCTCCATTGAAGAGGGCATCTCGAACGGCAGCTTGCCCGTGGGCGCAAAGCGGCCGAAGATCACGTCGAGGATCGCGTCGTCGCTGGCGCCGAAATCAGCCAGCAGGCCGGCGCACTGCGCGGCAATCTCCGGGATCACAGCCGGCCGATCGAGATGGATCGCCACGATCGTCGGGACGCGGCCCAAGATGTCCAGAATGCGTGCCAGCTCCTCGCCCTTGAAGTCGAGATCGCCCGCGTGGAAGTGTTCGCGCAGGAAGCCGCTGCGCTTCTCGAACGGCGTGCTCAGATGCAGGATGGCGTACTCGGCCTGTTCGATCGCTGACACCACTTCGCCGTAGGCCGCGGCCGCCTCGGCCGCGATCCCCTCGACGTAGAGGCGCGACCGGCCGGTCAGCGGCAGCGCCCGGCCGGCGCCGACCTGATCGTTTTTCAGCAGCACGATGGATTTGCGTTGCGCCAGCTTGCCGGCCTGACGGAAGGCCGGGTTGCCGGCAATCCGTTCGGCTGCTTCCGGATCAACATAGGGATTGTCGAAGAGGCCGAGCAGGAACTTCACGCGCAGGAGCCGACGCACCGACTCGTCAATGCGCGCCTCGGAGATCTGGCCGCTGCGCACCAGCGCCACGACCACCTCTGGACACGTCTCGCCGCCGAATTGATCCACGCCGGCGTTCAGCGCTTTCAGGATGCGTTGCTCCCGGCTCAGATGCTCGACGCCCCAGGCTCGGGCCTCGAACACCTCGCCGCCCGGCAGAAACGCCGACGTAATCAGCCCCCAATCGGTGCAGACCACGCCGTCGAAGCCATATTTCTCGCGCAGCAGGCCGGTGATCACGTCTCGGTTGAAGCCGAAGCCCACCTCCTCGATGCCGGGCAGGCCGATCGGCTGGCCGTAGTAGGGCATGATGGCAGCCGTGCCGGCGCGGAAGGCTGCCTCGAACGGGATCAGATGATAGGCGAACATTCCGGCCGGGTAGACTTGCTCTTTGCCCTCCGGGAAGTGTGGGTCTTCGCCGTCTCGCTGCGGGCCGCCACCGGGGAAGTGTTTGGTCATGCACGCCACGCTGTGCGGGCCGAGCGTCTCGCCCTGGAAGCCACGGATGTAGGCATAGGTGAGACGTGCGGAGAGGCCGGCGTCCTCGCCGAAGGTGCCGTTGATGCGGCCCCAGCGCGGCTCGGTGGCCAGGTCGGCCATCGGGTGCAGCGCAGTGCGGATGCCCACCGCCACATATTCCTGCCGCGCGATGTCGGCGAACTCCTGCACCAGTGCCTCGTCGCCGATGGCGGCCAGCCCGATCGGCTCGGGCCATTGCGAGAAGCCGCCGGTCATGGCGCCGAAAGCGATGTTGCGCGTGAACGCATGCCGCGGATCGGACGCGATGGTCACCGGAATGCCCAGCCGCGTGCCCTCGGCCAGCCGTTGCAGACGGTTGTACCATTCGGCCGTCTGCCGCGGCGATGCGATGCGCGCCACGTTGAAATGGGTCATGTGGCGGTTCAGCAGCATCTCGCCGACGCCCGGGCCGCCGAACATGCCGGGGCCGGTCAGTGTCGTATCGTCCGGGTTGACCGGAATGAAGGTGTGGAACAACTGGCCGGCCTTCTCCTCCAGCGTCATCTGCGCCAGCAGGTCGGCCACGCGCGCTTCGACCGGCTGATCGGGGTCTTCGTAGGGGTCGAGCCGGCCATTTTTGTTCAGATCTCGGAACATAAGCACCTCGCTATAGTTGCGTTGCCAGCCACTCTATCATACAATTGATGGCGTGTCATCTAACTTCATCGAAAGCCTTCGAGTTCTCGGAAGTCCGAAGGGTCTGGTCCCACAGGAGCATTTTCATGTCAGATATCCAATCCATTTTCAGCCAACTCACTCTCGAAGAAAAAGCGGCCCTCTGCACCGGCGCCAGCATGTGGACCACGGTCGCCGTGGAACGGCTCGGCGTGCCCGCCATTGTGCTGACCGATGGCCCGCACGGGGTGCGCCTTTCGCCCGACGTGAACTCGATCGGGAAGACCAGTTTGCCGGCCACTTGTTTTCCAACCGCCTCGTGCCTGGCCGCTACCTGGGACAGGGCGCTGATTCGCCAGGTCGGCGAGGCGCTGGGCGCAGAGGCCAGGGCGCTCGGCGTGGGCGTGCTGCTCGGTCCCGGCATCAACATGAAGCGCGATCCGCGCTGCGGCCGCAACTTCGAGTACTACGCGGAAGACCCGTTCCTGGCCGGCGAGCTGGCTGCGTCCTTCATCCAGGGCGTCCAGAGTCAGGGCGTCGGCACGTCGCTCAAGCATTTCGCCGTCAACAACCAGGAGACCGAGCGCTTCCGCATTGATGCCCTTGTGGATGAGCGCACCCTGCGCGAGATCTACCTGACAGCTTTCGAGACCGCCGTGAAGATCGGCCAACCCTGGACCGTGATGTGCGCGTACAACAAAGTGAACGGCACATACTGTTCGGAGCACCGCCAACTGCTCACCGAGATCTTGAAGCAGGAGTGGGGCTTCGAGGGCCTGGTGGTCTCCGATTGGGGCGCGGTGCATGATCGTGTCAAGTCGTTGCAGGGCGGCCTCGACCTGGAGATGCCTGGCCCCCAGCCGCGCCGCACTCAAGCGGTGATCGAAGCTGTCAAATCGGGCAGTCTGGACGAGGCGGTGCTGGATGAAGCCGTGCGGCGCATCCTGCGCATCGTCTTCCGGGCAGCCGAGACGCCGAAGGGCGGCGCGTTCGACATCGCCGGCCATCACGCCCTCGCCCGCCGGGTCGCCGCCGAGGGCATGGTGTTGCTCAAGAACAACGGCATCCTGCCCCTCCAGCAGCCGCGGCGTATCGCGGTGATCGGCCGCTCGGCCAAAGAGCCGTATTTCCAGGGTGGCGGCAGCTCGCACATCAACCCGACGCAGGTAGACATCCCCTTCGATGAGCTGCAGAAGCTGGCCGGCGACGCCAAGCTGAGCTATTGCGAGGGCTATCCGGCCACGCCAGCCTTCGATCAGGCGCTCATTGACGAGGCTGTGGTCGTGGCGCAGATGGCCGATGTGGCGTTGCTCTTCATCGCCCTGCCGGCCTTCATCGAGTCGGAGGGCTACGACCGGGCCGATCTCAACCTCACTCCGCAGCAGACTGCATTGATTCGGGCTGTCTGCGCGGCGCAGCCGAACTCCGTCGTGATCCTGAACAACGGCTCCGCGCTGACGATGGGCGAGTGGCTGGACGGCCCGGCCGCGGTGCTCGAGGCCTGGATGATGGGCCAGGCGGGCGGCGGCGCCATCGCCGACGTGCTTTTCGGCCGCGTCAACCCGTCGGGCAAGCTGGCCGAGACCTTCCCGCTGCGGCTGGCCGATGTGCCGGCGTACATCAACTTCCCGGGCGGCGCCGGCCAGGTGCGCTACGGCGAGGGCATCTTCATCGGCTATCGTTACTATGATGCCAAAGAGCTGCCCGTGGCGTTCCCCTTCGGTTATGGCCTGAGCTACACCTCCTTTGCATACAGCAATCCCCGTCTATCGGCCGCGTCGTTCAACGATGTGGATGGTGTGATCGTCTTCGTGGATGTGACTAACACCGGCCCGGTCGCCGGCAAGGAGATCGTCCAGGTCTACGTGCATGACCGGAAAGCGAGCCTGCCGCGGCCGCCGAAGGAGCTCAAGGGCTTTGCTACGGTCGTACTCCAACCGGGCGAGACGCAGACGGTCGCCATCCCGCTCGACTTCCGCGCCTTCGCATTTTACCATCCCGGCTACCGGCAGTGGATCGCCGAGGACGGCGAATTCGACATCCTGATCGGCGCGTCGGCGGCCGACATCCGGTGCACGGTGCGCGCAACGCTGCGCTCGACCCTGAAGCTGCCCTGCATCCTCAATCGCGAGTCCACCGTGCGCGAGTGGTTGGCCGACCCGGCCGGCCGCGTGGCCTTTGATCCGATGTATCAAATGATCAAGGCGCAGACGGCCGCGATGTTCGGCGCCGGCGAGGGCGGTGAAGGTGGCATCGGCATGGACCCGACCGGCTTCATGATGGAGATGCCGCTGTTGAGCCTGCTGCAATTCCAGGAGAGCAGCCTGCCCATGCCTGCCGAGGCCATCGTGGACATGTTGCTTCAGCGGGCGCATGAGATCGCGGCGCAGTAGAACATAACCTTGCGTAGGGGCGCACGGCCGTGCGCCCCTACGCCGTCGTGCGCCCCGCCTATCGCACCTCGAACCGGCCTTCCAGCCCCTCAACCGAGTTCGGCCCGATCCACACGGCGAACGCGCCCGGTTCCACCACGTATTTCATGTCCGGCCCGTGGAAGCCCAGGTCGTGGGCCGGAACCTCGAAGCGAACGACCTGGGCTTCGCCCGGCTGTAACGCCATACGCCGAAAGCCTTTCAGCTCCTTCACCGGCCGGGTGACGCTGCCCACCAGGTCGCGCACGTACAGTTGGACGACCTCCTCGGCCGGCCGTAGCCCCGTGTTTTCGATCGTTGCGCTGACAACCAGGATGTCCTCGGGGCCGATGATCGGCGTCTCGACCCGCAGATCGCGGTACGCGAAGGTGGTGTAGCTGAGGCCGAAGCCGAACGGGAAGAGCGGCTCGTTCGGCCCGTCAATGTAGCGCGATTTGAACGGCTCGGCGAATTGCAGCGCGCCTGCGCCCGTCATCGGCCGGCCGGTGTTTTTGTGGGCGTAGTAGACCGGGATCTGGCCCTCGGCGGCCGGCCAGCTTGTCGTCAGCTTGCCGGAAGGGCTCACCGCGCCGAAGAGCAGATCGGCGACCGCGCTGCCGGCGCGGATGCCGGCATGCCAGGCGACCAGGAGCGCGTCGGCCTGTTCGGCAAGCCGCGGGATAACCAGCGGCCGACCGCTCATCAGTACGACGACCAGCGGCTTGCCTGTCGCGGTCAGGGCATCCATCAGCGCCTGCTGGCGGCTGGGCAGGCCGAGATGCATTCGCGAGCGGGCTTCGCCGCTCATGTTGGCGCTCTCGCCCACGACCGCGATGATCACGTCGGCGGCCTGCGTCGCGGCCACAGCCCCGGCGATGTCCGCCGGCCCGTCGCCGACGATGGGGCAGCCCGCCGCGTGGAAGATGGCGTCCTCGGGAAGCCGCAATCGTAGCGCATCGAGCACTGTTTCGGCGTCTTCGGCCCGGCCGAAGAAGGCCCACGTGCCGAGCATGTCCTGGCGGGCATCGGCCAGCGGGCCGACGACCGCCAGGCGCCGGCCGCCTTGCGCCAGCGGCAGCAGGTTGCCTGCATTTTTGAGCAGCACCATGGACTGCCGCGCCACCTCCAGCGCCAGGCTACGGAATTCCTCGCACAGGATCAGGTGGGCCGGCAGCGTCTCGTCGGTATAGGGCCGCTCGAACAGACCGAGCCGCACTTTCAGGCGCAGCACGCGGCGGGCCGCCTCCTCGACCCGAGATTCAGGCACGGCCCCCTCGGCCACCAGCTCGGCCAGGTGGTCGGCGAAGGCCGTGCTCACCATCTCCATGTCCAGGCCGGCGAGGATGCTCAGCCGGCCGGCTTCTTTGAGGTCGGCCGCGACGCCGTGCTGGATCAGCTCGGCCACCGCCTCGTAGTCGCTGACAACCATGCCGGGCCAGCTCCATTCATCGCGCAGGATCGTGCGCAGCGTCAGCGGGTTGATCGTGGCCGGTATGCCCGCGATTTCGTTGAAGGCGCTCATCACGCTGCCCGCGCCCGCGTCGAAGGCGGCCTTGAAGGGCGGAAGGTAGACATCGCGCAGCGTCCGCTCGGAGATGTCCACGGTATTGTAGTCGCGGCCGGCCTCGGCTGCGCCGTAGCCGACGTAGTGCTTGGGGCAGGCCGCCACCCGCCGACCGCTGCGCAGACCACCGGCCTGAAAGCCACGCACGCGCGCTCGCGCCATCGCCGCGCCCAGGAAGGGATCCTCGCCCGCGCCCTCGGCGATGCGGCCCCAGCGCCCATCGCGCGCGATGTCCACCATCGGCGCGAAGATCCAGTCGGTGCCGCACGCAGAGGCTTCCTCGGCCGCCGCGCGCGCGGCGCGCTCCAGCAGTGCCGGATTCCAGGTGCACGACTCGGCGAGGGGGATCGGGAAGATGGTGCGGAAGCCGTGGATCACGTCGTTGCCCACGATCAACGGGATGCCCAGCCGCGATTCCTCGACGGCCAGCCGTTGCAGCGCGTTGATCGTGGCGCCGTCGTTGATGCCGAAGATCGAGCCGATCCCGCCGGCCCGGATCCGGTCTTCCAGGCCGGGGCGTAGCCGCTGCATGAACTGCACAGGCTGGCCGGTCTGCTGAGCTTGCTCGATCAGCCGCTGCATCTCGTCCGGGTCGGGCATGACGAATGGCGTCGTCTGCACGAGCTGGCCGATCTTTTCGGCCAGCGTCATGCGGGCCAGCAGCGCGTCCACCCGGGCTTCGACGGCCGGATCAAGATCGTTGTAGCGGTACACTTCATCTTTCATGTCGGTTTCTCGCTCAATGCTTGAAGCCATTCCCCGAACCGCTCGATCCAGCCATCCACCGGCAGCCCTAGCTTGTTCATGCCGAAGCCATGGCCGCCTTTTGCGTAGATGTGCAGTTCGACCGGCTTGCCGGCGGCCTGCCATGCCGCGTAGATCGCCGTGCTGATCGTCGGCGGAATGAGGGCGTCGTCGCTGGCGTGGGCCAGGAAGAGCGGCGGCGCGTCGTCCGGCACGGGGACCTCGCCGAAGTGCGCGGGGTAGATCGGCGCCGCAAAGTCGGGGCGGCTGTCGGCGTCGTGGTAGAGCGTCACCGCCATTGTCACGGCGCCGCCGGCCGAGAAGCCCATGATGCCGATGCGGTCGGGCCGGACGCCCCATTCCGCGGCACGCTGACGCACCAGGCGCACCGCTTGCTGCGCGTCCGCCAGGATTAGCGGTGCCAGCGCCCGCATCGGGCCGGCCATCTTCGCGCGGTCTGCCAGCCGCTCCTGGACTTCTGCCGCGAAGTTGTCGCTGGTGGGAATCAGCCGATATTTCAGCATGAACGCGGCGATCCCATGTGCGTTCAGCCAGTTCGCCACCTGGATGCCCTCGTGTTCGAAGGCCAGGAAGTGGAACGCGCCGCCCGGACAGACGATGACGGCAGTTCCGTTCGCCAGCTTCGGATCGGGCAGGAAGGCGGTCAGGGTAGGCCGGCTCACGTTGCGGATGACCTTCAGGCCGGCCTCCGGCACGACCGAGATCTGTTCGTCGTGCGTCCAATCTTCTGAGCCGGGCGCTGCGCCCGGCCAGAGCGGGATGACGGTTGGTTGTTGTGGTGATTGCATTGTGATTTCTCCTGAGATGGACCGGACACTTCAGGTCCGGTCGAGCTATCTCACCCTCGCCCGTGCGCCGGCCAGCACGCCCCCCAGACAGACGACCGGCAGGCTGGCGAATGCCAGATCCCACCCGCCGGCCGACTCAGCCAGCGCACCGAAGATCAGCGGGCCGGCCAGCACGCCGAGGTTTTGGCCTGCGATCACCACTGCCATCGCCAGGCCACTGCCTCCTGTCTCACGGCCGGCCTCCACCGCCGCCGCGAAGATGTTCGGCGGCGTCACGGAGAGGAACAAACCCTGCGCGGCGACCAGCACGACCAGCACGGGCAGGCTGGCGGCCCCGGTCAGCGGCAGGATGAGCGCCGCAGCGAACAGACCGAACAGGTACACCCGTTTGCGCGAGCCGATCCGATCGGAGATCAGGCCGCCGGCCGGCCCGGAGACGATGGACATCAGCGAGGTGATGCTGGTCAGCCCGGCTGCCTGCGCCAACGCCACCCCGCGCACGGTATGGATGTAGGTGGGCAAAAAAGTGCCGATGGCGAAGACGGCAGTGCAGTAGCAGGCGAACGCGATGCCCAGCCACCAGACGGTCGGGTTGTACAGCGTGCGGCCCACAGCCGTCGGTTTCGGGGCGGTCGCATCCGGTGTCTGGGCCGGCGCCGGTCGCGCTACGAGCAGAAACAGCAGCATCGTCAGGCCGGCATAGCCGCAGCCGAACCACCACACGCTACGCCAGCCGGCTGCCTGTGCCAGCGCCGGCGCCGTCAGCAGCATGGTGATCAGCCCGACCGGCACCCAGGTGGCCCAAATGCCCAGCGCGATGCCGCGATGACGAGGGAACCACGGCGCGATCACGGCCGGCGCCATCACGGCGATGAATCCGGTGCCGATTCCCTCCAGCAGCCGGCCGAACAGCAGCACCTCGAGGCTTTGGCTCAGCGCGCCGAGCGCCGCACCGAGCGCAATGCTCCCGCTGGCCAGCACGCCCGTCCAGCGATAGCCGATCCGCTGGAAAATGAAGCCCGAAGGCAGCGCCAGCACGACTCCGGTGATGGCGAACACCGACATCAGCAGGCCGGCGCGGCTGACGGGCAGGTCCCAGGCCTCCATCAGAAGCGGCAGGATGGGCGGCACTTTGGATTGGTTGAGCGGCGCGGCGATGCTGAAAAGCAGCAAGACGGCCAGGATCAGCCACGCGCGATGGCCGGTGTACACAGATTGATATTCGTGCTCAGACAACACAAATGCTCCGAGGACACGTGCCCCTGCTGGCGCAGGACTTCGCAGGCACTCTGGGAGATGCCTGGCACGTACATTTCTCACGTGCCAGGCACTCTGGAAGATGCCTGGCACGTACATTTCACGTGCTGATGATATGCTCCCCGGCCGGCACGCGGCGGGGGGCCT
>Ga0116210_1000287_pt1 | contig 53690 bp, 39 predicted proteins | sample TshhotsprinmetaG_FD_94483 | JGI IMG/M metagenome (GOLD analysis project Ga0116210, IMG submission 94483) | Hot spring microbial communities from South Africa to study Microbial Dark Matter (Phase II) - Tshipise hot spring metaG | ecosystem: Environmental > Aquatic > Thermal springs > Hot... | reverse complement strand
TGGAGATGGTCAACTTTCTCAAGAACATGGCGCTGTTGGGTTCTGCGCTGATGTTCCTGGCCATCCCGCAGCCGTGGCCCTTCAGCGTGTCCTTCTGAACGTTCTGCCCACCGGCCGCCGGCGTGCTGTCGGTGGGCATCTCCATCTTCATTGCGCGGCGGCTATGCCGGCTCGGTACATCGCGTGTCATTCTCCATCTGTTCCTCCTTACATGCTTGATACAACTCCATAGTGTGCTTATAATGTATGTTGTCTCTCATCATCCGCTTCCCCACGGACGCGGCTCGTCCGGGCCCGCGGGCCAGCCAGTGGCGAAAGAGGGCCTTTCCGCTGCCGGGAGAGGGCTGGGGTGAGGAGACACGATCCCTGGGGATTTCGCCAATCTGTGCCATACTGAGGGTGTGACGGCGGCGACAACACAGAGCACACCGGCGGGTGGAAGAAGCCACCCCGACCACGGCACGCTGCCAAGGTCAGTCGGACGCCCTGCGGAGTATGACAACATGGTATCAAGGTAGGCCAGCTCGGCAGCCCATAGGGGTTTACGAGAATGCCGAAAAGATTTCAGGTTATCCCAGTCTGGGCGGTTCGCTTTGCCGCAAAAGTTTGTGTGGCATGAAACCTTTTTACACCCTCAGGAGTGGCATGTATGGTTCCCAAACGACGCCATAACAATCCATTCACGTCTCTGATCCTAGCATTCCTCATTGCGCTGCTCGCCACAACTGGCGCATTTGCCGGACCCCCCGCGCAAGAGGCACAACCTCCCGAAGAGATTCGGCTCGACCAGGACGATGCAGGCAGCCAGGTCGCGCTGAACGAGCAGCAGGTGCTGGTTGTCGATCTGCAAGCCAATCCGTCGACCGGCTATAGCTGGCTGGTGATGGATATGGATGCTGCTGTCCTGGCCCACGATCCTTCCACCGATGTGTGGTATGAGGAGATGCGTTCTGGGAGGGTTGGGGCGCCGGTGCGTCAGATGTCGCGCTTTCACTGTGTTGCCGTCGGGCGCAGTGCGCTTGTGTTGGAGTATCGGCGTCCGTGGCAGCGCGAGGAGCCGCCGGTTGCGTCGTTTTCGGTGACGGTGGAATGTCTGGCATCGCTCCGTGTGCCTCTTGTCCCCATGCCGCCCGAGCCGGCGCCGGCTGCTGTCCCGCCGGCGGCTGCCGAACCCGAGGTGGGCGCGCTTGCCCTGCCCTCCCATTTCAACTGGTGTGAGCAATACCCCTGCCCGCCGATCAGGGATCAGGGGGAGTGCGGCTCGTGCTGGGCATTTGCCACGGTGGGTGTCCTGGAGATCGCCATCCGGGTGAAGGATGGGATTACGAGAGACCTGTCCGAGCAATATCTGGTTTCCTGCAACACTGATGGGTGGGGTTGTGTCTACGGTGGGGGTTGGGCGCACAACTATCACTGGTGGAAGGCGGGACTGTTTCAAAACGCTGCCGGTGCCGTGTATGAAAGCGACTTCCCCTATCGAGCTAGGGATGTAACGTGCCCCGGGCCCTTTGCGCATCATGAGAAGATAGTTGGATGGGCCTACGTCGCCGGTGGTGAGGAGACCATGCCGACGACGGCTGCGATCAAACAGGCGCTCTACGAGCGCGGGCCGCTGGCAGTGATGGTGTGTGCTGGGTTCGACTTCACTTCCTACACAGGGGGTGTGTTTGCAACCGACGAGTCGTGGTACTGCGGTGACAACTTGATCAATCATGGTGTCATTCTGACCGGCTGGGACGATGCGCAGCAAATATGGTACTTGCGCAACTCCTGGGGGACAGGTTGGGGCGAAAGCGGCTGGATGCGCATCCGCTGGGGCACCTCGCGGGTCGGCCTCATGGCCAGCTACATCACTTATGGCAATGCAGCGAATGCGGTGTATCTGCCGATAGTGCGCAAAGCGCTTCCGTTCTTGCCGCTCCGCAACGGCAACTTCGAGCAGGGTCGCACGGCGTGGGTCGAGTACTCCTTTCACGGTTGGCCGCTGATCGTGCAAGGTTCCGCACTGCCGGGGGATGTGCGTCCGCATAGTGGCAGCTGGGCGGTCTGGCTGGGCGGAGAGGATGACGACATCTCGTACATTGAACAGCAGGTGACGGTGCCGGCCGGCAGCCCCTATCTGCACTACTGGCACTGGATCGCCTCGGCGGACGCCTGCGGCTACGACTTCGGCGGGGTGATCATCAACGACACTGTGGTGGTGGATGTGTACGACCTGTGTGACAGGCGGAACACACGTGGTTGGGTGCGGCACACGGTCGATCTGCGCGCTTACGCTGGACAAAACGTCTACCTCCAGATTCGCGCTGAGACAGACCGTTCACGCAACAGCAACCTGTTTGTGGATGATGTCTCCTTCCAGAGCTGGGGTGCGGTGGGTGCTGCGGAGGTGGCGCCGTCGGGAGAGACAACATTGGCTGAGGAAGCGACCAAGTCGGAGTTGTTGCAGCGGATGAGCGCTGCCGGTGTGGAGCATAAGGAACCGAGGCTGTTCCCGCTGCCCCCTCCACGCCCGTGAGGGAGCGGATGGTTGTGCCGCCGGCTTATGCGCGTCGGGTCGGATCGACACGCATGTCGGGATAGCTTGACAGCCCGCCGAGATCGTGCTATACTTAGCTAACCAATGTGGAGTTTTGGACTTCTTGTTCGCCCGCACTAGCTGTAAGGAAAGGGGGTGATCGGACGCCCAGGAGCCTTGGCTAGCCTCGGGACCTCTGATGACCCTGTCATAGCATTTCATCCTACTTTTCAAGGCTCTCGGCAGAAGGTGCTGATTCAGGTAACTCAGCAATGAAGCGCTTGATGTAGTGGCCTGAGCCGCTAGCAAAACTTGATCAGGAAATGTCATAGTGACAGTGTTGGCTATAGGAGGATCTTATGAGCACTATAAAGCAGGTGAACACCCTTGGGTCGAAGATGAGTCGTCGGGAGTTCTTGCGTCTGACCGGGGTGGCTTCGGTCGGTCTGGTTACCGTGCAGTACGTTCCAGAGCTTCCTAAAAAGACGTTCTCTGGAGCTCCTGCGGTAATACAAGCCAAGCCTTTTGCCGGTCAGACTGTCTCTATTACCCTCAATGCCGCCGGTGAGAAAGGCCCTATCACTGGTCCCTTCTATGAGCATCGTGACGAGTGGGAGGAGCTGACTGGAGCGAAGCTGGAGATCGTAGAGGTGCCTTTTGAGGACCATTACACCAAGATGATGACCGATCTCCAGACAGGTACGGGAGCATATGACTGTTTCCTCGCTGGAGCCTGGTGGTTGGGCGATTTGGTGGCTGGTGATTTCATTATCCCCTACGATGACTGGTACGACGATCCCCGCTTCCCCAAGTGGGATATTGAAGACGTGTTGCCAGGACCGCGCGCACTTCTCATGTGGGGCGGCAAGAAGTATATGGTGGCCAATGATCACGATGGGCAGGTCATGTACTACCGTAAGGATGTTCTAACCAACAAAGAGTACCAGGCTAACTTCAAAGATAAATACGGTTATGACTTGCCAGTGCCACCTAAGACGATGAAGCAGTTCCGTGACGTGGCGGAGTTCTTCAATGGCTGGGATTGGAACGGCGACGGTGAGCCTGACGCCGGGATCACCATGCACCTGAAAGTGGGCGGGCAGGGCATGTTCCACTTTATGTCATTCTCGGCACCGTGGTTGATCTCCGATCAGCAGAAGCTCTACTGGTTCGATCCTACCAACATGGAGCCATTGATCACCTCGGACGGCCATGTGGCCGCGCTGGAGGCGCTGGTGGACCTGGTGCAATTTGGGCCTACCGCCATGCTGGGCTGGAGTCTTGGCGAATCGTGGGACTACTTCCTGAAAGGCAAAGCGGTTCTGACGTTTACCTGGGGTGACCTGGGAGCCTTGGCGGAAGAAGAGACCTCCCTTATTAAAGGGAAGTTGGGCGCCGCCCCGTTGCCAGGCACAGACCGCTGGTACGATCTCGCCAAGAAGGAATGGGTGATGGTAGAGCAGCCTAACGCGGTAGGCAATACAACGGGCGGTTCATGGGCCGGGGTTATTTCGAGACTATCGGACGCGCCCGAGGCTGCTTATCACCTGCTAGCTTTCCATGCCCAGCCGAAGCTGAACAAGGTCTACGCAGCGCGTGGCTGGGACGGGGTGGACCCAGGCCGTTATTCGCATTTCCTGCCTCCTAACGGGACGGCGACCCTCGATGAGTACACGGCACAGGGCTGGGATGCTGGTGACGCGACAGAGTACACCAACGCCTATTTCGAGAACTTCAACAATCCAAAGCAGTTCCCGTATCTGCGCATCCCCGGCACTTTCGAGTACTGGGTGGCTCTGGACAAGGAGCTCTCGGAGGCGGCTACGGGCACAAAGAGCGCCCGAGACGCACTGGCGGCGGCGGCCAAGACCTTCAATGACATCACGGACCGTTTGGGCCGGGAGGAGCAGTTGGAGCTCTACAAGTCCTCGTTCGGTCTGTGATCTACCTGAGGAACACGCTGGCACCAAGTGATCGTGCTGGCACAGCGAGGGAGAACAGCCCTTGGCTGTTCTCCCTTAGCTATGTTACCTAGTTATTAGTCTATTGACAACACCTGCAGATCAGGCTTCGAGATAACCATGTTTGCGTCAGCCCATTCACGGCCAAATGCTCACCGCAGACGGGCAGGAGAGGCTTTCGCGCCGACGCGCCAATCAGTTGGGTCCTCCTGGGTTGTGGTATAAGTATGGAACATTCATTTTCGGTGAGATACTAAGTATAAGTGGTGCTAGATGGGAAATACGCTATGACAACGAAGGAGTCGCTCTTACAGAGAACCAAGAGTACAGGCGACGATCAGCCACGATACACAGCCCTTAGTAGAAGGCGAAGTTTACGTCGTCGCCTGGAGGATAACACAAAGCTTGTCTTTTTGATGCCGGCCTTCGTCTGGGTGTTGGCCTTTACCATATTCCCTCTACTCTATGCATTGTACCTTACAGTGTGGAATGTGCGCCTCGGACGACCTTGGATCTTTGTCGGTTTCAAGAATGTGGCCCGCTTGGTTGGCGATTCCAACCTACACCTTGCTTTCCAAATCACCTTGATCTTTGTGATTTGCAGCGTTGTAGCGGAGATGCTGCTAGGCTTCGCCCTGGCCTTACTGATGAACCGGGAATTCACCGGCAAGCGGTTTCTGCGCGCGATCATGATACTACCACTGTTCGCGACACCAGCGGCGATTGGTTTTCTCGGCCACACCATCTTCTACGAGGAGGGGGGACCGATCAATAGTCTCATCCGCCTCTTGAGTGGCACCCAGGTTCCGTGGCTTTCCCATCCAGTGTTCGCATTGATGGCGATCATCCTGATTGACATCTGGCAATATACCCCTTTTGTTTTCCTGGTATCTCTGGCAGGTCTCCAGTCGTTGCCCGAGGAGGTTTATGAGGCTGCCTCAGTCGACGGTGCCAGTGAAGGTCAAAAGATCTGGCACCTGACGCTACCTTTGATGCAGCCGGTGCTTGTCATCGTTCTGCTGTTACGTTTGATCGAAGCTTTTAAGGTGATTGATATTCCGGCCAGCCTAACGTGGGGCGGGCCTGGACGTGCCACCGAGGTGTATAGCTTGTTCACATATCGCACCGGCTTGCATTTCTTCGACCTGGGCTATGCCGCGGTGCAAGGCTTTGCGTTGTTAATTGTGGTGATGCTTATCGTCACCAACCTGTTCCGTCGCATTCGTGAGGCATATGCTTGAGTTATGATAATATCCTGGGATGTTGCGCCAACACAGAAATTCGGGAGAACTATCTCCCCGGACAGCTGTGTGAATCGAGAGGAACATAGTGAGGGACGCGTTTCCTATGCAACAACGTAGAAATATTTGGTTCCAGATCGTGGACTGGGTTCTGATCATTGCTGCCATACTGTGGGCTATATTCCCCTTCTACTGGGCCTTCATTAACTCAATCAAGAAACCCATCGATACATTTGTGATGACGTGGATACCGTTCTTGCAGTTTGAGCCCACCTTGGAGCATTGGATCAATGAGCTGACCATCCGGGAGACACAGAAAGCCCTGTTTAACAGTACAGCAATATCGGTTTGTGCTGCTACTTTGGCCGTTACGTTGGGTACGCTCGCGGGATACGCGCTGGCACGATTCCAATTTAGGCGTATCAGGAACGAAGACTTGACAATCTGGTTCCTATCGCAGAGAGTAATGCCTCCTGTTGTCGTGATGATTCCTTTCTTCATTCTTATGAACAGCGTTCGGCTCCGCGACACGGTGTTGGGTTTGGTCCTGATCAACACGACTTTCACGCTCCCCTTTGCTGTGGTGATCATGCGCCAAATGTTCAGAGATCTGCCCCGTGAGATGGAGGAGGCAGCTCTCGTCGACGGTTGTTCCTACTTTGATGCTTTCCGGCGCGTGGCATTGCCCCTCGTGCTACCAGGATTGATCTCGACCTGGATTATTTGTCTCGCCTTCAGCTGGAACGAATTCCTGATGGCATTGTCGCTTACCAGCAAAGACGCGGTCACGATGCCAGTGGTTATCCTAGGTGCAGAGCACACCCGCGGAGTCCAGTTCTGGTATGTGGGAGTGCGTGCCCTGTTAACCATGATGGTGCCCACCCTATTGGCATTGGCGGCCCAGCGTTATATCGTGCGAGGACTGACCTTCGGCGCAGTGAAGGGATAGCCTTGACACGCAAGCCACTCCTTATCGGAATCGACATCGGCACAACCAGCTTGAAAGCAGCTGCTTATGACCAATTTGGTCACCCTGTAGCTCGCAGCCAGGTGCGCACCCCGACCTATTATCCCCACCCCGGTTGGGCCTATTACCAGCCCGACGAAATCTGGAACTTGGTTGCCTCTCTTTTGCGGGAAGTCATAGCAGCCATAGAAACCCATTATGAGATTGCTGGTCTAGCGATTGCCAGTATGGCAGAGGCGGGGGTGCCTTTGGACAAAGAGGGTGGTTGGGTTTATCCCATCATTAGCTGGTTCGACAAACGTACCCAGGAACAGGTGGAGTGGTGGCAAGCTGAGGTGGGCCCCGACCGAGTGTTCTCGATCACAGGACTGCCTTTGATGCCCATCTGGAGCCTCAATAAGATCATGTGGTTGCGGTCTCACGAACCCTCGGCCTACGAGCGCATGACCACCTGGCTCAACATGGCGGACTATGTGACCTTCAAGCTTAGCGGAGTACAGGCAACCGATTACTCATTGGCCTGTCGCACGATGGCCCTCGACTTGGAAACGATGAGCTGGTCAGAAGATTTGATCCGCCTGGCAGGTGTGCGTCCCGAGCTGTTCCCGCGACTGGTCTCCAGCGGCGAATTGCTGGGATATGTAACCGAGCAGGCCAGCAAGGTTACCGGCTTACCTGCTGGCACCCCTGTGGTAAGCGGTGGCCACGACCACCTGTGTGGAGCGTTAGCAGCTGGAGTCATTCAGGCAGGCGACCTGTTGGACTCTATGGGCACGTCTGAGGCATTGCTTATGCCACTCGACAGGCCAGTGCTACAGCCTGAGATTGGCCGGGCCGGGTACGCGCAAGGCGCACACGTGGTCTCTAACTGTTACTACATTATGGGAGGCCTTTACACCTCTGGTGCTTCTGTGGATTGGTTTATGGAACAGATTTTGCCTTCGGATAACCGCTCGTATGACGCTTTACTGACGTTGGCTGCACAGGCCCCGCCAGGAAGCTTAGGGGTCTTCTTTGTGCCGCACCTGCGCCTGGGCTCCCCACCTCACTACGATCCTAAAGCACGTGGAGCGTTTATCGGGCTGTCCACCGATGTCAATCGCAGTTCACTGGCGCGAGCGCTGTTTGAGGGGCTGGCTTACGAAGCCTTTCTCTCGATGACAACGATGGCCGAGATGGTGAAAACCCCGATAGAGCGCATTGTCCTGATCGGAGGCGGAACACGCAACAATCTTTTGCTAGAAATCAAAGCAACCGTGGCGGATCGGGCTTTGCAGGTCGTGGAGGTTGAGGAAGCGACCACACTGGGCGCCGCGCTGCTGGCTGGCATCGGCATAGGTCTTTACCGCGACGCGGCAGATGCTCAGATGTGTCTCCGTCACAATCAGCGCCTCATTCAGCCGGACCCCGCCTTGGTGTCGTTTTACCGGAACCAATATCGGACGGTATATATGTGCATTTATGAGACCTTGCGGCCGCTACACCATACTATTTCAGAGCATTTTGGCTTCACACCAGTATAGTAACAATTTGTCAGGAAAGGGTTTCCTACCGACTATGATGCTAGGAAAAGCAGTACGTCTGAACCGCCTGTTTGCGCACCCTTCAGGCAAGTTTCTCTCAGTCGCCGTCGACCATGGCATTGCCAATAGCTACGATTGGACACCAGGACTGGACCGCCTGGACCAAATTGTGGCTTCCAAACCCGATGCCATCACAATGATGAAAGGTTCTGCATCCCATTGTTTTGTTCCCTATGCCGGGCAGATCCCATGGATTATGCAAACAACCGCTTTCCCTCCACATCGTCGCACGGTAGACTATCAGCTGGCGTGGGTAGAAGATGCCATCGCACTCGGCGCAGACGCGGTAGCGATGACCATCAGCGTGGTTGGGAACGAACAAGGGGATATGATCACTATGCTGGGTAGATTGGTGAGCGATGCACGTCCACTCGGTTTGCCCGTTGTAGCGCACGTCTATCCCAAAGGGAGCGAATGTAGTCCTGAGGATTTCTTTAAGCTGGAGTATGTGAAGTACGCCGCGCGCGTGGGGGTCGAAACAGGCGTGGATGTCGTCAAAGTGCCCTACACCGGCTCACCGGAGAGCTTCGCCCAGGTAGTCGAAGCATGCCCTATTCCGGTCGTAGCGGCTGGGGGACCCCGCCTGGCGTCGGAAAAGGAGCTCTTCACCATGGTGCGTGGAGTCATAGACGCCGGCGCGCGAGGACTCACCATCGGACGCAATATCTGGTTAGCACCTCACATCCCGGCGATAATCGGCGCATTGAAGGCCCTTGTCCACGAAGGAAAGAGCGTGGCGGAGGCACTGGAGATCTACGCGAGCCTCAGCCAGTCTCCTGCCTAGAGGTTACCATCAGCCCCGTGGCCAGGATCTGGTGTGCGTGTGCGCCAATAGGCATCCACACTGTAACCGCCAAGTACCAGATACAGTACTGCTAGCTTACGTACACAGATCGATGCGTAGCCTGGGTGTGGGGGTTCGACTTTGTCGAGCCCTTGAGGGCGACAATAGTCTGGTGCCCCCAAGGGGATTCGAACCCCTGTCTCCACCTTGAAAGGGTGATGTCCTGGTCCTCTAGACGATGGGGGCAAAAGAGGATACCACTATACCACATCGGGGGCGCTATGGCAATTTTGTGGCTGTGCATAGAGGAAACACCCACCACACCGCCGCGTCGCGCCTCAGGCGGATGGCCCGGCCTGGGGAGGCGACTCCTCCAGAGGGGGCAGCTCGTCCAACGAGCTCAGCCCGAAGTACTGCAGAAACTCAAAGGTGGTGCCGAAGAGGATGGGGCGCCCCACCGTCTCCAAGCGGCCCACTTCCTGGATCAGCCCCTTGCTCAGCAGCGTGCGTAACACACTGTCGCTGTTGACGCCGCGGATCGCCTCGATTTCCGGGCGTGTGATGGGCTGTTTGTAGGCAATGATGGCGAGCGTCTCCAGCGCGGCCGCTGACAGGCCGCCACCGCCCGGAAGACCCAGCAGGCGTTCGATGTAAGGTGCCGCGGCGGGCGCCGTCACCAGCTGCAGCTGGTCGCCATGGCGTTGTAAGCGCACCCCGCGCGTGCGATACTGCTCCTGCAACGTCTGTACGGCTGCCTCCACCTCGGCCAGGCTGCACCCGATCACCCCGGCGAGCTGCTTGAGCGAAACGGGTGCGCTGGCAGCGAAGAGCAAGCTCTCCACCAGAGCCGGCAGCTCCAGCGTCTCAGGAGCTACCTCGCCAGATGATTCCTCCGGGATTGTCATACCGTCTGCCTGATGCTATAAGCGCTTTGTTCTCCACGCATTGACCAATTGCTCAGGCAGATTGCAAAATTGTCATACCGTCTGCCTGATGCTATAATCGCTTTGTTGCTGGCCCGTTGCCTGAATCTGCTCCTTCGGGCGTCCTCTTAAGGAGTTGTGACGTGGTCAACCATCGAACGACAAAGTGGCACGCCGTTCTTGGCACCATCCTATGTCTCTTCCTCAGTGTGGCATGTTCGCTCGGTGGGGGTGCTGACATTCCCACCCCGCCGGGCGGTCGCATTGCGGTCTCGCCGGAAGCTGCTGCCCGCCTGCGCGAAAACTTCGCCCGCGAGATTCAGGAAGCCAGCACGGGGGGCAAGTTTCGCCTCTTCGTCACCAATGAAGAGATCACCTCGCTGGTGGCGCTCACGTTGCAGGAGAGCAGCGGAATGCCCCTGAGAGACCCACAGATCTGGTTCACCGCAGGTCGCGTTTACATGACCGGCTCCTTCAGCCCCTCCTGGCCGTTGCGTTTTCAATCGCTCATCGTTGTCACCGCCGTGGTGCAGAACGGTCAGGTAGTCGTGAAGATCGAGCAAGCCCAGATGGGTCCTTTCCCCTTCCCGCAGCGCGCCCTGGATTCGATATCGCGCTCGATCAACGAGACGCTAAGCCAGGTGCAGACAGATTTAGAAGTAACCCATCTGCAAATCTTGGAGGGGGAGCTGCAGGTTGCTGGCGTGCGACGTCAGCCGGTGTAATATAGAGATTACCCTGTTTGTGCGGCGCGAGCAAGTTATGGGGGTGGGTTGAGGGCCACCCCCCATTGTTTGCCCGCGCTTGGGCCGGCGACCGGGCTTGTAGGCGCTACCGCGGACGTGGTATAGTGGATGGCAGGGGAGATCTATGAGCAAGCCGCTTCAGGAACACGTCCAGTGCCCACTATGTACCACATGGGTGAACGGCAGCCTGCGCACCCACATTCTGGAAGTGCACGGCGAAGCAGCCTTCCGCAAAGCAGTGCTGGCCGACAAAGAACGCGGCATGTCGGACCCCGAAATCGGTGAGCGTTATGGCATTTCCTTCGCCACCTTGGAACAGTTCATCACCGAAGCGTATGGCGCTAACGTGAGTGTGCTGAGACGCCCCCGACATCTCAGGCGATGGCAGCCATCAGACTTTCGCGAAGAAACCACCACGGTGTGGAGTTTCAAACAGCGCGGCGACTGGGCCACGCATCATGGGTATTATCGGGGAAATTGGTCGCCTTATATCCCGCGGAATGTCATTCTCAAATACTCTCAGCCTGGGGATACCGTTCTCGACTACTTCGTCGGTGGGGGAACGACTGCGATTGAGGCCAAACTGCTGGGGCGACGTTGCATCGCTCGCGATATCAACCCTGATGCCATCAGTATGACGTTGGAGAGTCTGGAATTTTCGCCGCCACGCACATTCCTGGATGACGCGGGATGGCCCGTCTATGAGCCCGAGGTGCACGTCGGGGATGCCAGAGACCTTTCCGACATCCCCGCCAACAGCATTGACTTGATCTGTGCTCATCCGCCCTACGCAGGGATTATCCAATACAGCGTGAAAATCGCAGGCGATCTGTCCGGTCTGTCGGTTCAGGACTTTCTGACCGAGATGGGCAAGGTGGCTCGAGAAAGCTGGCGCGTCCTGAAGCCGGGTGGCAAGTGTGCCATTCTCATCGGGGACGCCCGCAGGTCAAAACATGTGGTGCCGATCGGCTTCAAAACCATCCGTGTGTTTCTCGATGCTGGATTCGCCTTGCGAGAATTGGTGATCAAGCGTCAACACAATTGCAGAACGACAGGCTTCTGGTATACGCGGAGCATCCAACACAACTTCCTGTTGCTGGCCCACGAGTATTTGCCCATCTTCGAGAAGCCTGTCGTGCATCGCCTCGGAGAACGGGGCGTCTTCTTGGAGCATGCTCTGCCGCGGCAGATCACATGGGATCAAGTGCGAGAAACCGGGCAAGAGAATCTGGAAACCACCACCGTCTGGATCTTCCCGAGGGACCGTCTGGATGCTGAGATAAAGCGCAATCTGCTGGGCAGATTTGCGCTACCCGGCAACCGGTTTGGCGAGATGCACTTCGCGGGTGACCACGCCTATCACGCCGCCCTACCATTTGGACGCGACATCCAACTATTGTATGTGCATTCACCGCGGCAGCTAAGCGGGGAGATCTTTGCCAATTATCGGATCGCGTGCAAAGGGGTGATGGAAGAGGCGAGTGAACTTCTGTCTTCGGATGGCTTCTTGGTGTTAGAGACGGTCGATTTTCGCTCCGGAAACGATCTGATCCCCGTCGCGTTGTTGCTGAGTGAGGATATGGCGTCTTGTGAAGATTTTGACCTGAAAGAGATCATCATCGTGGTGCCAGAGGAAGCACCACGGGATGGACAAAAAGGGTATCTCGACATCGTGCACCGTTATCTACTCGTCTATGCGAGGCGAAAAGCGCGAGGCGGCCGCGCATGAATCCAGGGAAAACCTCGACGGGCATGGTATTGGAACAGATGGTCCTTCCAGCCCTGGAGCACGGCCGCTATCGCTATCAGAGGCAAGTCACCATAGGTGTACGCCTTGGTGGGGGGAAGCATGTCGTGGACGTGCTGGCAGAGGACGTGGCGGGCAAGAAGTTCTTGATCTCGCTCAAATGGCAACAAGTCTCCGGCACGGCGGAACAGAAGGTGCCATTTGAGGCAATATGTTTGGCGGAAGCGGTGAGGTCCTCTGACGGTCAGTACCACCAGGCCTATCTGGTGCTTGGGGGGCCTGGGTGGAAGTTGCGCGACTTCTTTGTAGGGGGTGGTCTGCAGGGCCATCTGACCCATAGTGATCTGGTGCGCATTGTGACTCTGGAAGAGTTTGTCAGCCTGGCCAACCAGGCGAAGTTGTGAGGTTCTAAACGGGGGTGACCTCGGTCTGAGCCACACGCGCCCGTAGGGGCGCAATTTATTGCGCCCCTACGCACGGTTGCGGCGCGGATCTGGTCGCCGGGGCGGGTGGGGGGCGGGTACGGGCGCAATTTATTGCGCCCCTACGCACGGTTGCGGCGCGGATCCGGTGGCTCACGGCGCGGGTGCCAGCAAACCCACCAGCGTCAGCAACGCGAAGAAGAACGGTTGATGCACCAGGTAGATGAGCAACGAGCGCTGCCCTAAACCCACCAGCAGCCGCACAATCGCACACCCACCCCATTCTGGCAAGGGCCATCGTCGCACGCCACCCGGATAGGCCCATTGCCCCGCCGCCACTCCCAGCAACACCACCCCGAACCACGGCAGCAGCGGGAAATAGTCGAGCTGCTGCAGCGCAACCGGTCGCCACCCCAGCCACAGCCACCCGGCATGCGCCGCTGGCATGCGGTTCAGCGCGACGCCGACCAGAATCACGATCAGACCAGCGGCTGCACTGAACGAAAGGCGCCTCAGGAAAGGATAGGCCAGCAGGATGGATAGCCCGATCAGGTGCAGGATGCCAAAGAGGATCCCAGGCCGCCCTACGACTGCCCAGCTGACCAGACTGATGACGAGGCCCCATCCCAGCACCTTCAGGCCGCGGATGAAGTAGGGTGCATAGGGCGGCCGGGCACGCCCACGCGTCGCGCGGCGCGCATCGTCCAGCACCAGCGCCACACCGACCAGCAACAGGAACAGGATGGCCGACGTGCGCGCACAGATCAGCCAGAAGCCACTCGTGAGCGCCACGCGCGCATACCCGAACCAGACCAGGTCGAAGGCGAAGTGGTAGATCACCATCAGCAAGATGGCCAGCCCGCGCAGCGCGTCCACTTCCCAGTAGCGCGTCGCCGGCCGCCGATGCGCCAGGAGCAGGAATATGGCGGCCCGCTCCCACCACGGCGTCGGAGGCGCTTCCGCCGGCGAGGATGGCGGTGCCATATGGCCTCAGGGGGAATCTTTGCCTGGGTTGCTGCCCGGGGCGGCGCGGTGGCGGGGCAGGTAGGCGCGGAGCGTCTCCCGCGCACCCGCCAGCTGCCGCGCAACCAGCTGGAAGGGCCACAGCAGCGGCTGCAGCACCCAGCTGATCAGCGCATCCAGGAGGCCCATGCCGTGAGCGATCCAGCGCCACAGCGGCGCCAGATGGTGCAGCCACGGCACACGCGCGTACAGCACACATAGCGCTAGCGTCGCCGCTGAGATGGCGAACTTCTCCCACGCCTCGAAGTGGATGTCCAGAAACTCGCTCAGCAGCAACTCCACCGCAATGTTGAAGACCACCAGATAGGCCGCCGTGACCAGGATGGGCTCGCGCCGGATCAGCCAGGTGAAGATGCCCGCGGCGAAGCGCATGGTGAGGATGCCCAACGCCACGCCCAGCATCACCACCCACAGGCGGTTGGAGAGCATCACCGCCGCCACCACGTTGTCCAGGCTGAACGCCAGGTCGGCTAGCTCGACGTTCAGCACCACCAGCCAGAATGAGGTTGTGCTGAGGGCTATGGTGCGGTGGCCGGGCTCTGGGGCCGTTTCCTCACGCCGGCCCAGATGCCCCAGCGCCAGGTGCAAGAGATAGGCCGCGCCGAGCAGCCGCAGGAACGGACTGCCGATCACCACACTCGCCAGCGCCAGCATCGATCCGCGTCCGATGTAAGCCCCCAACAACCCTACCTTCAGCGCAGCCATCTGTTGCATGCCGAGCAGTCGTTGGGTGGGCGCGCTCAGAAAGCGCAATGGCGCAGGATAGGGCACCGGCTGGTCATCCGGCAGCACCGAGACCATCGCACCCAGCACAGCCGCGTTGTCAAGGGAGAGGATGCCTTCCAAGAAGATGAGCTGGCTCACCACGGAAAGCACCCCCATCAGACTGCTCGTGTCTATGCGCACACTCCTTTTGCCGGCGATGTCACGGCCACAGACACCATATACCGGCTGATTTTACCTGTATCTGCCGCGATATGTCCAGTCAACTTATGGACTCCACCATGCCCGCTCGCGCTTATTGGCGCCATCGACCCGGGCAAGCCAGAACAAAAGACAAATCGTAGAAAAGCTCTTGACAGTGACCTCTCTCTTCCTTATAATAAGTATAGGTTTGCATTTCTCCCCCACGGCAGGACCTTGGCCGGGTTGTTGGAGGGAACACATTGGTTCACAGGACCCTCCACATATAGCTGTATCGTTCTACTTTGCGTGGGCGCTGCCGCCGCCCGGGAGGGTAGAAGAGAGCAATAGCGCACGATCGGCTGACAAGGTTGCCTGGCTGACCGCACTGCGTCCTGACCATTTTACCCCGCTGGGAATTCTCTCTTTCCCCTTGCCTGAACTTGTTGCCTCCGGTGCCGCCTCCAGGTGATCCTGATATTTTGAACGGGTTTGCGGTCGTGGGTGCCGCGTTCATCGAAGGAGGGGGTGCCGATGGTAGGATAAAGGTTTGTCTCGCGCCGGCCTGCCCTCTTGTTGGCTGTGGTGCTGCCGGCAGTCTGGCTGATAGTGTTCATGGGAGTGCTGGGCAGCACGGGCGAGGTCACAGCGGCGCGCGTCATCTACGTCAAATGGATGCCCCTGGCCCCACGATGGCACCTCCGGGCGGTCTACCTACCGGTGGTGAGGAAGCAGTGAGGGGCCGAATGCAAAGGATATAGGTTTCTTGGTTGCCAGCTGTTCGGGCGACATTGGGCCTTGCGAAAGGAGGCAAGGAGGCAAAGATGAACTTTCGACTGATCACAGCAATGCTGCTGGCCATGGGCATGGTATGCCTGCTGGGCGCGCTCGCCGCCGCCCAGACACCCGATCTCACCGCTCAGACATCCCCGCCGGGGCGCTGGGAGGCGGTCAGCCAGCCCGGCTTCGGCAACCCCAACGTGGAAGTGATTCTCGCTTTAGCGCCATTTGGTTCCCATCTCTACGCCGGCGTGCAGGATAGCGAAGACGGCGCCGACCTGTGGCGCAGCCTAGACGGACGCAACTGGGTGTCCGTTACCTCCAACGGCTTCGGTGACCCCGACAACATCGGCATCGAGCACATGGCCACGTTCAGGGGCCAGCTCTACGCCGGCACCCTGATGCGTGATGACGTAGCCACCAAGAGTGCCCAAATCTGGCGCAGCCCCAGCGGCGCTGCCGGCAGCTGGACGCAGGTGACACCCTCCGGACTAGCTGCCACCCAGAAAGAGATCGGCCGGCTCGTCGTCTTCAAAGATCAACTGTATGCCACCACGTGGAGCTACACCGACACGGTCGGCTGTGAGGTGTGGCGCACCACCGGCGACAGCTCGGTCACGTGGACGCGTGTCGTCAGCAACGGTTTCGGTGATGCCGGCAACGTCGCCGTTATCAGCACGGAGGTGTTCAACGGCCAGCTCTACGCCGGCACCTTCAATTTCACCAGCGGTGGTGAGATCTGGCGCAGCCCCAGCGGCGCTGCCGGCAGCTGGACACAAGTCAATCCGGACGGCTTCGGCAACGCCAGCAACATAATTATCAGCGCGCTGGCCGTGTTCAACAACTACCTGTATGCCAGCACACGAGCGACCGGAGGCACTGGCATCGGCATCCAGGTGTGGCGCTGTCAGACCTGCGACGGCAGCGACTGGAACAAGGTGGTGGACAACGGGTTCGGTGATGCGACCAACGCCCACGGCAGCGCTATGGAGGTGTACGGCAGCCACCTTTACCTCGTGGTTGGCAACCGCACCAACGGCCTGCAGGCCTGGCGCACAGCCAACGGCATCGCCTGGGAGAACATCGGTCGCGATGGCCTGGTCGGAGCCGACAACAGGGATGTCTACTGGGACAATCCGCTGGCTGTCTTTGCCAATGGGCTGTTTGTCGGTACGATGGGTGACGTTTTCGGCCATACCAGTCGGGGCCAGGTGCTGCGCTATTGGCCCGCGGCGGCCTATCTGCCAGTGGTGCGCCGCTAGCGCCAATCGCTGGCGTGTGACTGTGGCTGCTTCAGAACAATTGTCCCGTCGCAGCAACTGCTCCTTTCAGCCGGACAGCGAGCGCGCAGACAGGACGGATGGACTATTGCATCGCTGCAGGGGGTGTGTTATACTCGTTGACAAGCAATATCACCACCTTGTTGGATCGGTCGCACCCGCCATGTGAGCTGAAAGGAGAGGCGCAATGGAAGAGATTACAGAAAACGACAAATTGATGGCAGCACTCTGTTACCCTATCGCTGTAGTGATGTCGATCATCATTTTGGTGACCGAGTCGATGAAAACGCGACCCTTCCAAAAATACCATGCGGTGCAGGCACTGGTGCTCTGGGCAGTGCTCTTCGTTGTGCTGTTGATCATCAGCTGCCTCACCTTCGGCCTTGGCTTCTTCCTCTACTTCATCGCATGGCTGGTGTTGCTGTGGCCGGCATACAAGGCGTACAAGGGCGAATATTTCGAAGTACCTGTGATCACCAACTTTATCAAGAAGCAGGGCTGGGTATAACAGCTTAGCTCGCTTCAGCGCGCTGCAGTTGAGTCGGTCAGGGCAGGGTGACCGGTGCCCGCGCTGCACATCCACATCGCGAGGGCATCTGTCACCCTGTGTTGTGAGGATGGGTAATCTTTTGGATTGAGGTGTGGCGTTCGCCTATGCCCAAGCGCTGGGTGTTACCTCCTAGGCTCTCTGAAGAACACTTCGCGCGCTTCCCAACGTTGCCTCGGCTATTGGTGCAGCTGTTGCACAATCGGGGGATTTGCGATCCGGATCAGATGGAACGCTTTCTGGAGTGCCAGCCTTTTGCGGATACCGATCCCTTTCAGTTGCGGGGGATGCCGCAGGCGGTGGAGCGTCTGCAGGCGGCCATCCGCGCCGGGGAGCTGATCGCCATCTTCGGTGACTACGATGCCGACGGGGTGACCGCTGCCGCGTTGTTGATGCAGGTGTTGCACGCCTTGGGCGCGCGCCTGCGTTCGTTTCCCTACCTCCCCGACCGCTTCGAAGAGGGCTATGGGCTGAACAAGGCTGCTTTGACGGCGCTCGCCGAGGAGGGCGTGCGGCTGGTGGTGACGGTGGATTGTGGCGCGCGTTCGGTGGAAGAGGCCTGCCACGCGCAGGCGCTCGGCCTCGATCTGATCATCACCGATCACCATATGCCGGGCGAGACGCTGCCACCAGCGGTGGCGCTGATCAACCCCAAGCAGCCGCAATGTCCCTATCCCTTCAAGCAGCTGGCCGGCGTGGGGCTGGCCTTCAAGCTGGCGCAGGCGCTGTTGCGCGCCGCAGAGCGACCGGTGGATGTGCGCGAGGAGGCCCTGTTGGATCTGGTCGCGCTGGGCACTGTGGCCGACATGGCGCCGCTGATGGATGAAAATCGTGCTCTGGTGGCAGCAGGCCTGAAGGTGCTCAACACGGCGCCACGTCTGGGCCTCCGTCAGCTGATGGCGCAGGCCGGGGTGAAACCGGGCACGGTGGAAGCCGATACGATCGGCTATATCCTGGCACCGCGTCTCAACGCGGCGGGACGGCTGGAGAGCGCCTATACCGCCTTTGATCTGCTGGTCACCGCGGATGAGGCGCGCGCCGTTGCGCTCGCCGCACGGCTGGAGAGCCAGAATCGCGAGCGGCAGGCGCTCACCGATCAGATGTGGGAAAAGGCGCGCCAGGCTATCCTGGACGACGGGGCCGGCCGCCTGCTCTATTTGATCACCGATCCCGACTTCAACGAGGGCATCGTCGGGCTGGTGGCCGCACGGCTGACGGAGGAGTTCCATCGCCCTACGCTGGTGGCGCACCTGGGGGAGGAGGTGACGCGCGGATCGGCGCGCAGCATCCCCGAGTTGCACATCACGCGCGCGCTGGATGAGTGCGCGGCACTGCTGGAACGCTACGGCGGCCACTCCAGTGCGGCCGGCTTCACCGTGCGCACTGCCAACCTGGCCAGGCTGGAAGCGCAGTTGCTGGAGATCGCGGCGCGCGAGATCGGCCTGTCCCTGCCCACGCCCACCCTGCACATCGACGCCCAGCTCAGCCTGCGAGCCATCCACCGGCGTGCCGTGGAGGATGTGCTGACGAGGCGCATGGCAGGCCACGACGCACCCACGCACGCCACTGCCCAGCGCGGGTTGGAGGTGATGGAGGTTCTGAAGCGCTTGGCTCCCTTTGGGTGTGATAACCCCAAGCCGGTCTTCCTCACCCGCGGACTGGTGGTGCGCCGCAAACAGCTGGTGGGCAGCGAAGGTCGCCATCTCAAGCTGACGCTGCACGACGGCCAGCAGGAGTGGGAGGCGATCGGCTTCCGGCGCGCCAACCACCACGACGAGGTGGGCGAGCGGGTGGATGTCGCTTATCGCTTGGACACCGACGAGTACAATGGTCGCTGCTACCTACGGCTGGTGATCGAAGACCTGCGGCCGTCGCGGGGCGAGGGGTGAGCCGTGTGGGCACGAGCAGCCGAATCCGAGCCGACGCGCGTGAGCAAGCGGCACGAACCGAGCCGACGCGCGTGAGCAAGCGGCACGAACCGAGCCGCGCGTGTCCGTAGGGGGCATTGCATTGCGCCTGCACACCGCTCCCTTACGGTCGCGGCTCGGATGAATTGAACCGAGCCGCGCGCGTGAGCAAGCGGCGATGTGGGAGTGGGGGCGTCTTGATCCGAGCCACGCGTGTCCGTAGGGGGCATTGCATTGCGCCTGCACACCGCTCCCTTACGGTCGCGGCTCGGATGAATTGAACCGAGCCGCGCGCGTGAGCCAGCGGCACGAACCGAGCCACGCGTGTCCGTAGGGGGCATTGCATTGTGCCCGCACACCGCTCCCTTACGGTCGCGGCTCGGATGAATTGAACCGAGCCGCGCGCGTGAGCCAGCGGCCCAAAACTGACACGGTGCGAGTCAGGTGGTAATATAACATCATAAGGTAACTGCAAAGGGTTTCTGGATGGGTAAGAGTGTGACAACCAAGTATATCTTCTGCACGGGCGGTGTGGTCTCGTCGCTGGGCAAGGGAGTGACCGCCGCATCGTTGGGGCGCATCCTGAAAAGTCGCGGCCTCACCGTGGCGGTGCAAAAGCTGGATCCCTATTTGAACGTGGATCCGGGCACCATGTCCCCCTACGAACACGGCGAGGTCTTCGTGCTGGAGGATGGTGCCGAGACCGATCTCGACCTAGGCGCCTACGAACGTTTCATTGATGAAGATCTCACGCGCGCCAGCAACATGACCGCTGGCCAGGTGTATCAGCGGCTGATCGCCTCGGAACGGCGGGGCGCCTACCTGGGCAAGACCATCCAGGTCATCCCGCATGTCACCAACCTGATCAAGGATGGTGTGATGCAGGTGGCGCGCGAGAGCGGTGCCGAGGTGGTGATTGTCGAGGTGGGCGGCACGGTGGGCGACATCGAGAGCCAGCCCTTCCTGGAGGCGCTGCGGCAGATGCGCAAGGATGTCGGGCGCGAGAACACGCTCTACGTGCACATCACTTTGCTCCCCTACCTGGGCGCCACCGGTGAGCTCAAGACCAAGCCCACCCAACACAGCGTGCGCGAGTTGCGTAGTGTGGGCATCCAGCCAGATGTCATTGTGTGTCGTGCCGAGCGACCCATCACCGACGCCATCCGGGAGAAGATTGCCCTCTTCTGCGACGTGGACGAGCGAGCCGTGGTGCCCTTGCCCACGGTGGAGACGATCTACGAAGTACCCCTGCTGCTGGAGCAGGTGGGTCTGGGCGACTACGTGGTAGAGCGGCTGAACCTGCCCAATCGTCCGCCCGACCTGGAGGAGTGGCGGCAGCTGGTGGAGCAGATCAAGCGCCCTAAGCCGAACATTCGGGTGGCCATGGTGGGCAAGTATGTGGCGCTGCACGACGCCTACCTGAGCGTGTGCGAGGCGCTGCGCATGGCTGCGGTGCATTGCGGTTGCAATGCCGACATCGTGTGGATCAATTCCGAGGAGCTGGAACAGGGCAAGGCGCTGGACCTGCTCCAGACGGTGGATGGCATCGTGGTGCCGGGTGGCTTTGGTTACCGCGGCATCGAGGGCAAGGTGGTTGCGGCGCGTTATGCACGCGAGAACAAAGTGCCCTATCTAGGCCTTTGCCTGGGCATGCAGGTGATGACCATCGAGCTGGCGCGGCACGTCTTCGGCAGCGACGAGCCCAATTCCACCGAGTTCAACCCACACACCAAGTATCCCGTGATCGATCTGATGAGCGAACAGCGCGGCGTCTCCGAGCTGGGCGGCACGATGCGCCTGGGCACCTATCCCTGCCGCCTGGTGGAGGGGACACTGGCGCACGCCGCGTATGGCACCGAGCTGGCATTTGAACGCCATCGCCACCGCTGGGAGCTGAACAACGTGTATCGCAAAGACCTGGCAGCCGGCGGCGTGGTCTTCTCCGGCCTCTCGCCCAACGGCCGGCTGGTGGAAATTGTCGAGTTGCGCGATCACCCCTTCATGCTGGGCACCCAGTTCCATCCCGAGTTCAAATCGCGGCCCACGCGGCCCCATCCGCTGTTCCTGGCCTTTGTGCGGGCGGTGCAGGCGCATGCGCGCGAGCGGGCAGCAGCGACGCCGATTTGTCAACCGTCGCAACATGTGGTATAATAGCTTATGGCGATGGGGGTTCGTCTAGCGGTAGGACAGCGGACTCTGGATCCGTACGCCGAGGTTCGAATCCTCGACCCCCAGCCTCTTTGTGATTGGCTCCCTTGCTGCACGTCGTGCGGCAGGGGATTTTTTTTGTGGTGCGGTGCCCCTCACCTTGACCCTCTCCCACCAGGAGAGGGGATTGCTGGCCGCCGCGCGTGTACTGGCTCCGCGCTGCGACCGACCGAATCCGAGCCGCGACCGTGCGTAGGGGCGCAATACATTGCGCCCGTACCCGCCGCCGGCCAACACGCGCGCGCGGGCGCAATTGAATGTGCCCCTACGGACGCGCGCGGCGGAGGCGCTCCTGCTGGAGGAACGGGTATCGCCTTGTGCCTAGCGTGACAAGGCACCCAGATGGCTTGAAAGTTGTGCCGGGATGTGCTACACTGGCCCTGTGGTGGTGAGAAGGACATATTGTAGCCCGTTCTTGCCGCGGCCGGTATAGTGGTAGGCGGAGGATGGCCATGGCCCGGTCTGTGGAGGATGCGACAAGGTCAGCGGATGCGGCAGTGTTGAGTCGCCTGCGCCGTGAGCTGCCCTATCTGCGCCAACGCTTCGGAGTCATCCGCATAGCGTTGTACGGTTCCTTCGCGCGCGGCGGTCAGACGAAGGACAGCGATGTGGACCTGCTGGTCGAGCTGTCGCGTCCGCTTGGCCTCGAGTTTGTGGCGCTGGCCGAATATCTGGAGGACGTACTCGGCCGGCGCGTTGACCTGGCCACTTTTGACGCCTTCCGTCGCGCGTTGCAGCAACCCCATCGTCGTGCTATTGCCGTTGCCGTCCAGAAGGACCTGATTGATGTCGAAAGCGCGCCGGCGTGACCGCGACCTGCTGGCTGACGTTCGGGAAGCCATTGAGCGCATCCTGGAATACACCCACGAGCTCACCTTCGACCAGTACGTGCAATCGCGCCTGGTGCAGGATGCTGTGCTGCGCAACCTCCAGGTGATCGGCGAGGCAGCCAAGAAGATCTCGGATGATGTGAAAGCTTGCCATCCCGAGGTGCCGTGGCGGCGGATGGCTGGCTTGCGTGACCGCGTTGTGCATGATTACTTTGGCGTGGACGATCAAGTGGTGTGGTCCGTGGTGCGGCAGGATTTGCCACCGCTGGTCGACCGGCTGACGGCGATACTGCAAGGTTTGCCCCCTGATGAGGAGCCTTAAATCGGTCAAATCCATCCGCGCCGCGACCAACCGAATCTGAGCCGCGACCGTGCGTAGGGGCGCAATACATTGCGCCCGTACCCGCCCCCGGCCAACACGCGAGCACGGGCACAATGCCATTGTGCCCCTACGGACGCGCGCGGCTCGGTTATCACGCGCGCAACGCTGAGCTGGCCGCGGGCAGCGCACCCCGCAACGCAGCATCCAGCCATGCGCTCAGCTGCTCCAGCGCCACCTGCTCCTGAGTGCCTCGTGCCATACTGCGCACCGTCGCCACGCCCGCCTGCACCTCCTCCTCGCCCAGGATGACAGCGTATTCCACCGCGGCGCGATCGGCACTCTTCAACTGTGCCTTCAGGCTGCGGTCGCCAAAGGCGAGCAGGCTGCGGATGCCGCTGTCGCGCAACCGTTCCACCAGGCGCACCGCCGCCAGCTTGGCCGGAGCACCCAGGTAACACACCATCACCTGCGGGCGCACCTCCTCAGGGACAGGCAACCCCAGCTGCTGCATCGCCAGCACAATGCGCTCGATGCCGGAGCCAAAGCCGATGCCTGGCGTGGGTGGCCCACCCAGCTCGGCAATCAGGCCGTCGTAGCGGCCACCGCCGCAGATGGTGTCCTGGGCTCCCAGCCCGGCCGCTTTGATCTCGAAGACAGTCTTGGTGTAGTAATCCAGCCCGCGCACAATGCGATAGTTGATCTGATAGGGGCGCTCCAAGGCATCCAGATAACGACACAGGTCGGCGAAGTGGGCGGCACACTCGGGGCACAGGTGTTCGACGATGTGCGGTGCACGCTCCAGGAGGGGTTGCGTCGCCTCCTCCTTGCTGTCAAGCAGGCGCAACGGGTTCTTACGCAGACGCATGCGATCTACCTCGGGCAGCTGGTCGGCCAAGGGGGTAAAGAAGTCCACCAGTGCGCGCACATAACCCGGCTTGCACCGGGGGCAACCGGTCGAGTTGATGTGCAGGCGCAGGTCGCGGAAGCCCAGCTCGCGGAAGAGATGCCATGCCACGCTGATCACCTCGACGTCCACCGCGGCATCCTGTTCACCGATCACCTCGATGTCGAACTGGGAATGCTGGCGATAGCGGCCGGCCTGGGGTTTCTCGTGGCGGAAAAGCGGCCCGGTCGTCCACACCTTGAGCGGCGTCGGCAGGACGTGCAGGCCGTTCTCGATATAAGCGCGCATAATGCCAGCGGTGAACTCGGGGCGCAGGCTCACCCATGTGCCGTCGCGGTCTTCGAAGGAGTACATCTCCTTTTCGACGATGTCGGTGCCTTCACCCACACCGCGCACGAAGAGAGCGGTCACCTCCATAACGGGCACGTCAATGCGCCGGTAACCGTAGAGGTCGGCAACGTACTGGATGCGCTCGAGCACATAGCGCCAGTAGCGCTGCTCCTCGAAAAGCACATCGTTCATTCCGGTGATGCGAGCATAACGCGTCAAGGGCAATCCTCCACCCGTCGCCTGTCAAGTGGTTGCGGGTGCGCCGATTATAATCCTGTGGCGCCGAATCGCCAAGGTGACCACAGTGCAAGTGCCTCCGACGCGGGGAACGCTGACACGCGCTGTTCGCTTCGCAGACATCCCCACCCAGCGCTGGCCGAGGGTATGAGGGGGTGAGGGAAATTGGAAGCTTTGCCAGGCTGTGTTATACTATGTTTGCAACGTATGGACGTTGTGGGCGTTTGAATGCCCCTCCTCATCCTGACCCTCTCTTGCTTGGGAAGAGGACATTCATTCCCTCGTGATTCGCGTAGGACAGGTGGCTGAGAGGCGCAGGTGCTCAATCCACTGGCTGAACATGTCCCCCCGCCGCCTGGTGATGATCAGGAGGTAGCCTCTATGCCCTATTAAGTTGATTCACCGACGACGCCACCCGGCGCGTTCACTTCCTGGACCTGACGGGGTGTCGCCGTCCACAAAGGGACCGCCTGTGCTCATCCTGGCTCTTCTCTGTACTCCGCCCTGCGTGCTCATCGGCTGGTCCCATCCCCACTCCCTTGTGTTCATTACGTGTTCGCCCGAAGGAGGGGCGAGACAATGAAGTTCCATCAATATCTTCGCCTGATCGCACTCGTGAGCATATGTCTGATGCTGGTCACATGGCCGGCGCAGGCGCAGGGTGAGGAGACCCCTGCCAGTTATGTAGGCATCTACCGGCTGGTGGCTACCGGCAACGCAGAGATCTCCCAACGCACGGGTGCTGTGTTTTCGCCCTGGCTGGAGCTGGCCGATATGAGCCTGGACGGTGAGTTCGTGGCTTGGACCGGTGCACCGGACAGAGTGGCAACGATCTACACGTCCGACTTCGCCGGCGGCGAGGTCAATGCCCATCCGTTCGACCAGCCCGTGCGTGGCTTTTGGCAGCTGGTCGTGGGGGGCCGGCGCGTGTTCGCGTTGACCAGCGGCGCCCAGGCCATCTGGATGGTCGAACAGGGTGGCAAGCAGATGATTCTGGATGCCACCAGCGAGGCAATTGCCAAGGAGAGTGGCATCTCGCAGGCAGGCAACCTCGTCGCCAGCGGTGATGGCGCCTGGGTGTATTTCACCGCCGAAAATGGGCGCGTCATGGGAGACGTCTTCCGCCTGCCCGCGGCAGCGGGCGCGCCGATCCTGGTGCTTGCGCGGAAGGATGTCCCCTGCCCGTCGCACTTCCACCCGGAGCGCTGCGACGGTGGCTGGGGCGCTCCACAGTGGCTGGACGTGTCCGCCGACGCCGGACGGTTGGCCGGCGTGGTCGGGGGGTTTATCACCTTCGACCAGAAGAATGAGGTGCACACCCACGACTGGGACGAGGTATTGGTGTTCTCCGGCGCCGGCAAGGTGCTGATCACCTCGGATGACCAGCTGGGCAAGACCAAAGCAGCTCTGGCCATCAGCCCGGACGGCAGCACAGTGATATTCCATGCCACGGTCTACGCCAGCCCCAACGACAAAACTGGTGAAGCGCGTTGGGTTGCCATGGACAGCGACGGTGTAGGTGCCATGCGCGTGCTCAATCCCCAGTCGGCCAATGTGGTTCGCCCGGCGATGAATCGTGATGGTACGATCGCACTGCTCGACCTGAGCAAGCTGGTGCGCACGGATGGCAGCGGCGAGATGGACCTCTTTCCATCCTGGAACGTTACCAGAATCAGTTTGGGCAGCCATAACAACCTGGCCATGAGTGAATCCGGAGACCGCGTGGCATTCACCGTCCAATATCCCGATTTTCGCTCCTTCTACGTGGGCTCGGTGAACGAACCCGGCGCCGAGGAACGGGCACCGATTGGCATTACCGACGTCAGCTTGGCAACGGCAAGCGCTGCCGACGAGCTGACGCTGACGGTAAGCACGTTTGGGCCGGTGAAGCTGGTGGTGGTCGAGCCGCAACGGGATGGCCGGCTGGTAGACCCCAAGGAGGCCCCGTGGAGCTGTGCAACCCCTCGCGACGACGGCCAGCCGCCGGATGTGGCAGCCCAGGACGGTAGGTTCAGCGCGGTGTGCCAGCTGAAGGGAGAGGATAGCGGCGGCATGCGCGTCGGGATCGCCACCGAGGCACAGGGTTGGGTTCTGGTGAAGGATTATCCGCTGTTCTGGTAAAAGTTGCTCGGTTGCGGGGGCTGTCACCGTTTTTGCTCCTTGCCTGGCTCTCTGTTATAATGGGCCCATTCTTGGAAGGAGACGGGGCGAGGTGCTTGGCATCGCGATGCCTTGTGCCTGCGCCCCGCTGCTTTTCGAGTGATACATTTTGCGACATATCCACTCGACAAGGCGCAAACTTGGGAACGTGGCGCGCTGATGGCCGGCGCGGTAGCATTGTCGGCGTTGGCAGCGTGGTGGCGCTGGCGCTATCTGGTATACGTGCAACCCTATCCCGATGAGTTTGTCACCTTGCTGGCTGTGCGCGCCATCCTGGAACGCGGACTGCCTGTCCTGCCTTCTGGCCTGTTCTACGAACACGGGCTGCTCTTCTCCTATCTGGGTGCCGCGGTGAGCACGCTCGCCGGTTTCAGCCGCGAGGCGGTGCGTGCTGCCAGCGTGCTGGCCAGCCTGGCCAGCTTGGCTCTGACGTGGCATTGGGGAAGGCGGCAGCTGAGCGTTGCAGCAGGGGGGATCGCCGCGGCCGCGCTGGCATTTGCTCCGGACGCCATTCTGTGGGGCGGCCGCGCGCGCATGTACAGCCTGTTGCTGGTGTGGGTGTTGCTGGCAAGCGATGCCGCGCTCACTGGCGCCGTGCAGGACAGCCGTCGCTGGCGTTTGCTGGCCGCCGCCGCCCTGTTGCTGGCTGTGCTGACCCACTTTGTCGCGCTGGCACTGCTCGTGCCACTGGTGAGCGGCATGGGGCTGGTGCTGTGGTGGCAGGCACGTCATAAGGGGCTGCGCGCACTCCTGCCGGAATTGCCCGTCTGGGCCGCGGTGGCTCTGGTGGCGTTGCTGGTCAAGCGGCTGGGGCAGCCGAACAGCATCGCTCCACTAGAAGGCACCGCTTCCGGCATCCTCAGCGGCATCGCCCAGGTATTGGCCATCTACACCGCCTGGCCGGAGCGCCTGACGGCCGGTTGGCCGGCGGTGGCTGCCTTCTTCGGCGCGCCGGAAAATGCTTGGCTGGTTATCTTGGCCGTGGTAAGTGTTGGCGGGGCACTGCGCCGGGCGCTGCGTGGGGAGGTGGGCGCGCGTGACGTCGCCGCTCTCTTCCTGGCGTGGCTGATCGGCGTCAGCGCGCTGGGGATGGGGTTGCTGGTGGCGCCGCAACGGCGCGATGAGCGCTATTACTTTATGCTGCTGCCTCTGCTGGCCCTCCTGGCTGCGGATGGACTGGTGCGTCTGGGGGGTGTGCTGAGCGGGGTGCTGAAACGTGGTGCGTGGTGGCCACGCGTCGGGGTGCCGGCAACGCTGACCGTGTGTGCGATCATCGCCGTGGGCTACTGGCCGGCGGATGCCGCACTGGTGGCGCGTCGCGGCAACGATTACGACGCTGCCTTTGCCCATGTGCGCGCCAACTGGCAGCCGGAGGACGCCGTGCTCACCGGCACGCCGGCGGCAGCCGCCTTCTATCTGGGGCGCAACGATTACTACGCCATGCAGGGTCCTGGCTACGCCTACCGCCTGATGCAGCGAGGGGATGCAATCGTGGATCGCTGGGTGGGTTCGCCCTGGCTGGGCACCGACGAGCAGTTGCACGCCGTGCTCAGCGGCCCGCGGCGCGTCTGGCTGGTGCTGGAGCGCTGGGGGCTGACGCTCGAATACTTCACGCCACTCACCATGCAGCGCCTGCTGGCGATGACCGATTTTGTGCGCGAGGACAGTGGTATCATCGTGTTGCGCTCGCGGCCGGGCGCGCGGCTCATCCCGGAACATCCCTCGCGGCCTGTAGGTGCCCACTTTGCCGATCGGGTGACGCTGCAGGGCTACGACGTCGCGCTCATCGTCGGCAACGCATCGCGCAACCTGGAGCTGGTGCTCTACTGGCAGGTGCACCAGAAACTGGATGGCGATTACACCGTCTTTGTGCACCTGCGCGACAGCATGGGGCGCACCGTGGCACAAGCCGATCACGTGCCGCTGGCGCCGGTCTACCCGCCCACGCTGTGGTCGCCTGGGCAGGTCATCCGCGAGCGCAGCGTGCTCAAGTTGCCACGCGGCATGCCGATGGACACCTATACGCTGTGGGTCGGACTCTACCGGCTGGAGACGCTGGAACGGCTGCCGGTGGCTGGTGATACCAGCGGCGAGAACGCAGTGCCCCTGCACCTGGAGGGGATTTGGTGAGGCAGGAACACAAGGAACACGTTCCACTGGGCGCAGAGCGCCCGATAGCGCCCATATGGCTGGTGTGTCTGGGGCTTGTTGTGGTCACTCTGCTGCCGCGCCTGTGGCAAATTGACCATTTCATCGTCCCGGACGAACGGCCTCTGGTCAGATATGCTGTCGCTTTCCTCAGGGGGCTGGCCAGCGGCGACTTCAGCCTGACCTTTGGGCTGGGCTACCCCGGCGTGCCGCTCGTGTGGGTCAACGTGCTGGGGCTGTGGGTGATGTTTGTCCTGGCGCAATGGGGGTGGCTGCCCGCCTTTCCGCCCGGCCTGTCGCTGGAACAGTTTTTGGACGGGTACAACATCCAGCCGTTGCCCTACTACGTGGCAATGCGCGTCGGCAGCGTCGTGTGGGTGGTCGGGTTGTTGCTGCTGGTCTATCTGCTGGGCCGTCGCCTCTACGGCGAGAAAGTGGCCTTGATCGCCACGTTGCTGCTGGCCTTCGACGCGCCAATGTTGGGGTATGCGCGGCTGGTGCATATGGCGGTGCCCATCGTCCTGCTCATGTTGCTGACGGTGACTGCATGGCTGCTGTGGCTGACGCAGCGGCGTCTGCGCTGGCTGCTCTGGAGCGGGGTCTTCTGCGGACTGGCCATCTCGACCGTTACCACGGGATTGTTTCTGCTGCCAGCCATGGGGCTCATCGCGCTGGTCGTCTGGTGGAGCGAGCGGCGGCGGGTGGAACCCTTCCACCGCTGGATCGGGTCAACTGCGTTGCAGTGGCTGGGCAGCCTCGCTGTGGCGACTATCACCTTTGCGCTCATCTGGCCGGCAATGTGGGTGGACCCCCTTGGCGCGCTGCAGGTGACCTTCGACTGGCTGTGGAAGAACGCCGAAGCCGGCTATGGCAACCTGGGCATGTACTGGATGGGGCAGCGGTTGGATGATCCGGGTCCGGGCTTTTACCCGCTGGCGCTGTTGTTGCGCATTTCGCCGCTGATGTTGGTCGGGGTGCTGGCCAGCCTGTTCACCCTGCGCCGCGCCACGCAGCGGGTGATCGAGTGGTCGTTGTGGGCTTTCATCCTTTTCTTGCTGGTGGCATTGTCTTTCATCGGCAAGAAGAGTGTGCGCTATCTGTTGATGCCACAGGCAGCCATGGCGCCGCTGGCCGCGTGGGGGTTGCTGCGCGCGGCGGACTGGCTGACAGAGCGCGTGAGAGGGCTGACGCGGCCCATACTCGCCCTGTTCGGCGGTGTGGTTTTGCTGGCCGCGGCGTTGCCCTATGCCCCCTACTACTTGAGCTACTATAATCCACTGGTGCTGGGCTGGCTGTGGGCGCCGCGCGTGATGCATGTGGCGTGGGGCGAAGGGCTGGACATTGCCGCGCGCTATCTCAATACCAAGCCAGACGCCGCGCGGCTGCGTGTGGCCGCCTGGTACGAGTGGACATTCGCGCCCTATTTCAAGGGGCACACGTTGCCCTTTTACACCGAAAATGTCATCCAGGCGGATTATTCCGTCTTCTACGTGAACCAAGTGCAGCGCAACATTCCGGATCCCAATCTGGTCGCCTACTTCCGGCGGCGCATTCCCGAGCATGTGATTCGCATCAATGGCATCGAGTACGCGTGGATCTATCCGGCGGTGGCCACGACCGGCGGCCTGCCGGCGGGCGTCACGCCGGTGGGGGTGCGCATGGGCGATGCGGTTGTCCTGGAGGGCTACGCGGTGCGCCCGGCGACGGATGATGCGCGGGCGCTGAACGTGGCGCTATATTGGCGTGCCCTGCGCAGCGACCTGCCGGAGTATTTTGTCTACGTGCGCGCGGTGGACGACGCCGGCACCATTTATGCGCGCGCCGACGCGCCGCCCGTGATGGGTTTCTTGCCCACACCGCGCTGGAAGGCGGGTCAGCTCGTCGAGGACGTGCAACGCCTGGTGCGACCCGAGGAAACGCTGCCGGGTGCTTATCAGCTGGAAGTGGGGATGTACGATCCGCCAAGCTGGGCGGTTTTGCCGCCGGCCGAGGGCAGGCGCGGCAGCGGTGGCGGCCTCATCCTGGGGGAGGTGGTGTTGCCGTGAGCACATTCGAAACGCCAGGCTCAGGCGGGGACATAAAACGTGCGAGAGGGATATCCTCTTTCCTCCCGCCGTGGCAGCGCGCTGGAATGAGAGGGTATTCCATCGCGTTGGGGGTGTTGATCCTCGCCTTCGTGGTGACGTTCGCCTTCTTGGCGGTACGGCGCCACCTTGCACTGGAGAGCAATGGCATGGATCTGGGCAATGTCAACCAGGCGCTCTGGAACACAGCGCGGGGCGATTTTCTGGCCTTCACCAACATGGCACCGCTGCGCAGCCGGCTGGCGTTGCACGTCGAACCGGTCCTGCTGCTCTTTGTGCCGCTTTACTGGCTGGGATGGGGTGGGCCGGTAGCCCTGCTCATCCTTCAGGCGGTTGTGGTGGGATTGGGGGCGTGGCCACTCTTCCGGCTGGCACACCTGGTTCTGTGCGGGGGCGGGTCCGCTGCGTCCATAGGGGAGACGGTACCGCTTGGGCGCGCTGGAGCATGGTTGGCGCTGATCTTTCCGCTCGCCTACCTGCTGATGCCAGCGCTGGAGGCGGCTGTGCTGTATGATTTCCACGCCGTCACCATGGCGCCCACTTTCCTGTTGTTCGCCTTCTACTACCTGGAAACGGGTCGCCCGGGTCGCTTTGCGCTGGCGGCAGTGCTGGCTATGGCGTGTAAGGAGGACATGGCGCTGACGGTGGCTATGCTCGGCCTGTATGCACTGGTGACGCGCCGTTGGCGCTTTGGGTTGCCTGCCTTGTTGGGAGGTGTCCTCTGGTTCCTGGTGGCGTTGCAGGTGGTGCAGCCAGCTTTCAGCCCCACCGGGGGCAACATCCATGCGACGCGCTATATCTGGCTGGGCCGCGACCTGTCCGACGTGCTTGAGACGGTACTGCGCCGGCCAGGGGTAGTGTGGGAGCATGTGTGGCAGCGTGCCAGCCTGCCGGCTTACCTGGCCGGGTTGCTGCTGCCGACAACATTTCTGGCCGCTTTGAGCCCGCTGACCTGGTTGCCGACACTGCCGACGCTGGCCATCAACCTGCTTAGCAGCGATCCCTTCACATGGCGGCTGGAAGAGTTCCATTATGCGGCACCGTTGGCGCCTTTTGTGATCATCTCGGCTTTGTGGGGCATTCGCGCCGTGGTGGGTCGCGTGGCACGCCGCTGGCGCCGTGGCGCGTACTATGTGCTGCTGGGGGCGTGTGGGCTGCTCCTGCTCGGCGCGCTGGGCTATCACTACATGCGCGGCTTCTCGCCGTTGGCGCGGCCGTTCCGGCTGCCGCCGCTGACGGCGCACACGGCGCGCGCCCAGGAGGTCTTTGCCCAGATTCCGCCGGAGGCAGCGCTTTTCGCGCAGAGCAACCTCAACCCCCACGTCAGCGGACGGCGCATCCTGTATCAATCTCCTCAGCTGCTCACCGAGCTGCTGCAGAGCGGGACATGTTGTCTGGGTGGTGCGCTGCCGGCGCCAGAGTACCTCTTGTTCGACGTCTCCACGCTGGTCAATCAGGACGATTTTCAGGGACAAGTGATCGCAGCGCTGATGCGAGGGGGTGGCTGGGAGTTGGTGGTCGCCGAGGATGGTTTCCTGGTGCTGCGTGCGCTGCCCTCAGCACCGCCCGTCGCGCCGGATCAATTGCCCTCTGCATTCTACGATTTCGCCCGGGCAGGGGACGAGCTGCCGCGTCATCCGCTCACTGCCAACTTCGGTGATGCGCTGCGCATGGTGGGCTTCGATCTGCGCTTCAACCGTGCGGAAGAGGTGCAGGTGGTGCTTTTCATAGAGGCGTTGCGCCCACTGGACGAGAATTATTTCATCGCTCTGTACCTGGTGGATGAGTGGGGCACGCTGCGCGGCGCCACAACGGTGGATCAACCTGTGCTGGTCTGGCGTCCGACGAGTCGCTGGCAGGTGGGCGAGCGGATGCGCATCGTCTTCAACACGCTGCCGTGGTACACGCGCACTATGACAGGGTATCGCCTGGCGGTGGGGGTGATGCATGGGCGCGACCCATGGCAACCCGGCACACGTCTGAGGCCGCATCCTGTGACCGACGCGCGCTATGCATGGCGCCTGCCCGGCAAGGGAACCCTGTTGGAGCTGGCCCGCTTCCACCACGTGTTCGGCATGCCGGAGGGTGGGCCGGTGGAACGGTTGTGGCGCGTGCCACGTCCTGCATATCAGGTGGATGCCTCACTGGGCAATCTGGTGCGCCTGGTGGGCTACGATCTGCGGCCGGTGACGTGCGATGAGGAGGCCACGCTGACGCCGGGATGCTGGTTTGGCATTGTGCTGTATTGGCAGGCGCAGCAGAACATGGCGCAGGACTACACCGTCTTCGTGCACGTGGTCACCAGGACGGAGGCGGGTGAAGAGCGCCTGCTGGCGCAGCGCGACACGATGCCGGACAGCGCGGCCTATCCCACGCGCAACTGGCAGGCCGGCGAGGTGGTGATCGACCCGGTGCGGGTGTTGTTGCCACGGGATATGCCCACGGGGGCGTTCGACCTGCTGGTGGGGATGTATGACCCGGCCAGCCTGCAACGCGTGCCCGTGGTGGGTGCCGCGGGCGAAGTATTGGATGACAAAGTGGTGTTGCGCGCCGCGCTGCGTGTGCCGGCGCCGCTGCGCTGAGGTGCCGTGGCAGTGATGGTCACATGGCGCGCAAAGGAGGGGAGAGAGATGAACCCTGGCCGCCGCTGGTTTTTGGGAGGATTGCTGAGCCTGGTGGGCGGTTGTGCCACCGTGCGCGAACTGCCCTGGCCACGCGCGATGCCGCCCGAGCCACCGGAAGCCGATCTGGGGCTGCGTTATCACGAGTGGAGCAAGCCGGGCCACGCACGCTATGAGGGGCCGCCGCCCGATTGGGGCACGCAGCCGCCACGTTATAAAACCTATCCCGACGCACCACGCGTGGCGTTGCCCCTGCCCGCGGAAGACAGCACTATGCGCTTTATGGCTGCGATACAAGCGCGTCGTTCGCAGCGCAGTTATCGCGATGTCCCCCTGTCGCTCGCCGAGCTGGGGCAGCTGCTCTTCGCGGCGCAGGGAATCACCTATCCGCCGGGCGAGTTGCGTGCAGCGCCTTCTGCCGGCGCGCTCTATCCGATCGAACTGTATGCGCTGGTGCATCGCGTCGCCGACCTGCAGGCAGGGGCCTATCATTACGCCGTCCAGGAGCACGCGCTGGAGATGGTGCGCGCGGGCGACCTCTCCGCTGAGATCAGCGCAGCCGCTCTGGGGCAAGGTTTCCTAGGCGAGGCGAATGTGTGCTTCATCCTATCGGCAATTTTTCAGCGCACGCGCTGGAAGTATCGCGAGCGCACGTATCGTTATGTGCTGCTCGAGGCGGGGCATATTGCTCAAAACCTGTGTCTGGCTGCCACAGCGCTGGGGCTGGGTGCCTGTCCGGTGGGGGCCTTCTTCGATGATGAGCTGAACGCCTTGCTGGAGTTAGATGGTCACGACGAGGCTGCGCTCTACATTGTGGCCGCGGGCAAAGTGTAGCGCGATGGGGCGCCGTGTGGCCTGGCTCATATTGCTGATTTTGTTCGTCGTTGCTGGCCTCGCCTGGCGCGTGCCCAATCTGGATGCATTCAGCCTTTCCAACGACGAGGGCGCACACCTGACGTGGGCCTGGCTGCTGCACGAGGGCCATCCGCTTTACAGCGAGACCGTCTTGGTCTGGACGCCGCTGTTGTTTGTGCTGCTGGACTGGATGTATGATTTGGCCGGCGTCGGGGTGGTGAGCGGGCGCGCTATGGTGCTGGGGTTTTTGGTGTTGGCGTGCGGAGCGCTGGCCTGGTCGGCGCGCCTGTTCTATGCGCAGGAGGACGAGCGAGCAGGCTGGCTGATGGCCGGGGTGGCCATTTGGGTTTGGCTGCTGGCGCCTGTGGCCTTTCGCCTGTCGCGCATGGTGATGGGCGAGGTGCCCGCCCTGGCGCTGGCCGTGTTGGCGGTGGCGCTGGCACAGATGTATGCGCGGCGTGGCGGGTGGGCCTGGTTGCTGCTTTCTGGCCTGCTCTACGGTGTGAGCTTGCTGGTCAAGGCGGTGAATCCATTAATTGCGTTGCCGATTGTGTGGTGGGTGGTCACGACGCCGGAGCAGGTGGGCTGGCGCGGACACGTCCTGCGCCTGGTGGCGTGGGGCGCTGCTGCGCTGGTGCCGCTGGCGATGTGCTTCGTGTTCTATGATCCGGTCGCCTTCTACGACCAGGTGATCGCCTTTCGGCTGCAGCTGCGTGCAGTGTACCCTTTGCAGATTGAGCGTAACCTGGTCTGGTTGGCTGACTTCTGGCGACAACATTGGGGCATCGTGGTGCTGGCTCTCTGCGGAGGGGTGTTGCTGGCTCGTCGCGCGCGCTGGACGACGCTCATTTCGCTGGGATTGTGGCTGATAGGCGGTGGCATTCTACCGCTGATCATCCACTCGCCCCTCTTCTATCAGCACACTATCATCCTATTGCCGCCGCTGGCGTTGCTGTGCGGCGCCGCCGCGGTCGAGACGTGGCAGCAGTTGCGCACACCACGCTGGCTATGGGGGAGCCTGGGCGGAGCCGCCGGTCTCATTTTTATGTTGAGTGTGCCGGCCATGGTGCGGGCGAACGACGAGGTGTTGTGGGCGCGTTTTGGGCGCGAGGCGGAGGCGATCGCCCTGTTGCAGCAGGTGACGCGCCCGGATGACGCCGTCATCAGCGACAACCTGATGCTGACGTTTATGGCGCAGCGCAAGCCGCCGCCCCCCTTGGGCGATCTGGCGCAGGTGGCTATCGACAGCGGGCGCCAGACCGACGAACGGCTGATCGCTCTGTCCGAGGCCTATCGGGTGGAGGCGGTGGCGAATTGGGCATTGCGACTGCCCCAACTGAAGGAATATATGGCGTGGGTGGAACGCCACTATCTGGTGCGCCGCGCGTGGGACAATCACCACGTGCTCTACTTTGGGCGCAAGGTGGCCGCCGACGAGGTGCCAGAGCGGCGGGCGGCCGCGTTTGAGGAGGGCATTACGCTGGTCGGCTTTGCGGCGCAGCGCGATACAGCAGCCGCATGGTTGCGGGTGACCCTCTTCTGGCGGGCGTCGCGGGTGCCACAGCGCGATCTAACCGTCTTTGTGCACCTGTACGACGCTGCCGGGCAGCTGGTGGCCTCGCACGATGGCCAACCCGTGTACGGTCAGCTGCCCACCACGCGCTGGCCGACGGACGATCTCATTCCGGACCGCCACGACTTTCCCTTGCCGAGGGATCTGCCGCCGGGCGAGTATACGCTGGCGGCCGGCCTGTACGACGCTGCAAGCGGTGAACGGCTGGCGGTGACCGTGGACGGTGAGAGCATTGCACAACGCGCTGTGGTGTTGACGACGCTCTCGTTGGAGCAGCCATTATAGTCGAGATGCCAGAGGATGCGAGCATTCCTATGGTCAACGAAGCAAACACTTCTTCATCGCAGGTAGTGAGCACAGCGGGTGCTGGGCACACCGCGTCGGGCGTCTCGCCGTGGCGCCGGCGCGTCGGGCCATGGTGGTTGGCTTTGGTGGTTTTTCTGCTGGCCCTGTTGCCGCGCATAGTGAGCCTGGATGCCTTCCTGACGGCGGACGAGGACGATCAGATTCGGTTTGCCGCCAGCTTCCTGCAGGCGGTGGTGGAGCGAGACTGGGCGCGCGCAGCACTGTTGGGGTATCCGGGCGTTCCCACTATGGCCTTCGGCGCGTTGGGACTGTGGGTGCGCTTCCTGTTGCATCAATGGGGCATCGCGCCGCTGCCGGGCGATCCGTCCGATCTGGCGACTGCGCTTGCCGCAGTGTACGAGCATCCGCTGGTTTCGGTGGTGGCAGCGCGGACGGCCATGGTGGTGATGGCCGCGCTGGCCGTGCTCGCCATGTATTTGCTCTTGCGCCGTCTGATCGGCGGGCGCGGCGCGTTGATCGCTGCCGTGCTGATCGCTGGCGAACCGATGTTTCTGGCCAATTCGCGTGTGCTGCATGTGGACGCACCGCTCACCTATTTCATGTTCCTCTCCTTCCTGACCTTCTGGCTGTATCTGCGTGTGGGAAACTGGGGCTGGCTGCTTGCTTCGGGCCTGTGTGGCGCGCTGGCCGTGCTCAGCAAGACACCAGGCGTCATCCTGGCGCCCATCTTGGTTGTCACCGGGCTGATCTATGTGTGGCATCCCGACGCTGCGGGGCAGGATGTGCCAACCGCGGTGCGCTGGCGACGATTGGGACTCGCCGTGGCGATCTGGGCTGGCGTGGCGTTGGTGGCTTTCTTTGTGCTGTGGCCTTCGATGTGGCGCGATCCCGCTGGCGTGGTCAGCCTGCTGGTGAACAACGCGCTTATCGCCATGCGCACCAATCATCCCACCAGTGGGGTCTTCCTGGGGGATGGGCCAGGCGACCGCAGTCCTTTGTATTACCTGGTGAGCTTGCCGTTTCACCTGACGCCGTTGGGTAGCTTGGGGCTGCTGGCCGGCCTCTACGTGACATTGCGTGGCGCGCGACGTCTGCAACGCGCTCACGTGGTGCCGTTATTGCTCTCCCTGTGGGCGTTTCTCATCCTCTTCCTGATCCCGGTTTCGCTCGCCGGGCGGCGCGGCGACCGTTATATTCTGCCGCTCTATCTGCCGCTGTGTCTGATGACCGCTGTGGCGTTGGAGCAGCTGGTCTGGCGGCGCGTTCCCGCCCGTGTTGCCCCTGCGCCGGCCGTCGCGCGTAACAACTTTGTCGCGCGGCGCGGTGTGGGTGTGGACGAGCGTTTGCCGCTGGTGCCGCACTGGGTGGGGAGGATGGTCGCTGCCCTGTGGCGCATCCCCCAGCATGCCGATGGGGTGCTGGCGCTGGCATTGGCGATCCAAACGGCGGGTGTGCTTGCCTTACATCCCTACTACTTCGATTACTTTAACCCGTTGTTGGGTGGTGGAGGCGCTGCGGTGCGCGCCATCAACGTCGGCTGGGGTGAAGGGCTTGACCGCGCTGCCGCTTATCTCAACCAGCAACCCGACGCGGCGCAGAAGACGGTGGCGGCGTGGTATAGCTGGCAGTTTGCGCCCTTTTTCGTGGGCAAGACGGTTGACCTGACCAGTGTTGAGGCGACCTTGGCAGTCGATTATGTCGTCTTCTACGTCAATCAGGTGCAACGTGGCTTTCCCAGTGCAGAGATACTCGACTATTTCCGCACGCGCCGACCGCTGCACACAGTGTGGCTAAACGGGGTGCCGTACGCACACATCTACCCCGGGCCGCTTCGCAGCACGACGCCGCCGCAGGGCATTCAGCATCCTGTGGATGTCACGTTGGGCGGCGCGGTGCATCTGATGGGCTACGACCTGGTGAGTGAGAAGATACCCGCCGACGAGCCGCTGTTCATCACATTGTACTGGCAGGTATTGGCGCCCATCCGCGGGGATTACAACGTCTACGTGCGCCTGACGGACGATTTGGGCAACGTCTTTGGTCAGGTGGATCGGCTGCCGTTGGGTGGCCTGTTGCGCACGGACAAGTGGCAGCCGGGCGATTACATCCGCGACGAGTATCGGGTGCGGTTGCGGCCGGGTGCGCCGCCGGACGTGTACTACTTGGAAGTGGCGATGTATTCTTTCATCACTGGGGAGACCTTTGGTCTGGCGCGCAACATCGGTTGGGTGGAGGTGTTGCCGGCGCGCAACATCGTCAGCGTCGAGGAGCTGGCGATCGAGCGTCCGCTGCGCGCGGAGCTGGCGCCGGGTATGGAACTGCTGGGCTACCGGCTGGGGGCTGCCAAGCTCGGCCCAGGGGAGCGCCTGCCGGTGACGCTTTACTGGCGCGCCAATGGCCATGTGGCGGCTGACTACGCCGTCGTCTTTGAAGCGCGGAGCATTGGCGGACGGGAGGGAGGTGCCTGGACGGAGCCGCTGGGTTCCGAGCTCTATCCCACCAGCAAGTGGCGGCGTGGCGAGGTGCTGGTGAGCCAGCATCAGCTGCAGATGCCCCCCTACGCGCGCACCGACACCTACATGCTCACTGTGCGGCTGTTGGACACCGCCAGCGGTCAGACGGTCGGGCGCGAGATACTGGGGCGGCTGGAATTTGTGGAGCGGCCGCGCTACTTCGAGACACCGGAGGTGCAGTATCCGGTGGGGGTGGACCTGAATGAGGTGGTGCAGCTGATCGGCTACGATCTACCGCAGCGCAGTGTGCGGGCGGGTGAGACCTTTCCCATTACGCTATACTGGCGCGCCCTGGCTGAGACGCGCACGTCGTATACCGTCTTCATCCACGTGGTGGGGCCGGATGGCGTCATCCGTGGGCAGTGGGACAGCATCCCTGGTGCTGGCACCCTGCCTACCACGGGTTGGATCAGGGGCGAGGTAATCACCGACTCCTATATGGTGCCGATGGCGCCGGATGCGCCGCCGTGGGAGTATACCATCCTGGTGGGCATGTATGATCCGCGCACCGGCGAGCGCCTGCCGGTGCGGGGGAGCGCAACAGGGGATGCTATTCCATTAGGAAGCATCACAGTACAATGAGGCTGCGTCATGGTCTGCTGGTGCGGGAGGTAATTGTCCTCGTCAGCTTCGCGTTGCTGGCAGTGCTGCTGACCTACCCGCTGTCGCTCCATCCCGCGACCATGGTGCCCGATCCAACGGATCCCTTGCTCAGTGCGTGGCGGCTGCACTGGGTGGGCCACACGCTTCTGTCGGGCGCGGATGCGCTGTCCCATCTGTTTGATGCCAATATTTTCTATCCCTATCCCCTGACGCTGGCGTATAGCGAGCATTTCATCGGCGAGACCATTCTGGCGCTGCCCCTGCTCCTGCTGGCAGACAGCCATCTGGTGGGACCAAACCTTGTTGTCACGCTGTCCTTTGTGCTGACGGCGTACGCCACCTACCTGTTTGTGGCCGGTTGGTCGCGCAGCCGTGTGGCTGGCCTGGTGGCAGGATTCCTGCTGGCTTTCTCGCCGCTGTGCATGGGAAACATCTTGCATCTGGAGCTGCTGACGAAGCAGTGGATGCCTCTGACGCTGCTCGCTTTGCGTTGGCTGGTGTGGCGTGAGCCAGGCGCAGCCACGCCAGGGCGTCGCTGGATCGCTCTGGTGCTGTGCCTCGTTTTTTTCAACCTGCAGGCGCTGTCCAGCTTCTATTACACGGTGTATCTGGCGCTGGCGTGTGCAGCGCTTGTGGTGTTGTGTCTGGCGTTGCGACAGATTCGCTGGCACTGGACGTTGCCGCGCGATCTGGCCATCCTAGCAATTATGACGTTCGGGATAAACTGGCCTATTTGGAGCAAGTATCTGGAGTTCAGCCATCTGATGGGCGCCATCCGTTCTCCAGGCGATGTGCGCGTGTACAGCGCTGCGTTCGTCGATTACCTGACGACGATACCACAGAACATGCTGTATGGCTGGACGTTTGGCCTGTGGCAGTCGCCGGATCACCAGTTCCAGCCGCTGGCGCCGACCGGCATTGTGGGCTTGGCGCTGGCCGTCGCCGGGCTGGTGGTGTTGTGGCGGCGAGGGTCTGCGCGGAGCCATTTGCAGGGATATGCCCTCTTCCTGGTGGTGATGGGACTGATCGGCTTTGTGCTCTCATTGGGCACCAATGACAGGGCTTTCGGGGATGCGCTGGCTCCGCTGATGGCGAAATTGCTGCCTTATCAGTGGTTGTATGAATATGTGCCGGGTTTCACTGGCATGCGGGTGCCGGCGCGTGCCGCTGTGCTGGTGGCGTTTGGGCTGGCCGGGCTGGCCGGTGTGGGTGGGGCGTGGGTGTGGGGCAGACTGTCCCCGCGGGTGCCCTCGTCCGGGGTGATGGTGCCCCTGCGCATTGCGCTTCTGTGTGTGTTGGGCGTCGCGGCTGTGGCAGAGTACTGGTCGGTGCCGCTGGAGGGACCTCAAATTCCCTCTGGTGCGTCGCTGCCGACGGTCTATCGGTGGTTGCAGGGCGTGGCGCCTGATGCTGTGCTGCTAGAGCTGCCACAGCGCGGTGCCTCAGAGTTTGCTTATGAGTACTATTCCACGTACCACTGGCGCCGGCTTGTGAATGGTGCGAGCGGTTACACACCTGCGGCGCACCGCGAGATGCGAGACTGGTTCAAGACGTTTCCTGACTGGCGCACAGTCGAGGTCATCCAGCAGCTGGGTGTGGACTATGTCATCCTGCACGCGAGCGCGTTTGCTGCGGACGAGTGGGAGCAGGTGCAGGGTTTATTGCCTGCTTTCCTGCCCGCCTTCGATGGGATCTGGGACGTGGGCACAAGCCGTGTGCTGCGTGTGGCGCCGCCGCAATGTCGCGCGCGCTATGAAGATGATGTGGCTGCCAGTCTGGCCGTGTCTGCCGGCGATGGCGGGGACACAGCCGTGGTGACCCTGCGCAACGACGGCGCGACGACGTTTGTGGCCGATGTGGCGCGTCCGAGCAGGTTAACCCTCGACGGTCGCGAACTCAGCCGGTTCCTGGAACCTTTGGTCGTTCTTCCGGGCCAGAGCCGCAGCGTGCGTGTTCCCCTGCGAGGCGTTGTAGCAGATGCGGGGCGCCTCGAGGCCCATCTGTCCACGTTGGGGCGCGTGGTGGCGGCAGGGGATGTGCTTCCATCGCTGGGTGTTGCTGCGTCGCGGTTGCCTGCAGCGCCTTTGAACCTGGTGTTTCTTGACGGGGGACGCCTGGTGGGGTACGCGCTGGCGCCCGACGTGTTGCGCGTATGCGACAGCATGATTCTTGCGCTCGACTGGGAGCAGGGTACAATCGGAGACAGGGTTGTTGTCGAGCTGGTAGACCGCTTCGCACGGGTGGTGCTGGACAGCCACAGCACCCCGTGGAATGAGGGCAGCCCAGACGTGCTGGACGTGCACCGCATCCCTTTGCCCGGCACGTTGCCACCAGGCGCATACAGTCTGCGCGTGCGGGTGCTCTCGGCTGACGGCGGCGAACGCCCCATTGTGACCGAACAGGGGGGCACGCTGGAGGTGTCGCAGCTGGCCGGATTGCCCGTCGTTATTCATCCACAGCCCGTTGTGCGTGCGTTGGGGTCGCCGCTGGCGCGTTTTTCGAACGATGTGGTCCTGGTGGCTGCCGACCTGTCCGAGGTGGAGTTGCGCCCGGGTGACTGGTGGCGCTTCACGTTGTTCTGGCGCGGGGAGTCTGCTGTTGATCAGGAGTTGACCGTCTTCACGCAGCTGGTTGGTCCGGACGGGCGTGTGTGGGGTCAGCGGGACAATCCGCCGCGCGGCGGCTGGTATCCCACCTCACTCTGGCGGCCTGGCGAAGTGGTCGACGATCATTATGCGCTGCAGGTTGATGGAATGGCACTCCCAGGCGATTACCAGCTGATTGTGGGTCTATACGATGCTACCTCTGGGGTGCGCATGCCCGTGCTCGAGGGCGTCGGCCGCGGCAGCGATTTTGTACCCGTCGCCCATCTGACAGTTGCGGTCGCGGCACCAGAATGAGCACGCTTCCAGAACGTGCCGTGGCGACAGGGCAGAACTCTCACGGCACAGGCGGCAGCGTGGCGAGGTAGAGCGTCCGGCTGTCCACCAGGTAAATCTTGCCGGCTATCTCGTCCACAAAGAGCGAGCGCAAAGTGGCAAAATCCACCTCCCCCTCGATCGGCGGTTTGAGCTGGCGCACAAAGCGCCCATCTTTCTCCAGCTGCACGATGCGCCGATTGCCCGCATCAGCAATGTAAAGATAATGCACCTGCTGCTCGGGCGCGGTAAAGATGGCAGTCGGGCTGCTGAGCGGACGATCCAGACCGCTGATCTCAAAGGTAATCGGCGTGCCACCCTCAAATTTGGCCACTTTGCCCGTGCTATACAGCACATAGATGTAGCCATCGATGGCCATGTCGACCGCGCCAACAAGGCTTTGCTGGGACGTCTGCGGGAAGTAGTTTTCAGGCGCGCCGGGATAGCCACCCTCACCAGGACGGTAGCGGAAGATCTGACCTGCTTCCGGGTCGAGGATGTAAAAGTTGCCCCCGTAGCCCATGGCAGCCACCGGCAGCTTCCAGCGCTCGCGGCCGCCGATGGTCAGGCTGGCGACGCCGCGCGCGTCGGAGTACTCCAGAAGACCCCCCGCTTCAAGCACCAGCAGCGCACTGACCTGACGGCCACGTCCTGCCGCCGACCATGTCATGTCCACCAGCTCGCCCACGACGTTGCCGCCCACCTTCTGCGCACGCTGCACCACCACTGGCTCGCTCTCTTCGGGAACCAAGGACTCGACCGCTGCATCCATGCGGTGGACGTAGACTATGTCGGCGCCATGGTCGAGCACATACACGTCCAGCCCGTCAATGACCACACGCCGCAGCATGGTGGATGGATGGTCGTAGCGGCGTAACGCCACCAGAGAGGGCAGCCGCTGCACCCGGTCGATCTTGTCCTGGTAATGCAGCACGTTTGTGTACAGTTCGATGCGTGCAGCGTGATCCGGGCGTAGGAGAGCAGCTTCTTCCAACAGCTCCACCGCCTTGTCCAGCAGACGGCGTGCCGTCGGTTCGTCCGCGTTCAGAGCCTGCTGATAGACCGTGCGCGCCTGTTCCATGAGCATCTGGAAGGTGTTCTCCTCGTTCACCCCTTCGCGCCAGTAGATGAAACCCACCAGGCCGGCGACGAGCAGAGGCAGGATGATGGCCACCAGGCGCCACACCATCTGTGCCCTCTTGCGTTCTGTGACCTCCACTTGTGTCAACTGCACGGGCGACGACACAGGCGGAATCAGCGCCTCACCACGTTCGCCAGCCGGAGGAGGGGGAGCTTCTGTCATGCGCATGGCCTCTTCCGCCGGCGGCATCTCGTGAAGAGGTGCTGTCTCCTTGCGTTCGGGGAGCATCTGAATCAAGAGCTCACGCAGAGCACGGCCTGCCAAAACGAGCGCAGCGGAAAGTCCCTTGGCGGTAAAGGCTGCCACGCGCCCCACGTGCGGCAGAACACCTCCCAGTGCTGTGACCATGGTGGACGGGGCAAGGCGTGCCGGCTCCGCCCCTTCCGCCTCCAGTGCCACCAACACGGCCGTGCAATCCTCCCCAGCCACCAGATCGCCCAACGCGGCAAGTGCGTCTTCCAATTCCTGGTAAGCGACCGCCACAGCGATGTCGGCAGAGCTGACCATGGCGCTGAAACGACTGTCGCCCAGTACTAGCACGTCGCCGGGTTGTGCGCTGATGTGGAAAAAGAGCGGTTCGGCATATTCATCCAGGCGCGCGGCATCCGTCGCCCGCTCGGGGAAGCGCTGCACCTCCTCGTCGTGCACCAGGAAGACGACCATGCGCCCAGCGCTGGCGATGAAAACATCCTTTCCGCGCACGACCACGGCCAGCAGCCCGGCCAGCAACTCGAAGAACAGCGCATCCCGTTCGATCATCAACAGGGCGCGCCGCAGGCTGGCAATCACGCCGCCTGGGGAGTGGTAGTACGTGTTGCGGATGGTGGCTGTGAGCGCGCGACAACGCTGCGCATCGAGGGGGGACGAGCCATCCGCGCGCAGGGGGTCAATCAGGACGAACAGATCACCTTTCGCGGCCTCGCGGAAGGCGGCTGGCTCGCTGACCGCCAGCACCTGGGGCGATTCGCTGCTCCACTCGCCGCCGACAAAGCTGAGCACGCCCATCACAGTTTTCATCTGGCTGCTCATCTTCCGCGCTCCTGTGCCTTATCCCCTTTGCGCCGGTTCGCACTATGCTGTGCGTCTGTCCTGTCAACGCCTCCGCTCCTATCGAACAGAGACGATATACAACCTGACGAAAGCGACCCGGTTCACGTACACCCGACTGCTGCACGCAAACACAAGCCGACTTGGGGATAGGGATCGAACCCCCAGTCCCCTGTTAGCGCTGTGCTACTCCCACTCCACCGTCGCGGGCGGCTTGCTGCTGATGTCATAGACGACGCGGTTGACGCCCTTGACCTCGTTTACAATGCGGTTGCTGACGCGCGCCAGCAGCTCATCTGGCAGGCGCGCCCAGTCCGCCGTCATAAAGTCCTCGGTGGTGATGGCACGCAAAGCGACGACGCTGGCGTACGTGCGTGCGTCACCCATGACGCCCACCGTCTGAACGGGCAACAGCACGGCAAATGCCTGCGCGGTGCGCTCGTACCAGCCACTCGCCCACAGCTCTTCGATGAAGATGGCGTCGGCGTGGCGCAACGTTTCCAGCCGTTCCCATGTAACTTCGCCCAGCACGCGCACCGCCAGGCCGGGGCCGGGGAAGGGATGCCGCCAAACGATCTGGCGCGGTAACCCCAGCGCCTCGCCCACGCGGCGAACTTCGTCCTTGAAAAGGTAGCGCAGCGGTTCGATCAGCTGGAAACGCATGTCAGATGGCAGACCGCCCACGTTGTGATGCGTCTTGATCTTGGCTGCGACGGTGCGATCGGGCGCGGTCGATTCGATCACATCCGGATAAAGCGTGCCCTGCGCCAGAAAGTCCACCTGCCCTAGCTGTGCCGCCTCGGCCTCGAAGACGCGGATGAAGCGTGCCCCAATGCGCTTGCGCTTGACTTCTGGATCGGTGACACCCTGCAGGTCGGCCAGAAATTGCTCGGTGGCATCCACTGCGATCAGGCGCATACCCATGTGGTCGCGGAAGGTGGTCACCACCTGTTCGGGCTCTCCCAGCCGCATCAACCCGTTGTTGACAAAGATACAGGTCAGCTGGTCGCCGATGGCCCGGTGGATGAGCGTAGCGGTCACCGCCGAGTCGACGCCGCCGGACAGCCCACACACCACTTGGCCGTCGCCGACGCGTGCGCGGATGCTCTGGACCGTTTCCTCGATGAAGTTGCCCGGCGTCCAGCCACCCTTGCACCCGCAGATGTCATACAGAAAAGCGCTGATGATCAGCATCCCCTGCGGGGTATGCACCACTTCGGGGTGGAATTGCAGTCCGTAAAGGTGGCGCTGCATGTCCCCCATCGCGGCGATGGGGCTGTTGGCAGAGCGCGCCAACACCTGAAAGCCTGGGGGCAGTTGGGTGATGCGGTCGCCGTGGCTCATCCAGACGGCGAGAGAAGTACCTGCCACAGCGCGTGCGTCGGCGAAGAGTGGATTGTCCACGTCGCTCAGCTCGATGCGTGCTGGGCCGTATTCGCGTTGCGCGGCTGGGTCGACCTTGCCGCCGAGGTGGTAGGCCAGCAGCTGCATGCCGTAGCAGATGCCCAGCACGGGGCGGCCGCTTTGCAGCACGTAGTCGGGCAGATGGGGCGCGTCGGGGGCATACACACCGGCTGGCCCACCACTCAGGATGAAGCCGACCGGTTGCAGGCGCATGACCTCTTCCGCCGGTGTGTGATAAGGCACCAGCTCGCAGTAGACAGCGGCTTCGCGCACCCGTCGCGCGATCAGCTGGCTGTATTGCGAGCCGAAGTCGAGGATGACAACCGTTTCCCGTGCTGTCATACGCTTTCAGGCGAACTCGATGACATCGCCGTCCATGGCGGTGATGACCGCCAGCGCATAGATGGGCACGTTGAGGTAGGCCAGCTCCTCGCGCCCGTGCTCGAATGATTTCTCGATCACCACACCGATGCCCTTGATCTCGGCGCCGGCCTTCATCGCCAGCTGGGCGAGGGCATGGATCGTCTTGCCGCGTGCCAGGAAGTCATCGACGATGAGCACTTTGTCCTGCGGGCCGAGAAACTCGGGTGAGACCATCAGGAGCACCATTTCGCCTTTGGTGTGCGAAGGTGCCGTGGCGACGTAGGCGTGGGGGGGCATGGTGACCGGCCTGGTCTTGCGCGCATAGACCACGGGGACGCCCAGCGCGAGGGCAGTGGTCAGCGCGGGGGCGATGCCGGAGATCTCGGCGGTGAGCACCTTGTTAATGCCCATGCCGCCGAAATGAGCCGCCAGCGCGCCGCCCACAGCGAGCATAAAGGCTGCGTCCACCTGATGGTTGATGAAGCTGTCGACTTTGAGGATGCCGTTGCCGAGGTTTTTGCCTTCGCGGAGGATCCGTTGTTTCAAGGCTTCCATGAGCACCTCACAACTCCTGTTGTTGCTGGATACCAGTGTGGCAACTGAGAAGGTTGTGTACCTATGGCTATTATACCACCAAATTCGGCTGGGCAGTCAACAGGGCGTGCGAAAATCATAGATGCCATTTACCACCTGCCAGCGGCTGCCGCAGTGGGGGCAATCCAGACGCTCGGGAGAGGCGATCAGATCGGGCTGGCGGCATGTCGGGCAGATGAAGAAAGTGTCGTGTGGCGTTGGCGCGGATGGTTTGAGCGCGCGAGCGCGCAGGAAGAGGCTGGGAGTGAATTGCAACCATGCGCCGCTGGGTTGCACCAGACCGTCGAGGGCGGCCAACCACGCGGCAGGCAGGGCGCGTTTGAGCAGGGGGAGGCGGAAGTGGGAGACGCTGCGCGTGCACTCGACGGTGAAACCGGCTTCGACCAGGCGTTGGCGCACCCAGGCGGGATGAAAGTCGAAGTGCAATGGGGCGAACTCAACTGGTTGCAGGTCGAATGGATTCCATGATTGGCGGCGCAGCAGCCAACGGACGACCGCCTTCCAGTGGCGCTTGTTGGCGTGTTCGATGATGGCGACGCCGTCGGGTCGGGCGACGCGATGCAGCTCAGCCAGGGCGCGCGGTAGGTCGGCCAGGTGGTGCATGACGCGCACCATGGTGATGACGTCGAAAAGGTTGTCAATGAAGGGCAGGTTGTAGACGTCGGCGACGACCATGAGATAGCGCTCGGGTTGGGGGAGGTAGCGCTGTGCTTCCTCCAGCTGGGAGCGCGCGTAGTCCATAAGCACCACGCGTCGGTAGCCGTGGTAAAGCGTGGCCAGGCGACCGAAGCCGGCGCCGACCTCGATCAGGGTGTCGCCGCGCGGGGGCAGCAGGGCGCGCAGTGCGATGCGTTCGGCCAGGTCCTCGTAGCGACGATCTTGGCTTTCCCAGAACTGGTAGCGGTAGCAGGTGTCTTGGTAGTCGCAAATGCGGGTCATAGGACGCCCCATTGTTTCACGTGAAACACTGGACAGCTCGCGTTCGCGGAGTCAGCGCGACCTGCCCGACACATCCGCCGCGTGTTATCGGATGGATCCACCCATTCGGAAGCAACCATTTTTTGCAAAAAAATCCTATGGTCAGTTTTGACGAAATGATATAAGCATGGTATAGTATGATTTTGTATATCACAAACGCACCGGAGTAGAATAAATCCCTTAGGGCGACTGACCGGACGCGAGCCGTCTTGGCGTGTGTCTGGACTTCGCAATGCCAAGGCCAACTTAGCTATGACAAGGAGGAACTGCAATCGGCAGTAAGGATCAACATCGTGTCAATGAGGAGATTCTGGCGCCCCAAGTTCGTCTGATCGATGAAAAAGGTGCCCAGATTGGCATCGTGCCGATTGAGGAAGCGCTGCGCATCGCCCGAGAACGACAGATCGACTTGGTGGAAGTTGCCCCACAAGCAGAACCACCCGTATGTCGCCTGTTGAACTATGGCAAATTCCTCTACGAACGGGCGAAAAAGGAACGCGAGGCGCGCAAGGCGCAGAAACAGATCGAGGTCAAGGAGATCCGACTGCGCCCCAGAACCGGGGAACACGACATCGAGTACAAACTGCGTGGCGCGCGTCGCTTCCTGGCAAAGGGTTTCAAAGTGAAAGTCAGAGTGCGTTTTCGCGGTCGCGAGGTGACCCATCCCGAGCTGGCCAAGGAGATGCTGGACCTGGTGGCCGCAAGACTGGGGGACGTAGCCGTGGTGGAGCAAGAGGGACATCTGGAAGGTTCCACGATGCTGATGGTGTTGGCTCCGGCGCGCTGAGTGCCCTCTAATAAGGACGGTGAGGACGAGATGCCTAAACTGAAGACACACAAAGCCACTTCCAAGCGTTTTCGCTACACAGCGAGTGGCAAGCTGCTGCGCACCAAGGTGGGCAAAAGCCACCTGAGGCGGAAGAAGCCGCGCCGCGTGCGCGCCATGTTCGACTCGATGCTCGAAGTGCAGAACCCGGGCACCAAGCGGCGCGTCAAGCGGCTGGCACCCTATTTGTGAGGTGCCCGCGACCGGCGCAGGGCTACCCCGCTGGAACAGCAAAACGCATGGGCGACCGATCCGTCGCCCATGATTGTCATTTTGGGACGATATTCTGTGCTGATGGAAAGGTGATGGAGCGTGACACGCGTAAAAGGGGGTCCACGGACTCGTAGACGACATAAGGATATCCTGAAGCAGACCGAGGGGCAGCGCGGTACCAAGCATCGCCTCTTCCGGCGTGCCAACGAAGCGCTGATGAAATCTCTCTGGTATGCCTATCGCGACCGCCGCAACCGCAAGCGCGACTTTCGACGCCTGTGGATTGTGCGCATCAACGCGGCTGCGCGGCAGCACGGGCTGAACTACAGCCAGCTGATGAACGGGCTCCGGCGCGCCGGCGTGGCGCTGGACCGCAAGACGCTCGCCGACCTGGCGGTGCGTGATGCGCAGGCCTTCTCCAGCTTGGCGGCCACCGCGCGCGCGGCGATCGCTGCCTGACGGTTGCAGCGCACGTCAGTGTCGAGGCAGCGGACACAGCAGGCCGTCTGGCGGCTCTGGACAACTGTGTGAGGTTCCGCAGACGGGCTGTATGGACTCGTCTCGATCTCCCTTCGCGTGAGAGGTGGATGGGGGTAGGCCCCACAATCCGCCTGACGACGTGGCGTGATAGCGTCTGCATTGACTGACTGAACGGCTGCTTCGCCGTTTGGTCCCCCCAGAGCGCCAAGTCCATAAAGGATTCGACACAATCGTCTGGCCCGGTTCCGATTTCCTCAGGATCCGGGCCATAACGTCGGCAGTCATCGCCAGGGTGAGGGAACAGGGCATCGCTGCGGAGCCAGATGGCATATTCGGCACGAAAGCTGGGAGAGGTGGCTGACCTGTTCGTAAAGCTGGGCAGCATCAGCTTTGGCGGGCCGGCGGCGCACATTGCGCTGATGGAACAAGAAACCGTAGTCCGGCGGCAGTGGCTGAGCCGAGAGCATTTCCTGGACCTGCTGGCGACGACGAACCTGGTGCCCGGCCCCAATGCGGTCGAGATGGCTGGCCATATCGGCTTTGTCCGGGCCGGTTGGCCTGGGTTGATTGTGGGCGGTGTGGCGTTCATCCTGCCAGCCTTCGTCATCAGTCTGGTTCTGGCCTGGGTCTACAGCCGTCTGGGTGCACTGCCCCAGGTGACAGCGCTCTTCTATGGGATCAACCCGGCAGTCATAGCCATCATCCTCGCTGCCACCTACCGCCTGGGCCGAACAGCGCTGGAGGACTGGCGCTTCCTGGTGCTGGGCATCCTCTGTCTGGCGGCAGCGCTGCTGGGTGCCGACGAGGTGTCCGTCCTGCTAGCGGCCGGGGCGGCCGGTGTAGCTCTAAGTGCTGTTGAGCGGCACGGGCCCTGGCAAATGACTGCTCTGCTGAGCTGCTGGGGACCACTGGTGGGTGTGCTTGCCGCGCCGGCTAGCTGGCTCGACGATCGCCTGGTGCGGCTGGGGCTCTTTTTCCTCAAGGTCGGTGCTCTTATCTTTGGCAGCGGCATGGTCCTCTTTGCCTTCATCCAGCGTGACGTGGTGGAGCGCTTCGGCTGGCTCACGCAGCAGCAGCTGCTGGATGCCATCGCCGTCGGGCAGATGACGCCAGGGCCTGTCCTCTCCTCAGCCACGTTCATCGGTTATCTCGTGGCGGGCGTGCCCGGTGCGACGGTGGCAACTGTGGCGGTCTTCCTGCCTGCCTTCCTGATCATCGCCCTGGTTGGGCCGTGGATCCCACGCCTGCGCCGCTCTCCCTGGGTGCAGTCCTTCCTGCGCGGGGTGAACGCTGCGGTGGTCGCCCTGATTCTGGCCGTGGCGGTGTCGTTGTTCCGTGCCGCAGTGGTGGATGTCTGGACGGCTGCCATCTTTCTGGCCGGGCTGGTGCTCCTGATTCGCTTGCGGCTCGACACCCTGTGGCTGGTGGTCGGCGGGGCCGCCTGTGGCGTGATTCACTACCTCGTCCTTGGTGCAGGGTGAGGGGATAGCCGACCTGCTGGGCCTGCTCGATCCTAATCCGCTGGGAGAACTTGCGTTCGATGTTCATCTGTTGGACCGTTTTTACATCCCTACGCGTCATCCGAGCGCATTGCCCGGCCTGCTGCCCGAAGGGCTGCCGGACGCCACAGATGCCCGAGAGGCGCCGACCGTGGCCCACCGGGTCAGGGAGATTGTGGCACAGCGCATCGAGGAATCGCCGGGAGGTGGAGGGCTGCTGATCTCGGTGGGCGCGTGGCCGATGTAGGGGCAGGCACCAGTCCTGCCCCTGCGGCTGTCATGGAATGCTGCAGTCGCAAATTTCCCCCTGCATCCGCAATTCTGAGTACGGGCGCACCACAGATGCCGCCCGATAGGTTTGCCATTGGGCCTGCGCGTAGTAAAATCTCAAGTTGGTAATAACCCCCTCAAAGGCGACAGAGGGATATTCGAAGATGGAACTCAAAACGCTCGAGACCTGGCTCTGGGATGCTGCCTGCGCCATCCGCGGGCCGGTGGATGCCCCCAAGTTCAAGGATTACATCCTGCCGCTGGTCTTTCTCAAGCGTCTGTCCGACGTGTTTGACGATGAAATTGACGAGCTGCGCCAGCGTCTTGGTCCGGGGGCGCTCTTTTTGGCCGAGCGGGATCACAAGTCGGTGCGTTTCTTCATCCCTGAACCGGCGCGCTGGGAGACGATTCGTAAGCGCAGGAAAGATCTGGGGCAACACCTCACCGATGCGGTGCGTGCGGTGGCGCGTGAAAACCCCCGGTTGCAGGGCGTTATTGACATGGTAGATTTCAACGCCACCGCGGCCGGCCAGCGCATCGTGCCGGACGACAACCTGGCGCAGCTGATCGAGGTGCTCTCGCGCCAGCGCCTGGGGCTGCGTGATGTCGAGCCGGACATCCTCGGCCGCGCGTACGAATACCTGCTGCGCAAGTTTGCCGAGGGCCAGGGCCAGAGCGCCGGCGAGTTTTACACCCCGCGCGAGGTGGCCATTCTCATGGCGCGGCTGCTCGAGCCTCAGCCCGGCATGGCGGTCTACGATCCCACATGTGGCTCCGGCGGCTTGATCATCAAATGCCATCTGCGCCTGCTGGAGACACACGGCACGATACAAAACGGCCGCCGCATCCTGCCCAACCAGTTCAAACAGCTGCGTCTGTTCGGTCAGGAGATCAACCCAGCCACCTATGCCATGGCGTGCATGAATGCTGTCATCCACGACCTGGACGCTGCCATCCGCATCGGCGACACTATGCGCCAGCCCGCCTTCAGGGACGATGCCGGGCGCTTGCAGACATTTGACCTGGTGGTGGCCAATCCGATGTGGAACCAGAACTTTCCCACCGAAGTGTATGAAAACGACACCTATGAGCGGTTTGGCCTGGGCATCCCGCCCGCCTCGAGCGCGGATTGGGGCTGGCTGCAGCACATGAACGCATCGCTCAAGGAGGATGGGCGCATGGCAGTGGTGCTGGACACCGGCGCCGTCAGCCGTGGCAGTGGCAACCAGAGCTCCAACCGCGAGCGCGACATCCGCAAAGCCTTCGTCGAGCGCGACTTGATCGAGGCAGTCATCCTCTTGCCGGAAAACCTGTTCTACAACACCACCGCCCCCGGTATCATTCTGGTGATCAACAAGGCGAAGGTACACAAGGGTGAGATACTGCTGATCAACGCCTCGCAGCAATTTGCCAAAGGGCGCCCCAAGAACTACCTGGCCGACGAGCACATTGAACGCATCGCCGACGTCTACCACGGCTGGCGCGCGGAGGAAGGTTTGAGCGCCATCATCGCGGTGGAGGAAGCTGCTCGCAACGACTACAACCTGAGCCCTTCGCGCTACGTAGCGAGCAACAACAAGGAGGAAATCCTACCCCTGGAGGAGGCCATGGTGCTGCTGGCCGAGGCTGAGGAAGAACGCGCCGCGGCAGACCGCGAACTGGAGGCAGTGCTGGCGCAACTGGGATTGGGAAGCTGGAGACATGGGCGAGAATAGAACTCTGTACGGGCGACCTGCTGGATCGCCCCGGTCCGGCGCCGCGCTTCGCGTGAACGATGCCGCTCCCCTGCCCGAAGGTTTCAAGATGACCGCGCTCGGCCCCCTCCCCGCGCACTGGCAGGTGGTGCGGCTGGGGGAGATTTTCACGCCTGTATCCAAGAAGACACGCGAAACGTTGATTAGAGATGAGGTTGTCTACCGCCTGTTGACTGTAAGGCTTTACGCTAAAGGGATCACCTTGCGTTCGGAGGAAAAGGGTAATCGAATCAAGACCAAGAAGCTATACTATACAAAGCAAGGCGACTTCGTTTTCTCGAAAGTCGATGCTCGAAATGGAGCGTGGGGATTTGTTCCCAGAGAGTTAGACGGTGGTCTTGTCAGCGGCGATTTTCCAATATTGACACTCGACCACTTTAGAACGGAACAATCGTTTGTAGAATTGCAGTTAGCACAACCAATCATCTGGGAACCCTTGAGGAACATCGCCGTTGGAACGACAAACAGAAGGCGATTGCAAACATTACAGCTCCTGGATGTCATAGTCTCCCTCCCACCCATCGAGGAGCAGCGCGCCATTGCGCGCGTCCTGCAGGCGGTGGACCGCAAGCTCGAGGCCGAGGAACGACGCAAAGAGGCGCTGGCTGCGCTGTTCAAAAGCTTGCTGGCGCAGTTGATGACTGGGCGGATTCGCGTTGCGCCCGATGTAGGGGCAGCGCGCCGCGTCGCTCCCACAGACGCCAACAGTCTGGAGGGTATATTGGCAGCGGAGGAACAGCCGTGAGCCCCTACGACCCGCAATGCCATCATCGCCGTTCCATCCGCCTCCAGGGATACGATTACACCGCGTTGGGCGCATATTTCGTCACAATTTGTGCGCACGAGCGAGCCTGTCTGTTTGGGGATGTGGTGGAGGGGGAAATGCGATTGAACGCCGCCGGCCGGATGGCCGAACAGTGCTGGCGTGCCATCCCTGACCATTTCCCCCACGTGCGATTGGGCGAATTCGTGATCATGCCGAATCACGTTCATGGCATTTTGTGGATTGTAACGAACGCGGTGACGGATGCGGCGACAAATGTAGGGGCGAAAAATTTTTCGCCCCTACATTCGCCCCCACATTCACATTCGCCCCTACATTCGCCCCCACATTCACATTCGCCCCTACATTCGCCCCCACATTCACATTCGCCCCTACATTCGCCCCCACATTCAC